>ERZ1292625.1718-Hain-H41-01um-R1-1718-length-23821-cov-6_pt1 | contig 23821 bp, 22 predicted proteins | sample MGYA00564400_ERZ1292625 | MGnify/ENA primary metagenome ERZ1292625 (study PRJEB36523, sample SAMEA6512639) | groundwater metagenome | collected 2019-01-08 | study: AquaDiva: Metagenomics assemblies of 32 groundwater samples | reverse complement strand
CAACCGACAGCACAGACTCTACTACCCCCACCGAACCCACTGATTCTACCGACACTACCGATTCTTCCGAGCCAAAATCCAAACCCCGCCCGGTGGATACCCCAGTTTCAAAGGGTACCCATTGGTACGTCGTTCACACCTATTCCGGTCACGAATCCAAAGTAGCTGCAACTCTAAAGCAAAGAATCGAGTCGCAAAAACTGCAAGACAAAATAGTTGATATTCTTGTCCCAACTCAAGACAAAATAGAAATTAAAGAAGGCAAAAAAAATACTGTCAAAGAAAAAATATTCCCGGGTTACTTACTTATTAATATGATCTTGGACGATTTTACCTGGCTTGCCGTTCGCACAACTCCTGGCATAACCGGCTTTATTGGCACGTCAAACAAACCAACTCCCCTGCCGGAAGACGAAGTTGCAACAATTAAGCGCTTCATGAGTCTTGAAGCACCTAAGTTCAAAACTGCTTTTGGCCAGGGTGAAGCCGTAAAAATTACAGATGGGCCGTTCTCCGAATTTTTAGGCACGATTTCCGAAATTGATGAGGAAAAAGGCAAATTAAAAGTGTTAGTCTCCATCTTCGGACGGGAAACTCCTGTCGAGCTCGATTTTCTCCAAGTCGCCAAACTCTAAATCCGTTGCAATTTAAAACCAAAAATTGTTAAAGTCGTAAAGTGCGATACCGATACATAAAAAAATTCTCTAAAAAATCTCATTATCCGTGGCTTCCAAAAATCCTGCTGATATGCGCCATAATCATTTTCTTATTCACCGTTTTTTACAAAAAAAATGAAAATGGGCAAGGGAATATACAAACTCCTTCCTTCTCACCCCCGATCCAAAAATCAACAACAAAACCAACACCGCCACTAGTAAAAGACACCAATCAAAAAATCCAGCAGTTACTGGAAAGCTCTGTAATAAACCTCCCTGGTAAATACGCAGTTGTAATCAAGAACCTCAAAAAAAATCATACCTATGAAATAAACGCGACAGATACTTTCGCAAGCGCCAGTATTTATAAACTCGCCGTAATGTACAAGGTCTACGATTCCCTGGACAAAGGCGAACTTCAAAAAAACCTTGAACTTGCGCCAGGGTTAACTGTTGGAAAAGCGTTGGAGAGCATGATCACTATTTCTGACAATAACTCGGCAATTCTCTTGGCCGAAAAAGTGGGCTGGGCAAAAACCGACACATTCCTTAAAAACAAAGGAATAAACGGCTTCAATCTAACTATTCAAGATTATCCTGAAACAACTGCCAGTGCTACAGCGCAAATTTTAGAGAGGATATACACCAAAACTGCCGTTTCCAGGCAAGCCTCAAGCGAGATGAGTCTCTTGCTTTTTAAGCAAAAAATAAACGATAGGATACCAAGATACTTACCAAAAGATGTAAAAGTCGGCCACAAAACGGGAGAGCTCGATAATTTTCGGCATGATGCCGCAATAGTAGTCGGTAAAAAAAGTGATTATATATTTGTATTTTTATCCCAGACTCCGGCACCTGCTGACGCAGCTGAAAACATAGCCGCCTTATCCAAAGCAATATACGACGCCTTGGAAAGTGATTAAACCTTAGAAACCCTAAATTAACCAATAATCGAAAAATATAGTTCGAGAGTTTAAGCTTCTGGAAAAATCAGCGCAAATCTGCTATTATCTGCACTATCCTTTAATATGGCAAAAAAGGTAAAAGCACTAGTCAAAATAACCTTAAAAGGCGGACAGGCAACCGCAGCACCGCCTGTGGGAACAGCCCTTTCTCCACAGGGAGTTCCAATTATGGACTTTGTTAAAGCCTTCAACGAAAGAACTAAAGAGCAGCAAGGAACTCCGCTGCCTGTGGTCATAACAATTTTTGAAGACAGAACATTCGCCTTTATCGTTAAAAAACCGCCTGTGGCCATACTTATAAAAAAGGCTCTTAATTTAGAAAAGGGTGCTCAAACCACCGGCAAACAAACAGTTGGGAAACTAACTTTGGATCAAGCCAAAAAAATAGCAGAGGAAAAAATGCCCGACCTTAACACTACAAATTTAGACGCTGCTGTAAAAATTGTACAAGGAACTGCACGCTCAATGGGAGTTGAGCTGGCGTAAGTAAACATGGGAACGACAAGAGTTAAGGTCATCGATTTGTCCTCACAGGATAAAGAAATTAAAACTGCAAGAAAGCATGCCGAAAAACTCGTTGGCATAAATGCAAAAGTTAAAAAGGAAGAAGTTCCTTCTCAAGAACAGGTCCCCCGGGCAGAAACGCCCGAAGAGCAAAAAGATTTGTCTGGCCAAAATCAGGCAGAGTTAAAAGAAGAGACACCAGCAGCAAAGCCAAAGCCAACAAAAACAAAAAAGAGCACTCATCACAAAGGGGCTAAATATTTGGCTGCAAAAGCCTTAGTCGAAGATAAAAATTATACCTTAGCAGACGCACTGGATATACTGCCCAAAACCGCCACTACAAAATTCGATTCAACCGTCGAAATTCACCTAAATGTCACGGATAAAAACTTAAAAGTCAGCTTGTCCATGCCTCACCTCAAAACCGAAGTTAAACAAAAAAAGGTTTTAATTTTTTCAGACAAAAAGAAGGACACGGACAACAAAGGAATTATTTGGGCCACAGATAAAACAATTGCAGACATAGAAAGCGGTGCGCTAAAAGCAACTCGCGATTTTGATCAGGTAGTCGCCACACCTAAATTCATGCCAATCTTGGCAAAAGTTGCGAAAATCCTGGGACCAAAAGGCTTAATGCCAAATCCAAAAAATGGCACGGTAACAGAAACACCGGAGAAATTTTTGGACGCGCCTCCCGACACAAAAGCTGTCATAAAAAGTGACCCTACCGCACCTATTATTCATACAAAAATAGGCAAGGTTTCACAAAAGCCGGATGAACTTTCTCAAAACGTAAAAGCGTTAACTAGTGCCATTGGACTTTCAAAAATCACCAGCGCTGTACTCACAACCTCGATGGGGCCAAGCATAAGATTAGAAGTCCCTACACTCAAATAAATTGCTCCAGTAATCTAAACAAATCAACATTTTTATTTAATGTCGGATAAATTTTTGTCAAGCTTGACAAAGCATTGTCTCATCTGATAATTTTCCCCTACCAATTTCCCCTACTGCCTTCGTGTCGTGTTCTGTGGCGAGGAGAAAAAAGGGTTTTAGTTTAATAACCTAAAGTCAATTTTGTATCAGGCTTTGTCTGTACAAAATTTTCCACAGGGGAAAGGGCAATACAAAAGGGAAAACCGCAGGTTGTCCCTCTAGAGAAATAATAGAGCATCCATAAAATGGAGCCAAAAAGGAGGTGATATTAAATGATCGATGACACAACTGTAACAACTGACGGAGAAGACGAAGAAGAAAAAGACGAAGAAGAAGAGGAAAAAGAAGAGGAAAAAGCAATGTAAGAAAGAAAAAGCCTCAAATTTTTTAGCCTGCAATAAATGGCTCTACTTTGAGGCTTTTTTCGTACTCCCAAGGCGCTGATTGACAAACCTTCCCTCAACTGATATTCTTCTTTCGAGTCCAAAGACCGCAGCGGCCCCAAAAGCTTAATCAGGCTGCGCAGGCGAAGTCCTCCGAAGCTTTTTGCGAAGGAGGAAGAAAAAGATCAAAAATTTAAACTTTTTGACTAATCAACGCCTCTTTGAAGGCGTTTTTCTTTGGAACTAAATAAAATGAAAAAACACGACAAAACAGCACGCGAAATTAAAGAAGAAAAGGTTCAAAGTCTTACGGAAAAATTCGCAAGGGCAAAAACTGTAACTTTTGCAGATTACCGCGGTCTTACTGCAAACCAAATAGCCGACCTCCGCGCAAAAATTAAAGTAGCCGGAGGCGAATTTCTCGTCGAAAAAAATAATTTAATAAAACTTTCTCTCAAGTCTTCCGGCCATAAAATATCAAAAGATCAACAAGAGACACACCTGGTTGGCCCAACTGCAACCGTTCTTGCATACGACGACGAAATAGCACCTATAAAAATTACCTCAGAAAGCAACAAAACACTAGGCTTACCCATTTTCAAGTTTGGTTTCTTTGGCTCTGACTTTTTAGAAAGTGCAAGAGTTGAAGAAATTTCAAAGATTCCATCAAAAGATGTACTGCGCGCAAAAGTTGTTGGATCGCTCAATGCCCCAATTTATGGAATTATTTCTGTCCTGGGGGCAAACCTAAGAAACCTAGTCTATGCACTCAACGCAATAAAAGAAACCAAATCCCAATGAACCATGAACCGTTAACTATAAACTATAAACTTTCAAGGGAGGTGACAAAGTAATATGGCAGATGACGATCAAAAACCACAAAACGATCAGGCAGAAAAAGCTACCACAGAAGCACAAGGGGCTGCCCAAGATGCTGAAAAATCAGCAGAAAAGGCGGCAGACGCAGCTAGTGACGCTAAAGAAGCTGTTCAAGAAGTAAAAGCAGAAATTAACAAAGAAGCAAAAGAAGAAAAAAAAGCGGTATCAAAGCCAACAAAGGCAGTATCCGCAAATCTCGAAAAGATCATCAAATCAATTGAAGAACTTTCTGTGCTTGAACTTTCAGAACTGGTTCATGCTCTTGAGGAAAAATTCGGAGTTTCCGCAGCAGCCCCCATGGCAGTTGCAGCAGCAGGAGCACCGGCAGGTGGCGATGAAGGCGCATCCGAACAAACAACATTTAATGTTGTACTTGCAGATGGCGGAGCAAATAAAATCTCGGTAATCAAAGCCGTCCGGGAACTTGTTCCCACCCTAGGCCTTGCAGAAGCAAAAACCTTGGTCGATAGTGCACCAAAGACTGTTTTGGAAGGCGTTGGTAAAGAAGCAGCAAGCGAAGCTAAAACAAAATTAGAAACCGCGGGTGCTAAAGTTGAACTAAAGTAATCAAAAACGACTAACGGAATTTTTAATCCCAATGATTAGAGAATACAAAACGTTAGTCGTTTTTACTAATTTACTTAAATAAAGCAATATTTTGAAACTCACCGTCTTGGGCGACTACATTTACTTCGGTAGATTTGTAACCCTCTTTTTCTATCCTTAACGCGTAAGTTCCGAACAACCCTTCAAAGGAGAAGTTTCCACTGGAATCCGTATAAGTATAATTATTTGTGTCACCACCATTAGCTGTAATTTTCGCACCCGCAGCAGCTTTACCATCAAAAGTAACCCGACCGCTTACATTAAACCCGGCATTTTCAACACCAGCCGCTTTGGGTTTTAAGTGGCCGCCGACTTTTAGAACATACAAAGAAAATACAACTATGATAAACCACAACATCACGGTCCCTAGTACAAAAAACTTTTTGGCCACTGTCGGTTTTCTTTTTTTCATTTGACTTCAATTACCCCGGTAAACCCGGAATTTTTGTCATAATAATTAAAACTACCGCTCTTCTCAAACTTAAAAGTCAAAGTCTCGAAAGGCTTTAGGGCCTGGTCTATATGGGTCAAATTTTCAAGACTGGCACTAACCCCAAATGTAACACTATGCACGCCTGCACCTCTGTTAACCCATTTCACAGACGTGCCTACGCCAGCTTCTGTTGTCCGAGGCTTAAAACCTTTGTCATCAACCACGACAACCAAATCACCATTCGAAGTTTCCTGAACCGTGCTTGCTTCGGTTTTATCATTACTGGTCGAAAAAAAGGCATACAAAAGAATAGAAAGTGTAAAAACACCAACTACAAACACAAACCCCCAAAATTTATTGGACGAAACCATCACTCCCTTAATTATATGAACAATAGGGTAAAAAAGGTCAAATCGCGCAATAATGGCAATTTTCCTACTTTACTCCAATTTTGAGGGGTTGATTAAATTTTTTTTTGTTGATATATTCGAGTCCGTAAATGATTTGCTAGTTTTGTAATAAGACTCACTCACAATCATAAACTTCTGCCAGCTTAACTATGAACCATAAACTATCAACCATCAACCATTTAATATGTCACTAGGAGACGACTGGCCGGATTTGTTAACAGTAAAAGAAGTAGCAAAGATTCTTCGCGTTGCTCCCCTCACAGTAAAAAGATGGGGCAAGCGGGGTAAACTTCCCGCAATCCGTATAAACTCCCGCGGGGATCGCAGATATAAGAAAGAAGCTGTTTTATGGCTATTGGGAGCGGTAAAGTCCGGCGACACTTCCCTAAATCAATAAATTCTTTCATTTTTTTCACTTTCTATAAGCCCCATGACGGAAAAACCCTCCCATTTCCAAAGCCAGGAGGCCGTAACAGACCGTATAAACGGCGTACACTTCCAAATCCGACGCATAGATCAATAGCTTAAGACTTAGGAAGAAGCCGCAGATTCTCTTCAAACCCTAAATCCCCCAAGATTTCCGTTGAATAAATTTATTACCCCTATTTTTTGTCAAAAAACTTTCCTTTTTAGAAATTGCAAAACTGCTCAATAACTTCTATACTCAAAATCAAACATGTTAGACATCGCAATCAAAGCAGCAAAAGAGGGTGGCCAAATCGCCCTAAGTTACTTTAAGCATATCCCTAAAGTCACCTACAAACCCGACAGCAGCCCTGTCACCAAAGCCGATATCGAGGCTGAAAAAGCAATCAGACAAATTGTGCTGGATAAATTTCCAGATCATGGCTTTATCGGTGAGGAACTTGAGAATACAAATCCAAAAGCTAAATATCAATGGGTTGTTGACCCCATTGACGGCACAAAATCTTTCGTAAGAGGTATCAAAGACTGGGGTACATTACTCGCCGTATTAGAAGATGGAAAACCTATAATAGGTATATACAACTCCCCTGCAACCAACGAAATATTTACATGTCAAAGAGAAAAGGGTACTTTTCTGAATGGCAAAAAAACTCATGTCTCAAAAGTCAGAGACCTCCAAAAAAGCTTTATTGTCCATAGTTCCATAAACCATTTCATTGCCAGCAACAATGTAAATAATGTCGTGACAATTGCAAAAATGTCGCAAGGAAAACGCGGTGCGAGTGATTGCAATGGGCTAAACATGGTTTTAAAAGGTCAAGCCGATGTTAATATCTCCGGTCATGGTTCCATTTGGGACTACGCTGCACCTGCAATTCTGGTCGAAGAGGCCGGTGGCAAGTTCACCGATTTTAACGGCCGTTTCTCCCTCGCATCAGACACTGGAATATTTTCAAATGGCTTAGTCCATAAACAAGTACTAAATATCCTCAATAAATAACATCCCGTAACCTATAAGCATTATCTTAGCTTTGTTTGAGGCTAAAATAATCACCTGTCATTCTCACAATCCCCTTTTTTGGTTTTTAAAAGGATATGCTAAAATATTTCCAGGCTTATTCTTCGATTACATGGATATTACCAGCCAAAAAAGCATAAAAAACAAAGACCTTATTGTCTTTGACCTCGACGGCACACTCGCACCAACTAAGTCAACTATTGACCAGGAGATGGGCAAACTCATTGAAAAGCTGCTTACGGTCAAGAAAGTGGCAGTTATCGGCGGTGGCAAGCTGGAACTCTTCCAACACCAGTTTTTAAACGAGTTAAAAATACCAGAAAATCTTCTAACAAATTTATCCTTGTTCCCGGTTACTGCTACAACTTTCTTCCGTTATGATAACGGGTGGGAAAAAGTATACGAACATGATTTGTCAAAAGATGAAATTGCCAGGATTATGTCAGCCTTCGAGAAGGTATTTAAAGAAATCAGCTACCAAAAACCACAAAAAACTTATGGCCAGGTAATCGAAAATCGTGGGACTCAGGTAACTTGGTCCGCTTTAGGACAAGATGTAGTAAAAGCCCTGGGCGATGAAGGCGTAGAACTCAAAACCAAATGGAAAGAGGAAAATACTCCTTTGAAGCTAAAAATTGCAAGCCACCTGGAAAAACATCTACCAGATTTAGCCGTTCATTCGGCAGGATATACATCTATTGATATAACCAAAAAAGGCATCGACAAAGCCTATGGGCTGTATCAAATGGAAAAATTTTTGAAGGTAAAAATTAAGAACATGCTCTTTATTGGGGATGCTATCTTCCCCGGCGGAAACGATTATGCAGTCACAAAAACATCCATAGATTATTGCAAAGTAGAAGGCCCCGAAGACACCAAAACTATAATCCGACAAATACTAGCTCAAGCCTAAACTCTACCCATCAACCCTTAACCATTTACTATTAACTACTCGTACTCTCTACCTCCTGCCTCAGCGTCTCGGCAGCGTCCGACGGGTCTACTAAGTTAACCTGAATTCCTGTTCCGAGTTCAAACCCCGCCCTATGCACAAGTCTTGGCACAATTCTCAAATACCAGTCTTTTCCATGATGAATATAGTAATTATACGCAGGCCCGGCGTTAAACGGCACCATCGGCATACCGGGATGAATATGCTTAGCCCCAGCCAGATGGAAAAACAACCTATTTAATGTCTCTTTTAATAGAAAAGCCAAATCTTTTATTTCATCGTCCGTTATTTCCCCAAAAAACTTGCCGCGCGTTTTGGGTGCAATCCAAACCTCAAATGGCCATTGGGAAAAATCCGGACAAAAAACAACAAAGAACTTATTGTCGCGGACGACGTTTACAATAGGCTCGAGCGCAAGCGTATCGATATTGATTTGCTTTGGAACAACAACAAGCTGAGAATGTGGATGTTTTATCGAGGCTCCTGCGGCCTCACCAACGTTGTTAAAAATTATAACGTGACCGCGAGTAGCATTTGCATTGAATCTGGCCCGATAAGCGTTTATTATCGCCTCTATCTGCGCAAGTGGCAGCCTGTCTATATCCACTTCGTCATCGGGAGAATGAACGATGACCTCATGGAAATCTGTTATTGGGTATTTATTGGCAATTACCCGCACTTTCCAGCCACGTTCGTAAGGCTCGCCTTCGCCTATTCTAAATAGCTCTTCTCCAGGCAAACGCTCAAACCCGGGACAAAAAACACATATTTTATTTACATTGGGCGCAATTGGCTTGTTATCTGTAGGTCTTTTAGTCCTACCCTCGGCAATAATTACCCATCTGTCTGTAGTAATATCGGGAACGTACTTAGGCATAAGAATATGGCAGTTAAAGCTGGGCCCTAAGCCACAACTTCAGTCTAGCATCAAAGGTCAAAAACCATCAACGACAAAAATACACTAATTTTACTATCAGTCAATATTTTTTAGAGAAACTTTTTAGCAAAAAATACAATTTTGAGTAAGTTATTTAACCTAGCCAAATGCATCATTTTTAAAGCCAGATCGTTAAAAATTTAAAATTAAAAATTTAAAATTTAAAATTATCTATAAGCTTTAAAAAAGCGTTAATAACAATATACTAGGAGCCCTTATTTTTAAATTTTGAAAAATTTGTCAAAAATTTTACTTTTCAAAAAACTTTTCGAAAAACTTTCTCTTTTGCCAATTTTGCCAAAATCATCAAAAAAAACACCGGGATAATTCTTTGTCGCCAAATTCTTGTCGGTTGCCAAAAAAGTCGCCATAACCATTCAAGCCCCAAATTTTGTAACACATCCGGCGCCCTTTTTTTCGCGCCACTCAAATAGTCAAAAGCACCACCTACCCCAATAAATACCCCAACATTCAACTTTTTTTGCATTCTGTCTATCCAAAACTCCTGCTTACCCATGCCATAGGCAACAAAAAGCACATCGACCCTACCCAGGTGAGAAAATCGACTTTTTAGCCTCGAATCAGCGCCTTTTGTTGTATCTCCAGGTTCGGCTATCAAAACCTTGAGGCTATTTAGCTTCGATTTTTGGCGCTTTGCCACGGTTGCTGCTACACTACCAAAACCACCCAAAAAGCCTATTGTAATAGCCTTTTCGCTTGCTTGCCGGCAGACCACTTCCACCAGATCTACACCTGTTACCCTGTCTTGTGCCTTGCCACCCGAAATTAGCTTCAAAAAGGCGATCCACCAGCCATCCGGCAAGGCTAAATCGGCGTTTTGCAATATTTGGGCAAATTTGCGGTTTCGTCTGGCCATCATCACAAATTCACTGTTAATAGTTACCACACAATGACCCTTTTTCTTGTCCCGAGCCAAATTCATAATCTTTTCAACTGCCAAATCACGCGAGATATCATCGACGCCTACGCCAAATATATCTATTCGCCTGCCGACCATTGGTATATCTTTATTATTAATCTGCCGTTTTGGGTCCATTCATCGCCTCCAAATTTTTAGGTATAAAATTGTTCTTCGTTACATTAATATTCTAACTCATTCAACTCTAAATAGCCCAATTCAGCCTCAATATTGAAGCTAGTTGACATATATCTGATATATAAAAAGCGCCATATCATATACATAGATACCTAATGATACAAAAAACTAAGACACTTCCAACATCTTTTACTTTTGCGATAATTCTACCCGTAGCAATTTTTCTAGCCTCAACAAACAATTTTGCTCAATAGCTCCAGCTACGTTAACAATCCAAAAAGTTCTCCCAACGTCAACATGCTCTCTTTGCCACGAAAAACAACAAAACACAATTCCCTGGATAAATCGAGGACCATATTCGTAGCTGGGGACAAAAACCAAAAAAGGCACTGAAATTACAATTTAGCTTCAAAAGTGTCGTCAGCCGCCGGTCTTTTATGCCAACAATACTAACCAACCGGCAAGAAATTGGCCACTAAAACAGCGCTGGCGACGTTAAAAAAATACTTTAATTCTCTATCTCCGATTAACCTGTTGTATCAACCGAATCAACTATTTAGGGTAGACTGGCAAGCCGGTAGATACACTGCTACTAAAAATTTCGCGCCAAGCGGCGCTCGAATAGGTTAAAAAATGCAAAAATGTAACATCAATTTTTTTGTTTTTGTATTTTTTAGGTCAACCCCAACACAATTTAAGAGAAATTAAAATTTAGAAATTAAAATTTAGAAATTTTCCGTTACCTCTACTCAATTAGATGCAAAGTAGAACAAAATAGTTCATAGTTAGTGGTCAATAGTTAATAGAAAAGACTATTTTCAAAATACCATGAACCATGAACCGCCTACCTCTTCTGCACTATTCTTCGCCAATTATCAACATTTTCAAGCGCAATGCCGGTTCCATAAACTACACACTGCATCGCATCCTCGGCAACGTGTGCGCTAACCCCAATCTGGGAACTCACATATCTATCCAAACCCTTTAAATAACTGGAGCCCCCGCAAAGCACGATTCCGCGGTCAATAATATCCGATGACAACTCAGGTGGTGTTTGCTCCAAAACCTGCTTTATAGTGGCAATAATCGCCCCGAGAATAGGACTAATCGCTTCATTTACCTCTAAGGAATCCACAACCGTTGTTTTAGGCATGCCGGAAATAGAATCTCTCCCCTTTATATCCATGGTTTTTTTGGGGTTGATAGGAATGGCCGAACCTATTGTAGTTTTTATTTCCTCGGCCATACGGTCTCCTATTACCAAATTGTGAATTCTCTTAACGTAAGTGATTATCGCTTCATTCAATTTGTCTCCGCCGGCACGCGCACTGCCTGCCGCAACTATTCCTCCCAAGGAAACAACCGCTGCTCCCACCTGGCCTCCACCTATATCTACGATCATGGACCCGTAAGGCGCGTCTATGGGCAGCTTGGCACCTATTGCGGCCGCAAGCGGCGCCTCTATTAAATAGGCGGTTTTGGCGCCCGCAGAGAGCGTAGCTTCCAAAACTGCCCTTCTTTCTACCTGAGTTATCCCGTAAGGCACGCAAACCATTACTTCGGGCTTCAAAAACCGCGAAGATTTCAAAACTCGATCCAAAAAATACTTAAGCATGGCCTCGCAAACTAAATAGTCGGCCACTACTCCGTCGCGCAGAGGCTTTTGCGCAACTAAATCACTGCCGGTCTTCCCCAGCATCTCGTGGGCCTGTGTACCAACAGCAACCACTTTGCCCGAGCCGGAGTCAATAGCAACGACGCTAGGCTCGGAAATAACCACACCTTCACCGGAGGACCAAACCAGGCAATTAGATGTTCCAAGATCAATTCCAAGCCTCTTTGAAGAAAAAACGGGCAAAGAAAACATCGCAGCATTTTTAACATCTGGCGCAAATTTCATCAAGTAGCGCTTTAAAATTTGTTAACCTAAACGGGTATTAAGTGGATCAAAGTTCACAGTTAACAGTTCATGGTTCATAGTTGATAGTTCGTAGTAAGATAAAATAGGTCAGAAGTTCACAGCGGACAGTTCACGGTAGGCAGTAAATGGTTCACTGTTCATAGTAGAATAAAACAAATGCTGAGTTTTGAAAATTTAAATGTTTACCAAGACTCCTTAAAACTAGCTTTAGATATTTACAAATTTAGCAAAAAGTTTCCCAGAGAAGAGCTTTTCGGTCTTACCAGCCAGATTAGAAGAGCTGTTGTTTCCATCTCTTTAAACATTGCAGAAGGTTCTTCAAGAAGTAAAAAGGATTTTCGTCATTTTTTAGACATATCTCGTGGCTCGTGTTATGAATTAGTACCACTTTTAAAGATCTGTTTAGAGCTTAAATACATTACACCTAATGAATTCGAAGAAATTTACCCACGAGTAGATAATTTGGCAAAAAGAATAAACGCTTTGAAAAATTCTGTTAAACCCTAATCTGTAAACCGTAAACGGTTGACCGTTAACTCTTTTCTGTGAACCGTGAACCGCTTTCTGTCAACTTTCTCACCGTGAACCGTGAACAATTAACTGTTAACCGTCTACTGTGAACTGTCTACTGTCCACCAAAACTGCTCCGCAGTTTTTACGGCGCCACTTCCTTCCAACCAACCGGAGATGTTGAAAGAATCGAGTTAAGTAAAGGAATGTTGGCAAAATAGCTGGCAGCCTGTAGTGAAGGTGTAGTTGCATTCAAACCAATGTCTCCTCCACCCCAATGCCTTACCAAATTCATTTGCCCATCAACATAAAGAGCACCCCATATCAAAAGCTTGCCGGAAGTACCCATACCCGTCGATATTTCTCCACCATTAGTTCCGTCTGTAAACGATCCGCCTGCAATTAAAACAGCGCGAATAGTTTGCACCGAAGTTGCCACATTTATGTTTCCCTTGACAATAAACACAACAGAATTTACGTTCGAAGGGGTGTTCCAGCCAGCATTATTATTTATGTTCAGGTCACCATCGATAAAAAATACAGGGTTGCCAGACACAAGACTTAGCGCATCAATATTTGCGGTTCCTGCACAGTAATAAAATTTGTTCCCCAGATTATAGGTGGCACCATGTGTAAGAGTACACGTTTGGCCTAGAGGATCATTTGCCTTTGCTTTCGCCAAAAACCTGTCTGCAAAGTACTTGTAAACGCCACCGGACGGAACTAAATTCTTTGAATATCCGTCAAGCTCAAGATTGTTTTTAGATTGTACATTCGAATTCGTATTATTAATGTCAACAGCGCCAATTGCATATTCCGATTGGTATATCGGGGTAGCAAAAGCAGAAGAATTAACCCCCACACTTATTTTCCCTCCAGACCCCACATCACCGCGAAATGTCTCAAAAAACCCGTTAACTCCGACAGTATACGAAAAACCATTGGATTTGTTGTTTCCCCAAGAGGGGTCGGTACCCAAATCGGTAAAAGTACATGTTGGCGCTGCGTATGCATACGCAGTAAATGCGCTAACACTGCTACCCACGTTAAATAGCACCGTTATGGTCTGTGTATCCCCGGGTGCTAGGGCATTGATGGTGTAAAGCTGGGGAACTGCAGGGATTGCTCCGTCTGGCGGTGCCGTACCTCCTGAGGTACCTACTGTACAGTCAGGCATGCTTGCACCACCCTTATAGTAGAAATAAAGAGGAGTGAGTGCAGGCGAAGTCGTTACATTCGCCCCTACTACATTAGTAACCAAAACATCCACACTTACATTTTCGCTGGCCACAAACGATTGTGTTTGCACCCCGCTGCTATTTCTCCAGGACCCGGAAACAATTTCTGTTTTCAAATCATGGCGAAGCTGGCAGGGGGGCGTAATCATAAATGAAAGGCCGGTGGGAACACTCGTACTCAAAGCAGAACCATTGGGGTACATAATTGCGCTGGAAATAGCTGATCCACTGTTATACGCCCTAACCCTCCAGTAGTAGCTGACATAATCCAGGGGCACAAGCTCACTCGCCGGCGGTGCCTGCGGATTAGCATTGGGAAATTCCATCCTCCCGGCCGTGTTGGTTGTAGTCGCGTCATACCAGTCGAATGTAATTGTATCCCCCGTTGTTGTACCATCAGTCCTGGTAATTACCTTCTTTGCCCACACGTTATCCGGATTGGTCGTCGATGGTCCGGTAAACGGCTGCGAAGAAACTTCCAGCCAAAATTCATTTTCATTGGTAGAATTATCCTTAAAAGTAAAACCAACGTGAGGTTTTTTATTAACATCGCAGGTTGTATTTAATGCGGGGTAACCCAAACTTGTAGGCGCTGCAGGTGTATTAACCGCTGCCGAACAGCTTGCCGGCGCTAAATTGCCCAAATCATAGTAAGCAGCAGCAAAATTCCAATGTCTAAGCCAGTAATGTCCGGATGGTCCATTGTCTAAGTCCAAACTATAGTTGTCAAAGGCAGCGACGAACGTAACGTTTAAACCATTCGGCCCCGTACCCACATAGTACGCCAAAGGTTGCTGTCCGGAAGGTAGCAGCTGAAAACGGAATGATGGTGTATCCCCTGCGCAATAACTAACGCCCCCAGCTGTCATAGAAACCCCGGTGTTACATTGACTAGGCGTCCAAAATAACCTGGCATTCGAATAATACCACTGGCCACCCATCTGTGTTTTTATCCGCCAGTAACGGGTAGCAGGGAGGAAATATGTGTTAAAACTGTAGAACGTATAACTTGCCGCATCCACCGTCACACTCCAATCGGAACTAGCTACAAAATTCGGATCTGTCGAAAACTGTATGTATTGCGAAGTAATTGCAAACGTCGGTGTTGCCGTGTCCCAAATGAAATTTATATCCCCTGTATTCCCGCCATAACACGTTTTTGTCTCCCTTGCATTCGCAGCTTGATAGCAGCTGCTTAGCGGGTTTGTTGTAAACTGCAAAGAACTAGAATACAAGAGTGAGCCTGTTTGGGGCGTTGCCTTAACATGCCACCAGTAAGTTGTGGCACCGGAAAGACCACTTTCTATCTTTGCATAAGTATTGGTTGGAGGGCTGGGCGTAACCCCCGGACCATTCCAGCTACCGCCAGGCCCGGGATCAGTAATTGCCGTACTCGTTTCGACATAATACCCGACAATTGTAGTACCCGCCGCCGCAGCCCATGTAAAGTCTACTCGCACATTGCTCCCGGAACAGGTAACAGTCGAAACCAGGTTAGTCGGCACTGTTACTACTGTTGTATTGCAAGTAAATTGGCCTGTAGCGCTTACGCTGCTGCCACCATCCGGGCTATTTGCATATGCAACTACTTTAACATTATAAGCTCCGGTAGAAAGTCCGGTTAAATTTTGACTATACGGACTGGTACCCAACGGAACCGTTATCGGCGAAGTATCCGTATCCGCCGAGGCGGGCGCAACTGCCTTAAAAATCTTAAAGTTGGCAATGTTTGGGGTATTGTTGGGCGCAGGATATAAATTAACCTTCCACCCAACATTACCTGTTGTGCCGGCACAACTTGTAGAAGTTAAAGAAACGGTGGAATTGGGCGTTGTGCAGTGAACGTCCTGAGGGGTGAAAGTATATGCTCCGGCAGACCCGGAAGTGGTAGTAGCTCCCGAGTTGCAAGACGTAAACCAGGTAACGGATGGAAAATCCCCGGATGTGATAGTTTGAAAAAAAGTTGAACTCGTGCCCTGCGCGACTGTTTGAGAGAAACTTCCTGCAGAGCCACCGCTTTCGTTGGTAACATAAAGACTTACCGTTACCGGAATGCTTCCCTGCCTGTTGTCCAGTATTCCACTAATGGTCGCAGCCAAAGCTGCATCTGCGCTTACCGATTTTAAAAAAAACAGCCCTAGAAATAGCGCAACTCCAAAAACAAACTTTCTCATATAAACTATAGTTTTAAATCATCAGGAATTTTGATGTCGGGGAAACTCTTGACGATAAAATCGTATAGTTTGGTGGTTGTTACCTTAACGTCTGCGTCCTTTGTGCGCCTGGCCTCGGATATTAACATTGAGTAGGCGCTTAAATAGAAGTTTGCCGATTGGTCCTTTTCATTCAAACCTGCAGCATCAAAGTTTCTAAGCACTGCCTCTTTAACCTGGCTGTTGATTGCATCTTCTTTGGCAATTTCGGCAGCTATCGTGACAATCTCATTGGGGCTTTTTACTTCCCCGCATTGTTTATCGATACAAAGATAGTTGTATAAATTTTTATTTATCTCGACTTGCTTAGGAAAGTTCTTCTTCATGTAGTCGGTAAACGCCTCCAGTTGTACGCGGTAGTCGTATCCGGAGCTGGCCGTGTAAAAGCCCCGCAGCATAATAAAGTTCTCCTCTAAGAGTTTGTATCTTTTGTCGCTGTCTTTTTCCAGGGAAGCACTTTTGAAGTTGGCCAAAAACTTTTCCTTTAATACATCGCTCGGGTAAGAAATTTTATTAATGTCGACAGGGTACTCAAAATCTTTAGCTTCCGTTTGGATTGGCGCTTTAGGTTTTAGCAAATCAGGGTAATATTTCTGGACAAAGATATAAAGCCCGCCCAAGACAATAACTGCAACTAGCAAAATGCCGATCGGTTTTTTGGGCAGCTTTAAATTCCTCGGTCTATGGAAAGGTTTTTGCTTGACAAGACTTCCCCTATTCCAGGAATCCTTGTTTAAAAGTTCAAACTCTCTTTCTTTACGGTTTTCAGGCAGTTTAGGCATGTTATTTAGTTAATAGTTAATAGTTAATAATTAATAGTTCACGGTTCACGGTTCACGGTTCACGGTTCATGGTTAACAGTTTTTTCCTTCTGTCAACCGTCTACTGTCAACTATCTACTAAAGGCCTTCGGCCTTTAGGGCGCTACTTCCCTCCACTGTATCGATTTTATTCCAATCAAGTCGGTTAGCTTGATAATATATTTTGGATCCCATACAAACCTATTTGGGGCGTTAGTAGCATTATATGGTCCTGTAAAATAACGCTTTAAGTTAAGCCCGCCCGCGAGATTTTCAGCGTAAAGTGCACCGTTTAAAGTTAAGGCGTCAGCAGGCGTGGCAATTCCGGCATCGGCCACATCGCTATCGTAAAATACCCCTTTGACAATATAAATGCCGTCAACCCTATTAACAAAAGGTCCTGTTCCGTTCTCACGCAGATCGACAGTTACATTGCCATTGACCAAAAAGACCATTGTGCTTGCTGCATTTAGCTCAAAATTTTTCTTTATTCTCAAGTTACCCTCCACAAAATACACATGATCCCCAATCGGCGCGCTATCGGAGGTGTTAAATGTCAAATTCCCACTGCAATAATTTATTGCAGTAGATAGCGTAAACGAACACGTTGAAGTAGCTCCACCTTTAAACTTCTTATCAAAAAGCTCGTATAAACCGCCAGTTGGCACAAACTTTTTGTTGTAATTCTCAAGCATCCAACCTTTTTTAGAAACCACCTCATCTTCAATATCGTCGGCAGCAATCACATAATCCGACTGGTAAAGCCCAAGGCCGCTGGATTTAACGGCAACCGAAACATTGCCGACTGCGCCTACATCTCCGCCCTGCGTTTCAAAAAACCCATCCGAACCTACAATATACGTAAACCCGAAGGATTGGTTGTTAAAAAAATTAGGGTCTATACCAATGTCCGGCAAAAAAGAACACGACGGGACAACATACGCATAACCGGTTAAACTAGTTGGCGTATTACTTACTATAAACTCTACATCAATTGTCCGCGTACCGCTGCCGGGAACCAGCGGATCCGCAACAGGAATTGGCAGGACATCATACGATTGGTTCGCAATACCCGTTGCATCCTTTGGCACGCCTGTTGCCGGAGAAGAAGTCGGGTCCAAGGTCCCATCCACCAGGTTTTTGCAAACAGGTAAACCGACACCATCCGGAAAAAAGTAAAGCTTCGAAGGCGCGGAAGCCGCTGTTGACGTTTGTAAATTTGTAATCTCAACCTTAAGTGTTGCCGTTTCACCAACGTCAAAAATTTGCTTGTTCCAGGAATTAGGTACTATTCTGGCACTTAAATCATAATTTGGTGTACACGAGAGCGTTTCAAAATAAGCGCCGGGCGCAATAGTACCGGAAGCGGGATAAACGTGCTCACTTTGTCTGCTGGCGTTAAAAGCCTTAACACGCCAGTAATATTTGGTGCTTTTGGCGGGTGTAAGCTGGGCACCGGGGGTAACACCATCAACATCACCACCAAGATCCAGCGGACCCGCCGTGTTAGTCGAAACCGCATTGTTCCAAGTAAACGTTCGCTTCGGTAGCCCAACTGCAACTTTTTGAGCAAGAGTGCTGGTAATAGTTTTAACTCCCCAAGGCGAAGGCGCCGTTGGACCAGTCCAAGGTTGGGTATTGACGTCAAGCCAAAACCCGTCTTCATTCGTAGACCAATCGGTAAATCTAAAGAAAACTTCAGGATTTGACCCGTTACATGAAATCGATATCGAAAGTTGAGCCGGATTTGCGGGCGGAGGTTCACAGGCAGCGGTAGTCACAGAAGCCGCATTCGAATTTACCGTCCCGGCTACCCCTCCGGTTCCCCGCACCACCCACGAGGGCGTTTGCCCCGACGGTTCAGGCCCCGAATCCCACGACCGCCCCACCCCGACAACTGTCGGAGACTGCGCAACCCCATCTTTATAATCGTATAAGTTGTATTATCCGTGTCCGAAGTCCAAGTTAAATGGACCTTGGCATTTGTCCCGTCAATGCAATCTGTGGTGCCACTAGCGGTTATTGAGTAAGTAATAGCCGGCGCACAACTTGCCGGGTTTGTAATCGTTATTGAACCGGCAGATACAGTTTGCCCGGTTTGCCAGGATCCCGAACCTGGCGGATTTTCAACACTATAAAAAGCCCATGCGTAGTAAGTGTATGTTTGGCCAAAGTTATTGGTGCTTGTATATGGCGCATATCCCGCCCCCGAGCGGGAAGCATTAGGAAGAGGATTTGTGACTCCAAAAGGTATCGTTATAGTTTCATTCTGAACTTGAACATTTGTATAGAAGTGAGGGCTTGCCCCAACCCAAAAACTGGGCTGCACAAACCCTTGTGAACCGATTGCAAGCGGAGCGTACGAAATTCCTGTCTCTATTTGTTGCCAACCAGACGGAACAGGAAGGTACGAAATACTCCAATTTAATTTCGTTCCACCCAGACTGCAGTCTGCAACACCAGTTATTGAAATATCTCCAGGTGGCAGCGGCGGTGGCGAGACAGGAGGCGGAGTCGGTCCGCCAACACTTCCGGGCGGGCAAGTCGGCGTTACAAAACTGCCCGTTGCCGATGGATACCAGTTTGTGCCATACCTGTTGTTTATTCGCCAATAATAGCGGATATTCTGGGCAAATCCTGTACCGTTGTAGGAACTTGCACCATTCACACCAGCATTCGCATACCCGCCCCCAAAATTGTTGTTGAAAACAGAATAATCTATCCATTGCTCGTCACTTGGCGTCGGAGTAGACCTTGTCCAAGTAAAGGCGACGTTGACAATATTGGCAGTAATCGCTCCGGAGCCGTTGCAACTTCTGGATGCGTTTAAACCCGAGGCTGCAACTGGTGCCAACCCTGCCGGTGCGCAGGTAAACTGGTTAACCGAAGACCAACTGCCAATTCCCTGCGGCGAAACTGCCCTCACCCTCACATAATACGTGCCAGGCGAAAGTGCGCCAAAGTCGTGGGATCTCGCAGTAGATGTCTTACTAACGTAAGGACCAATTGCAGGATCACCACCATTTGACGTAAGGTCGCTTTGGGTCTGCGACATAAAAATCTCAAATGAGGAGATATTGGCACCGTTACTGCCAACACCCGCCAAAGTCCAGCCAAAATTGGCGCAAGCAGTGTTAGAAATCGAAGGTGTCGCATTTGGAGTCGTGCAGTGTACATCCTGGCTGGCAAAAATATAAGCACCCGGTACGACTGCATTACTGGTTTGTACCGGTGGGTCTGTACAACTTGTTCCCCAGCTTATCTGATACCACCCGCGATCTGTAAAATCTGCATAGCTTGCCGAAACCCTTTGTCCTACCGGCACCACATAAACTTGAGGATTCGGCGCAGGAAGCAAGAATGGGCTGCCGGCAGCCCCCGAATAAAACGAAACCGTTACTGTAATCGGTATAGTCCCGGTCGTGTTATCAAGCCATCCAGAAACTATGGCCGAAGACCCCAATTCTAGTGCATTAGCTTTCCTGGCTCCGGCACTAACAAAAAACAAAAACGCTGCTATAAAAACAACCGAAAATAAGAAAAGTTTTCTCATATATCAAATAAGTCCGGCTTAATTTTCAAATTCACCTCGTACAAATCAGCATAACTTGCCTTTATAAAATCCCGCAATTTAATTGCTATCTCTTTTAAATTGTTGTCTTTGGTCTTTTCATAGCTGCCCTTAAGCGACTGGAAAACCTGTTCGTAATACGAAAATTGCGCTTCTTTAGAAGCAGAAAATGCTGCAGCCTCAAAATTTTTGTCTAAATTATCTTTGAGATCCTTTTCCAGGACAGTACTGGCATCGATTGTTTCTTTTATGCTTTTTGCCTCGTCGAGGTAATTGGCCTTTCCGCAACCCAAATCGTAGCAAGGCACAGCATAACTGTTCTTTTGGGCTTGGTCAGCATAGTTACTCTTCATATAGGTAGAATATTGTGTTAGCACCTCGCGGGTTTTTGGGTCATGATCTTGAGTGTAAAACCCCAAAAGCCTGGTGTAATTATCATCAAGCAGCTTATATCTGGTTAAACTATCACCGGTTTTGGCAGCATCCTGGAAGTTTTTTAAGAATATGTCCCGTTGGAAATCGCTTGGAAACAACACATCCGAAACATTAATTGGAGCCACAAATTCCTCCAAATTGTTTGGCGTTGAGGTGGGCACTTTCCCCAAAGGCTTAGCGGGGTTCAAAAAGAAAGCGATGAAAGCAACTATCAATACGAGAAGTGCCAATAACACAAACCACTTTGCATTATGGAATAAACCCTTCTTTGGGGAACTACCAGAACCTCCGGCGGGTGCAGGCTGCGCCCTGGCGCCACCAGCGGGAAAAGAAGGAACGGCGTTGGGCGACAAACCACCCAACAAACCATTTGGATCAGAATCAACAACCCCACTCTTATCACTAACCGCAGATTGGACAGGCATACGTCTACTTTCAGCTTAGGTCAAATAGGAACGAAGTGTCAAGTAAAAAATTCCTTCAATTAGAAGTGCCGGTAGCTCCGAATGGATAAAATTGCTGCTTCTGGCTCTGCCAAAATGAAGGCTTAAACGGAACATTCGTATGTATCTGCGAAAATCCTTTCAACATTGAGAGATGAATTATTTCCATCTGCATATTAGCCTGCTCGAACTGCGATTGCCTTGCAGGATCGTTGTCAAGCGCATTATAAAACCTTAAGGAAGCCTCGCCGGCAAGCGCGCAAAGGCCGGAGAGACCGGTGATAAGAAAAGTTGGATCCTGCGCCATCCTCTGTTTTTCGGCATCATCACGATAAGGGTATGGCACTTTCCCTGTGCATATACTTACCGCGTCCAGTATAGACTGCAGGTCCCTTTGCGCAGGTTGTGGAATTTTATCGTACGGTATTGTGCTAACGTCTAAGCCGTCAAAGCCCTCTCTAAACATCTTACTTACGTCGTCACCGGCACTAATCAGTTCTTGCGGACTCAAACTCTCAGGCTTTGCGGCCGTAGCTGTAGGTACAATCGTTGGTGCTTCGGTTGGCCCAACAGTTGCTCCAACAGTCGGAACGACATCTACTCCTAGCGCTCCCCCTTCCGGAGTCTTAGCACTCTTACCGTCTCCTCCACCACATGCAACCAACGCTGCGCTCCCAAAAAGCATAGCTTCTGCAAGCATAGCTCTTGGTCCCCTCACCGCACGATGTACATTTCTTTCGCTCATGTCTGGTTTTAAACAGCGCGAATTATACCACAAAGATCAACACCCGGCTTAAGGCCAGGCTTTAAGCCGGGGTGACAGCCAAGCTAAAAGCCTGGCCTTTTGCTACTTTTGCTGGAATTTTAGGTTTACAACTAGAAAGCGTACGGGGAAAGTTGCATAGCAGAATCAATTGCTTCACCACTCATGGGACGAGCTGACGCTAGCACCCCACTGGTAGTCAGAAAAAGGAAAACAAGCAAAGTAAGAGCTACCATAGAAGCTAGTATTATCTGCCCATTCTCCCTGTAAAAATTTTTCTTGGTTAAACCCGGAGCAATATAGTAAGGCGCAAAATTACTAATTCTCCTGTCAAAATCGTGTAGCGTGCTAAGCGGCGGCACGCCGGCAACCGGGGAAACTGGCATACTTTCAGATTAGTCCATTTTAAAAACCAATGTCAAGAAAATATGTTATAGGGTTTAAAATTAATATACTATAAGTTAACGCCTTAACGTTGAGTTCTCATAAGTGCAAAATCTAGGTTCGGCTATATATACATCTTTCCCGACTACCTCAAAGGTAATATATGGTTGGGTGTAAGGGTCTCCCACATCAAATCTTTTAAAACCTAGTCTGGTACCATGAGCATCGGCCCTATTATGTGTCAGGCTAATAAAAACTTTTACCCTTTCTCTCTGATAGCCCTGTTGATAATTTAGATAACTTACTTCATCCAGATTCCTTGGAACACCCGTACCTACCGGGAAACTTACAACCACATCTCTTGTCAAACTTGGATCCATCTCCAAACTGCACCCCTCAAGAATTTCCATGCTAGCCTTATGCCCATATAACCCATTATCCTTTAAGCGCGCAGACTCCAGACTTTCCGGAATCTGCAAGTTATAAGCATCTTCAAGGTCTGCCCCGGTACCCGACGTAAGGTCATTTACAAATTTCCAAGCGGTATCTAATATCTTTTTCTGGGCAAGCTCAGCCCACCTGGCCCGCTCGGCAGGATTATAAGGATCAAGATCTTCGAGCCTTAAAACAGGCGCAACCGTCGGCTCAGGCGCTGGCGTAAAAGTATTTTTATTAATAACCACCGTACTTGGCACCCCAACAGTCTCTACCGGCGCAAGTGTGGCAATAGGAACAACCGTAGGCACAAGGTCAGCCTTCTTATTCGGATCAACTGGGCAATTTACCCAAAGGGTTTTTGGTCCGCAATACTTGCCATTGGTTCCCGTTATGTTGGGAATAAACTCGCGCGTGTTCCAAACATCATAGGCATCAAAATTTGCACCGCTTGATCCACTTACAGAGAAGTGTAAATGCAATAGATTGGGATTTGCCATACCAGTTGCCCCGGCATAGCCGATAATTTGCCCACGATCTACAAAAATGCCAAGGCCGGTGGGTTTTCCGTTTTCGTCTAGGCAATTAGGAATTTTTTTGAAGTATTTATCCAAATGACCATAATATGAATAAATAATTCTTCCGCTAACGTTGTGAGTTATAAAAACCGCTGTGCCCTGCCTATTCTTGGGATTCAAACAGGCATTACCATCTCCGATTGAAAGCACAGGAAAAGTTAGCCATGTCTTAGAATGATCCAGTTGGCCATTAATAACGTCTTCACCATTATGCTGTTTGTCATGTTCATCTATTTCTGTATAACCGCGCTGAATTAGATATCTACCATCAATGGGAACAGGATACTGAAAGATTCCGTTTGGATTGAGAGACCTGGCGACCACGGCCTGGTTAACAACGTAAGCCTCATCAATACCCGGCAATTTTT
>ERZ1292625.1223-Hain-H41-01um-R1-1223-length-32234-cov-7_pt2 | contig 23844 bp, 33 predicted proteins | sample MGYA00564400_ERZ1292625 | MGnify/ENA primary metagenome ERZ1292625 (study PRJEB36523, sample SAMEA6512639) | groundwater metagenome | collected 2019-01-08 | study: AquaDiva: Metagenomics assemblies of 32 groundwater samples | reverse complement strand
TCCATTTTATTTCTCCTTTTCACTCATAGATTTTACGTCATGATCTAAATTGGAATCCATTAAAAAATTTCCTGTTCTATTATTTTTAAAATTATCGCTCTAAAATTATTTACTTTTGTAGCAAACAAAGTGTCAGTTTTATAAAGAAGATACGCTTTCATTCTTAAATTTACATTTTCTGTTGCGGTATTTAATAAATTAGGATATCCATATTTTTCATAATAAAGTATTAAAATAACAGTTTCTAATAATCTACGATTTATATTATCTATGTCTATTTCTATAAAATCTGATGGTAAATAATTTTTCATCACCTCTCCTTTGTGTAGATTTTTATATCAATCCAATTTTTTAACGTAGCCTCACGGCAAATTGCATCAAAAACTTCAGCCTTTTTCATAGAACGCAAGAATTTTTTGCCATTTTCATCTTTAAAAAGCATTGCGTACATGGTAGGGCAGGTTAAATGGGGTTGTGTGTGAACCATTTCAATTATCCCTGTTCCGTTCTTGCTGTTCCAAGATTCGTTCTATTTGAGCTTTTGAGGGTATATTTCGCGTAAACATAAAGACTATGACTGCAAAAAGAACGGCTATGAATAAGAGGTCAATGATCTTCATATTTTAAGCATTTCTTGTCCATCAAATTTTTTAGCATTTCTCAGTTTTTTTGCGGCTTCTTTTTTTCGCTTGGTAGCTTCCTTTAATTGTTTCAGCCCTTCCTTATAATCATCCCCTTGCCAGAAGATGTCATTTTTATATACAGCAGGAAAATAGTACTTTTTAATGCCATATATTTTATATCCTCCATCGTAATCAGTCATAACCCAATACTTTGGCTCACTCATTTTTTCTCTTTAAAAATCTTCGCGCCGTCCTCCTCCCCTCGTGAGGTCAGAGGATAGGCGCTTGGATTATTTATTTTTAGTCAGCAGGGGATTCTAATTCTGCTGTCATCTCATGTCGAATTTCCGTATAGATGTTGTCAGCTTTTTCACGCAGAACAACTGCCTTTTCCATTAAGGCATTTGCCTTTTCCATCTTTTTAAGCCACGTTTGGATTTTCTTATTCATGTTTTCTCCTTTGTATTTTTATTTACCAGCAAATAGTTATCTGCGCTCATTTTTTTGTTCCATGCACCATAATATGGTAAACAAAAATTGATAACAAAATTAAAACAATTACAATAAATTTTTCTTCGCCAGACATTATTTTTTCAAAAGTTCGGGGTGGTTCTTTTTTACCAATTCAATATGGGAATCTAACCTCTGCCATTTTACTGGAATATGAAAATTTACTCTTAAAGTGGAAGCAAGCCATGATATGTATTGACGAGCCCAGCCAGTGTCCTTAGCCATGTGTCCAGCAGTGTAGATCAATCCGTCCTTCCCCGGCCGATTCAATTCGGTCACTATCATTTCTATGAGAGCTTGTTTAGAGATTTTATGCTTTTTCATTTGAATTAAGAGCTTTACTTATAGTATGTTTGACTCTCTCTAGCCTAGTGCTAGTCATTCCGCCTTCAACATTGACTCCGTCCATTTCACAACTTATATCCCATAAGACTTCCTTATAAGAAGCACAAGTGGCTTTAAGTTTTTCAATTTTGTCCTGCTTTTCTAGCAAAGTTCCTTGAGTTACTTTTAAAGCATTTTTAAAATCATTAAGTTTATCGTGCAATTCGTTGATAGTGGATTTACTCATAAAATAAAAACCGCCACGTGCTTATGGAAATTTTGAAGCACGTGGCGGTTTCCTGTAAAGGCAAATCTGAGCATGATGCTAATATAGCATTTTAGCCTTTATTTGTCAAGTACTTATTTAAAAAAGTTTGTTCCGTCTCAGAAATCGTTTATATTTTTTATTTAAAATCCTTATAAGAGTATCCTAGCACCGGACGATTATTCGTCCAGACCAGCCCCCCGCCTCCACGATTTTCAATGTCAATGCAAGGAAAACAATAAGTCCTTGCATTTTTTGCGTCTATATTGGGATGCTTTCCTATTATGAAAGAACATCCTTGTAAAAATAGAAAAAACCCTGCAATCAACCATTTTCTCATTTTTAGAATCCCCCTATTTACATACAACAAGCTCCCGAAGGAACAGCAACGTCAAGCACTATAAGTCTTACACAGCATCCTTGTAATAATAAACATATTATTAAAATTAACCATTTTTCCATAACGCCTCCTTATAATTGAGCTTTAGCCACGCCTGCTCTTAAAAAACAGGCTACAATAGCTTCCCAGATTATCTCTATCATTTTATCGGTCGTAATAGCCCCATTTTGCCATGCTACGATTGCACCAATAATCCCAGCGAGACAAGCAAGGTAAGTTTTTGATCCTTTTAGTTTTTCTTTTATATTTTCTAGCATTGGTTTCACCTGCCTTTTTACAAACCAAAAGACAACCTTCTATTTTAACCCCATAATACCATAAAAATCAATATACCTACCCAACCTAAAGTAGCGATTGAAGTTACTATCGCTCCAGCAATTTCAGCTTCATACTTCTTTATGAAGTTCATTCTTGCCCTTTGCCACTATATCGGCATGAGTCATGCCAGAATGGAATTTTTGAAGCCGAGCTATAGTTTTTTGTTTCTTGTCTTTAACCCACTTCATTTCCCCGCGTTTATGGGTTACGCGCTCTGGTATGAATTTTTGAATCAGAAAAATAATCAATGGAATAAGAGGGGCAAGAAGTCCGATAATACTTTGAAGTAGAGGCATTATATCAAAGCCCAGACAGCTTCAATGCCTTTCTCAAACAACAATGCCTTCGCTTCCTTAATAGAGAGCTTTCCCCTAATCTGAAAGTGAGGAAAATCCTTTATCTTAATCCAATCCCCTCCCCATTCTGTAAACCCACAAAGTTTTCCTATTCCGCCAAGTTGTAGCCAACTTAATATTGCCATATCCCATTTCCACAAACCATCCCTTTTAAACACTAGATCAACTGCTAGGCCTAGACAGTGCCACGATTCATAAGCCTTTGCATTGGTAACGATCTCACCGGGCCCGGCACGCCCTTGAGCATACAATTTATTTTGTTCCTCAGCAGTTCTAAGTCCAGAGTGAATCCCGATATCAAACCCCCGCGCCTTAGCCTCCGCGATTGTCCGTTGAGCGGCCTCTAATACCTTCGGGTTTAGAGATGTAACCTTCAGGGCATCCGTCTTTATGGTAGGCTCTTTCTCTTGGCTCATGCGGATCGTACCCCCAATAATAGGCTATACCTACCTGTCCTTCTTCTATTGCTTGCAAACAGCGATAGCACCATAGTTTTATTTGATTTACCTATGAGGATCTCCAAGAAAAAATAATTCCTTAAACATAAGTTTTAATAAAAAAGTACGATTAGTACATTTTCTTTTTGTAGTTAGTCTTATGACATTTTTACACATAGTCCACAACCAAAATAATCTGCAATAAATCAAAGGCCAGTAAATATAAGCATAAACTCCTATTATTCCAGATATTAAAATTACTAAAAACGGTAGCATGTTTCCGTTTCTATTCCTTAATTTTCACCCTAAACTTATCCCGATAAAATTTCAATTCTTCTTTGTCAGCTTCTGCATTTCTGGATTCAACTACAATGAGCCTCTTATCTAAAAATAGTAATCTTTCTGTTAGTAGCACCTGATTCTTGTCCACTTGTATCAGCAAGGTAGCCGCCCAAACGAAAACAATCCAAGCTATGCCTGCAGTAAACCGTATAAAATAAAGCCATAAATTACCGTTTAGTTTTGAAATGGTTTCACTCATGGTAATTTTTTATCTCCACTAAAATTTTTCTGCTTGGAAGTCGTCGGAGGAGTTCATCTAAGTACTGAATTCAACTTTGAAATTAGCATAATTAACGTGAAAATCATCTGGTAATTTTTTAATATTTTTCTTATCGACATAAGTCACATTGCCTCCAAGCCTGCCATCATATTCGGTAACTATTGTTATTTCATTTATTTTGATAATTTTGTTTGATTCTTCTAATCCACGAAAAAAGTTATTTTCATTATTTCTAGGAGACACATAAAGTAAAAAATAATTTGTGTTTGGGGCAGCCAGTGCTCTAGTTTTTCTACTGGGTTGATGATCATTTTTAATCCCATTTTTTAAAAGATTTGTAAATCCAGATGGAAAATCATTTTTCTGTAATAGATACGTATAAACAATATCTTCAGCAAAACAAATCGAAGAAAATAAAAATAAAAATAAAATGCTAATCATCTTCCCTTTCTATCCTCGGCGCTCCTTGCATCACTTCTGGCTGTTCTATCCTTGTTCTTCTTCCTATGCCATTATTGTAAATAGTTCTAGCTTCCCCAGCTGTAATTTCTCTATCAAAAATAGCTACTTCGTCTATGATTCCAGTAAAATTATTTGATCCTCCGCCAGGAGGCAATCCTAATCGTAATTGACGATTATTTAAAATCTCATCATTAGCAGCTAATCCACCAGTGCCTTCAGTTACTGATTGATTTATTCCATCTATATAAATTTTAGTATCTGACTTTACGTGAGGTCTTGAGCCTACTCCACGTATAACGACAATCAAATTATGGAATGTATTATTAGCGGATATTGAAGGAGATAAGACATCAGTGGAGTACCTCGCGGAAGTGCCAATAGTATTATTTCTAAAATAAATTCCGATATCTCCTTCCGTAATATTGTTACCCATAATAATCCATGTTCCGTCACTAGAGAAATCATTTGCTTTGCCTATCATAAACCCATCAGGTCTCAAAACACTTTTGTACCATAAAACCACAGACCAAGTATCATTGATAATAGAAAAATCAAAATTCGATTCATTGCCGAAAGTAATTCTATCATTACTATCAACAAACTCTATTCCTGCTCCAAATTTACCGTTCACCCATACAGGGCCGTTTTCCAATTCTCCTGAACTTAAATTTATTTCATCTCTAGTCACACTTCCATTATTTTCATTCAAATGCCATAAACTTCGTAAATTTTGAAATCTTGCTGACATTTGGCCTGCCTGTAATATATCGCAAAATAGAATCAAACAAACAAAACTTAGAATAAATTTCAATTTTGTAGTTTCCAATATCTAAATTTGAAACCATATTCGCTAGCTTGAAGTCCAGGCCCAGATTGCACAGAAGTAATATGCACGCTAAAGACATCATTTGGATACAAATAGAAAGAAGTGGAAACCCAGTTACTGTATTTATTATTTGCCGTCACTTCAGCAGTTGAAGATAATAGAGTAAATGGCGTTCCCACATTCGTTGAAGTTGTCTTAGCCAATCGAAACATGGTAGATCCAATCGTGGAAGGGAAAATAGTAAAAGCTTGAATTTCAAAAACTCCAAAAGTAGATTTGTCTACGCTATCAAACATGCCGCTAATTGGAATAAATGTATTTGTAGCTAAAAATACGTCTCCACCCGAAACGAAATGATAGGTAAAGGTTGTGTAAAGGACATCGCTATCCATATGCCGCCTTTGAATAATGCCACTTCCTAATCTAAGAGGATTAGAGATTGATCCCTTAGTAGAGTTATCTAAATTGATGCCTTGCTGATGCGCGGCAATAATTAAAAGACAACTAAAAAGTGAAACGATTATAAATATTCTTTTTTTCATTATTCTCACCACCTTTTATTGATAGGTCAATCCCTCTTGAATTCCTAAAGGCGTAAAATTATACAATCGCCAATAGTTGTCAAGTTTATCGTCGTAAAATTTTAATTGCAAATATCTTCCAGTAACTTTTAAATTTTTCACTTCTACTTTAATTAAAGGCTTAAACGATTTTGAATAACCGCTTGCTGTAAAAAATTTATCATAAGTGCTGTATTGAGATACAATATCAAAATTAAATTGCAGTCTTTTTTGAAGGTAATAACGCGGATTAGCCTGACCTTCATCGTCAGAAAATGCCACTAAAACGTAACGGCCTAACAATCCTATTGAACCTTGTATGATATATGAACCTGTGGTAATGCCGATAGGTCGGACTAATACACGATTCAAAAGCTCCATATTAGCTTTATCCCTTTTTTCTAAAAATAAATCAACCGTATCATCTCGTTCCGAAGAAACGTGGTTATACGCCATAAACAAACTTTTATCCCCTGCTATTAAGGAAGAATCAGCGTTAGTATTATGAGGGATTGACACTTCCAGCACTATTCCAAATGTGCTTTGATTTAATTTTAAAATGCGATTGTTAGACTCATCGCTTACATAAAAAAACGAATCGTCTGCGCCCACTCCTGTCGGCTGATGAAAATTTGTAGCGTTGTTTCCAAGTTCGCCATATTGTTTTATGAACTCTAAATTTTTTAAGGTATGATTTTTTACTCTTTGATTATTTAAATCAGAAATCAAGTATCCTTTTGAATATTGAGCTAACTCGTGAATCAAATTAAAATTACTAGTTCCAATCCCAAAAGCTCCATAAACAACACTGAAAGTGCTTAAATCGTTCCTATCAAAAGCAATCAACCTATCATTCCGCCGATCTCCGCATACAATAGTTTTCTCATCCATTATTCCATTAAAACAGTTCCAATGAGATTGAACAGTTGAAGTCTGCCGATTAACGGAAAAATCAATACTATTAAGCAAGGCAAGTCCAGCCCTGTTGTTATGCCTAAAAATCAAAATTTCTTTTGAAACTTCAGCCTCTATTTGTTCCGTTCTTGTTTTCTGTCCAAAATCATTATAAATGTCCATAGAAAAAGAAGAATCAACGCCTTTTTCCATCAAAAGCAACACATTCCCAAATCCCTTAAAAGCTGGCGATTGCATATCAAAAAGTTTGCTATACCTATACATTTTATTGGGATTGGCATAACGTCCCACAAGCCTTAAATCATCAATCATGCATGAAGATATATCTACACCGCTTAGAACAAATCTAATGCCATAGACACTAAAACGATTGTAAAATGGCACACTTTCAATGGCTAAATCAGTCCAATCTGGACGCACTGAAAATGAAGTCAAAGGAATTTCAAATGTAGTCCATATCCTATTGCCTATAAAGGCATTTGAAGATATTGTGACCGAGCTAAAATTAGTGTCAAAAGTCCCTGTGACATTATTGACCTCAAAATCCACTCTTAAAGATGTGATTGAAGTCACATTGTGAGCAAATGCCTTAAAAGAAATTCTATCGTCTAACGTGACTTTTTGTTTATCGTTCCAATCGCCTAAATCAAAAATAGCCATCCGCGTAATGCTGGTAGAATAAATCCCTTCTCCCGATATCCTAAGCGAAGCAGTGCCTTCTCTAACGTCAAGGATATTTTGCGTTGATCCTACCCATGAAAATGAAGAATCCATAACGTCCAATAAAAATTCTTGACGCGAATCGTCCTGCCTAGTTTCCAGATCCGCTATATGAACATATCCATCGTTTGAATCTCCATATAAAATCCTAGATGTTTCTCCTACGTTGTCTTGCACCGCAAATGAATCTGCCAACCAATTACAGAATGGAAACCACTTGCCAATCCTTAAATCGTAAATCAAAACATAATTATTGACTCCTTTTGGAAATCTTTGCGGATGCTCCAATGAAAGAATCAACCATTCTTTTTTAGGATAATAAGTCATTACCGCATTTTTATGCTTTCCTGCTCTTACTACCTCGTCTAATAAAGGTTTAATATCGCCAGAAATGTTTATCACTTCTGTTCTATCCCACAACACTATTCCGCTTTTGTCCCAAAAAGCGTAGGAATTACGCAAGTTTACAAGTGTTCTAGGAACAAGCAACCCCAATCCCATTGCTACCTCGCTAAATACAAAGTCACCTCCCCGCGAAGGCAAATCAAGCACCGTAAAAGCAAGCTCCCCTATTCGAGAAGGTTTAAACACATTCACAATAGTCTTAAAATCTCCGCTTACAAGAGATGATCCGCCATAGAGCATTCCTGCACCAGTTATTTCTTCTCCATCGTTTTGGTTAAAATCAATAAATCTTTGAACTGTCATTGAAGATGTTTGATTGAGAAAAGAAAATAGCAACCTGCTGGAATAATAAGTGGTTAAATTAGGCAAATGCCTAGCTTCCGTAGAAATTTGCACGTTGGCCAGGATATAATATCCATTAGCTCCTATTTGATATTTTCCTCTTGGATTTATAATGCTACTGCCAGGATCTATTGAAAAAGCGTCTATAAGAACGTGCTGAGTAGAAGAAGCGATATTATATTGCTTTACATTTTCCTTTAAACCGCTTCCAGCTATTAAAATTTTTCCTCCAATAGTAACGTAGTTAAAATGTTGACCTAACGCATGATTTGAAGAAACTGTAACCCATTGCGGAGTAGCCTCCATTGTCGAAATAACGATTCTTCCACCAGAAGTGCCAAATATCGCTTTAAAAATCTGTGTACTAGAAGGCGCTGAGTATGCTGAATAAAGCGAAGTGAATCCTTGAGAAGATATGGCTTGACTAATAAATCTTTCACTGCCATTTTTCTTTGACATAGAACCAATAATTTCAGGGCTACAATTACACATATCTGGTGAATCCTCATTAGGAATAAGCGTGCTAAGTGAAGCTAAGTTAAGACCTCCAGAAAAGCTGATGGGGCCAATGGGTTGGGGAGGCTCGGATAAGGCTAAGCTAGGCATAAAGGCTAAAAAAAAAATAAGTCTATTCTTCATCTTCTGCTATTAAAGGTAATGAAAGTCCTAATCCTCCTGTAAATCCACTTCTTGGTTTTGTTAAAAACCGCGCCGCTCTTATAGACGATTTTTCAAAAAATGGCCTTGTAAAACTCGCTCTTTGAACTTCTTTAGGGCTTGATTCTATTATCGCATCTCTAATTTCTATAAGATTCCCCTGTTCACGATTCAAATTTTTCAATCCAGGCACACGTTCATTTATTTTTCTCATTATAGATGAAGCGAATGATTTTTCTAATTTTTTTTGTGCTGAAGTAATTATACTAAGATAAGCATTATCGCCTAATCGCTCATAAATATCTCTTTTAACATCATTCCAATAACTTACATCAGCGACATCTGGGGCTGATTCAATATATTCTTTTTTAAGTCTTTTCAATGCTCTAACTTCACGCCCAGCAGTAGGTATTCTTGAATGTCTGGCAATTTCTACATCAAACACATCTAAAAATTCATCTTTACCAATAGCCAATTTATTGGGAATTTTAAACCCATAATCAGGGGCAGGAGGCAATTTCATCCCACCTAATTGTTTAAAAGTTTCTCTTTGAGCTTGCCTTCTTAACTCTTGCATGTATTTTATTTCTTTGGGAGTTTCACCGTGGAATTGACCACCCCAAAATTGACCTTCCCTACTTTCCTGCGCTGATAAAGCATAGGGATCAATAGTTTCCATGTCTTTAGAAGGCAAACTTACGATATCTGGTTCAGATACTTTTCTTGGTCTAGGTGAAGCCAACGGAAATTCAAAAGACTCGGAAGATGGTCTAACTTCTGCTTTTGATGGCGCTGACAATAATGGCATCCCCTCTACTATGACTTCCTTGCCAGTTCCTTGTCTTGCTGATTTTGAAACAGTAGACAATTCCTGTTGAATAGTATCCTCTAAATTTGTTATTTCCTGTCTTGAATTTTTTAAAATTTCAGCCCTACTGCTTCCTGACTTAGGAAGTTCCAACACACGGTCTGCCGCTGTTTTAGTATCTGTTCTTGTAGCCTTTCTTATTTCTTTAGGTGTAGATGGTATCGTTTCTTCCATAATAGCTTTTCCATGAGTAGGATAAATCCCTTTACTCCGTGCTAGTGCTAATGGTAAAAGTTCAGCTCCTAATCCAATCGCAAATTCTGAAGGCGTAAAAGGGGATGACTGTATTGCTGTTTCTCCTATTATTGAACCCATTTGACGAAACGCCTCTACTGGAACTTGCAATTCTCGTGGTAATTGCGGGAGCGGTTTTTGAGATATGTTTCTAAAAGATTCCGTTGCCACATCTTTTACTTGACCGCCTAATTCTTCCAATTTGTTAATAACAGGAAATGATACTGGAGAAATATGCTCTTTTGTAAAAGAAGATAAAGATTGAGAATCTTTTTTTTCTAAACGAAAACCTCTATCTAAAGCCTTTTGTAAATTTTCTTCTGGCACGGTAGCTCTTTTACCATCTGGACTTATAATTCTAATTCTAGCCATTTTATTCGTAGATAATGCCTAAATCTTCATCATTGCTATTTTCAAAAGTAAACCCAGTAAATTCAGGAATAGTTCCTACTATTATTTCAGGGTCAATACCATATTTCTCAGCTAAACTGACATATTCTTCTCGTCTTGTGCTAAATGTTTTACCCCTCTCATTGCCAATAATTTTAGCACCTAAAATCAACGCCTTTCTATCATCATTAGTCAATCCTGCTCCTCCCTGTCCTATTTTAGTTATTGCTCCTTCAATTCTATTAACTAAAGGCAAATTTTCAGGAGTTCTAGCATATTCTGATTCTCTTACTACGGAATTAGGATCGGTCAATTTGTTATACATAGTAATTAAACCTTGGTCTAATGCTACCCTATTATTCAGATCGCCTTTCAATGCTCCTTGCAATAAAGCCTCCATAGATGTAACGCTATTTTTTACAGTAACAAATTCTTTTACTTCTGGACGATCTATAAATTCTTTTCTAAGACGATCGCTTAATGCTCTATCTCTATAAAAATTCATTGTTTGTTGACGGTCTACGCTTAATAATGGAGTAAGCGCCTCTTTTCTTATTTTTTGTTCAGGAATCATTTGCAATTTTTTCATTAAAGGCAATGGAATCTCACTACCAGAAATGTACGATTCTCTTTGAAATTCTTCTTGCTTTAAAAAAGATTGCCTCTCAAATTCCTCTTGTTTCAATCGTGATTGACTCTTAAATTCAATATCTTCAGTTAATTGCTTCTGCCTAACTTCTTCTGCTGTTTGTAAAGGCAATTTTTCTTTATAAATATCCAATTCGGATTCTCTCTGTTCTTGCGCCCTACGTCTTGCCAAAACATCTTCTAAAAGCAAATTAGCAGTGCGTTGAGATGATTCGCGTAAGCCAGTGAGGAGAGCTAACAAATTATCTGAACCAGCCATATTATTGCCTCCTGCCTGTCATTGGATTTATTGGAGTAGAAAACGTAGTCCCAGAAGTTAATTGACCACCAGCAGGATTTACGGCATTACCACCACCAAATCCTCCACTAAGTCCATAATAAGTCAAAAGTTGTATAGGTAGCCCGCTAAGAATTCTTATAACCGCCTGCTGATATTCCGCTTCTGGATCCGGATATTGTTGCAATTCCTGTTCTCTTTGAGATGCTCTATTAGCAATATCCTGTTGTTTTATACTCTGTTGCCTTTGTTTTTCACCTAAAGTAGCCTCATGTTGCCTTCTAACCTCGTCCTGCATTACTTGTCTAGCAAAATCCTCGCTTGCGCGTCTATCTAAGCCGGCCTGCTGTGCCCTATCCAAAGCCCGATTATATGCCAAATTGACTCTTTCACGGTTTAAACCGTACTCTTGCTCACCTAGTACGCCTTCTAATTGAGTTCCTAGCTTCTTTTGAACCTCTAAACCTTGAGTAATGCCTGCGCCTGCTACACTAGGAGATAGCCCTAAACCTTCTAAGTAACTACCTCCTCCAAAAGCCTGCGCCCTCTCCTGCTCAATTTGTGTCTTTCTAGCATCAATAGCGGGACCAATCCCGAGCCTGCGTTTTTCAAGCAAGGCTTCTAAGGCTTGTTCTTCTTGTTCTGCACGTCTTTTGTAGTCTATTGGCATTTACTGTGATCCAAAAAGTAATGGCAACCCTGTGCCTATACCACCACCTATCCCTGCTCCTAAACCTATGCCGGCGGCTATTGGTAGACTACCAGGAAAAAATCCGCCAATCACACCGCCAGCAATCGTGCCTGCCAATCCTCCTGCCGCACCCATAAATCCAGCTCCTCTAGCCCTACCTTGAGCTTCCTGCTGTCTTTGTCTAGCAGATTGTACTGCTCTAATCTGATTTTCATATCTTTGCATCAATAAATCATTAGCCACATTTGCGTTTAAATCAAATTGTCCTTTCTGAAATCTTTGTTCTTGCTGTGTTCTTATGCCCTGTCTTTCTGTGGCAACAGAAGTGGCTAAATCTGTTCGTCCTTCAAGCATTTTTCTTATCTGATTCTGATATGCGGAATTAGCATAAAATTGTTCATCTTCTGACATAAGCCTTGCAGATTCAGATTCAATGCCTCCCTGTATATCACCATAAGTGCTTGCTAAAATATCACCTACCGCGCCGCTACTTCCCCTACCTAACGCCTGCTCTCTTGCTATTAGCTGGGGAGCTACTTCTCCAAATCGTTTACTTCCAAGTTCCCGAAGCAAAGAAATGCGTTCCTTTGTTGGCCCAGCAAGCTCCCCTGGGATTGATTCAATGAAACTTGATATTTCTCCTTCTCTTTTAGTTTCTTTCGCCCTACCTGCAATTATATCCTCAATGCGTTTTACATCAGCCGTAGTATCTGGTGAAGTCTTCCAATTTTTGACAAAATCGCTAAGATAATTTCTAGCAGCTTGGTCATTGGCAAAATTGACAAGAGGAGTAAAAAGTTCATTAACCTTATCATGTATAGTGGTTTTAAACTTATTGCGTAATGGTTCTATAGCCTGTAGAAGTTCTGGTGCGGATGGATACCTCCCTGTCTCTAAAATTTTATCCGTTATGATTCTCTTGGCTTCCTCCGAGAAATCTTTACCTCTCTTATCGGCGCCGCTTACAGGGGTTACTCCATAATTTTTTAACTTTGTCTCTAATTCCCTTTCAATCGTGGCTCTGTCTAGCGGTTCTGTAGCTCCTTGCAATTCTTTATATATCTCACGCCTTTCTGCTAGTTCTTTATCAGTCAAATCCGCTTCAACCGTATCAGCACCAAGTTCGCTTTTAAGCTCGGCTTTTGTTAGAGGTATTTGTTTTGTTAAGCCTCCTGTAATTCTTTGAATTTCAGTCCTAAAGTTATAAACAGTTCCTGGATTTGACATACTAGCCTTTGCCAGTGATTCATCAGAGATGTTTCCATTTTTACTGATTTCGTCAATAAATTCCTGCCTAAATTCTTGTGGAACTACAGCATTAACATAAGCCTTTAATTCACTCTGTTGTTCCGTAGTTGTGCCTTTTTTAAACTTTTTAGCCATTATCTTCCTGTATAACCTCTCACTTCTGGCGCAAAAATATCGTATCGCGGTTTAGCGATTCTAAAATCTCTTTTAAGCCTGTCAATTTCAGTGCTGTAATCCTGCCTAATTGTCGCCCAATCAGAATCTTTTTTGTCTTTCTTGATTTTATATTCTGACCTTGTCAAAATAGCATCGTCAAAATTATCTGGCAAGTTAGGACGGTCTTTCGTTTCATGCACCATAGAAAACATTCTGTCGTAATAATAAAAAGGAACTGTCTGATAATCCGTAATCTGATTAGGAAAAAATTGAATTCCTATTGATAAATTCCGTCTAATTTCATAGCTTGAACCAGCAGGAATTGCATCTGAAAGATAATTATTGAGAATAATCCTTTGATCCGCTTCAACTCTTTTTACTGTAAAAATGTCTTTACTACGAATCGCCTGATCTCCTGTTAATACGTTGCCTAGCCATGCCGCATCTCCGCCTCCTGTAATCAAGTTAGAATCTTTTGAACCTGAAATATTTCCTGTGCTATAAACCGATTCATAATTATCTACTCCAAAAGGCGTAAAATCTTCTGGAGTTCCATCGTCGGAAACGTCTTGGTATCTATCCACTAAATTGGAAAAACTTCTGTATTCCAATCTTCCAAAACGATTATCCCATCTGCCAAAATCCATAATCTGAGCCACATCGCCGCCAAGATGATAAAACCGTTTCCATATTTTAAATGTCAACCCTGACGCTGTTGCTCTTACAATCTCAGAATCAAGCGTTACTCTATTATTAGCCACGTCAACGTAAACTATTCTATGCCAAAAATCTTCGCCATCTACTTTTAAAAATCTGCCTTGCATAGAAACGGTTAAGGTAGCTCCTGAAAAATTTACTATCAAAGCATTGGCTGAATTTGAACCGTTATATCCTGTAACAGAACAAGTGCCAGTAGTATAATTGGGAATAAGCGTAACCTGTCCCATTTTATACCGCCATTCCCAGGGATGAGACACATATATCCATTGAGCCGCTCTATTGATATGACGTTTAGCGATAGTTCTAAAAGGGTCTTTAGTTATATCCTCTGTCTTAACCCTATCGCCTAAATCTTCTATAAGTTCGCCAAAATATCCCATTTAATTAGCGTCTTGCTCATGTATAATATTTCCATCTGGCGCATTTAACCAGTCCCATAAATATTGAATATCCGCTCCTCCTTGTTTGGTAATAAACGATTTACTGGTAACTTTTACATCATAGATATCGCCTATCCCAGGTCTATGTGTGGCAATATTATTAGAATTTGAAGATACAGACACATTCAAAGGAATATAGGCTCTAGTAGTCGCTGTCACTGAAACAAAATCAGAATCCAGCACTCTCAAAATTGCAAGATAACTACTGCCAGAGTTATTTATAGTCGGCGATCCCAATACAGTATGAAAAATTATCGTAGATGATGCGATAAGAGTATTAAAAATTTCCTTAGTCCCTAAATATGAACTTTTCCATACTCTAAATTGCGGACGCAATTCATCAGCATAAGAAAATCCTTTTAATCCTACCACTAAACCTAAAATCACTAACCATTTCTTCATTTCAATCATCCCCCTTTATTCATGGCACTATCGCTTCTGCTGGAAAAACAGTCTCTCCCTCTTTGAATTTAGGAACTATAACTGCCAAACAATTCACGCAAATATAGCTCGAAGTCCATAAATCGTACTTACCATACTCGCGGGTTACGTGTCCGAACACTCGGCATATATTTTGAAAAGACTCCACATCAAACGCACCTGCTTCTCGGTAAAAGTATTCCCCACCAGCCCGAACTCTTGAAGTAATGTTTGCAGTTTGTTTGTATGCTTCTGGGAGATTTTTATACTGCGATATGATATTGTTGGAATCGGTGCTTCGTACCGCATAATATCTTTCAGTTTTTCTAGTCTTTTCAATGTTCGCTCCCATGCTAGCGTAATTGTCCGTACTTGAGCTTAAAAAAACTGTCCAGTTTAAAATAAAAATTACTACCGCTTCCATTATGGATAAGAAACCTTCTCATCTAAACTTAAAGGCGAATTCTCTGGCGTACCATTCAAATATTCACCTGCCCTGTTTCTTATCAAATTAGTTCCGCTCATCACGCTGTGATGCCCAAAGTCATCCAGTGTAGTCGCTAAAATAGGTTTTCTCACTTGAACCCAATTCATCGCAATATGGGAAGATGGAGTAGAGCAAACAACATAAACTTCCTCCGTGCTAAGTTCAACGTCCCATAAAGCAAAATCATGCACTGTCATGTGAGGATTTTTATTGTCTAAATTGTTAAGTCCAATATAAGTATTTTGGCTATCAACGTAGGTAATTGACCCGCTTGGCGAGCCTGCTGATTGAGCATCTAATGTTCCATTCTTGAAAAATTTAATTCTATTGCCGCTTGACCATGTTCCGCAAAATGTATATTTGGTATCAAATGCAAGATCGTCCGAATCAGTGCCTACAGTGGTTTGCAATGCTGCCAATCCCACAGCAAACGATGGCTGGATTGGTGAAGCAGTGCCTGTGACTTTTAGCATATAGGATATAAATGGCTCGGCTCCGCTTGTTGTTTTTTGTAACATAGTATCATCAGCCACTGCCGAATGAATAGTCACAACCATATACACGCTAATTGCCGTCGTAGGATTTTTTAAATTCCCGAAGTTAATATTGTCATCCACCCCATCCAAAAATACATCAGCCCGCAAGGGAGCGCAAAAGAAGAAAATCATAAACAAAGATTTTTTCACCATACAAACTCCTGATAATTAGCTCTCTTATCCTGAGCGCACCCCTGCCAATCGTTAGGAGCTTCTCCTTCCACAGGGCAGTCATGGATGCTCATTTCGCCATGCGTTCCAGCAGTAATATCCTCTTTGAGAAAATTGAAAAACGTCTGCGCTGTTGTAGCAGCTTTAAAAAGAAAAGTCGCTGTAACCCTGTAACTTGTAGTTCCAATAGCCTGAAAGTATTTTACATCAGAATTTTTCTTGAAATTCTTATCCTCATCAGTCCATTTATCTGGGACTTCAATTAGCAAATTGATTGCAGAACTGGCAATCTTTGCCTGAAAAAGCGTTGGAACTAACATGCTAATCTGTACACGCTTATGATATTCCGCATTACAATTTGTTTCTATAAGAATAAACCCAAGAATTAAGAAAATATATTTCATGGTCTAAAATTGGTAACTCTAACATTTTCCACATGAATTGGCGCTCTTGCAGTATCGCCTGCATCGTCTGGCAACCTATCCAGTTTTACAGCAAATTTTTCATTTCTTAAAAGTCCGTCATTGGCAATAGGAATCACAGTCCTCATCAATGCGCCTTCTGTCCCTTGCACGGTTACTTCAGAACTTGTGCCAACGTCAAAACTTATAACCCTAGCGTTCGTCCCAAAACTCTTTCGCCAAAGCTCATTTTGAAAAACCACAGTACCCACAGTAGTAGTTGTATACCAAACAAAATCAAGGTACAATTCCTCACTTCTATAAAGGTCGCTCATAATGCCTTCCCACTGGCCAGATTGATGAGTTTGAGAGCTATACGAAAGTCTCCATGTGTATGTGCTCCCATCAATGGTGGGTCCAGACGCCCCAAGAGCAGTAGATAATTTTACAGAAATTAAATTGAAATTTATCTCTATTGGCACATTCAGGGTTAATGATGCGCCTCCCTGACCATAAGTTGACATGGAGGATGGTATATTGGTTACAATGCTCAATGTGGTAAATGTCTGAGAAAATTTTTCCGCGCCAGTAGAAAGTGAAACACTCCCTCCACCGCCTCCTCCTCCACCTGCGGCCCCCGCGTTATCCGCTACCCATGCTAAATAATAAAACTTACCTACATTGCGTGTAAATGCCCAGTGATTATTATCTGTTGCTGGAATACTAGAGGGGAAAACCAAACATACATTAGGGCTGACACACCAAGTAGCGCCTATAATGGTAAAGGTGGAATTCACCGTCAATTCCGTAGCACTACCCACCTTAACATAGAATGAAGTCCCACCCTGTAAGCTATCCGTACTTACTATAACCGAATTTATTCCGATTCGTTTTACCATAGTACTGGTAATAACCCCTTCATTATTTTGCACCACACCGCCAGCCAATGCTCGCATGGTATTAGTAGCAAACACCACCCCGACACTGTTTTTAAGCATAGTGGCTATTTCAGCATCAGCAGTAGATTGGTATGTGTGAAATCCTACGTCTTTGACATCGCTTGTAGCCCTAAAATTCACAAATTTAGTCTGCTGTGCGTCTGATGTGCTTTCAAACGTATAAAAATTTACGTCAACTGAATCTGATGTGCTTCTAAAATTTACAAACTTAGTCTGCTGAGCGTCGGACGTAGAAGTAAACGTCCTAAAAACTGAATCTAAATTAGATAGTGAAACTCCTGTTGACTGAATCAAAATTCTTAAATCGCCTTGCGCTGTTATAGAGGAATAATCAACGTCAATGTATGCTGTGGCAGTTCCTGTTAACCTTACTTTAAAGACTCCACTACTCAAATTTACAATCGCCGTAGGACTTGATATATTATTCCCAGTGGATTGAGCCGATCCTGTGGTAATAGCCAATGATGAACTACCACTAGCGCCCGGAGGCCCTTGTTCACCAGTACCGCCACCATCGCCACCCCAAAATAATCTACTGCCGTCATAATGCAAAACACTATCATTAACTGGCACGCTAGTCTGCCACATGTAAGCATTGCCACCTATTGACATGGTGTTACTAGAAAAAGTCATTGTTCCTGGAAATACCTGCCAAGCGATTTGCCAGTTATTGGAAGTATAAAGGAGAACAAAAGGGCTAGGGGATATGTCTGCCCTAGAAAAGGAACAAAAAAAACCGACAAAAATAATCGGAAGTAATCGTTTTATCACCCAATCAATTCCGCTATTTTTGCGTTCCTTACCTCAAAAGATTTCCTCTTTTCCTCAAATTCATTTATCCTGCGGTCTAAATCAATCTCCTTTCTTTTTACTTCGTCAAGAATTTTATTAGCTTCATCTTTAGTCATCTGACAATAATCGTCGTTCTTTTTAGCCTTGTCATTGATCTGTCTTTCTCTTTCATCCAATTCTCTTGATTTTTCTCTTATGGTCTTTTCAAGCTCTAAATTTTGTTTCTTTAAATTTTCATTCTTATTATCCAACTTCCTTTTTTCATCGTTTGTTTCAGCCATGCCTCCAGACACTTTTTCTATCTCTTGAATTTTGTTTTCCAAAAGATCAGCAAACTCGGAAAGAGATTTCATAACGCTTAAAGTCTTTCCTTTTAAGTCAATAGTCACAATGAATTCTTTTCCAAGCATACTGCCTCCTTTCGCTAACTAAGTTCCCATACCGCTATTTGTATCACAGCCCCTGCATTGGGAGTTCTTAAAAAAATAGTCTTGTCTCCAAAATCAAATGGCGCAGGAGGACTCCATTCTGAGCCTTGAAAAATCAATTCACCAGTGGCTAGATTAGCTGAAGAAAGAGCAACTCTGAATTGACTAGTTAAATCCGCCGCATGAACTCGCACATAACATTTGTCATCGGTTATTACTTGTGAATATTCTGTGTTAGCATCCGTGAGCGTTACATTGTATACTGTATAGTTTTTAACAGTTGGGCTACCCATCGGATTCCCTGCTCCTATATTCAGGATGGTTTTTCTTTAATTCTTGCAAAAGTTTTAACCGCGTTTGATCGTCGCAATTATCAGGAAAATAACGATCTTTCAATAAAAGAAAATCAGTAACGCTCATAATAACTTCAGACATCATTGTCTTTCCTTTATTCATTGTCCAGCCTTTATTTGCCCATCTATGCTGATGACGCCTTAACGCATACTTTTTATGATTTCTATTCGCTCCATTTATAACGTTGCGAATCTGCCATCCATTCATCCCTTTTGCTTTTGCCAATTCTCCAAGTGTAATCATAAAAATATCCTTAGTGGAGATGGAGTTTAATTTCGCTCCATCTCCACATAAGAATTTTAACCTATTTGCTCCACATTACAGATGCTTTAAGCGCCTCTCCACTTGAAGCTATTGGCTGTCGCAAAACCAACGCTTTACTACCTTCTATCTCAATGTAGCAGGTGTCACAATCCCCAGCAGTCCATCCATTATTTAAGTTGCCGCTAGTAACAGTCGCGGTAGTCGAATATACCAACGCTGGCAATAGTTGAGCGGTAGTTTGAAACAATAGACCACCCAAAAGAGTGTCTGCCGCTCCATTGATTGCCGCAGATGGAACAGTAGAAAGAACAACCACAAACTCACCAGATACACTAGCAGTAGCACTGGAAAGAGTGATTCTTTTGAAATATGTCCTAGAACCATCACCTCCAATTACTAGAGATGTACCAGTAGTAGTCGTTGTCGTCCAACCTTGATTCTGCCTTCCAGCATGAACTAAGCCAACCGCCCCAATGAAGAACGCAAAAATAAGCAAACATTTCATTTTAGTTTTCATTATTTAGCCCCTCCATTAAGAAGTTGTTAAGCCAGTAATCCTTCCAATCGTGTTAGGATTTCTAGCTTCAAGAGTAACTTCCGTAACCACATATCCTCTACGGCCATCAATCGTCTGCCCTATTTCATAATGGGCTAACGGCCTCAGATATGCTTTCTTTAAATACTCTTTTCTGCATAGCAAAAGAGAACTTTCAGTGATATGAGGATCAGGAAGGATAACTTGACTCCCCCAATCCCCGCGATAAACTTCTACCGTATCAACGAAAGTCGTGTCTTTTGACTCATGCTGTTTGTAAGGAAATGTCCATGTAGACATTTGCCTGCGGTTAAATCCTGCCACTACTGCTAAATCAGCAGTTTGACCGCTAGTTGTCCAAATTAACCTGGACAACCTTTCAAACACATCTTGAGTTAAAGAAGCGCCAGTAGAAACTGCAATGCGGTGCGCAGCTGGAGCCCATTCTAACGCTCCATCCATTTCACCAGCAACTGCATCGTCAGCGTTTCTTGCAACTGCCACTGACCTCAATAACTCAAAATCTTGGTCTTTGAGAATCTCTATTTCTCTTAAATTAGCTTGTTCATCGTATTCTGAAGATTGTCCAAGCCCAGCTTTATCCACGAATTCTTGAGTGTGAGACACAGAATATTCGTCCGCTATAATCTGCACGCGGTTCGTGCGTCTTACTCGTGCGATCTGATTCCCAGCCGCAAACGTAGGCGTAAATCCTTCCGCTTGTTCATTCGTAGCGGCGGCTCTTAACGCCTGCGTCATCCATTCGTGGTTGATAGCTTTAGCTTTGACTGATCCAATCGCATTGGCGAACGGCGCTTGTTCAAACGACACTCGCCAAATGTAATTGACCAAATCCTCAAAATTCCCAGTCTGAATATTTGTGACTAGAAAAGATTGAGCCATGTTTTAATTCCTCCATTTTTCAATGAAGGAGGTGGGCGCTATTTATTTCTATGCATGATTCCGAGCAATTCTCTTTGAGTCGCTCTATCACCAGCTTTTACAGCGTCATCAAGGTTAGTGGCTCTAGGAGTCCTAGTGCCATTTTCTTTGGAAGAATTTAATTCTGCTTTGGCTTTTACAATCTCATCTTTTTCTCGCAAATACTCATTATGAGCCAGCCAAGCCTTATAAGCCTTCTTGACTTTCATGTACGGATTCTTATTCTCGAATTGGCCTAGATAAGGTTTAAGCTCTTTAAGCAGTTTCTGTTCCGTCAATCCTGCATAAAGTTCTTTACCATTATCATCCTTCTTGGATGATAATTCTTCAGCCGCTTCTTCAAGAAAATCAGCCGCAAGTTCAGTCAATGCGTCCATCCTTCCTTGTTCTGCCCCTAACTTAGAGGCTTTTACCACTTCACGTTCAAGATGAGTCATCCAGGGTTTAGCCTCTGGCTTAACTTTAAGTTCCTCAATTTGATCTTCAATACTAGATTGCCCTCTCTGAAGTTTCAGCCTTTCAGCTTCTTCCTTCCTAGAAAGTTCTCTTTTATCTTCAATCTCCTCAAGTTCTCCAAGCCTTCCTCTCATCTCATCTCGTTCGGATTGTAATGACGCTAACGCTCCTTTCATTCGCTCGTTATCAGCCTGCGCTTTAGCCAAACGCTCCTCTAATGGCTGCGAACCATCATTAACGCCACCAGAGGACGGGCCTGGCTTTACGTCCTTATTTGGGTCTGGCATAATTACCTCCTGCATTAGTTATTTCTGTGGGTCTTTGCCCTACAAAACTTGGTTTTCTTTCAAATTCTTTAGGAACATCAAGCCTCATTACGTCAATAATCCCTAACTGTTCCGCTCTAATAGTTTCGTTTATTTTCAAAAACTGTTTAAGCAATCCTATCCGTTTAACCACATCATTCCTTTCTTCAACATCTTCTGGGAGTCTGATAAGTCTCATATTTAAAAGTTCTAAATGTTTTGTCTCAGCTTCAAACCATCCTTTAATCTTTATCTCAATATGTTTCCAATACCTTGACTTCATGCCATCTTCAATATCAAGGGCAATCCGTTTTGATTCTTCAACCCTGCGGTCTAGTTCTTCCTGTTCCGTTTCCATTTTGCTCCTGACCAACCATTGCCAACGCCTGCGATTGAGCTTGCTGATGACGATCAACTATCTGCAAATCCAATATAGCCCTCATTTGAAAAGCTCGCATGATATGAACATTCTTAAACATCTTTAAAATTTCAGCTCGCAACTGCGGCATCAAACTCAAAAAAGTTTCCGTTCTCATAAAAAGACCAATCTCGTATATGTAAGAATCAGTGTCAATCTCAGCCCTTAAAGGTATATCAGTCTGCCCAGACACAACACGCTGAATAGATTCTTGCGCCGATAACACTAACGCTTGCGGAGGTTTTGATAAAACTTTTTCAATGTCTCTTATGCCATAAGCCTCAGATAACTCCTTGTCTACCTTCCATGATTTTCCAGGATCAGCCAATACATCAGGTCTAAGAGCCAACCCACTATAATAAACAATCTTGTCTTGTTTCTGTTTCTCTCTTTCTGTGACAGCTATCCCTGCAAAAGAAAAATCAAATTTGCCTTCAATGCCTAATCCCATGCCTCCACCTTCTTCGCTAGGAAAAAGTTCATCAATAGTCTTGTAATCCGCATATCCTAAAACCTTAACTTTTGTGCGCCTATCCATAAACTTGTTGTCATAGTGATAAATCAAATCCAGCTTATCCTTAAATCCTCTTTCGTACCTATCCAGAATATCTTTGAATCTTATCCCTGCCCTATAATCTCTTATCTGCGTCTGCCCTAAAGTTTTATCTCTTGTGTTTCCACCATAAGATATATCAATCAATCCAGTAAGTTGTTGACCCTCAATCCACATTCTCTGAATTTCTCCCTCAAATCCTCTCTCTCTTGGAGGTTGAGGCTCGTAAAATACTGATTGATCTCTGCCTAAATTGTAAATCCCTCCAGGAATTCTCTTGGCTCTTGATTTCTCAAGTTCAGCAGTATCACTTACAAACATTGCAGGACTTATTGACCTGTCCATAGCGTCAGTATTCTGTTTATCCGCATAATTAGCTTTTTCTTGAACGTTTCTTAATTTGTCAGGCAAACTCATGGAAAAAAAATAACCTGGATTTGGGTATAAATCGTGATTGGCAAATGGCACTACCTTATCTTCGTCCATCATGGCAATCCTATGAATAGTCCCGCCATTCGGACTCCACCATACAATGATATAAACTGGTCTTGCTCCTGCCCTTGTGGGACCAGTACTGCCATATCCAGATCCATTTTTAGGAAAATACTCCTTATAAGTCTCAGCTAAAAAGTATGTGTCCCTATTCTGTTTCCTTTCCATGTCCTGTCCAGTAACATGATCCTTTAACTTCTGAATACTATACTGATTCCCTCTGCCAGAATTGTAAATCCTTGCGCCAGGGGCCATCTTGTCTAAATCCTTGTAAATCCCCCACAATTTCCGCATCTCTACGTCATTCTGCGATAAAGGAATAATCTGCGTCGCATGACCATTGTTCTCACCAAATTGTACGCCTTCAGCGTCTATGGGAATGTAAAAATTTTCAACGTCAATGCTAAATGTTTTGACAACACTTCTACCACCAGATAAATCCTGCATCACCTTAACTATGCCATTCCCATTAAGCAATCCTCTGAAAATGTTTAAATCCTCAACTCTATCTATGTTGATCTGGTTGCTTAATTGCCAATTTAACAATGACTCCAAAGGAACGGCTTTGCGTATATCTTCTTCTCCAACACCTGTAACCCTACACCATCTGTCATCATCTGACTTTATGCTCGCTTTTATGTTTGCATGAGCAGTATCTAAAAGAGTAGGAGTTATCGGCACAGGATATGCGCTTGCTCCTGGCCAAGGCCTCCTCATCATTGCCGCATCTTTTATCCCATAATATGACTTTAAATCATACTCTCGCTTCTCTATCCATCCCGCATCTTCTTTGTCCTTGACTGACGATTGAAAATCCCATAACACGCATTGTCTTATATCATCTTCATCCAAATTGTTTGGAGCTTCTCCCATAGGCATATCAGTAGGCCGATCCTGCGGTAGAACGGGCGACATGGAATTCATGCCTAAAGGACTTAGTTCATTTGCCATTTTGTTTTAATTTGTATTCATCCCAA
>ERZ1292625.1717-Hain-H41-01um-R1-1717-length-23848-cov-6_pt1 | contig 23848 bp, 60 predicted proteins | sample MGYA00564400_ERZ1292625 | MGnify/ENA primary metagenome ERZ1292625 (study PRJEB36523, sample SAMEA6512639) | groundwater metagenome | collected 2019-01-08 | study: AquaDiva: Metagenomics assemblies of 32 groundwater samples | reverse complement strand
CAATTGAACCAGCGCTAATAAAACCAGCGCAATGCGTCGAGAACCATTCAAGTGACACTTTATGTTCTCCATACTCTTCGTCGATAAATATAATGACTCTGTTTGTCGTAGAGAAGCGGTCTACTAGGATCGTATATTTCCCTTCATCAAGATAAACGATACATCGACGGTTATCGCCAACTCCGTCAACAACATTCTGAAGATTCGGATCGATGAAGTTTGGTAGAATCATAGAATCGGATTCCAAAGTAGCCATTCGACAAATGAATCAGACATTGACTCTAGGCTATTGAATAGCTTCTCTTTTGATTCCCGATCTGTTGATATCGAGTAGATATAGCACTCTGTAAATTCTCCATTGAAATCAATGGTAGCGAAGTTATTACGACACTCATCATAGAACCTGATCTGCTCCCAGCCGACACCGCAATATAGCGATATGGAGAACTGTCTGATACAAACAGTAACACAGTTTCCGGATCGTAGGTCGTCCTCTATTAGTTCTACAAACTTCGGTTCAGTTAATCGCGACAGCGCTGGATGAATTCGGTGATGACTCATAGCTGATTCCAAAGCACAAACTCTCCGAGTTCATCAGAATGATTGATGAGCAGTTCGTTAAACTGGCTTCTGGTGATTCTGGCCTGATCATACCAATATCGCGGTTCGCCGTCTTTCTCATATCGAGGATAGGTAACCCAGCATCCACTGAAACCTGGAAAGATCGGAACAACCTGACAACAATCATCATAATAATTGATCTTAATATGGCCGGTAGAGAAGGAAATCCTATCCGTTCCACTATCACGGTATCGATCTTCAATCCGGTTCTGAATTATGGTATCGGTGAATTGCGGTAGTCTCATAGAATTCTGTTCCAAAGAAGCCACTCGCCAAGCTCATCAGATAGCGACATTAGATACTCCATTAGTCCTGCTGATGAGGTCAAAACGTAATGATGAACATCAACAGTGGCATAACGCGACGGCCCCTCATCAAAATAATGAGACGCCACAGCAAACTTGCCCTTGATGTCCCAAAATGACAGCTCAATTATATCGCCCAGAACATAAATGATAAGCCTGATTCCGCTAGCCACGATATACTCAGCCCTACCAGCACCAGCCAACTTCATCTTGGCGATCTTCTTGTTGATCGCTTCGTCGGCAAAGTCTGGAATCATAGTATCCGATTCCACAGTAACCACTCTCCGAGTTCATCTGATAATGACATGAGATACTCCATCAATGCCGCACCAGATATTCCAGTATGCTTTGTTCCATCGACAAGCCAGCACATCGTGACACAATCATACTCTATGGTTGCTATAGGTATCGAACGGTATCTGTCGCGAACAAACTCAATGCGCCTTATCTTCAGTATTGGTTGAGCATAATCAAGATACAAATATCCGTTGAATCCATGACAGATTTCAAACTCATAAGCCTCAACATCGTCATGATCTGCACCAGCTATAGCGTCGTTAATTGCCTCATCGGCGAAATTAGGAATCACTTCTATCACCGGGATCTTGGTACGCCTTCCACATAGCGGCTGACATGATAACGACAATTGCTAGTGTGATACCAACGCGAAATAGCTTTTCGCGGAGGCCGAGTTTATCCTTCATTCCTTCTCCAAGCAGGCATTACCGAATATAAAGTCCTCGAAGGTTTGAGGGAAGAATCGCTTGATCCAAACCTCAGCTTTTGGCGATACAGGAATTAGCATATCACCGGTTGAAGATCCGGCATAATCAACATCCTCCACATTTGCCGAAGGTCCAGTTCTTGTCCTGTCGGTCGCGAACCACTCGTAACCGTCAACCGCATTCCAAGTAAAGTCGATATAAAACGTCCGGTAGCTCCAAGATATGGAACATGGACTATTTTCATAATTGTCGTTCGGGCCGTTGATAGCCGGTGTCGGCAGAGTGTAACGCCCAAATAGGAAATCCAGAATCGCTCTGGCTTCCGGTGGCAGATTGATTATGGCTTCGGTATAAGTCATTCTTCATCCTCTTCATCGCCATCAAGAATGGCCTGCTTCGATGCAGATAGCTTTGTGACATCCTCAACCTTTGGATTGAGGTAGATCTTCTCTCGGCCGACCTTCATCTCGCCATCACGGAACAGGTCTTTAACCCAATCAGTGGTTGGAGCGAAGAATGCCATCTTGTCACGGATTGCTTCGTAATACTCAGGTCCCGATTTATGATACGGCGCATTGAACCATTTACCGCAACATGAAATCGGCCGATACTTCACAATCGGAATGACCAGCCTATCTCCGTCAAGAAGATAGCTGGCTATCGGTTGGTCGGAGCTATATTCATAATCCAAAGGCGAAGCAAGGCCATCACACTTCGGACAGCAATAAGGATTAGACTGAGGCATCGAGACTCCAGTTGGATTCGAGTTGCGGTGCTATCGACATATCTGACCAATCTTTTGTTACCTGAAGATAAAACGATCTATAGCCAAGCTGGATGCGGCATGGCATGAAGTTCATCGAATCCTCGGTCGCTTTATCAAGGTCAAAGAGTCTAACGCAAGCTCTGGCCATTGCCCAGAACTTCACCTGGACAATATGAAGCTCCCGGCTCGTCTTAAGGTATTGCGTTATTTCGGTATAGACCTGGACATCATCATAATCATCACTTGACAGCACAAAGCTCCGCTTATTGATCGTCTCTACTTTGGAACGATAACCAATAAGTGAGTTCTCATGGCTTGCAAAACTATGCTTCCCGAATCTGGATCCCCACTTTCTGATCCAGTTTGTTTGGCGGATTGCCTGGCCATAGTAATGCTGATCATATTCCTTCTTAAATACTACCACCTCGTTTCTGGCTCTCTGCCTGCCGTACTCATCCTCTTCGTCTCCGGCTTCGCAATAAACATAATGGCAAACCTTTCCGTGCTCTTGAAGCAGAGCAAGAAGTGGAGCGACAGAATCGAGATGGGCGTTCTCTGCGATATCGAGCCGTTCTATAATCTCCAAGCAGAAATCAAAGCAACGCTGGATCGAGAAACCAAGGGCCTCGACGCCGTCAGCCATAACGAGCTTGCTGGCTTTGCTGCTGGTCATCCAGCTTCTTGTTTCATCGCCAATAAACAGATCCGGTTCGGACCATAACTCTTTCGGTACGGTTTCCCAGGTCCTGAGTATGTCGTGTTCTCGATTGGTAAGTTGGCGATAATTAGGCTTTGCCACAACGTTCTTCACCTGCTTTATAAGCTTCTTGATGTCTTTGGCGCTCACTGTAAGAGTCATGACTTTATTCCGAGCAGGATGTTAAGCTCTTCGAGCCGCTTTGAATCATAGCTATATTCCGGTTCCGGTGTGATAGCACCGTCTTCGTTATCCGCCTCCCGAAGCTCTTTTTCGCGGGATGCTAGGAGATCCTTAAGCCGTTGCTGATTTGTGGTCAACTCCGCTATCTGGATCGTAATATCCTTATAGAGATCCTCGGTATTGAGGTACGAGATATCCGTAATCTTCAATACTGGAAGTCTGGTCGCAACGTAGCTCTTTTTAAGCTCGGCCTGACGACGACCAAACAAAAGGCGCTTCTTCTCAAGATCGACATGATCCGTTATCAGTTCTTTTATGGCCGGTATTTCGTCTGGCTTTAGATCGATGGAGCCATTAAATGCATAACCATAACAACCATGACCCTGCTCAACACCAGAAATAAACCTGACAAACTCAGCAATGGATGGCGATGTATCTCTTGATAGGGATTCAAGGTTCGCATCTAGCCTAACATTAAAGCTGCTTTTAAGCTTAGCGGCATTTTCGTGTCGCACCTAAAGGTGCCGGCAATATTGATATTATTCATATTGCCGCCATAAGATCGGCTATTCTCACATTTCGAGAAGATCAGCTCGAAACCCAACATCGCAGCAGCCTCGGATAGAAACCTTGAGACATCTTCGGCCCGTCGAGACTTTAGGTTGTTGACGAGATGAAACTTGACAACATTGATCTTGGCTAGATCAGCCTCTTTTAGCTCTGTCTTCACTCTATCCACTTCATGCTTCTCAAGGCACTTAGTTATCTCTTCTTCCCTGCGCGACATTCTGGCACACTTGGAGCACTCGAAGACTTCAACCTTATTGATCATAATACTGCCGTGGTTTGTTGTTAAGCGGCTTCTGGATCGGAATCATCTGGTTCGACGCTTCGTTCATCAAGCTTTACGAATAGACTGGTCGAATCGGAGTAGATCCCGGATAGGGATATCACATTCTCATCAAAGAATAGAGCAGCTTCTTCGGGATGCTTGGCAATCTCGTCCACAATGCTGGCCCAATTTGCCGTCGTATATCCTTGAAGTGCCGACAAGAGTTCTTCGGAAACTAAGCCAGCAGCGCGCTCAACGAGATCTAATGGCGAGTTATTATCCATTGTCTGGTTCCGAATTCATGACATCGAGCCTATCAAGCTGCTCGGTTATCGCCTTCTCAATAAAGGTCTCAAACTCTTTCTGGAACGTTGGCGAAGTATATGCCGTCTCTAACAGCTCTTCGAATAACTTAACGGCGTCGTCATCGAGATCGAAGCATAGAGTATTTGGCTCTGTTTCATGTTCGGTGATAGTAATGCCATCCATCTGATTCTTCTTATCGGTAATCATGATTTGTCATCCTCTGTGAAATAACCAGACTCAAAACGAGGCCATTCGATAAGTAGGGACTCTATGGCTTCTCGTTGGTCGTTAAACGGTCCCCACGGAATTGATTCGAAGTGATCGCCTGATACCATCGCGTACCAACCGTGATCACCGAATGACACGGTGCCATCGTTATAGAAGATTTCATATCGATTCTTTCCGCCATTGTTCATCATCGCTCCGTGGCGCCTTTATCGGCGCTCTCCATAATCTAAGCACGGCAAGTCCGAAGTCAATGCCGTGCTTGATATTTGTTATAGATTTCTTGACCATCTCAGATTCCGAACAGAACCTCGGTGCTTAGGTCGTCAATTAGCTGCTTTCTTGCGGCAATCTCGGCCTCGGCAAATTCAGTAGACCTGACATACGAAGCATAGTCAATCTTTAGCCTTAGCTTCTTAGCCAAGGCAAATACTAGATCCTTTGACTTGTCACCAGACGATGATAGAGTGATTGTGTCATACCCGAAACTCATATAGCAGTCGTCAATCTCAAACTGGCTGATGCCATAGCATTCCATCCCGTAGCTAATGTCAGATAGTGATACTAGGTTTCGTAGTGGAGGCAATCTAAGGTTTTCGCAGCCATTGTTGGTCCTTAACTTCTTGATTGCCTTAGAAACCATAATACCAGTTCCGGATGGCGCTATCATTGTCGTTGCGCCAAGTGATCGGCCCTTCTTTAGAAGGATCGGAATGCCGGGCTCTTGAATTTCGTGAACCACGCTGAACGATAGCTGGAAGAATGATTTATCCTTACGATAAGTATCGACACCATGAATCTCCAGCTTCGTATTGTCTATGACCTCTAGGGCTATTTTAAGTAGTGTATCATTGGCACGCTTCGCGATCTTCTTGGTCAGCGCAAGCTTTTCCTTCTCGATTGCGGCAATCCTTTTGTTGGCCTCCTTAATCACCTTATCATTTGATAGGGCCTTAATGTCTTTTGTGTTGCGACCCGTATCGACCGCGGCCATTGTGAGGTATGCCATATCATTTCCCTACAGTGAATAACATTGATGTTTGAAGCTTATCGAGGCATTCTCGCCGTATCTTAAGCTTTGATTCGAGCCCTTCGATCTCCGATAGAAAGTCAGCCAGATTAACCGGAACGCGCCATTCGCTGAGCAGGTCGAATACGGCTTCTCTGCTTTTCTCGGATAAAACCTCCATAGAGGTTGGTCTGAATCTCACGGTGCAACCTTTATAGTCGAAGCTCCGCAATTTATAGGTTCGGCATAGATCAATGATATCATCGTAGCTTTTTGGACCAGAGCCGTATTGCTTTGATTTGGCCCTTGGTTTGACCTTATCATCGCACTTCTCTTCATCATCTTCTTCGTCCTCCTTGCGGTCAAGGGATACGGAGAACATATAAGGTTCTCCATTGGCAGGATTTGCTGCTTGCTCATAATCCGAATAGCTGAAGTTCTCATCCTGAATGGCAACCGCAACGCTGCTTGCCAGATCTGATATGATAAGCTTCTGAAGCTTGTTATCTAGCTTCTCCCGTTCCTTTGTCAGCTCTAGATATTGTCTCTTCTCCCTCATATCGATCTCCTTTTGAGCAGCTAGTAGTATCGCTATCTGCTCTTTTACCTTATCAGGATTTGACTTCATTTGATGCCTCTAGACTATAATATCAGCGATTCCCATCTTTACAGCTTCTTCTGCAGAGAGGTAAACGTTAACCTTCGTTCCGATCATTCGCTTCAGCTGCTTAACCGTCATGTTCGACTCAGCAGCCAGAGCATTAAGGTAAGCGGTCTGCATATATTTCAGCTCGTTAAACTCGTTCTCTAGGTTGTGGAATGAGCCAGCAGTACCACCGATAACAGAATGAATCATGACGCGGCAATTCTTGCCGATCTTTCTCTTGCCCTTTGTACCAGCGGCAAGAAGAAGAACCCCTGCTGACATTACCTTGCCCAATCCAAACGTAACGATGTCGCACTTCTCTCGCACAACACGCATTATGTCGTAAAGGGCAAACATATCATCAGCGGAACCACCTGGAGTTGATAGAAGAAACTCGATAGGCAGCGTTTCGGTGATCGAAACCTCTTTGCCGTCAACCTCAGCGAAACTCTCAACTTCTGCCGAATCACCAAACTCTAATAGCAGCCCGACAAGCTGCGATACCTTGATTTCTTCAACTTCACCGAATAGCCCGATTGTGCGCTGCTCATCGTCATCAAGCTTAAATATCGCACCGTCGCCATGTCCATCGTCATCAAAGCCTTCTTCGTCATCGATCTCTTCGTCTTCGTCATGATTGCGACCGGCTAACTTCTTTGCTTTTGACTTCTTCGATGATTTGATGTTTGTAATTCTTGACAATAAAACTCCTAATAAACCTTCCTGCGTTAATATTTGAAACTATCTGCTACTAAAGACTCTAGCTGGCCATTCAGTCCGAGGAACTGATCAGCATACTTAATGAGCAATACATTTGGCAGAAACCAATCCCTGCCAGCCTCGAAACAATCCTCTCGCCCTATGATACCAGATTGCGGAACGCGAAGTGTGGCAACTTTGGCCACAGCCTCTTCATAACCGATTAGCGGAATCATCGCGATTATGGCCGAAGCCGAAGAACGGGAAATACCTGCCCAGCAATGAGAAAGAAGTTTTGAATCGTGGTTCAGCGTCGTTCCAAATCTAAGCAGATCGTTGACGATCTCTCTTGATGGCGGCGCGAAATAGCGGATTTTGTCAATATCGGATGCCGGTTCAAAGCAGATATCGAAGAAGTATTTCTTGATCAGATTATCAGGATGAATGGTGCCGAACTCTGGAAGTGTATCTCCCGGAGAGGATATTGAGATAACGTGGGTTGCTCCAAATGACTTGGCGGTATCTGCTGCTTTGTGTTTTGGCGTTATAACTAGCTCAATCATTTCTGCTCCTTGCAATCATCCCAGAATATCTCGTCGAACCTAACACCGTGATGATCCATTCTGGTTAGGCAAATTCTAACGGCAAATCTCGGGCCGTTTATAGTGCGAACTACGATATCAAATCCCTGACAGATATCGAGCTGAATCTCTGGAAAGAATCTGAGCATTTCGGCTAGCTTGGCATAGGTTGCTTTTTGAACTCCATAACTCTGGGCAAAGACTGCCGATGTCTTGCCATCAAGCAGGTTCTTGATAACCGACATAAGAATTCTGGTGGTCTTGCCGGATTGCCTTCGCTGCTGGATTTCCGCTATGATCATCTCATTGGTCTGAGTTAAGGTTCGCTTTGGATCTGGTGCTTCATATCTCATCTGCTGAATCTTTGCCAGATACCGCTGCTCAACTTCGGCGGCGAATGTCGCTTCATCTTTTAGCCCAAGCCTCGTGGCGATTTGGTCTAGTTCCATTGAATGCTCCTATGTTATTTTGTCGAGGTAGAAAGTTAGGTCGATTGACTTAGTCGGAACAACCTCGAAGCACTGAATCTTGAGTTCGAGGATTGCGGCGATAAGAACATCCTTCGTTACGACGGCATCGTTTAGTTTGATATATTGAGCGTTATGAGCATTATACGGCTTATCCATCTCAATGTTCTTAATATACTCTATCGACCTTCTAACCTTATTGACGATAGATCCGGCGCTATTATATGTCTTGGATGTCTTGGCTGACTTGAGTGAACCGGAATAATAATAGCAATCAAGCTCGACTGGGCCGCCATCCTGATCAACAAGCTGATAAAGCATCTTCGGTTTCTTCAGCTTTGGAACCTTTGGCTTCATAGTATCTCCTCGAAATAGTTGGCAGGATTTGGAATCATGAATAGCAACGTCGTTAGATATTGCGGCGTTTTAGCCGTCACGAGTTCGATGAACTCTTCAAGACAGATCTGCCTCATGCTGGCGTCATAGAACCGTACATCTTTCTTGCCATCAAATCCGATAGCCCAGATAAAACCTCTATATGGAGCACCTGCAGATTGATGAATCTGACAGTCTACAAATATGTCGGTTCCGTGAATGTCATGAGAGATATAGGCTTCGCCTGTCTTGCGGTTCTCTGGCGGAACATGCTTTAGGGTCAATTCCGGCATGGGAAATCCGGGTCAAATAAGATTGATGGATTCGGCAAAACGTAGAGCAGAATATCTAGACATTCCGGAGTGTTATGATCAACAAAGGAAAGAAGGTCTTCGTGAGTCGCCCTGTTGTTTGGTCGTTTAGTGAAACAGAAATTATGCCCACCATGGAAAACAAACAATCCCCAAACCCAACCATTGATATAAAACTTAATCTCTGCACCTCTATCGTCAGATGTGTCGTCCACTACTAGATAGAGTCCATAAAGGTCAGAGCAATATGGATTGCTAATCCCGTTAAGCTTATTAGCCATATCAAGATGAGATATTCTGGTCGGCAGCACCATCAGAATATCTCATCGAATACAGCCGATACGTCAAGCTGTTTGTTGAGGTGCCGAATCTCATCGGCTAGCATCTCCTCGAAATCCTCCCGGCGCCAATTCCACGACATGTTAAACAGCAACCACTCCTTAAGGATGTCGTTTGTCCTTGATTCTGGTGAGCAAAGTGTAGCGCAATCTCTAGTCTCGTATCTGCTAAGTGTATTGGTAACGAACATCTTGCAGGACTGATTCAGCCGGTGTTTATGCCATAGAAGTTGTGCTATACTTCCAGTGAAGTCGTTAATGATAACGACAATCTTGGGATGATAAAATCCGGCACCATAACCATCGGCCTCTAGAAGCGAAAGGCTGACATCGAGCCATGCGCTATTCGGAACCTCAATCTGTTTTGAAATAACGCGGTCTGTCGGCTTGACCTTAATCAAATTGGCGATGCCGGACCTATTCAACATTGAATATTTCGCCGGAATCGATATCGCAGATATTGAATAGCAGCCAATCGGCCAATTCTGGTGTTGACGACATCACGAAATCGATGAACTCTTCTCGTGTCGCTCTTTCGTGATTCACCCAATGGCTGGGTTTTGTTTCATCGAATACTACGGACCATATGGGTTTGCTGGATCGGTTTGGGTGATACATCAAAAACTCAGAGCCATAACTATTCACAATGGATAGCCCGGCTATCCTTGCGCCAGCCATATAATCTCGGATATCCTGTCGCACTATCTCAATCATCGCAAACCTCAATCTCTATCGGATCGCAAAACAGATGAAATAGACACCATTCGAAAGCTTCCGGTGTATTTTCCATGACGAAGTCTAGGAACACTTCTCGGCTAACGAAATCGCAGGTTGCCTGTATCTCGGGATTTCTGGCAATGAAGAATATGGTGTTCATACCCTGAGCAAAACTAACGAGCCAAATATCGCAACTATTTCTGGTATACTGAAGGCGGTTGAAGTATTCGTCGTCTTTATCGATGAATAGCGATAACCCATCGGCAATCGAATGGTTTTCGGCTCGAAAGTAATCCTCACTCCATGCTTTCCTAACCTTTGTCATCCTTCGTTCTCTCCGGGCCATGTTGAGCCCGATGAAGGCCAATCATAATCCGCCAAAAGCTGCGCTGCTTCTTCGTCAGTCCAGCCACCAAGCTTCCAAGCCTCAAACATCTCACGGAATATCCTAACCGGAATCTCAATTCGAGTTTCGGTTCCGGTATAATGCGGAACTTGCGTCACGAGGTCGTTCGGTAGCTGAAGGTAAACGTTGGATCGATCATGGCACTCGATATAGAAGTGATAATCATCATCGTAGCACATGGTAATCTTGGTCGACATTATGCCCTATCCTCGTCTTCGATCTCGCCGTCAATCGAAACTACGAAATCCCCGTTTTGGTCGAAGTCGCAGCTAATTACGTTAAACGCGATATGGTCAGCAAGCTTGGTGTCAGTATCGCCAACATAGAGTCTGATTGCCTCTTTTAGTTCGGTTGGAGTTAGTCTGATTGTCTTGATCGAAGTTACTCTCATTGAATCTCCCGAATTAGGTCAAGGTTAAATAGCAGCCAGTCGGCAGCGGGATGAGGTTCTGCGCAATCCACGAATAGCTCGATAAACTGATTCTGGGTTACCGGCGAAACTAAATCGGCGAGGTACGGAATCTTTGCAGGAATCGTATAATGTCCCGGTTTCTTAATGTCATAAGCCGAGTTGGCCCAAGCCCTGATACCGCGCGATGAACCGAAGGCTATTAGGAAATCAACACAATGCGGATCATGCTTGAAGTAGATCTTTTGTTCGGGTTCTGGATCGGTTCCTTGGCCATGATAATCGCTGTCAAACCGGCAAAGCCCAGATGGCACCAGATCTCGGTCCGTCATAAGTTTCGGGTCTAGGATTATGACGGTCTTCGGAATCAAAGTACCTCTGGATGGAACAGAAACCACTCTTCTGCAGGATGATCAGTACCAATAAATAGATCGATAATCTCTCCTGCGCTTGATGTCACAACATCCGGTCCGCCCTGCCACGGTAATAAGTGCCTCTGCCTTGTGGGTTGCTTGGTTATCTTAACACTATTTCCGGCTATCCACCACATAGTATATGGCTTTGGACCCAAACCTTCGGATGACTCAAGAAGAAATCCCTCCCCATTGTCATCGATATAGTAAATGTGCTTTGATCGCGTCGTAGGAGAATACCAATGGAAACCTATAGGCAGCGGATCCAAATGTCCAGACGACGTAAATGTCCTAAGTATTTTGGTCGGCTCCAATATCATATCCAATCCGTTTTGCTAAGTAAGTCGAGGTTAAACATAACCCAATCAACAATCTCGCTATCACCACACTCTATCACGGCATCGATAAACTCGGCAAATGAAACTAGGATCTGATAATCGCCGAGGAATGTCTGATTATAAGCTGCAGCCATATTGGATTGTTTGTAGTGTGAGGCTGCTATATGCGCGGAATGTATATCGATTTCAACCAGGAACAATATCCTTCCGCCGGTCTTGTAATAGACGGAATAGCTAGCGCCGGGTCTATTAAACCGGCACAGTCCGTCTGGTACGTTTGGCAGAGTTACTTTGTAAAGCTCTGTCATGTCGAATGGCACTAGTTTCGGTTCAATCATTAGATCTTCCAAGCTTATCGAGGTTAAATAAAAACCAATCGAGAATCGGGTGATCCGAGTCTTTAAGATAATCGATCATCGTGCCAAGCCTTATCTTGTGAATGGTTTCTCCCAAATACTCTATGCCATAATTATAATCATCGTCATCATCGCGGCTAGGCTCTGATATTGAACTGGCAAAGAAGTTTGACTTATCCTTCTTCGGATCGTAATGAATAACGACATCAAGCTTTCCGTTCGCCTTGAAGTACCAAACGTCATCGTCAATCGATGACATATCAAGCCTATAAAAGCCGTTAGGTACAGTCCTATCTTCGGAGGAGCCCCTGATATATGACGGAGCTAATGTTGGTTCGAGCATCATGTATTCCAGATATCTTGGTTAAATAGCAGCCAATCGAGGCAAGAGTGGTTTGACTCGATCATAATTGAGATGAACTGCTCTTTGGTTGTTGCGTAGAATACCGTAGCTAGATACCCGCCATTCGGATTTAGAGCACTTTCAAGTTTGTTAAACCATCTAAGTGTTGAGCTAACCATAAAACATGGCGATTCATTTGCCGTGTTATACTGGATAAGAAAATCAACCTCGGCGGCAGGTCGATCTGGCTTGAAATATATCGACCTAAATCCGTTAGGCTCAGATTTAACTCTATGCCAACTATAAAGTCCGGATTTGACATCTGCCGGGTTTGTCGTATAAACCTCAACCCATTCAAGCTCAACAAGCTCAATCATTATTTGCTCCAGACATCCTGGTTAAACAGAAGCCAATCTAGGCAACAGTGGTTTGACTCGATCATAATTGAGATGAATTGTTCTTTGGTTACTGGCCAAATCAGTGTTGCTAGGTATTCGATAAAATACTTTGTAGGAATCCCAAGTAGCGCCGCCAATTTGTGTCCAACATAGAAATTGATCGATATCGTGGTGTGCTCTATTAGAAATTCTGCTTGTTCGGCGCCCTTATAATAAATCGACCAATAGTGTGTCTTGTCAGGATCAGACCTATACCACCGGTTAAGACCTGATGGAATAGGCTTTTTATAGTCGATAGATCTGACGTGATAGATTTCATCACGACTTATATCGGTTAAACTGATCATTGCTAGTTTAGCCCATCATCGGGAAGAAGATGACATCGCGGATATTGCGCTTATCGGTTAGAATGGCGACCAATCTAGATAGACCAATTCCAACGCCAGCAGTTGGAGGTAAACCGTATTCCATTGCTTCAAGAAATGGTTCATCAATCATCATTGCCTCGGCATCGCCACCTTCTCGCTGTGCCATTTGTTCTTCTAGAATCTTACGCTGAAGAGAGGCATCAGATAATTCGGAATATGCTTTGACGATTTCCCAACCACAAGTAATGAGTTGCCACTGTTCGCAGATTGCCGGGTTATCGTCTCGACGCTTTGCCATCGGTGACATATGCGATGGATAGTCAATCACCACAATTGGCTGAATCAGAGTGGGACGAATTGTCTTCTTGAATAGCTCATCGGCATCGTGAGCCGAAAGGACATCAGGCGATGGCAAATTGTGCAGTTCAAAAAGGGAATGGTATGAAACTGTCCTGATATCATTCCAGTTAAGTTCAACACCATCATAAACTGTAATCTGATCAGGAAATCCAATACGATTCAGAAGATGATGAAGCATCTTAAGAAAGAATGCCTTGCTCTCAACGTAGGATGAGAACGCTTCGTAATATTCAAGGGACAAGAATTCTGGGCTATGTGACCTCGAAACTCCCTCATTCCGGAAGACTTGCCCTATGTCAAATACCCTTTCGTAACCTGCAATTATCAGCTTCTTAAGCGAAGTTTCGGTAGCGATCCGGAGATAAAGATCCTTGTCAAGCTCATTAGAATGAGTGATGAATGGCCGAGCCATAGCACCCGATGCCTGAATATCGAGGATTGGAGTCTGGAATTCGATGTAGTTTTCATCCTCCAAGTATCGCCGGAAAAACGAGATGATCTTGGCGTTGGTAAGAAATACCCTTGCTGCTTCGAGATCCGTCGAGGTTGACATATACCGCTTACGATAAATCAGCTCCTCATCTTGGATTCCGTTCTGCTTGTCGGGAAGTCCGGAACAATTAGCCTGAAGGATCTTGATGTCGGTAGCGAGAAGAGTCAGCTCTCCCGTTCCAGTAACCCAGCGAGTTCCGGTAACCTGAAGAAACTGGCCTCGAATGATTGAGGCGCAAAGCTCCTTATAGGAATCACCGAAAACATCGCGCTTTATCGCAAACTGTAGCTTTGACTCGGCGTTTTGCAGAGTACCGAACGCAATAGACCCCATACGACGAAACGATAGGCATCTTGCGCTTGTCGTAGCTTCTTGCCATGATTCGAGCCGATTAAGTTCGAGAAGTGTATAGCGATCAGTTGTCATCTTTTATTCCTCGACACACCACTTCTCGATTGAAGTGGCAGAAGTTACAGTCTTTGTTCCTGGAGGGCAGGCAAAAGGATCAACTCCATTCGACATCGACAGCAGATAGAAAACCGGAATCATGATGAATCCGATTATAATGACTTTTACATGAAGCGGAGTATGCTCTGGAACATTCTTCATCATCTTAATCGGCCTCCATTAGCCGCGATTGCCGAGCGTGATGCCCGCACAACATAATCTAAGCACCGCAAGTCCGAAGTCAAGCGGTGCCGAATAAACCGTGATGAAATCTATACCGCGCTACTTGGCGGCCTTTGCGGCCTTCATTAGAGCCCGGCCGACCCGGCCGACAAGTTCGGGATATGGGCACCAATCTTCGTCTTCCCTTAGTGATTCATGGGCTGCGCGATAAATATCATCCGGAAGATCTCTGGTATGAACTGAATAGTTCTCTGGAAGGTCATCCTCTTCATCCTCGGTGTCGCCGTTGTCTGGATCGTTGAAGCTCATTGGTCGTCCTCTATTTCTGGTGGTTCTATTGGTGCTGGATTTGCTAGATCATAATCATTCTTTGCGACGAATAATCGTGCGGCGTCTGCCTTGTCAATCTCGAACCCAACGCCGTCAAGCCGATAAAACATCACGTTTCGCGTGTTGTGTTGAGAATAATCACAAGAAGTATAGGTACTCCAGTCCCAATGTTGGCCGTAGCGCTGATAGTAAATTCGGACTGTGGCAGGACACTTCTTGATATCTTTAACGAGACAAAACTGAAGGTGAGCACTGTAACTTGTCCCAGCGGCCACGATACAAGTATCGCCGACCTTAAGCTCATTGCCCATAAAGTCAAGCAGAGTAAATGGCCTAGGATCTTCGGGCTTCTGCTTCTTGGGCTTTGCTACCTTTATTGCCATGAAATGTCTCCGAGATCGATTGCTTCCTGCTCTGTCATTTGCTTGAGAGGCTCGATGTAGTTTGACGTCTCACAATCTAAAAATTCCTGCCAGTCCCACCCGGTGCCAGTCAGCTCATCATCAATAGCGTAGACCATTGAAAGATAAAGCTCAGACTCGGCCTCAAAGAAAGCGTCAGCTTCTTCGGTGGACAGTTGGCTATTGATATCCATAGCGAGATCAACATTTGGCAGAGCCTTACGAGCCTCGATAAAAGCCTCATGGTGCCGGTTGTAGATTGCCTTGGTCTCTTCGAATGACAGCGTTTTGGTTGTTGACATATTATGATTCCTCGATTGGTAGGGTTGCTGGGAAATAGTAACCTAGATACATTGAGTCGAGATGACCCCTGACACATTCTAGCTTGATTAACTTGGCACTGGATACCGGAATGACGGTTTCAACTCCGGCGTGATCTTCGGAGATATATTCTGGACCATAGCCATCGTCTCTTGTTAGGTCTTCAACGGAATCACCACAGACATCGAATTGCATACCGATAGGATAAGAATCCCAATAGTTTCCATCGATCGGCTCAGTTAGCTCGATCTCAGCCTCTACACGATATTGCTGAGTTACGACCTTCTCGTCGATCACTTGGCCAGTTTCCTTGTCAACTATCTGGAATGTCTTGGTCAATGATCTCATTCTGATTCCTCCTCGATTAGCTCGATTCCTACATCATTTCGGCATCCGGGATGGCTGCATTGCTCGACATCGAGATTGCGGCCGCCATCTGACCACTGTTCTGCTGACTTGATTATTGCGTCTTGCGACCAATAACCCGGCATATATTTAGATTGTTCCTCGGTGAAGAAGAACTTTCCATCGGTTCCAAACGAAATATAGTAGCCCTCACCTTCCCTGTCGAGAATCGCATAAAGCGACATTAAAACTGATGAAATCGCGCCATGACCAGTCCCCGGGATCGGATTACCATATCGATCAGCCTTAGAACAATCAAACTTATACTTCGCCATCTGCTACCTCCTTAAAATCATCAGAACACTTCAGGTGCTTTAGCTTTCGTTCTGAATTGGTGAATGGAATGAAATTGATCCTTATCTGACCGGGATAAGTTGACTGATTATAACTCGAATCACGTGATGTGCGAGTCGTTGCCTTCACGACAGAAATCAGCACAACCTTCTCGCCATCGAGAATGGTGCCACCGCAAACCGCACATTGCTCGCTAACCCAAATTACGGCCATTACATTGTCTGCCAAACGGCGTCAACGGTTCCGGGTCCTATAAAGCCATCATCGCAACTTATATCGGCGGTCCAATCAAATAAGAATGTCATAACCGATCCGAACTCATTAGAACAAAGCACGAAGCTATTCTGCCAATTTGGATCCTGCCGAATTAAGCAGACTGATAATTCACCATTTGTCAAAACCTCACACGATAATCTTTGGTTATCGCCGCAATTACAATCTCCAGGCCAAACCCAGCCATTATGGCTCCACATTTCTGGCATACCAGAATCATTCCAAAAAGCATTGGGGTCTTTCGATGTGATGGTAATATGCCGAACGTTACGGCAAATATCAGCTACTGTATGTCTTCCCATTCTTTATTCCTCAATCATTAGGGTTACTATCTTCAGTTCTAAAAACCATTCTGGTCCCTGCCGGAAATATGGCAAAGTAATCGCCGTGGCTATATGACGCGTATTGCGTTCCATTCTTAGTTTCTTTGTTCCACTCGGCTACGGCATCGGCTTCGGATAGATTGGTCTTGACGTCAAACCAACCATCGCTCCAATCATAGCAGCGTAGAGTATAGAGGTCATTTTGTGATTTACTGTATGATGGAGTCATATTAATCTTCCTTTGTTATTTGTGACCAACATATCCCAGCTTAACCTTTGCTGCTCTATACATCTCTTTTCTCGCTGCCTTTAATTCCGGCCCCAAAGTATCTGGGCCATTCAACAGAAGCCACTCTCTAACTTCAACCGGAATTGCTTGGCAAGCTATAATCGGCGCATAACTGTCAAGTAGCTGATAGTTCTTGTTTCGCTGCCGAATCAATCCGCCAAGAGCTTCTGACTTCATATCTTCCACTTCTGACGCATAGTGTGGCCCGTAATTAAGTGGCCTCTTGGTTAGAAAGATAATATCGGTTTTATCCTTGCGGTACTGTATCTCAAATACAGCCGCTTCGTATTTTCTGCTGTTTAACGTAGAATTCATCCAGAATGATAATGCAGAGAAATCATCTTTCGTCTCTCTTGCTATTTCGTGTTGGACATCTAGAAACCAATCGTCACCCTTTAGTATGCTGTACTGCACGGTACAGCTCAGATTTACAATATCGCCACCTAAAAACCTATTCATTGCGCCCCACCTTTGAGTTTATCCGACAAAGCCGTCTTAAATATCGGCTTCGCCAGCTTGCCTATATCTTTTCTCACCTTCTCAAGATCCGGACCAAGGTTATTGACGCCATTCATTATGATCCATTGTCTGACTTCATCCGGAATACCTAGACAAGTCACAATCTGGTTGGCGTCGGAAATGTCACCAAGCATTTCACGCCCTGCCTTTAGCAATCTCTTTATCTCTGTCCGATCAACGGAGGCTAGCTGATCCGCTGTGTAACCTCGATAATCATCAGCGATAAATGCCGAGGCCGGTGCTTTGCCACAATCGTTATAGCATAGATCGAAAACATCCATCATCCGTCGCTTATGCGACATCTGAAAGTATATCGAGGATGAGGAATATTCAGGTTCGTAATCCTGGTCATGGCGACAAATCAATCGCCAACCTTTGCCGGATAAGATCACAGTCGATATCGAGAAGGTTAACTCGGTTATCTTATCGGAGTAATATCCGGGATACAGCTTTGCCATTGTGGCTCCATCACAAATCTAATCACGACGAGAGCAAAGTCAAGCCGCAACCAGTGAATTAACTAAGAATCTATGCCGAGCATCAATCCCGAGCATGACCCGTAAGTGGTCGGCCCCAATTCGCGGTTCTCTCGGCGGAACGAGCCTTGCGCTCTTCGAGCTTCTGGGCTCTGGACTCGTCACGCATAATAGCGGCAAGTTTATCGGCCGAAACTGCCGGGAGAGGATCGTGATATGCTGATAGGGTCGAAGCATCAAGCTCGAAAGGATCTCGGCAAACCATGCCGTCAATACCTCCCGTCACACCATATCTAATATCAGGTCCAATCGTTTCGCAGGTCACTCCCCAACGATATTTCTGCTCATCGTTTATTCCGGGCCATTGCGGTGTTTCCCATGGATTAGTTAAGGGTCTATTAATCGGCTCGTTTGGTGTTACCGTTGGTTGAACCGGATAGAATGGAGTGATCCCCGGCATTGGTTGATAAGGTTTGAATGGTACTGCCGGAAATGGTAGCGGAATCTGGACCGGCTGAATTGCCGGGATAACCTTATCCGGTGTTGTGGCTTCGGTAATCGCCCCATTGATTCGGTCTAGAATATCGGCCACCTTATCGGAGTCAAATGTCACACTTTGTTTCTGACCATAACAGGCTTCGAAGAAGCCCTTGAGATACTGTAGATTGTTGGTTGTCATTTTGATTCCTTTGCCATACGGCGGATTGCTTTCTTTGCTTCATGAAGTGCGTTGCTTGCTGTCCAGTATTCGATGATTAAGGACATCAGGTTGTCGTCAATAACAAACTCTTTCTCGATCTCGGCCAGAGTTGGAAGTCGCTCATGGCAATCCAACATCGCGACGATATCTTTGGCGGTGAGCTTGGTGTTCGGTGTCATGAATCCCATTCCTCAAGCTCTTCGTCAGATAGTGGAGGCGAGAAGTAGATCCTAAGCTCCGAGTCTCGCTTTGAGCCCTCTCCCATACCTTCGGTTCTACCGAGTAACTTAATGAATTTGGAAATCGCGGCACTCTGATCAGCAGGTATAATACAGACTTTGTGTTTGTTGAATTGCTGCGTCACGATGATGTGATCAGAGTGAACCTCTTTGAGCATCAGGGCATCGTAATCATCGTCTGTCATGATATCATTGTCCATCTTTCTGCTCCATAAAGATCTTGAAGGCTTGCTGCGGCGTGAAGAACTCAGTCCTTGTCTCAGTCTCTTTTGGATACATACCCCAGCTGGCCTGGACATCAATTCCAATGTCATAACCCGCCACACTGGTCGTAACATAAATATGATCATCGCCAGCGGCAATAGCGTCTGGCAGGTAAAGCTCTTTGACATGATCCTCGCAAGCCTTCTCTACGGCGTCTTGGAGCCACTGATTTACCACTAGATTTGCCATATTATTGCCTTCCGTAATGGGTTTCGATTGCCTTGAGATAAAGATCTTCGATCTTATCTCGGTCTGGATGAAGTGGCAAAGATGATACCGCGAAGAGTTTAAATGCCTCCATTGATTCCTATTTCTCCATTTCTTCTAGTTACTAAGAGTCCGTTCGGTACGGAAAACGAAACTACATTTCCATCATACGGAATCCTCTTAGCACTGGTATTTCCACCGCCGTCAGAATAGTTTACCCTTCCAAAGGTAAACTTCTCCTTTGTTATGTATACTTGAAAGGTATCTCCCTTTCCATAATCATACCTCCAAACCTTGGCAACATGGCCACCATGAAAAGCTAAAAGCTGTATGTCCTGTGCTAGCTGATATGATGTGGTATAGTAACACCACGAATATTTCTTTTCTGTTCCATCTCCGGCTATCGCTGTTTCCAGCAAAAGATCTATTTGCCTTGATGACAGGGCAAATACCCAATTCGGTAGCTTCTTACCACGACAAAGATCACCACAGTCATCCAATATTGAATTTGCGAATTCTGCACCATATATATTATATGTGTTTTCTATCCTGCCCTTTCTCAAGAAAGGGTAAATACAAACCTTGTAATCTCTTATGCTTCGCATAATTGGATCTAATCTATTTCCAGCTAGCTGAGAAATGGAGATACCTTTGAGGTGAACTTCACCAGTCCTTTCCTTATCCTTGGTACACTGATACTTTATCAACGATCCCTCTGATACATAACTACCTATAATCTTCAATAGATCATCAGAAACACCATAATCAGCCTGATTTATATCATGCGGAGTGTAAATGGTATTATAATGAGATCTATCACCAGCTAAGATAGCCTCGCATTCTATTAATTGCCAATTTGATCTATTTGGATCATATTTATCAGAAAAGTTATTGTAACGCGTTCTGTGTGATTCTGATACTAACATTTTATTCGTCTTTGACGTTAAGCTATTTGTGTAGTTTGCTGATGTTAATATCATGTCATCGTCTGCCTGACGACAGTGAGAGCTTGTTGGTTTTTGCCACTCGAATTTAAACGATGATTTGGTTATCGTTCCGATAACATCGGTATTTATATCAATCTCATTGAATTTTCTGAATCCCGATTTTGTAAGAAACTCTGTATCGCTGCTATATCCGCAAGTCATAATATCTCCTCTGTTTAAGTATTATACTTGCTGTATGGCAAATATTCTATATTATATCGCAATACATAATGATATTATTTCGCTGCCTTGGTCTTCTTTGGTTTCCTTTCCTTAACATGGTAGAGCCGTGACTCACCGAAGTCCCATTCTACGACATCATCGGCCGGATCCTCATCATCCGGATAATAAACGAAGTCACCACAGTTAAAACCCAGATTACCTGGACCATAAATCTCGTGAAGCTCGACAGCCTCATCAATCCTGAATGTTTCTCCAGGACTCTTTTGATACCGCATCCAAACAACATCGCCAACCTTGAGATTGTTTGCTTCGGCAACGGTCATCGCTTTGCCGCGACACAGCGTTGGGTGATGGTTTGTCAGAGTGTTAACTATGGCCTCTTCAAACTCTGGTCCGAGGTTCTTGGCCATTCTTAGCACTTCGTCGAGTAGGGCTTGGTCGTTCATTTTCACATTCCGTAAATGGCGCGGGTTTTATAGACAAAGTCGGCATACTTCTCAACCATCTCAAGCGATTCTTTATCGGCAGGAGCATCGTTGTGATATGGCATAATCCACTCTAGCTGAGTCCAAAGCTCGACAATCGCTTTATCGCGATCCTGAATCTCTTGGTCAACCTCGGAATCTCCGATGAGATCATCCTCGACCGGTAGTCGAATCTTATTATACGGCTTCATCGTCGTCGTCGTCGTCCTCTTCGTGGTAAACACCGTTAACAAAGTCACTATACTCGTCAATCGTCATTCGGGTTAGGCTGGCAGCGGAACTATCAGCATAGTGCTCTTCCAACGCTTCGTATAACCTGGAGATTGCTTCATCGCGAAGATTGATCTGGTCATAAAGTGCACCGATCTCATCATCGTTACTGATGGTATCATTGGCCTCAATCTCTTCTACAAACTGACTAATCGTCTTTAATATCATCGGTCACCTCGCCGTTAATCTTTTATCACTATCCAATCTTGAGTCTCTGGTTCCACCACGGATTCTTGGCCGTCATAATCGTTGATCTGATATCGGTCACCGTATAGGGTGTGGACAACAAGCTTGGTATATGGCCCGCTAGCTTCTTTTGGTCCGAGCAGCTCAACAACGCGAACCAGATCTGGGTGATGCCGTGGAATATTATACTCATAATATAGTCCTGGCTTTTCCTCGTCATCATCGTCATAGTAAAGAACGTTAAGCCCGCACAGTATAACCTTTGCTGCTTCGGACAGAGAGAAGCCTCCAAAGCATTTATTGATGACAACTTTATGCGACATGGATCTTCAGCGCTCCCTCTTTGAATGTGGCACAGTCATTGCCGCCAACCGATTCAATCTTATAGAAGATGTTATCCAGCTCGATGCTAATGCCGTAGACTTTCCAAGGATTATTGGCAAGGTCTTCTGGTATGGCCCAATCCGCAATGACGTCAACAATGTCGCCAATAGAGAATCTGGTAGCTGTTCTGGACTCAATTCTAAACGCGTTGCGGTCTGGCATCGTATTCGAATAAATAACTGTTCCATCGGCAAAATGCTGCTCATAACGGGCGGGCTGAGAATGTGTCAGGCTGTTGTCGATGACATTTGCTGACTTAATCATCTTAGCTCCTTCGATCTTCAGAACGGTATTCGTCAAACTCAGCCTGAGCATTGTCGAGATCTCTTTCGAGATCCAGAATCCGCTCGTTCAACTCGTGAATCGTAGTATTGGCCTCGTTAAGCTTGATAATCGTAGCAAGTAGATTATCTGAAACCTCCTTGAACTGCTGACGCCATAATTCTTCGCTTGTCATGTGATCTCCATTTAAAATCTAGGTCCGGTCCAACCGAGCGATATAATCCGCTGATTCTCCATAGCATCTTGAAACTCAAGATCACCTTCGGTTTGCGCTGATTTAAGTAATCCGATGATCTTCTGCCATTCAGGAGAATCCTCTGACCAGCCATCAGACTCAAGCCACATATCGCCGTTTTTGTCGCGTCGGACGTAGAAAGTATAACCGCCAACGATAAGCTGTCTTGTCGATGATTTCATAACCACTCCGGGTGAAATAGCAACCATTCTAGATGGTCTGGATGATTCTCTTCGAGATAAGAGAACAGGTTGGCCTTACCATTGCCGCTGTTGACATTATAATAACTTATACGACCACCGAATAGCTCAATAAACCAGCGATAAACTGGATATTCAGACATCTCGCCGGATTGACCTTTAAACCAAACCAACCCGAGGCAACGACCATCAGGATAATTCGATATGAAGAATAGGTCGCTGTCCTTGCCGCAATATCTGGAACTTATTTCGCGAACCACTATCGGCTCATTAATCATGGTAAAAGCTCCGGATGGAATAGAAGCATCTCGAAGTGATCTGGATAATGCTGCTGAAGCAGCGAGATAAACTGCTCTTTGGTTCTTCTCACGTTATACAGCGATGGATCTGACAAAGGCTGGCTTTGACTCATCGGTTTATCCGGATCGATATAATAGCTGCCTCTACTATAGGATAGAGACCATGCCGTGCTGATATTATGACGATTGGCGATTCTCTTGGCCATGCCGTAGTACAGCACTTTCTCGTCATGCGCCATAATCATAACCATCTTTCCATGGTTTGCGGTAATCGCGGCATCCCACCCTTCGAAATCATTGATGTGAATAATCTGGTCGAATAGCGGGATCGTCACGAGAAATACTCTGGATGGAAGAGAAACCAGTCAAAATGCTCTGGATATTTGGTTCGCATCGTGTCGAGCCAACGCTCCCTGGTCGCGTCCCAATCATCTATCATGAACTCAAACTCATCGCGATAATGCTGTGCCCGGAACCAGAAGAGGTTATCCGTTGAATATTGGCCCTCTTGAACTGGCCCAACTCTGATAAACGAACAGAATATTAGATCTGCTGACCTGCCGCAGATGAAGATATCGCTTCCAATGTTGTCGAGGCATAGCTGACGAAATGTCTTTCCGTCTGAAATGTCAATAGGATCATTAATCACTTCAGCATCTCCGGGTGGAATAGAAACATCTCGAAGTGGTCTGGCAGCTTCTCCTTGATGATGTCAAGGAAATCAGGAAGCCGCTTAACGACTGTCGTTCTGCCGCCAGTTGTATATCGCTCGTTAACCAGATAATCGGCATGACAATATCTGATGCGATAAAGGGGAATCGCTGTAGGTTGCCTGACACCGTTGAAGTTCTTAGGCCCGTTAACTACCATCAGATAGGACAGGAAATACGAGATGCCGGTGTGGTCCATCTGATTGATCAGGATGTTCTGCCCGCCGTGTGACGCGAGAATCTCATTGTATTGGAAGTTGGAATCGCAGT
>ERZ1292625.1716-Hain-H41-01um-R1-1716-length-23850-cov-10_pt1 | contig 23850 bp, 24 predicted proteins | sample MGYA00564400_ERZ1292625 | MGnify/ENA primary metagenome ERZ1292625 (study PRJEB36523, sample SAMEA6512639) | groundwater metagenome | collected 2019-01-08 | study: AquaDiva: Metagenomics assemblies of 32 groundwater samples | reverse complement strand
GAGTCCGCGAGCGTGTCCGAGGCGCATTGGTTCGCATCACCACGCAATCGGAGCGGACGAGGCAGTTTCAAGCCACCACGCGCTCCGCGCGTGCGAAGTCAGGGGTTCTGCTCGAAATGGGTTCTAACTTTTTCAAACAAACACCACCAATTAAAAAACAGTTCCTAACAGTTTTTTAATTGGTGGACCTACCGGGAATCGAACCCGGACCTGTTCCATGCCATGGAACCGTTCTGCCACTATACTATAGGCCCGTTTGATTATTTTACGTATTTTCTCTATTGGCACAATAGTAAGTTTTTGCTATGATACAGATGCCCATTTTTACGGGCTTTTTTCTATATTATGCAAAGCATTCACATATCACTTTCAGCAGAAAAAATAGGCGAAATTGCTGGTTTCCCTATTACCAACACTCTTTTGATGTCTTTTATTGCAACATTAATTTTATCTGTGTTCGCTTTCTTTATTTTCAAAAATATAAAAATAGTTCCTAGTCGTTTACAGACAGTCGGGGAGTTGGCCGTAGGGGAAATTTATTCATACACATCATCTACTTTAGAGAATGAAAAATTAGCTCGTAAATATTTTCCACTTATAGTCACAATTTTTCTCTTTGTCCTTATTTCAAACATTATTCAATTTATACCGGGGGTTGGGAGTATTGGTTTCCATCATCTTGTTAATGGAAAAGAAGTTTTTGAGCCACTTTTTCGTTCCGCCAATACTGACCTTAATGTAACTTTGGCTCTGGCTATAATTTCTTTTCTTTTTATTGAAATTGCGGGAATTAGTCAACTCGGTTTCCTTTCTTATTTTAAAAAGTTTTTTAATTTCAAATCTATTTTAGGATTTGTAATTGGAATTATTGACTTGTTTTCAGAGTTAGCCAGATTGATATCATTTTCTTTCCGATTATTTGGTAATATCTTTGCGGGCGAAGTAATAATAGCCGTTATAATTTTCTTTGTTCCTGTTATATTACCTGTTCCCCTTATGCTTTTTGAGGTGTTTGTGGCGGTTATTCAGGCGGCTATATTTTCTTTGTTGACTCTGTTTTTTATCAAAATAGCAGTGACAGAGCATCATTAACCCCGTGAGATAGGCGAAGCCGCCATCTAATGGTATAAAAGTCGATTATTATTAATTTCCGCCATAGGCGGACCAGCCTATGGCTGGAAGTAAAATAAAACGTATGGATATTGAAATGGTAAAAACACTTGGAATGGCATTAGCCGTTGGTTTAGGTGTTATTGGTCCTGGTATCGGTATTGGTTTGATTGTGGCTGGGGCACTTGAAGCGATGGGGAGAAATCCGGAAGCATCGGGAAAGATTCAAGCCACCATGTTTATTGGTATAGCTTTTACGGAAGCTCTGGCAATTTTTGCCCTAGTTATTGCCTTCGTTGTGAAATACACTTAGTCGTTTATGCAAGAAATCTTATCGGCTTTCGGTATTGAATGGAAACTCCTTTTGGTACAGGTGATTAACTTTGGTATTTTACTATTCGTTTTGCAGCACTTTCTTTATAAACCACTTCTCAAAATAATTGATGACAGAAAAGCAATTGTAGAAAAAGGAGTAGAAAATGCAGAAGAGGCAAAAATAGCATTAGAAAAAGCAGGGCAGGAAAGTGGAGAAATACTTGATAGCGCCAAGAAAGAAGCAAGAGATTATCTTAATACAAGTAAGAGTGATGCCGTCTTAATCAAAGAAAAGATTATGGCGGACGTGGAAAAAGAAAAAGAAAGAGTTCTTAAAGAAGTGTCGGTTTCAGCCAAAAGAATGGAAGAGGAAGCAATTTTGAAATCCAAAGAGTCAATTTCTAGAATGGCGATTTTAGCGGCAGAAAAGATATTAAAAGAAAAACATGAATAAATATCTTTTGGCCAATACTTTAGTAGTTAAAGCTAAAGAAGGGAACCACTCTTTAGATAGGATTCTTGCCAAAGTAATTGATTATTTAAAAGAAATCAAAAGAGAAAAATTGCTTAAGGAAACTTTGTCATTTTTAAAATCGAAAAGAATCAATTCTCAAAATACAGTCAAGATTTTAAGCGCCAAAGAACTTTCACAAAAAGAAATAAAAGATATAAAAGAAAAACATAGAAATATTTTTGGGGAAAATAATTTAATTTATGAAATAGATCAAAATTTAATTGGAGGATATCGCATAGAGACATTGAATAGTATGGTGGATGCAACTTACAAAAAGAAACTTGGAGATTTATATCAGTTTATGAGTAAAGAATAAAATCATGGATCCCGTAGTAGAAAATGGCATTAGAGTTAAGATGAAAAAATGAAAATTTATGTTAAAGTCAGAAATTACTAATTTAATAAATATAGAAGGGTAATTGCTCTAAAGAGCGATGCCATTTCTCACTAAAGGATGGACGATAAATTAATTCAAAAAATAATAGATAAGATAGAAAATTTTACTCCCGCAATTGGCAATAAAGAAATTGGGAAGGTTCTTTCTGTTGGAGATGGGGTGGCGGAAATTGAAGGTTTGAGTGGCGCTATTATGTCTGAAATGATTCTTTTTTTGGAAGACGATGACAAGTCCCTGGAAGAAAATTTGAAAAATAAAAAACAACTTTTCGGTTTAGTGCTTAATTTGGAAGAGAGAAGTGTCAGGGTAATTATTCTAGGAGATTCCAGTCGCGTTAAAGAAGGAATGAAAGTAGAAAGATTGCACAAAGTTCTTTCTATTCCTGTTGGTGAAGGATTTTTGGGTAGAGTAGTGAATACTTTGGGAGAACCACTTGATGGGAAAGGGCCAATTAAAGAGAGTGCGATTTACCCCATTGAAAGAGATGCTTATGGGGTAATTGACAGACAATCTGTTAATACGCCACTTCATACAGGACTAAAAGCGATTGATGGAATGGTGCCCATTGGTCGGGGTCAGAGAGAATTAATAATCGGAGACAGGGGATCTGGGAAAACATCTCTTGCAATTGATGCCATAATAAACCAAAAATATGAAGAAGAAGGAAACAGACCGATTTGCATTTATGTAGCCATTGGCCAAAAAGAATCAAAAACCGCTCGTCTGGTAAAAGAATTGGAAGAAAAAGGAGCTTTGCAATATTCAATTATTATTTCAGCTGGGGCAAGTAACCCGGCGGCGCTTCAATTCTTAGCGCCATACGCCGGCGCTACCATGGGAGAATATTTTATGGAAAAAGGAAAAGACGCCTTAGTAATTTACGATGATTTATCTAAACAAGCAGTGGCCTATAGACAATTAGCTTTAATTTTGAGACGCCCACCGGGACGCGAAGCTTACCCGGGAGATGTATTTTATTTACACTCAAGATTATTGGAGCGCGCGGCAAAACTTTCTAAAGAAAAAGGCGGAGGGTCTCTAACGGCTCTTCCCATTATTGAAACCCAAGAAGGGGACGTGTCCGCTTATATTCCCACAAATGTAATTTCTATTACCGATGGGCAAATATATCTTGATATGGATTTGTTTAATAAAGGATTAAAGCCAGCTATTAATGTGGGAATTTCTGTAACACGTGTCGGTAGCACGGCGCAAACGAAAGCTATGAAAAAAGTAGCGGCTAAAATTCGTCTGGAACTTGCGCAGTTTCGTGAATTAGAGGCCTTTATGCAATTTTCTCAAGATTTGGACGCAGAGACCAAAGCGCGCATTGATAAAGGACGCAGATTGTCAGAAATTTTAACTCAATATAAATTGGAGCCAATTCCATTTGAGGTGCAGGTTGCAATAATTTATGCGGGAGTTTCAGGATACTTTGACAAAATTGCGATTGAAGAAGTTAAGGAAGCAGAAAAGAATTTACAAATGCACCTTGAATCTCGTGGAAAAGATGTTTTGAATGCTATACGTGAAAGTAGAGATTTACCTCCTGAATTAGAAGAAAAATTAAAATCCACGCTACTTTCTTTCTTTTCCTAAAAAACATGTCATTAAAACAAGTAAAATTAAAAATAAGGGCAGTAAAAAAGACAGAACAAGTCACGAAGGCCATGGAAGCGGTTTCGGCCGCTAAAATGCGCAAAGCGCAAGAATGGGCGCTTTCAGCAAGGCCATATGCCTATTCGGCTTTTAAAATTTTAAAGAGAATTATTTCTCAAAAAGAACCGATCAGACATAAACTTATAGAAGATAGGAATGGAACTGAAGCCAAAAAAGCTCTTTTTATTGTTTTAACTAGCGATAGAGGTTTGGCGGGAAGTTTAAACAGTTCAATTTTACGATTACTCGCCAATCACTTAAAGGAAAACAATTACGAGAAAGGAAATGTTTCTTTTATAACTATAGGACGAAAAGCAAGTGAATTTGTCTCAAGACGAAATTATTTGAATCTTTTTTCACAAAAATCATTTGATGACAAAACTTCACTAAGCGAAGTAATTCATATAAGAGAAATAGCTGAAAAGACGTTTCGTAATGGAGATTTTCATAAAGTATATATTGTTTATACAAACTTTATTTCCACTTTTGAACAAAGAGCTATCTTTCATCAGCTTTTTCCATTGAAAATAACAGAAATTGAATCCGTTTTGGATGGTGTGCGTCCAACTAAGGGTAAGTATTCAAACTTGTTTAACAAAGAATCATCTGAAAAACAAACTATTTATAATTATGAGCCGGGTGTAAAAAGTGTTTTGGACAGCCTACTTCCTTTTTTAGCAGAAACAATTATTTTTTATGCGGCTATTGAGTTTAAAGCGTCAGAACACTCAGCCAGAATGGTGGCTATGAAAAGTGCGGGAGATAAAGCCAAAGAAGTTATTAAAGATTTAACGCGTGATTATAACAAAGAAAGACAAAGTATTATTACCAGAGAAATGTCAGAAATTGTTGGAGGAATAGAAGCCTTACAAGTTAAAAATAATTAATTAAAAGTATTCGCCCCGTTAGAAAATTAATTTATTAAAAAATATTAAGATAAAATTATGGTTACAAATAAACTAGAAAATAATGAAAATCGAATTAAGGGTTTTTCTAACGGGGCGAAAGGATCGGTAACGCAAATAATAGGACCGATTGTAGATGTATACTTTGATAAAAAAGTCCCGGCTATTAGAACAGCGCTTTATGTGAAAAATAAAGCTGGAAAAAATATTGTTTTAGAAGTGGCTCAACACATAGGAGAAAATAAAGTCAGGACTATTGCCATGAGTGATACGGCCGAACTTTTCCGAGAAGCGGAAGTTACCGACACAGGTTTGCCTATTAGCGTTCCTGTCGGTGAAGTTGTTTTAGGAAGACTTCTAAATCTTCTAGGTGAAACAATCGATGGGGGGAAACAAATACCAGAAAACGCTAAACGCAATTCAATTCATCAAGAGGCACCCCCTTTTAAAGACCAAAGAACAAAAGCAGAAGTATTTGAAACGGGAATTAAAGCCATTGATTTGATGACGCCTTTTATAAAAGGGGGAAAGGTGGGACTTTTTGGGGGAGCGGGAGTTGGTAAAACAGTTTTAATACAAGAATTGATTAGAAATGTGGCTACTAATCATGGAGGATACTCTGTTTTTGCGGGAGTGGGTGAGCGTGTGCGTGAAGGGAATGATTTGTATCATGAAATGAAAGATTCTGGGGTTTTACCAAAGACAGCCCTTGTGTTTGGACAAATGAATGAAGTTCCTGGTGCACGCGCCAGAGTGGCCCTTTCTGGACTCACAATGGCTGAACATTTCCGTGATGAAATGGGCAAAGATGTTCTCTTTTTTATGGATAATGTGTTTCGTTTTATTCAGGCAGGTTCTGAAGTATCAGCTCTTTTGGGACGTATTCCATCAGCCGTGGGATATCAGCCGACACTTTCTGAAGAAATGGGACAAATGCAAGAACGCATTGCTTCAACCAACAAAGGTTCTATTACATCGGTGCAAGCAGTTTATGTTCCGGCGGACGACCTTACAGACCCAGCTCCCGCCAATACTTTCGCTCATTTGGATTCAACTGTAGTGCTTTCTCGTCAATTAGCGTCCCTTGGAATATATCCGGCGATTGATCCATTGGAATCTGGCTCATCTGCGCTTGACCCAGATGTTGTTGGTAAAGAACATTATGAAACGGCGCTTGCAACAAGACGAATATTACAACGTTATAAAGATTTACAGGATATTATTGCAATTTTGGGAATTGAAGAATTGTCAGATGAAGATAAAACCATAGTTTATCGCGCACGCAAAATTCAAAGATTCCTTTCCCAGCCATTTTTTGTGGGGGAACCATTTACAGGAATAAAAGGAGAGTATGTTTCAAAGACGGATACTGTGCGTGATTTCGCTGACATTATTGCTGGAAAATATGATGATAGAAATGAACAAGATTTTTACATGAAGGGGTCTCTGAAGTAACCTACAATTTACAACTTACAACCAACAAAAATAAATGTCTTACAAAAAATTAAAAATTATCGTTAGTTGTTAGTTAATATCATGATTACTTTAACTATAACCAATGTTGAGGAAGTTCTTTTTCACGGAAGCGCAAAATCTGTCATTGTGCCAGGGAGTGAGGGAGAAATGACAATATTACCCAATCACATGTCACTTGTTTCTGGCTTAAAAAATGGAAGTGTGATTGTAAAAGATGAAAGTAAGATTTCAGAATTTAAAATTGAAAAAGGGGTTATAAAAGTTTCCCCGGAAGAGGTTCTTATACTGGTTTAATTTTTCTGTTAAAATTCACTCATTGTATTAGGTATTATGGCTAACAAGAAAAAAATTCTAATTCTACTTGGACACCCCGATTGGGATTCCATGTGCGGATATTTGGCAACCCGTTATGAAGAGGGGGCACATGATGCGGGGCATGAAGTAAAAAGGGTAAATATTGGAGACATGCAATTTGATCCCATTTTGCATAAGGGTTACAAAATCATTCAGGAACTTGAGCCAGATTTAATATCATTACAAAAAGATTTTAATTGGGCAGACCATATTGTGGTTTTGTATCCAAATTGGTGGAGCACTATGCCGTCAATACTGAAAGGGCTTTTTGACAGGTTTTTTCTTCCCGGTTTTGCTTTCAGAATGAACAAGGGGTCGCTTCTTGGCACATGGCAAAAACTTTTAAAAGGAAAAACCGCTCGCGTTATTATTACTATGGACCAGCACCCGTTCTTAGCTTGGCTTTTGATAGGGGATTACAGCAATGAGATTAGGCGCGGAATATTTTGGTTTGCCGGTATTTGGCCAGCAAAAGTTACTTCTGTAGGACCAATTCAAAAAATGGGACCAGAAAAAAGAACTTCTTGGGGGGACAAAGTGGCGGAGATGGGCAAGAGAGCCATTTAGTTTCTAAAATTCTTTTTATTTTTTCACCTGCTTTTGAGATGCACTGATAAAACTTTATTAAGTTTTTGCTCTGCTCGTGCCAGTCGCACTGTGCAAGGCATTTCAAAAACACATAGGGATAATTAGAGATACAAAATGACAAGTTATTAATTTATGTTAAATTTCCTTAATGTCTTTATCTATTGGGATAGTCGGTTTGCCAAATGTTGGGAAATCCACGCTTTTTAATGCTTTAACCAAGAAGTCAGTTCCAGCGGAAAATTATCCGTTTTGTACCATAGATCCTTCGGTCGGTATTGTGCCCGTGCCAGATGAACGACTTTGGAAACTGTCAGAATTTTCTAAATCAGTAAAAACAATTCCCGCGGTTGTGGAATTTGTGGATATTGCCGGACTTGTAAAAGGAGCATCCGAGGGGCAAGGTTTGGGCAATAAATTTTTGGCTAATATTAGAGAAACAGATGCAATTCTTGAAGTGGTTAGAATTTTTTCCGCCAAAGGCGGACCCGCCTCTGGCGGGGATGTAATTCATGTATATGGTGAAATTGACCCCATTAGAGATATTGGTGTAATAAATCTTGAACTCATGTTGTCTGATTTGGAGACAGTTAATAAAAGATTGGGAAATGTTGAAAGAGACAAAAAAAGAGGTGAAAAAAATGCTGTAATAGAATTTGACGCCTTAACTAAAATTAAAAAAACTTTAGACACCGGCCTATTCGCGCGAATGGTAGAATTAGACGAGAAAGAGCAACCATTAATTAAGCAATTAAATCTTTTGACCAATAAACCAATTCTTTACGCCTTGAATAAACAACAGGATGGTAAAAATCTAGATGAAATAAATAAGGAAGAATTTAATAAATTAACTGAATATATAAAAAGTATTGGTGGTGAATATTTGGTCTTTGATGCCAAGATTGAAGATGAACTAAAAGAGTTTAGCGAAGAAGAGAAAAAGGAATTACAAACGACACAGGATAGCGGGGTAAATAATTTAATTAAAAAATCTTATGAATTGCTAAATCTGATGACCTATTTCACAACAGGGGAGGATGAAAGCCGAGCTTGGACTATAAAAAAAGGATCAACTGCTCCAATTGCTGGGCTCGCAATACACAATGATTTTAAGGATAAATTTATAAGAGCGGAAGTAATTTTCTGGAGTGAATTACTCCAAAGTGGCTCATATTCGACTGCGCGTGAAAAAGGATTAGTCAGAACCGAAGGCAAGGAATATATAGTCAAAGACGGAGATGTGATTGAGTTTAAAATTTAGTTGCTGACAAACAATCTTGTCGTTATAGTAAGTAAATGATTTCCTACGACCATAAGAAAATTGAAAAAAAGTGGCAAAGTATTTGGGAAAAAACCAAAGCTTTTAAAGCGCGATTTCCTTCAAGAAAGAAAAAATTCTACTCTCTAATAGAATTTCCTTATCCATCGGGGGATGGACTTCATGTAGGGCATATTAGAAGTAATACGGCTATGGATATTATTTCTAGGAAACGCAGAGCCGAAGGATACAATGTACTTTATCCAATGGGCTGGGATGCTTTTGGCTTACCTACAGAAAATTATGCGATAAAAACAGGAATTCACCCAGCTCTTGTTACCAAACAAAATACTGATATTTTCAGAAAACAATTAAAAAATCTGGGGTTTTCTTTTGATTGGGATAGAGAAATAAACACAACAGACCCAAAATATTATAAATGGACACAGTGGATTTTCTTGCAGTTATTTAAAAAAGGATTAGCCTATAAGGCAACTGTTCCAATAAATTGGTGTTTAAATTGTAAAATCGGTTTGGCTAATGAAGAAGTGGTTGATGGAAAATGCGAGAGATGTAATGGGCCAACAGAAAAGAGGGACAAAGAACAGTGGATGCTTGCTATCACAAAATACGCTGAAAGATTGGATAAAGATTTGGATTCGGTTGATTATTTGCCACGAATAAAAACGCAACAAAGAAATTGGATAGGGAGATCGGTGGGCGCGGAAATTGATTTCAAAATCAAAGGCACGGACCAAAGTTTGAAAGTTTTTACAACAAGGGCGGACACATTATACGGCGCAACTTATTTAGTAATTGCTCCAGAACACAAGATTCTAAACACGTTCAAAAGTAGAATTGACAATGCTCTTGAAGTTGGTATGTATGTTCAACTTGCATTAAATCAAAATGAAATAGAGCGTGTGGCTGAAAACAAAGAGAAAACAGGAGTGCCTCTTAAAGGGTTGAAGGCCATTAATCCTTTGAACGGTGAGGAACTCCCAATTTATGTAGCTGATTACGTTTTATCTACTTATGGGACTGGCGTAATAATGGGAGTTCCAGCACACGATGAAAGAGATTATGAATTTGCCCAAAAATTAAATTTGCCGATTAGGGAAGTTGTTATTCCCAATAGAATAGATAAAAATAACCCGCCCCGTAAGGGTAAAAAAATAGTGGAAAGAAAGAATGTTCACGCCATTGTTAGGAACCCAAAGAATGGAAAAGTGCTGTGTTTGAAGTGGAAAAAACAACCTTGGATCACGTTTCCCATGGGAGGAGTTGAAGATGGGGAGGATTTGGTTGAAGCGGCAAGACGAGAAGCACGAGAAGAAACTGGTTATACGAATTTGAAATTGGTGAAGGTGATGGGTGGACAAGCCAGAGCAGAATATTTTGCGGCGCACAAAAATGAAAATAGGATTTCTTATACCAACGCGGTTATGTTTGACCTTACGGATGAATTTCAAGAAGGGAGAAGTCAAAAAGAAAAAGATAGCTATGACATTGTTTGGCTTCCTAAAAATGAAATAGCATATCCTAAAATTGTTCATGCAGAATTAGACATTTGGTTGTCACGTTGGGATAAAGAAAATGTGAGTTTTGTAGGAGATGGAGTTCTTATTAATTCCGGAAAATTTGATGGTCTAGATAGCGAAAAAGCCAGACGAGAAATCACTGAATTTGTAAAAGGGAAAAGAGTGATTAAATTTAAATTGAGAGACTGGGTTTTTTCAAGACAGCGTTATTGGGGGGAGCCAATACCTATAATTAATTGCAAAAAATGTGGGCTTTTGCCTGTGCCTCTAAAACAGCTTCCGGTATTACTTCCCGATGTAAAAAATTACAAACCAACTGATAATGGAGAATCGCCACTCTCAAATATTTCTTCATGGGTGAATGTGAATTGCCCAAAATGTAAGGGGAAAGCTAAAAGAGAAACAGATGTTATGCCGAATTGGGCAGGGTCTTCTTGGTATTTTCTTCGCTATACTGACCCGGCAAATAATAAGGAATTTGCCGGGAAAACTGCTTTAAAATATTTTACGCCAGTGGATTGGTATAACGGGGGAATGGAACATACCACGCTTCACCTTTTGTATTCAAGATTTTGGCATAAATTCCTTTATGATTTGAAATTAGTTCCCGCCAGTGAGCCTTACAAAAAAAGAACCTCTCACGGATTAATTTTAGCCGAAGGTGGGGTGAAGATGAGTAAATCAAAAGGGAATGTTATTAACCCCGACACCATTGTAGAAAATGTTGGAGCAGATACTTTGCGACTCTATGAAATGTTCATGGGCCCTTTTGATCAAGCCATTGCCTGGAACGAAGACAGTATGATTGGCTGTCGTCGTTTTTTAGAAAGAGTTATAAAACTTCAAGACCAAGTTACAAGTAACAAGTCACAAGTAACAAGTAAAGAATTAGGAATTCTTATTAATCAGACTATTAAAAAGGTGACAGATGATATTGAAAGTATGAGATTCAATACCGCCGTGAGCGCCTTAATGATACTTTCCAATGAATTTGAGAAAAGAGAATATATTTCAAAAAATGAATTTGAAACATTCTTAAAATTATTATCTCCCTTTACGCCACATATTTCAGAAGAACTTTGGCAAAAAATTGGAAATAAGAGAAGTGTACACTTGGCAAAATGGCCAATTTTTGATAAAAAGAAATTATTGAACGAAAAAGTTAATGTTTCAGTTTCAATTGACGGTAAGAGCAGGGGTATTGTGAGTGTTAAAGATAACGCTACAGAAAAAGAAGTTATAGATTTGGCTAGAAGAAATCCGGAGATTGGGAAATGGATTAAGGAACACAAAAAGGTTATTTACGTTAAAGGTAAAATTATAAATTTTGTAACTGGTAAGTAATAATAATTTCAAACATGGATTCGTTTGGGGAAACAGTTTTTTTTGTTTTTAAAATTATCATTTTTTTAATACTGGGGGTTATTATGTTACCGGCCGTAGGCTTAGTTTTATTATTTCTTGACCCCTGGATGAGTTTGATTAAGGACTAAACCCCATTAGAGAATCATAATAAAGAAATTACCCATTCTTAATAATTGAGAAAGGGTATTGATACCGCCCCGGCATATAAATAAACGTTCTCTAACGGGGTAAATGTTGTGTAATTTGCAACCCTTGACGGGAAATGGTTGGGGTGGTAGAAATAGGTTTGTTCAAGTTAGTCTTTATGTCTATAAAATTAACATTCAAACCAAAACAAGTAGTAAAAAGATTGCTCTCGGCGCTTCCTCCGCGCGCCGCTGATGTCGTGGTCAATCGTTATGGTCTTGGTAAAACGCCCGAAAAAATGACTCTGGAGGCTATTGGCAAGACCTATAAAATTACAAGAGAGAGGGTGCGTCAAATTGAAAATTATTCTTTTGGTGTCATAAGGAAGTCGCCCATTTATACCAAAGAAAAAGCTGTATTTGAAGATTTGCAAAAAGTGGTGGACGAGATGGGGAACGTTGTCACGGAGTCTCATTTTTTAAAGAGTATTTCCGAAGATGCAAGTGTGCAAAATAACATACATTTTCTTTTGGTTTTGGGCGATGCTTTCAAGAAACGCAAGGAAGACGAACATTTTAGTCATCGCTGGTTTATTGATGATTCTTTAGCTAACAAAGTTGAATCTGCTTTGAAAAAACTTTATGAAACACTAGAAGATGAGGCTCTTATACCAGAGTCAGAAATGATATCTTCTTTTCTCGATAATTTAAAAGAAGTTTCTGAAAAATATAGAAACGAGGAAATCGCAAAAAGATGGTTGGGATTGTCTAAGAAAATTGGACACAATCCTTTGGGAGAGTGGGGCATTTCCAATTCACCAAATATAAAAGCTAAAGGTATGCGTGATTTTGCTTATCTTTCTATAAGACGACACGGTTCACCTATGCACTTTACAGAAGTAGCCAAATCTATAAAACAGCTTTTTGACAGAGAAGCACATGTTGCCACTTGTCACAATGAACTCATAAAAGACAAAAGATTTGTTTTGGTTGGTCGCGGACTTTATGCACTTTCCGAATGGGGTTATTCATCAGGTGTTGTAAAAGATGTTATTCGCGAAATCATAAAGAAATACGGGCCTCTCTCAAAGCAAGAAGTAGTGGACAAGGTTTTGAAAGAAAGATACGTCAAAGAAAATACTATTGCTGTCAATTTACAAAACCAAAAATTCTTCAAGAAAAACAAAGAAGGCAAGTACAGTATTGTCTAAAGATATTATTATCTAGGTGCAAAAAGCGACTCCTCAAGGGTCGTTTTTTGCGTTAGAATAATTATAAAATGTTGGCAAACCAACGAATTATTTCCCAAAAAACAAATATAAAGAGAAGGAGCAATATACCCCACACTATACGAATACGAGCGGGATTAAGGTTTTCATCGTTCCCATCTATACTAATAAGGTGTCTTGCTCCAACTAAAAATCCTCGCACAAAAATAAGAACAGAGATGGCTGCAAAGACAGATAACAAAAAACCGATATACAAAAGAGCGTTTGAAACAAATGTATCCGAAAAAAAATCCATATATTAATAAATATTTTTCATGTTATATTATAACATATGTTTTTGCGTAAAATAGCGGAAAAAATTGCTAGTTCTGATGTGGGAATGCGCACTTTTAATTTCGAGCCGATTTTTGTTGCGCCGTTTATATTTAGTTTTTTAGTTTGGGGGATCTGGGTTTACGACACTAAAGCCGTTTTGGCAACTAGCTACGCTCTTATAATACTTGCTCCTATATGGCTCCCGTTATATCTTCTTGTAATTTTTTGGGTTTTTTGGATAGATTATATACGTTTTAAATATTGGCTTAAACACGAAATGGTGCTTTTGGAGATTCAATTGCCACCAGAGGTAGAAAAGTCACCCCTTGCAATGGAGCTCTTTTTATCATCACTTTGGAACGCAGGAGGAGAGACTACTTTTATTCAACGTATATGGAAAGGTCAATTTCGCCCAATTTGGACATTTGAAATCGCAAGCAGGGAAGGTCGTGTTGGTTTTTATATTCATCTTAGAAAAGCTTTTAGAAATATAGTTGAAGCTCGTCTGTACGGTCAATTTCCAGAAATTAAAATTGTTGAAGCGGAGGATTATATAAACGACATTCCTCCAGATTTGAAGGGGTACGAACTTTGGGGAACTGAATACAAAAAATCTGAACCGCAAGCCCTCCCACTAAAAACCTACACACATTATGAAATGGATAAAGACCCAGACACCCCAGAAACTACGGTAGACCCTATTAGTAATATATTAGAGCTTTTCAGTACTATTGGTCAGGGGGAATATATGTGGCTTCAGATTGTAACTAAAGCACGCAAAAAAGATGAGTGGAACGGGTTTTATCTTAGCGCAGATCATTATCAGGATCCCGCCAAAGAGAAAATACAAGAGATAACAAAGGAAGCGGTTGAGCGTGCCAAAGAACTTATTTCTAATGAAGAAGAAAAAGAGAAAGTTGGTACGCGTGGAAAGATGCTTCTCTCAGAATCTGAGAAAGAAAAAATTGAAGCTCTTGAACAATCTCTTACTAAACTTATCTTTGAATGCGGAATACGTACAACCTATGTGGCAAGAAAAGAAAATTATAACTTTATCAACATTTCTCAATTTATCCGCTTTTTTGACTCTTATCGTTATCCAGGATATAACGCACTTGGGGTAACGCGTGGCATGCAAGTTTTTGATTATCCATGGCAAGATTTTAGGAATATACGCAGAAATATATTACAAAAAAATCTACTTATGCAAAGTAGAAACAGATCCTATTTTTATACACCATATGAACAAGAACCGGTTTTTATGACAACAGAAGAATTGGCAACTATTTGGCATTTTCCAAGTTCTAGTGTCAAAACCCCATCCTTATCACGTGTTGGATCTCGCCGATCAGAGCCACCTTCCAATCTTCCAAGATAGTTTTATGGATGAATATTTAGCAAGTAAAAAACGCTATGTAGTTCTTGTAATTATCTCAACTCTTTTTTTGTTTTTCAGTTTATTTTTTAGTCCTCCATTGGATTTTCCATCGAATAAAATAGTAATTATTCCCAAAGGAACATCAATTTTTGCAACTGGAAAATTATTAAAAGAAAATAAAATAATATCTTCCCCATCCGTTTTTTCTATTATTGTGAAAATTGTTAACCCAAGTAATGGAATTATTGCAGGGGGATATTCGTTTACAGCAAAAAAAAATGTGATAAGTGTGGCGCTACGCCTTGCGAAAGGAGATTCTAAATTAAGCGATATAAGAATTACTTTTAGAGAAGGTTTAAATGTTAGAGAAATAGCTAAGTTGTGTGACGAATCTTTACCGTTGTGTGAGGAAAATAAATTTGTAAAATTAGCTCTTCCCTATGAAGGATATCTTTATCCCGATACTTATTTCTTTTTGCAATCATCAAAAGCAGAAGATGTTATACAAATAATGAAAGACACTTTTGAGCAAAAAATTTCTCAATTGGACAAAGAAATACGCTCTTTCGGCAAATCACAAAAAGAGATATTGATTATGGCGTCTATTCTTGAAAAAGAAGCGCAGAATTTTGAAAATATGCGGGCAGTGGCTAGCATTCTTTGGAAAAGATTAGCTATAGGCATGCCACTACAAGTGGACGCAACTCTTCAATACGCCATAGGTAAAAATACTTATGAGCTTACTACAAAAGATTTGGCCACAACCTCTCCATACAACACTTATACCAATAGGGACTTACCGCCAACACCGATTGCAAACCCTGGTATTGATTCCATAAGAGCCGCCATAGATATTAAGCCAACTAAATATCTTTATTATTTAACTGATAAAAAGGGAAATTTTTATTTTGCGGAAACTCACGAAAAGCATGTTCTAAATAAACAGAAATATTTGAATAGTTTTTAGGCCACTTTTTTGTCTCTGGCTTTTAAGAAATTAACGCGTTAATGTGGCGACATGGTTAGTGATATAAATAAAAAAAAGGTATTTGTAGGTATGTCCCCAGTAGGAAGGCAGAAGCTTCCTACGGGGCAAGCAGGTGGAGTTAAAAAATCTGTTTATGTGGGGATGTCAGGTGGCGTTGATTCTTCGGTATCAGCCTACCTTCTTAAAAAAGCTGGTTATAAAGTTACTGGCGTTTTTATTAAAGTTTGGCAGCCCGATTTTATTCCCTGTACCTGGAGGGAAGATAGATTGGATGCTATGAGGGTGGCGGCACACTTAGATATTCCATTTAAGACACTTGATTTGGAGAAAGAATACAAGGAAGGAGTCATTGATTATATGATTGACGAATACAAACTGGGAAGGACTCCGAACCCAGATGTTTTTTGTAATAAAGAAGTGAAGTTCGGGGCTTTTTTAAACTGGGCTGTCAAAAATGGAGCCAATTACATTGCCACAGGTCATTATGCGCGGATAGAAACTAACAACCTACAACCAATAACTTACAATTTACTTAAGGGGCTGGATGATTCAAAAGATCAAAGTTATTTTTTGTGGACTTTGACCCAAGATCGACTGAAGTACCTTTTGTTCCCTGTTGGTGGAATGAAAAAAAGTAAAGTTAGAAAAATTGCAAAAAAAATCGGTCTTGTGACAGCTCATAAAAAAGACAGTCAAGGATTATGTTTCATATCCAATCTCAATATGAAACAATTTTTAAAACATTTTATTGCAGAAAAGAAAGGCAATGTTATTAATGAAAGTGGAGAAATTATAGGGTCTCACAATGGAGCCGTTTTTTCCACTATTGGAGAAAGGCAGGGATTCAAAATTAATAAGAAAACTTCAAAAGAAAAGCCGTATTATGTGGTGGAAAAGAACGTTTCAAAAAACATAATCAAAGTTTCTCACGTTATTCGTCCACCTAAATTTTTGTATAGCAAAAATTTAGGTGGGCAAGCAACTTACAAGATTGATAATATCAATTGGATTACCCCAAGGGCGGTCCTTGGGGAATGTGAGGCACAAGTTCGCTATCACGGAGAACTTTTATCGTGCCGGGTTTCACCAAAAGGAAAAAAGACAGAAGTTATTTTTGAAAAAAATATTCTAATTTCCCCCGGTCAATCTATTGTTTTTTACAATAAGAAAATTTGTCTTGGCGGAGGAATTATTGACTAGCTTAGAAACCCCATGTTGTTATAATAGTTTTAATGAAAAAACCACTACTTGTTAGGAAAGAAAACGGAGAATTGGAGGCTTTTGACGCTTCTAAGTTTGTACACTCGCTTCACAGGTCTGGAGCCTCCGATAAGGCGATAACGGGGGCGTTGAAAATAGTCAGAAGTGAGCTCCATCAAGGGATGCCAACAAATCTTATATACAAGAATTCTTACGATTATTTGCGTAGCGTAGAGAAACCAGTCGCCATGCGCTATTCCTTAAAAAGGGCGGTATTGGACTTGGGCCCGTCCGGTTTTCCTTTTGAGGATTTTGTCGGGGAAATATTTAAAGCTAAAGGTTTTAAGGTGGAAACCGGAGTCATGATGCAAGGGTCTTGCGTTGAACACGAAGTTGACTTGCTGGCGATCAATGATAAGAAATGTCTAATAGGGGAAGTGAAATTCCATAATGAGCTTGGTATGAAATCTGACTTGAAAGTGGCTCTTTATGTAAATTCCAGAGTGGAAGATATAAAGAAATATAGACAGGAAAGAGGCGAAAGAGCGATTGATGAGGGGTGGCTCATAACCAATACTAAGTTCTCAAAAGCGGCTGTGCATTATGCAAATTGTAAAGGTCTTAAAGTTTTGAGTTGGACGTATCCGCGATATGGAAATTTACAGGACTTGATAGAAGAAACTAAAATACACCCGATTACTGCCCTGGCTTCTTTATCCAGAAATGAAAAAAACCAACTTTTGCAAAGTAAAATCGTTTTATGCAGAAATATAACTGAAAATGAAAAAGCTCTGCGTTCCGTTGGCGTAAGCGGTCCCAAACTAAAACGTGTACTTGAAGAAGGAAAAATGTTGTGCGAGAATAGAATTTAATTATGCTGGAAACATTTCTTGCTTTTAATATACCCATATTTATAAAACTTACACTTGCGATTTTACTAGGCGGTTTAATTGGAGTTGAAAGAACATTGGCCAATAAGATGGCGGGGCTTAGAACTTACGCTTTCGTTTCCTTGGGTTCCTGTCTTTTAGTAATAATTTCCATTTTAACAACATCTCAGTTTTTTAATGTCACTAATTTTGACCCCTTGAGAGTCGCCTCCGCCATAATTATGGGTATAGGATTCATTTGTGGAGGGGCTATTATTTATCACGATAATCGACTTTTGGGGCTTACAACCGCCGCTGGTATGTGGGTAGCTTCCGGCATAGGAGTGGCTGTTGGCTTTGGGTATTTTACATTGGCTATTATGACAACGGTTCTCACTTTGTTTATATTTTCCACTCTTTGGGAAGTTGAAGAAAAATTTAAGAAAAACGAATAAAACTAATAAATTCCGACGTGATATAATTGACCGCAAATGGCGTTTACTTACAGAGTTAGGGGGCGTGGAAATTTTGATCCTGATGATTCTAAACCTTTTAGAATTTCTCGTTCCAAATTAGATTTATTTTTGGAATGTCCAAAATGCTTTTATCTAGATCAAAGATTGGGCATTGGTAGGCCAAGCACATATCCATTGACTTTAAATATTGCCGTTGATGAGTTATTAAAAAAAGAATTTGATATTTTAAGAGAAGAAAAACGTCCACACGAAATTATGCTCAAATATGGAGTTGATGCCGTTCCTTTTAGACACGCAGATTTAGATAAGTGGCGAAACGCCATGTCACAAGGGGTTGAGTTTGTTGATGAAAAAACCAATTTATCTGTTCGAGGGGGAATTGATGATGTTTGGATTAATTCAAGTGGAGAACTTATGGTTGTTGATTACAAGGCAACTTCTAAAAAAGATGAAATAACTTTAGGTGGAGATTTGGGGGCGCAATACAAGAGACAAATGGAAGTTTATCAGTGGTTGCTACGAAAAAATGGTTTTAAAGTATCAAACACAGGATATTTTGTTTATGTAAATGGCAGAAAAGATGCAGAAAAATTTGATGGGAAACTTGAATTCGATATGATTTTATTGCCGTGTGCTGGAGATCCATCTTGGATTGATGAATTGCTTCCCCAAATAAAAGAATGTTTAATCGGGGACGTAATACCTAAAAATAATGACAATTGTCAATATTGCTCTTATAGATTTGAAGCGGTAAGCGCTGATGTAAATAATAGAAAGAAAAATGCAAAAAAATAAAAATAGTTTATTTAAAGAGAGGGTGCAAAAAACAGTCAGAAGTATTCAAAAAGGGAAAACGCTTTCATATGGAGAAGTTGCAAAACGTGCGGGAAACCCCGGGGCGGCTAGAGCTGTTGGAACTATTATGGCCAATAATTTCGATAAAAGCATTCCATGCCACAGGGTTATAAGAGCCGGTGGGAAAATCGGTCGCTACAACAGAGGAGGAGCGAAACAAAAAACGGCTTTATTGGAAAAAGAAGGAGTTGAAATTAAGGCGGGTAGCGTGATAAAACAAAATAATGACTTCTGAAGAAATACGCAATCATTTTTTAGCTTTTTTTAAATCTCGTGGGCATACAATTTTGCCCTCGGCTTCTTTGATACCAGAAAATGATCCTACGGTACTTTTCACAACTGCTGGTATGCAACCGCTAATTCCATATTTACTCGGAACACCTCATCCTCAAGGTAAAAAATTAGTTAATGTGCAAAAGTGTGTAAGAACAGGTGATTTGGAGGAAATTGGAGATAATAGACATTTCTCATTTTTTGAAATGATGGGGAATTGGTCGCTTGGCTCATATTTTAAAGATGAAGCTATAAATTGGAGTTATGAATTTTTAACTTCAGAAAAAGAAGGTTTAGGATTAAATCCCGAACGTCTCTACGTCACTTGTTTTGAGGGGGATGAAGATGCGCCTAAAGATGAAGATTCTCATGAGGTTTGGATAAAAACGGGTATTCCCAAAGAAAGAATTTATTTTTTAGGAGCTGAAGAAAATTGGTGGAGCCCGGGAGATAATGGTCCTTGCGGACCAGACACAGAAATATTTTATGATATGACCAAAGACGGCTTGGGGAAATTGTCTAAAAAAGAATTTATTGATGCGGTCAAAAAAGAAGATTTAATCGAAATTTGGAACGATGTTTTCATGGAGTATGAGAAAAAGGATGGAAGAGTTATTGGGAAATTATCTCAAAAAAATGTAGATACTGGAGCTGGGCTTGAACGTATAAGCGCTTTGATGCAGAAAAAAAAGACAGCATACGACACCGATCTTTTTGAACCGATAATGAATAAAATAAAAGATTTTTCACTTAATCATGATACAAAAGCGATGAGAATTGTTGCGGACCATATAAGGACTTCTGTTTTTTTGATAGCAGATGGCGTAATTCCCTCTAATACAGATCAGGGGTATATTTTGCGTCGACTTTTACGCCGAGCCGTATCTTTTGCCGATAAACTAAAAATGAAAAGCGGGGACATTTTCCTTCTTGCTGATATTGTGATTGAAAAGTATAAAAACGTTTATTCAAATTTGAAAGAAAAAGAAACTGATATAAAACGTGAAATAAATAACGAAGAAATTCGTTTCAGAAAAACTTTAAACGAGGGTTTGAAAGAACTCCAAAAAATGTCTTACGGAGCTTTTGCTATACATTCAGCATTGAGTGGAAACTTATTAGAATCTGGAGGATTGGAGATAACTGGTAAGAATCTTTTTGTTTTATACTCAACATATGGATTTCCTTTCGAACTTAGTATTGAAGAACTTCAAAAGATGAGAACCCTTTTATCTGTCTCATACAAAGGATTTAACATACTTTCTATTGAGGAAGTAAAAAAATTAAAAATAGATTTTGACAGAAAATTTAAAGAGCACCAGCAAATTTCACGCATTGGCGCGGATAAAAAATTTAAAGGAGGATTAGGCGATAAAAGTGAAATGTCGATTAAATACCATACCGCTACTCACTTGTTACATCAAGCACTTCGCGATGCGTTGGGGGATAAGGTCTATCAAAAAGGAAGCAATATAACTCCGGAGAGACTTCGTTTTGACTTTTCATATGGAGAAAAAATGACATCTGAACAGAAAAAACTTGTAGAAGATTTGGTTAATGACAAAATAAAACAATCCTTACCGGTAACTTATGAAGATTTAGAAATAATTGAAGCCCAAAAAAGAGGAGCTATTGGGTTATTTGAAGAAAAATATGGAGACCTGTCTGCGTCCCGCACAGACGGACAGGCAGGTAAAGTAAGGGTGTATAAAATTGGCAATTTTAGCTTGGAATTTTGTGGAGGACCGCACGTTGGCAATACTAAAGAACTTGGAATCTTCAAAATAGAAAAAGAAGAAGCTGTTTCAGCGGGAGTGAGACGCATAAAAGCAACAATTCATTAACGTAAAAACCAACAGTCGACAGCTGACCGTGGTAGTTATATCGGTTATACTAATTCTATTAAATATATGACTCTTTTTTCTTTCTTTGAGCAAAAAAAAGTTACAAAAATAAAAATAATATTATTTTTAGACGCTGGTAAAGGTAATGCGCGCGGCGCAGTTGTGGAGATGCGAAATAAAGTGCCACACATTCTTTACGCTGTTTCTGGGGAGCGAAAAATAGGTCTACCGGAGAGTAAAGAATCCTTATCGCTTGCCATGTCTTCTTTAGAAGAAGTTTTAGAAGATATTGCCAGAGCTCTTCAAAAGCCGGCTTTTAAAAATAAAGAGTATGTTGCAGAAGATGTGTATTGTATTTTGGCAGAACCGTATTATCTTTCTCACACTTCTGTAATCACAGAGACGTATAGCGGACCTTTTACAATCACACCAGGAATTATAAAGAAGCTTATAAATTCTTATCACGAATTATTGCCGGAAACTCATAAAGAAGTTTTGTTGGATAGTGACCCAGACACAATTCATGAAAGGATAATTGAGATAAGGGTGAATGGTTACCATACGGATAATCCGTACGGAATGATAGCCAATGAATTACAATTGGCAGTTTTTAGGACAAAAATAAATAAGAAAATTGTAAATTTAGTAACCAAGATTGTAAGAAAAATAACTCCCGCTCCTCTTTCCATTGAACCATTGTCATTAGCCGCTTTCATAACGGTTCGTAATAAAGTCGATACCAATAAAGATTTTATTTTAGTAACTGTTGGCAATGATGTTTCTGAAATTTCACTTATAAAAGAGCATACTTTACTTGAAACAGTTTCTTTTCCTTTTGGGAAACACTCTTTGGCACGACTGATTGCTTCTAAGATTTCTGCTACTGCCGAAGAAGCTTTAACTCGTTTAGGACTTTATCATGATAAGAAATTGTCAAAACAGAGCGCGGAATCATTTTTCCCTGTTATGGAAGAAACACAATCTCTTTGGTTTTCTTATTTAGAAAAGTCACTGGTTTCACTTTCAGAAGAGGTGAGTATACCAGAAAATATTTATATATTTGTGGATACCGATTTGAAAGATATGCTGGGTTCAAATATTACTCAAAAAGATTTTGCCAGCCAAACACTAGTGCCTCACGGTTTTATTATTAAAACATTAGATGCGAGCTCGCTTTCTGAACAATGCACTTTCGGTTTGAATATTCGTTTTGATTCAATCTTAGCTATAGCGGCATCATTTGCCGCCGCTTCCAAGGAAGTTATTAATGAAGAAGTTTCAAGTTAACCTCAAGTTTATGTTAAAATAGGCTTTTATGAAGAGGAAAATCATACAGGATGTAATACCACCGAAAGAAATCAGGAGTATAAGGAACATACCGGTACCGCAACGTATTTCTAAAAGCGACCACCTTTCGAAAGAGGAAACCCCAAAAGTTGATGTTTTGAATGGTGAAAATGCTTCTAAAAAAAACAAAGAACCCTTATCGTCGCCAACAATCCCCGCTCTAGAAAAAGTGGATACGGTCAGTAGATTGAGGGGGACTTTTTTGATTTTGGGCGTAATACTTATTTTGGGCGGGTCTTATTTTTTGTATCTTTTCTTTAATATTGGCGCGGTTGTTACCATAACACCTAAAGAAAAAATAATTTCAGTAAATAACACTTTTGTCTCAAAAAAGAATTCAAAAGAAAATGAACTGGGTTTTGAAGCAATCTCACTTTTTGAAACGATGGAAAAGGCTGTGCCAACAACAGGAGAAAAAAGAGTTGAGAAAAAGGCGCGCGGGGAAATAGTCATTTATAACGACTATAATTCCCAATCTCAAAGATTAATAAAAAACACTCGTTTCTTAACTCCAGAAGGATTGGTTTTTAGATTGGAATCCTCAATTGTTGTTCCCGGTCAAACAAAAAAGGATGGTAAAACAACAGCGGGAAGTGTTGGTGTTACGATTGCAGCCGATGAAGCCGGTGAAAAGTATAATGTAGATTTAAAAGATTTCACCATTCCTGGATTCAAGGGGGACCCTAGATATGAAAAATTTTACGCTCGTTCCAAAACCCCCATGACGGGCGGTTTTAACGGAGTCATAAAAACAGCATCTCAAACTGATATAGAAATTGCCCGTAAAGAACTCAACATAACTTTACGAGAGAAAATAAAGAAGGCAATTAGTGAAAAAGTTCCAGCGGGATTTATATTGTATAACAAGGCTTTGTTCATTTCCTTTGAAACATTATCAAATTCAGAAGACAGCAATGTTTCTATGAAAGCATCTGCCAGCGCTATTATTTTTTCTAAAAATGATTTGGCCAAAATGTTGGCAAGAATTTATTCTGAAGATTATGTAGACGAAGACATAACATCTACTTCTTTAAACGATTTGGTATTAAAGGCTGACCCCAAAGAGTCTACTCCATGGCTGACCGGTATTTTCCCCGTTTCTTTTACGGGGACGACAACTTTGATTTGGACAATAGACACAGAAAAGTTAAAAAAAGATTTAGTTGGTGTACCAAAAAACTTTGTTAATGATATTTTCAAAAATTATATTGGTATTGAAAAGGCAGAAGTGGCCATGACTCCCGCTTGGAAATCTGTTTTTCCTGAAAACGCAGATAAGATAAGTATAAAACTTAATTTGAAATAAAATTAAAAATTTTATAAAAAAATAAAATACAACTATGAGCAAATCAAACATGTCCAAACTAAAATTGATTCCTTTCGCCCTTTTCCTCTTATCTCTCACCCTTCCTTTAATCTCATACGCCGCCCCATCAGTCTCCTTCACCCCAAGCCGAACCACAGGAGTTGCC
>ERZ1292625.1715-Hain-H41-01um-R1-1715-length-23851-cov-12_pt1 | contig 23851 bp, 22 predicted proteins | sample MGYA00564400_ERZ1292625 | MGnify/ENA primary metagenome ERZ1292625 (study PRJEB36523, sample SAMEA6512639) | groundwater metagenome | collected 2019-01-08 | study: AquaDiva: Metagenomics assemblies of 32 groundwater samples | reverse complement strand
CGGGCTTCCCATATCGGTCCGGCTTGTTTCACCGAAAGCATGGTCAGGGTGGCGCCTTTGACTTCAACCCCGCGCTCCAATCCATCGCGCCATTTCTCACCGAGCGCTTTTCCATGCCACTGATTACCCTGATGCTGGATGTGAAAGCGGCTAAATACCATACCCAGCTCCCGCGATTTTCCCAAGATTAGATTAAGCCAAATGACCAGCGCAAGCTCAAGGTCTGTTTCTTCAAATTCAATCGCTACCGCAATAACGGGCTGCACTGCCTCAAGGTTGGTAATAATCGCAAAGACCGCCTGCGCAGCCGCTTCAAACGATTGTTCGACGGTCATTCCACGACCGATGATACCCATGTCAGCATCATGTTCAAAATATGATGAGCTCATTTTTTAACCATTCAATAAAATGGAAGGCATTTTCATTGTAGTAGTTTTGTAGACTGAAATGTATTAATCTGGGTAACCGTTGCTATAGATCAATTCTCGAAGGTGTTTAGACGCAGTACAGTACAAATGAGGAGATTGTATATGCCGAAACATATTGCTGATATTGCCGTTATCTTCGAGGAAATTGCGGATTTGCTGGAAATCCAGGGAGCTAATCCGTTTCGCATCCGCGCCTATCGCAACGCCGCGCGCGTTGTGGGTGAACTTTCGCAGGAAGTATCCCGGTTGCTGGAAAAAGGCGAAGATCTGACGCAGTTGCCAGGTATCGGAGATGATCTTGCAGGCAAAATCAAGGAGATTGCCGGCAGCGGCCACTGCAGCCTGCTGGATCGTTTGCATACTGAGCTGCCCCCTGCCATTACCGAACTCCTGAAAATTCCAGGCCTTGGTCCAAAACGGGTCAAAGCGCTGTATCACGATCTTGATGTGCAAACGATTGAACAGTTGTATCGCGCTGCACGTGATGAGCGAATCCGGGCTTTACCCGGTTTTGGCGAGAAAACTGAGAATAACATTCTGCAAGCAATAGAAGCGCATGCCAATCAGACGCAACGCTTCAAGCTGGCCATGGCGGCGCAATATGCGGATGCGTTGGAAAAATTTCTTGCAGCAATTCCTGGGGTCACAAAGGTGACTCCCGCCGGCAGCTACCGGCGCATGCGAGAAACGGTTGGAGATCTTGATATTCTCGTGGCGGCGTCGGCGCCCAATCCGGTGATGCAAAGTTTCATTGCGTATGATGAAGTGGCCGAAATATTATCGGCGGGTGTCACGCGTGCCAGTGTGATTCTTAAATGCGGGATGCAAGTGGATTTGCGCGTCGTCAAGGAAGCATCTTATGGCGCCGCTTTGCATTATTTTACCGGCTCCAAATCTCATAACATTGCGCTCCGGCGAATGGCGCAGAAAAGCGGGTTAAAAATCAATGAATATGGTGTCTTCCGGGACAAAATACGCATTGCGGGTGAAACGGAAGCATCGGTATATGCGGCGGTTGGCCTGTCTTATATTCCACCGGAGCTGCGCGAGAACCGGGGGGAAATTGCTATCGCAAAGGCAGGAAAACTGCCACGGTTAGTGGAACAAAAAGATCTGCGCGGTGTTTGCATGTGCATACCAAAGCGACCGACGGCCATAACACACTGCGTGAAATGGCGCTTGCAGGCTTGTCCAATGGTTTTGAGTACCTGGCGATTACCGAACATTCACGCCGATTGGCCTTTGCTCATGGTCTTGATACGTTGCGGCTGGCGCAGCAGTGCGATGAAATTGATCAATTGAATGCTGAGTTGAAGGGTATTACCTTGCTTAAGAGCATCGAGGTGGATATTCTGGAAGATGGGAGTCTGGATCTGCCGGATAGCGCGCTGGCGCAGCTTGACATGGTGGTGGGTGCGGTGCACAGCAATTTTAATCTGTCGCGCGCCAAACAGACTGAACGGATACTGCGTGCCATGCAACATCCTTATTTTACCCTGCTGGCGCACCCAACAGGACGCTTGATTCAGCGTCGCGCGCCTTATGATGTGGACATGCTGCGGATTATCCGTGAAGCAAAGAATCGTGGCTGTTTCCTGGAACTGAATGCGCATCCGGAACGGCTGGATTTACTGGATACTTACTGCCGGATGGCTAAAGAGGAAGGCATGCTGATCAGTATTAATTCTGACGCCCATAGCATTTATGATTTCTCCAATCTGCGTTTTGGTATCGGGCAGGCGCGGCGTGGCTGGCTGGAAAAACACGATGTATTGAATACCCGCTCACTGAAAGAATTGCGCGGACTTATTAGCCGCACGATGTAATTGATTGCCCAAGATGTGATTTTTATAGCGCCATAAGATACATAGGATGCATAGATTGATTACTATAAGGAGCGTGCCATGATTTTTGCCAATCGTATTGCAGCAGCCAGCCAACTAGCAGAAGCGCTTTCTGAATATCGCGATAAAAATCCGCTGATACTGGCTATTCCAAGAGGTGCCGTGCCAATGGCGAAGGTGATCGCCCAACAATTAAACGGCGAAATGGATGTGGTGCTGGTGCGGAAATTGCGTGCGCCGGGCAATCCGGAATTTGCTATTGGCTCTGTTGATGAAAGTGGTTGGGTTTATCTGGCTGATTATGCCGGGCAAACAGGTGCAGATCAGAATTATATTGATGAGGAAGTCGCTGCCCAGTTGCAAACGATTCGCCAGCGGCGCGCTCAATATACCCCCAAACGCCCGCCGGTTGATCCCACCGGACGCATCGTCATTATCATTGACGATGGGTTAGCCACGGGTTCAACGATGATTGCCGCATTACACGCGCTACGCAATAAGCAACCAGCCGGATTGATTTGCGCCATTCCTGTAGCGCCGCCCGAAACGCTGAGAAAAATGCAGGGAAAAGCCGATCGCATCGTGTGCCTGTCATCTCCTGCTGACTTCTACGCGGTGGGGCAGTTTTATAGGGAATTTCCGCAAGTGACAGACGATGAAGTGATTGCTTGCCTGACCGATTCAGTGCTGCCAATCACAGATTAACTGTAAGTGTTTCTATATGGAGGAAATTTGACATCCTTAAGACATACCGGTAAGTATGCAAATTGATTACACTGAATAACGAATTAACTTACAAGGAGTATGCCATGATAAGAAATTCCATGGATGTCGCCACCCGCGTCAGTCCCAGTTTATCCGCCCTGATTGAAAATAGGATTAACCGGTCAGAAGATGATCAATACATAACGCTTGCCACCATTCACGACTTTGTCACGGGCCTGCTTACGGGTGCATTTACTGAAACAGAGCAGCTGCACCATTTTGATATCGATGAATCATTACTGGATGAACTGAATGCGCTTATTGAAGAGTTTGGCGAAACGGCGTTAGCCGTTGACTTTGTGCAGGAAACCGCCAGTGAGCCATTATCACGGGTGATTGATTTTGTGATGAGCGGCCAGGATCAAGAAAATCCGCCGACGCTTGAAACCGTAAGAAATGCGATGATTTCAGGTTTATTAGCAAGTTTAGTGGGGGCTGGTGTATTGGAGGAGGATGAAGATGATAATTTGCTTGTGGAAATTGATGCGCTGATCGACCGGCATGGCGCCGATGCACTGGCAGAAGAGTTTTTACGATACGAATAATGATCCGTTTTCATTGATAGAGGGCAATCTCGGTAAAAATGAACCTTAGCAAAGATTCCAAATCCAATTATCTGTTTTGGTTTCCTATTGGTTTTTTGCTGACTTATGTACCTCGATAAAATCTATACATTACAAACAGGTGTTAGTCTTAAAATTTCAACCCTGGCTTTGCAGGAACTGATTGCGAATGCCATGAGCAGGCAGGAACTTCCCGAACTGGAAAGCATTCACTGCACAGCAGATTTATATACCTATCTGTCTGTTGCCGTCCATGAGGGCGCTGAAGATTTAATAAAGAGACGGTGCCGTTGGGTAAATAATGAAATTAAAGCTGACTTGATTGCAGGGCGGCCAGTTTCATTCAGCGGTTTTTGTAATCTTTTCTGGCGAAATCTCGATGAGGATGATCCGGACGGTGACGAATGGCACCGGTTGATTGCAAATGACCGGTTTCATTCTCAATTGGTTGTCTTACTGAATAAATTGCGGATAGCTAAACGTAACCTGCAACAAGACAGAGAAACGGTTCCTGATAGGTACCTTGAGTCAGCGTAACTGTATCAACCGGGAATGATCACAGTTGAATCTCTTTGGAGTGCACTTCCCACCGCAAGCGGTGGGATTCTGCATTCAGAAATACTCAGGCAATAGTCACTTCTTTAGCCAGATACACATCCTGAATTGCGTTGAGTAGTTTGACACCTTCAGTAAACGGTTTTTGGAATGCCTTGCGCCCGGAAATCAATCCCATGCCACCCGCCCGCTTGTTAATGACTGCGGTTCGAACTGCCTGGTGCAAATCATCGCTCCCTGATTCTCCCCCTGAATTAATCATGCCAATCCGCCCCATGTAACAATTTGCGACCTGATAACGCACGAGATCAATGGGGTGACCGGTTGTCAGCTCGCTATATACCTTGGGATGGGTTTTGCCGAATTTGATAGCGTTATAGCCACCATTATTGATAGCCATTTTCTGTTTGACGATATCAGCGCCAATGGTTACTGCCAGATGGTTGGCCTGACCGGTCAGATCAGCACTCACATGGTAATCCTTATCCGCAGTTTTAAACGCAACATTGCGAGTATAAGCCCACAATATGGTGGCCATGCCCAGATTATGGGCATGTTCGAATGCTTCTGAAACTTCCTGGATTTGGCGGCGCGATTCTTCAGAGCCAAAAAAAACGGTCGCACCGACTGCACAGGCGCCCATATCAAAAGCCTGATTGACGCTGGCAAAAAGGGTTTGATCGAATTTATTCGGATAGGTGAGTAATTCATTATGATTAATCTTAAGAATCATAGGGATCTTGTGTGCATATTGCCGTGACACGATTGCTAGCACACCCAATGTGGAAGCGACCCCATTGCAGCCCCCTTCAATGGCAAGCTCAACAATATGTTTGGGATCAAAAAACATCGGATTGGGTGCGAAGGATGCGCCTGCGGAATGCTCAACCCCTTGATCCACGGGTAATAATGACAGATAGCCTGTGCCCGCCAAACGTCCGTTGTTATAAAGTGCCTGAAGATTGCGCAACACGCTTGATTTCCGGTTGCTCAAGGCCATGACGCGCTCGATGAAATCGGCGCCCGGTAACTGTAGGTTACTCTTTGGAATCGCATCGCATACATGCTTGAGAAGCAAGTCGTTTTCATTCCCCAAAATAGCAGTAATGTCGGTCATATTTACTCCTTTCCAATTTAATTGGACAACCGTTCTTTTTTACCTTCTTATGTTAGTATACATTGGCATCATTAAATTTAAGGGAATTTCCTTGGTTGAATATTATAACCATTTCACTTATCTCTTAAATGTTATGGATGGTGTATCACAGAAAGTGTAGCGGTTTGAAGTGAATTTCATCAATAAAAAGGAGAAATCATGACGAATATCGTAAAGCGTTCCCCTCGGACCAGCAATATTTCCCGCCTTGACCTGTTTGATGTCTTTGAAGATTGGTTTAAAAATTTTGGCATACGGCCATTCCCCATGGATATGGGAAGTGCTCCGGAAATCAAGATGGATTTGTCTGAGAATGACACCAACTATACCGTACGTGCAGAGATTCCCGGCGTAAAGAAGGATGACATCAAAGTGCAAGTGGATGGAAACCGTGTTTCCATCAGTGTAGAAACCAAGAAAGTGAAAGAAGAAAAAGAAGGTGAAAGAGTGATCTGCCGCGAGTGTTACCAGGGATCAAGTTATCGTAGTTTCAGTCTGGATCACGCTATAGACGAGGCCAATACCCAAGCCAAGTATGAGAACGGCGTGCTGGAATTGACACTGCCGAAGAAGAATGGAAAAACCTCCAAGCAGATTAAAATCAAGTAGTAAAAATAGATTGCTAACCAAAAACAAGTGGTTATTTTTAAATAGGAAGATGTTCATATTCAAATCCGCGCTTTACAGAGCGCAGATTTATTATCTACAGGTCATTTAGCTTGCCTTAATCTCAAGACGGCCAAACTGTGAAAATTAATGGCGAGGAAATGCTGGCCATGCGGGAAAAAGATATTCTGGCTGTGGTAAGAGGCCTGATCAGAGTTATAAAACATTCGTTCGGGAGATTTTTATGCCGGCAAAACAAATCCTATTTCATGATGCTGTCCGCACCAAGATTGTTGAAGGTGTGAATATCCTGGCAAATGCAGTCAAGGTGACACTCGGCCCGAAGGGCCGCAATGTCATACTCGAGCGTACTTATGGTCCGCCTCTCGTGGCTAATTCCGGTGTTATTGTGGCGAAGGAAATCGAGCTTGAAGATAAGTTCGAGAACATGGGCGCGCAGATGGTGCGAGAAGTTGCCAGCAAAACATCCGATGTGGCGGGAGATGGCACCACTACCGCTACGATATTGGCACAGGCAATTGTCCGTGAAGGCATGAAGTTTGTCGCCGCAGGTATGAACCCGATGGATCTGAAGCGAGGTATCGACATAGCCGTTGCTGCAACCATTGAAGCGCTCAGGAAAGCTTCCAAGCCCTGCACAACCAGTAAAGAGATTGCCCAGGTTGGAGCAATTTCCGCCAATTCTGATACGGCGGTGGGTGAAATCATCGCTGAAGCGATGGAGAAGGTTGGAAAAGAAGGTGTGATTACGGTTGAAGACGGCAAGAGCTTGCAAAACGAGCTGGAGATCGTGGAAGGGATGCAATTTGACCGCGGTTATTTGTCCCCTTATTTTATCAATAATCCCGATAAACAGGCCGTAGCGCTGGATGATCCCTATATTCTTCTGTATGAAAAGAAGATCAGCAATATCCATGACTTGCTGCCACTGCTGGAGCAAATTGCCAAGGCTGGCCGCCCTTTGCTGATTATTGCCGAGGATGTTGAAGGTGAAGCGCTGGCGACCTTGGTGATCAATAGCATTCGCGGCACTCTAAAAACCGCCGCAGTCAAGGCGCCTGGTTTTGGTGATCGCCGCAAGGCCATGCTGGAAGATATTGCTATTTTGACCGGCGGTAAGGTCATTGCCGAGGAAATGGGTTTTACTCTGGAGAAGACCACGCTGGAGCATCTTGGTCAGGCCAAGCGTGTTGAAGTGGATAAGGAAAACACAACGATCATCAGTGGCGCCGGGGATGCCCGGCAGATTCAGAGCCGTGTCAAACAAATCCGTAAACTGATTGAGGAGTCCACCAGCGATTACGATAAGGAAAAATTGCAGGAGCGTGCAGCCAAGCTCGCGGGCGGTGTTGCGGTAATCAAGGTGGGTGCTGCTACTGAAACGGGGATGAAAGAGAAAAAGACCCGCATCGAAGACGCCATGCATGCAACCCGTGCGGCCGTGGAAGAAGGGATTGCGCCGGGCGGCGGTGTGGCATTGCTGCGGGCCAGAGCTGCGATCGGCACCTTAAAGGGCGGCAATCATGAACAAGATGCCGGCATCCAGATTGTGTTGCGGGCTTTGGAAGAGCCTCTGCGGCAAATCGTTGCCAATGCGGGCGGTGAACCCTCTGTGGTGCTTGCCAGGGTTATTGAAAGTAAAGGTGACTTTGGCTACAACGCGGCTACTGAGGAATATGGCGATCTTATAGAAATGGGTATTTTAGATCCTACTAAAGTGACACGCTCTGCTTTACAAAATGCCGCTTCGATAGCCAGTCTGATTCTTACTGCCGATGTCATGATTGCAAATTTGCCTGAAAAGAAACAGGCGGCATTTGATCGAGCCAACGAAATGAGTGAAATGGGGATGTAGAAAGAGAAAGAAAGAGAAAGAGATCTGGTTTTGGGTATGAGTTACTTACTTTAAATGAACTGTTTATATCAGAGGAGATTTATCATGGGCACAAAATTTATGGGCACAAAAGGCGTGCCCCCCGGTTTTCACCAGATTACCCGCCACGACGGTATCTTCAAAGAACAGGTGCACGATGCCTATAAGACTAAAGGCAAGTTGCCGGAACCGGCAGTCTGCCCGCAATGTAGCGCGGTATTCCACGAAGGCCGATGGCAGTGGTGTCAGGTTCCCGTTAATGCACACCGGGAAACTTGCCCTGCCTGTCATCGTATACACGATCATTATCCGGCCGGCTTTCTAACACTGCAGGGACCTTTTTTCCTCGCGCATCGCGAGGAAATCATGCATCTTGTGCGCAACGAGGGGGAACGCGAACAGGCTGAACATCCGCTCAAGCGCATCATGGCAGTGGAAGAAGAGGATGGAACAACGCTGGTAACGACAACCGACATTCATCTCGCGCGTAGAATCGGTGAAGCCATACACCACGCCTATCAAGGCAACCTGGATTTTCACTACAATCCAGAGGAAAGTCTGTTACGTTTGAGTTGGGAGCATTAGAAATGCAGCGCAGGCGCGGTTGGCCGGATTAAAGAGACGAGAAATAATCAATGAGTCATTTTGTTATGATCGGCCTGTTAAAACAACGGGCAGGGTAAATTACGCCGGTTGATTTGTTACTGCGCAGAAATGTTGCTGTTTTCAGAATAAATAAAACGAGGTAGCCTCATTTTTACTCAAAATAAGATAGAGAAAATCCATTCTCCTTTGGATCCGCATCAGTTAAGTAATCCCTGTGATCCTGAACAATTCAGATTTCAAACCACGGACGGCCTTGAGGATTTGACGGAAATCATTGGGCAGGTGCGTGCCATGGATGCAGTACGCTTCGGTTCCGGCATCCGCCATGAAGGCTACAATCTTTTTGTGCTGGGTCCGTCTGGTATGGGTAAGCTCAGTTTGGTGCGGCAGCTTCTTGAAGAAAAGGCGATTCAAGAGAGCAAGCCTGCCGACTGGTGCTATATCAATAACTTTTCCCAGCCGCACAAACCCCATGTACTCAAACTGCCCCACGGCAGAGGGGAAGAATTGCGCTTGTATATGGATAAGCTGATAAATTATTTGCGTGGTGCGGTTCCTGCGTTGTTTGAGAGTGATGAATACCGCACCAAGGCTAAAGCAATCCAGAGGGAATTTAGTGAGCAGCAGGAGCATGCCTTGATGGAATTAAGGGCGGATGCCGAAAAACAGAAAATCGTGCTGCTACAAACACCGGATGGATTCGCTTTCTCCCCGGCCCGTGGCGATGAAGTGATTTCTCCAGACGAATACGACAAACTGCCTCAAGAAGAAAGAGAACGAATTGAAGCGGCTATCGCTGAGTTACAGGAGCGGCTGGAAAAGATTCTGAGTCATCTGCCGCAGTGGAGAAGAGAGCGTAGCGAACGGATGCGGCAACTCAGCCGGGGAATAATGTTATCGACCGTTGAGCATATGCTCAATGAGTTACGTGCAGTCTATTCAGATCTGCCCGATGTACTGAAGTATTTTGATGCCGTACAACAGGATATGGTCGAGCATGTGGATGATTTTCGCAAACAGGAGGAGTCTGTTAGCGTTTCAGGGATGACTGTCACCCTGCATCAGACTTTCCACAATTACCAGATCAATGTGCTGGTCAGCAACAACAAAGAATCTGGCGCTCCCATCCTCAGCGAGGATAATCCGGCGTATAGCAACCTGGTGGGGCGAGTGGAACATATAGCGCAGTTTGGTGCATTGGTAACGGATTTTACGCTGATCAAGCCGGGTGCGTTACATCGGGCGAATGGGGGTTATCTGCTGTTGGATGTGCGCAAAGTGCTGATGCAGCCGCTTGCTTGGGAAGGTCTCAAGCGCGCGCTTCAATCGCGCGAGATTCGCATCGAATCCCTGGGACAAATGTATGGCCTGATCAGTACGGTGTCGCTGGAACCCGAGCCAATCCCGCTGGATATCAAAATAGTTCTATTCGGGGATCGTTTATTCTATTACCTGCTGCAGGAATACGATCCGGAATTCAGTGAGCTGTTCAAGGTGGCGGCCGACTTTGAAGAGTATATCGAGCGCAACGCCGATACGCATCTGCTTTACGCGCGTTTGATCGCTACACTGGCTCGCAAAGAAGGATTATTGCCGTATGACCGCTATGCAGTGGCAAGGGTGATCGAATACAGCGCACGGCTGGTTGGTGATGGAGAAAGGCTTTCCATGCACATGCGAAGCGTAGCGGATTTGCTGCGCGAGGCTGACTACTGGGCGCGCGAAGCAGGCCATGTTGTGGTCACTGTCAGTGATATACAGCAAGCGATTGATGCTCAGATACGGCGGCAGGACCGGGTGAGAGACCGGCTCTATGAAGCAATTCTGCGCGATACCTTGATGATAGATACTCAGGGCAAAGTGTCCGGGCAGGTCAATGGCCTTGCCGTGATCGAACTGGGGAATTTTGTTTTTTCCCAGCCAACCCGCATCACTGCCAGCAGCCGGTTGGGTAAGGGAGAGCTTATTAACATAGAACGGGAAGTAAAGCTCTCGGGCGCCATCCACTCCAAGGGCATACTGATTCTTTCCGCTTTCCTTGCCGCGCGTTATGCCAGAAACCAGCCGTTGGCGCTTTCCGCCAGTCTGGTGTTCGAGCAGTCTTATGGTATTGTTGATGGCGATAGCGCTTCCCTGGCGGAACTGTGCGCATTGCTTTCCAATCTGGCGGATGTGCCCATCAAACAATCCCTGGCGGTGACCGGGTCCGTCAATCAGCTCGGCCAAGCGCAGGCGATCGGCGCGGTCAACGAAAAAATTGAGGGATTCTTTGATATCTGCGCCGCACGAGAACTAACCGGGGATCAGGGGGTGATCATTCCTGCCGCTAACATCAAGCATTTGATGCTGCGTCAGAATGTGATTGCCGCTGCAGAAGCTGGGCAGTTTCACATATATGCCGTAGACAATGTTGATCAGGCGATCAATCTCCTGACCGGTTTGCCAGCCGGGGAAGCTGATGTCAACGGCGAATATCCTGAAGGAAGTCTCAATCAAAGAGTGGCGGTGCGATTAAATGAGCTAGTCAGAATCAGTAAGTCATTTGCGCAGAAGCCGGAGAAAAACAGTAAAGAAGCGTAGAGTTCCTGTTCAATTATTTCTTTATTTATGCGTAAGAAATGAAATGTGTTTCTCCGGCACATTGATTGTCAGAACTAACTAATTAACTGATAAAAATGATCCTGAGCTAATGGCAGGGATGTAAAATATCTTTGCTAATAGACTTTATCATTATTTGTCGTACAAGAAACCATGATCTGGAAACCCAATGTAACGGTTGCAACCATTGTTGAACAAGATGGAAAATACTTGCTGGTGGAGGAAGAGCCGGAGGCTGGTGCGGGTTTGTTTTTAAATCAACCGGCGGGGCACTTGGATCCTGGAGAATCCATCATTCAGGGCGCCATACGGGAAACGCTGGAAGAAACGGCATATACCTTCGTGCCCGAATATTTGCTGGGGATTTATCAATGGCACTCGCATCGCGTGGATACGACGTATCTTCGTTTTGCGTTTGGCGGTCACGTGACGCATCATGATTCAGAACGTGTGCTGGATACTGGCATTCTACGGGCAGACTGGTTCAGTCTGGATGAAATTAACCGGATGATCCGGCATCATCGCAGCCCGCTGGTGATGCAATGTATCCGGGATCATATGGCCGGTAAACGCTGTCCATTGGAACTGCTGGCTCATCATGAGTCATGAGGCAATGAAACGGCGTGTGGTGATCGGCATGTCAGGCGGTGTTGACTCATCCGTGGCGGCTTATTTGCTGAAGCAGCAGGGCTATGATGTCGTTGGGCTGTTCATGAAAAACTGGGAAGATGATGATACTGATGAGTATTGTTCTTCCCGACAGGATTTTCTGGATGCGGTATCCGTCGCGGATGTGATCGATATTCCCATCGAAGTGGTGAATTTCTCGACCGAGTACAAGGATCGGGTTTTTTCACATTTTCTGGCCGAGTATCAGGCGGGGAGAACCCCGAATCCTGACGTGCTGTGCAATGCTGAAATCAAGTTCAAGGCTTTTCTGGATCACGCCCATCAACTGGGCGCCGATCATATTGCGACGGGCCATTATGCCCAGGTGCGCAAAGTGGATGGCTTATTCCAGTTATTAAAAGGCGAGGACGGCACCAAGGATCAGAGCTATTTTTTGTATCGTCTGAATCAAACGCAACTGGCCAGCACGTTATTCCCGATTGGGCATCTGTATAAGCGTGAGGTGCGCAAGATAGCCAAAGAACTCAAACTGCCCAATTTCTCCAAGAAAGACAGTACCGGCATTTGCTTTATCGGGGAACGCCCGTTCCGGGAATTTCTCAATCGCTATCTGCCGCATGAACCTGGAGAAATCCAAACCCCGGAAGGAAAAGTGATCGGCCAGCACATCGGCTTGATGTATTACACCATCGGGCAGCGACAGGGGCTGGGAATCGGCGGTACGCGTGATGGCGGCGATGCCCCGTGGTTTGTATCGGCCAAGGATATGGACAGAAATGTATTGGTTGCAGTACAAGGCCATAACCACCCTGATTTGCTTCGTCCCTCGTTGAAAGCGGCGGATTTGACATGGATCAGCGGGGAACGGCCGCATTGCAATTGGGTCTATGCCGCCAAAACCCGTTATCGTCAGGCAGATGCTCCCTGTACGATTGCAAGCTTTACACAGGATCAGTGCCAGGTGGATTTTGCACAGGATCAATGGGCTGTTACACCGGGTCAATCTGTCGTCATTTATGAGAGCAAAGTGTGTTTGGGCGGTGGGGTCATTACCGAATAACTGAATGTAATTTTCATTCGTTAAAACTTGGATGGTGACAAAGAATTCAAAAAAAATGATATAACTAAACGCATTCTATCGATTTGAATTGATTGTGCTCTTGGAATCAGAATCACGATGAGCGGCCAGTAGATTCAGGGAAAAATTAGTTTTATCTAGATCAGATCAGGAACCAGTATGCATACATCGAAATCTCCATCCGATAACGCGCAAAGTCAGCCGGACGCGCAGCAAAAGAACGGGGCAGCAGTTGTATCTCCGCAGAGTGAACAGCTTATGCAGTTAGAAATGTTGGAGATAACCCAGAAACAAGTGGAGCGTGGATTAAAGCAACTAAAGACGCGCACCTAAGGTTTTACATGATTTAACGCATGGTGGAGCGAGTCATATAGTGGCAAGATGCTCTTGAACCACTTTATCCTGAGAATCATTTGATTTTATTAAATGAGAAAACTGAAAGTGCTAGAAATCTATTTCAAATCATTTGTCCCGATGTTTCAAAGTAATTGTCTACCATTATAAGCAAGTAAAGATGAATACAATTAATAAGCCTCCCACACGCTTTGGTTTAGAAACATGTAATGACTTTTATGAGAAGCTGAAATGGGAATCTAAAAGGTTGGAAGACGGCTGGGGGATTTATGATACTTTTAATTTTATTGTTACAGCTCATCATCTTTATGTAGATTGGATAGATAGATGCGGCAATTCAACTGTTAAAGACAGGAAATCTAGATTTCCTGTTTCGGCAAAATTGGTTATGCAATGCGTTGCAGATCTTGCAAATGGCAATAAACATTGGCAAGTGAATCGCCCCAGCAGCGTGGAAAGGCAAATAGTAAAAAACGTCGATAAGCCAATGATTGGTGATTATTACTCCTATTTTATAGCTGGTCCTATGATATATGTTGATTTTGATAACTACAGTCTTAGCATGTCTGAATTGATGGATTTGTTACTTGGGTATTTCAAATGGATATTCGAAGATGAAGACATGCCTTTCCCATTAGAGCTAGAAAATCAACTTGATTCAAGGAAGCTGTCGAATTAATTTAAGAAAAATTTCTCTGAAGTTCATCCGTAAATGATTCTCAAGCATTAATTGACGTTTATAAAATAGCCGCTTTAATTTTTGCCGTTTTGATATCTCCATCTGATTTAAGGCAACTTAATCATTTATTTGGTACTGATATTTGGTACTGATTTAATTCCAGGGTTGTTTCGTTTTTATTCCGGGTTTATTTCCTTCCTTACAATTCCGATATCTGTTTTATTTATTCATTTTCAATTACATATAAAATTCTTGCATCTCCCGGTCTTGAAATTATCAAGAATAGGCCCTATTATCATTAGCACTCCTGGTCGATGAGTGCTAATATCGATCCTTTGTAATGTTTGGATCCCGATTGCATCGGGAATTCTTAAAAATAAAATGCAAAATATTTCGTAAATTCAGGTTATTAATTTCAATAGGAGAAAACAGCATGAAAATTCGTCCTTTGCATGATCGTGTGATCGTCAAGCGGTTGGAAGATGAACGTAAAACTGCATCAGGTATTGTAATTCCAGATAGCGCAGCGGAGAAACCGGATCAAGGTGAAATTCTGGCAATAGGAAAAGGCAAAGTCGGTGATGATGGAAAAATCCGCCCTTTGGAAGTTAAAGTGGGTGACAAGGTATTGTTTGGTAAATACGCCGGGCAGTCTGTAAAGGTTCAAGGTGAAGAGCTTTTAGTCATGCGGGAAGAAGATATTATGGGTGTGATTGAAGGTTAAGCGTGTTAATTCAAGTACCTGCTAAAGACAATATTTTGAGAGATTAGGAGAAAAGTTATGTCAGCAAAAGAAGTGAAGTTTGGTGATTCAGCCCGCCATAGAATGGTGGCTGGTGTTAATGTTTTGGCCGATGCAGTGAAAGTGACATTGGGGCCAAAAGGCCGTAATGTGGTGCTGGATCGCTCTTACGGCGCGCCAACCATTACCAAGGATGGTGTTTCAGTTGCTAAAGAGATTGAGCTGAAAGACAAGTTTGAAAATATGGGCGCACAGATGCTGAAAGAAGTAGCCAGCAAAACATCTGATGTCGCCGGCGACGGTACCACCACTGCAACGGTATTAGCTCAGGCTATTGTCAAAGAAGGCATGAAGTATGTTGCTGCCGGTATGAATCCAATGGATCTTAAGCGTGGTATTGATAAAGCAGTGACCGCAGCCATTGGCGAGTTGAAGAAACTGTCGAAGCCTTGCGCAACAGCGAAGGAAATTGCTCAGGTTGGCAGTATTTCTGCAAACTCTGATACTGAGATAGGCAAGATTATTGCCGATGCAATGGACAAGGTAGGCAAAGAAGGCGTGATTACTGTTGAAGATGGATCAGGACTGCAAAATGAATTGGAAGTGGTTGAAGGTATGCAGTTTGATCGTGGTTATCTTTCCCCTTACTTTGTAAGTAGCGCAGAAAAACAAATTGCCTTGTTGGATAATCCTTTTGTTTTGTTGCATGACAAGAAGATTTCTAATATCCGTGATTTGTTGCCGATACTGGAACAAGTAGCCAAAGCAGGTAAACCGTTATTGATTATTGCGGAAGATGTGGACGGCGAAGCACTGGCAACTTTGGTGGTAAATAATATTCGTGGCATCCTCAAGACCTGTGCAGTCAAAGCACCGGGTTTTGGTGATCGCCGCAAAGCCATGTTGGAAGACATTGCAATTCTGACGGGTGGTACTGTGATTGCTGAAGAAGTCGGCTTAACTTTGGAGAAAGCGACGCTGAGTGATCTGGGTCAAGCCAAACGAATAGAAGTGGGCAAAGAAAATACGACTATTATTGATGGTGCAGGTAATGCTGGTAACATCGAAGGCCGTGTCAAGCAAATTCGCGCTCAGATAGAAGAAGCGACCAGCGATTATGATAAAGAAAAGCTGCAGGAACGTGTGGCTAAACTGGCTGGCGGGGTAGCACTTATTAAAGTCGGCGCTGCGACTGAAGTAGAAATGAAAGAGAAAAAAGCGCGGGTTGAAGATGCATTACATGCAACACGTGCAGCCGTAGAAGAAGGTGTTGTTCCTGGCGGCGGCGTAGCCCTGTTACGCACTATCTCTGTTGTTAAAAGCATCAAAGGCGACAATCATGACCAGGATGCAGGGATCAAGATTGTTCTGCGTGCCCTTGAAGAGCCATTGCGTCAAATTGTAATCAACTGTGGTGATGAGCCATCGGTTGTGGTTAACAAAGTTGCTGAAGGTAAGGGTAATTTTGGTTACAATGCGGCAACCAGTGAGTATGGTGATCTGGTAGCAATGGGTGTTCTGGATCCAACAAAAGTGACTCGTTCTGCGCTACAGAATGCAGCTTCCGTTGCGAGCCTGATGTTGACCACTGATGCCATGGTTGCAGAACTGCCTAAAGAAGATAATGCAGCTGCTGGCGGCATGGGTGGTATGGGCGGAATGGGTGGCATGGGCGGTATGGACATGTAATTTAAGTATCTGTACCAAAGTTACTTAGTATCTGATATCAACAGACCCCAATATTTTATTGGGGTCTGTTTTTTTGTTTTTTGAGATGATTGCAGGAATAAAGACGCTTATTAGGCGCTTTATTTTTCTTCTAAATGTACTTTATCGTGATAAATTGCAATTTATGAATAAATTAGAAAGTTATTCGGCTCCCAAAGATCTCCTTAAGGATCGTGTCATTCTTATTACGGGCGCTGGACAAGGCTTGGGGCGTGTTGCAGCATTAACTTATGCAAACTATGGTGCGACCGTGATCTTGCATGGGCGCATGGTGAAGAAGCTGGAGGGTGTTTATGATGAAATTGAGGCTATCGGAAAAGCACAGCCGCTCATTTATCCGCTTAATCTGGAACGTGCTGAAGATAAGGATTTTGTGACCATTGCGCAGGCTATAGAGCAACAACTGGGGCGTTTAGATGGAATTTTGCATAACGCTGCATTTTTGTATGGATTGAGTCCGATAGAAAATCAGACCATTGAACAGTGGCGGACGATGTTACAGGTTAATTTGGTCACTCCTTTTGCCTTAACTAAGGCATGTCTGCCGTTACTAAAGGCTGCTCCAGATGCCAGTGTTGTTATGACATCGAGTTCTCATGGGCATAAGCCATCAGCCTATTGGGGAGGTTTTACCGTGGCGAAAGCAGGAATCGAAGCCTTGGTGAAAGTTCAGGCGGATGAATGGGAGGCTATACCCAGTTTACGCATTAATACCATTGTGCCCGGCATTGTTAATTCACCGCAACGTGTGAAAACGCATCCGGGAGAAGTCAAGCAAACGATGCGACAACCCGAAGATTTGATGGCCACTTACTTGTATCTGATGGGGCCAGACAGTAAAGGAGTAAGCGGTCAAACAGTATTTTGCCAGAGTATTGAGTGATCTGGCTGCGGTTGGTGGGATTAAAAGGTATAATCGCCACGATAAAATAAAATGCGAAAGTGGCGGAATTGGTAGACGCACCAGATTTAGGTTCTGGCGCCGAAAGGTGTGGGGGTTCGAGTCCCCCCTTTCGCACCAAATTGTATGTTATCGCAGAACTTTCTATTCGACGGGCAGGATAAGAATGGCGCTCGGATAGCTCAGTAATGTGTTGAGAAATATTTAATCAGTCAGGAATTTTAATGGGATCAAATGTAGAAAACCTCGGTGCATTGGAACGTCGTTTTGATATTACGATTTCTCTGGAAAAGCTGCAGAGTGAAATTGAAAATCGTTTAAAGCGATTGGCAAAGACAACTAAATTACATGGTTTTCGTCCTGGAAAGGTTCCGTTCAAAATGGTTACACAAATGTATGGCGCGCAAGTCCAACAGGATGTTTTGAATGATGCGGTGCATAAGGAATTTACAGATACCGTTAAGGAACTGAATTTGCAGGTTGCCGGATATCCACGTTTTGAAGCAAAACCGGCGGATGATAACGATGCACGCTATACATTCAGCGCAACATTTGAAGTTTATCCTGAAATAGTTTTAGGTGATTTAAGCAAACAAAATATAGAGCGGCCTAATGTGCGGGTAGCAGGTGCCGATATCGATAAAACGCTGGATATGATACGTAAACAACGCGTGACATATGAACCAGTCGACCGCTCAGCCAAAAAAGGTGACCGGGTCAAGATTGATTACCGGGGCGTGATTGATGGTAATGATTTTGGGGGCGGGAAGGCTGAGGGCGTTCAATTGATACTTGGAGATGGAAAATTCCTTAAGGATTTTGAAGCTTCGCTGGTAGGTATGAAAGTGGGAAACAGTAAATCATTTGATGTTGTTTTTCCAGAAGATTATCATGGTAAAGATATTGCCGGGAAAACCGTTACATTTGAAGTGAAACTGAGCGAACTTGAAGCATCTGTTTTGCCGAATGTAGATGCCGATTTTGCCAAGCTGCTGGGTGTTTCCGATGGAGATATCAAAAAATTGCGTGAAGGAATTCAACAGGATCTGGAGCGTGAAGTTTCGAAGCGGACCCGAACGAAGCTTAAAGAACAAATCATGCAGTCGTTGTTGGATACGACCCAGATTGAGGCACCCGGTGTTTTGATCAATCAGGAAATAGAGCGGTTAATGCAAAATGCAAGAAGTGGTCTTGAAGCACGGGGGATGAAAGCTAAAGAAATGCCTTTTACACCGGATCTTTTTAAAGAGAAAGCGGAATATCGGGTTAAGTTGGGCCTGATTCTGGCAGAGGTCGTAAGGGTGCATGCCTTGAAAGCTACACCAGAACAGGTTCGTAACATCATAGAAGATGCCGCGCAAAGTTACGAGAATCCAGAACAAGTGGTCAAATGGCATTATGCTTCTTCGGAACGTCTGCAAGAAGCAGAGTCATTGGCGCTAGAAGAGAACGTAGTAAATTGGGCACTTGATAAAGTCAAGTTAACAGATAAGACTGTAACATTTGATGAGTTGATGGGGATATCCTGAGATGACGCGACTATTTGATAATATACATGATATAGAGCCTAAGAACTTGGGGCTGATCCCTATGGTGATTGAAACAAGTGGAAGAGGTGAACGTGCTTATGATATTTATTCGCGCCTATTAAAGGAAAGGGTTATATTTCTGGTTGGGCCTGTTACGGAAGCCAGTGCAAATTTGGTGGTTGCGCAACTTTTATTTCTGGAATCCGAGAACTCGGAGAAGGATATACATCTCTATATTAATTCACCCGGAGGCATTGTATCGGCTGGGTTAGCCATTTATGACACAATGCAATATATTAAGCCGGATGTGAGCACTTTATGTATTGGCCAGGCAGCAAGTATGGGAGCATTGCTGCTGACCGCAGGAGCGAAAGGAAAACGCTATTGCTTGCCAAATTCGCGCGTAATGATACATCAACCGCTGGGGGGCTTTCAAGGTCAAGCATCTGATATTGAGATACATGCGCGCGAGATCTTGTATCTTAAAGCTCGACTGAATGAAATTATGGCGAAACATGCGAGCCGATCAGTATCCAATGTAGAAAAAGATACTGATCGTGATAATTTTATGAGTGCAGAAGAATCTGTGAGTTATGGTTTAGTTGATGCAGTGCTGGCACGTAGGGACGAAAGTGCAAATTAAGTGAAATGCTTGTATAAGAGTTTAATTTTAATCTCGAGTATCTTAGCTCAATTACTGTAGGATGAAAAAATATGACAGACAAAGCTAGTAGCGAGAAACTTCTTTACTGTTCTTTTTGCGGAAAAAGCCAACATGAAGTAAGAAAACTTATTGCGGGTCCTTCCGTATTTATTTGCGATGAGTGCATTGAGCTTTGCAATGACATCATTCGTGAAGAAATGCAGGGTGATGAAGCCACAAAGCTGGTTAAATCAAACTTGCCTGTGCCGCGTGAGATATGCCAGATACTGGACCAGTATGTGATCGGGCAAGAATCAGCAAAGAAAATACTTTCTGTAGCGGTTTATAATCATTATAAGCGCTTGAGGAATGTGGCAAAGCCGGATGAAGCCGATGATATTGAACTCTCAAAAAGTAATATTCTTCTTGTTGGTCCGACTGGTTCCGGTAAAACGTTACTGGCGCAAACTTTGGCCCGGCTTTTGGATGTGCCTTTCATTATGGCCGATGCGACGGCTCTGACTGAAGCTGGCTATGTGGGTGAAGATGTCGAAAATATTATCCAGAAACTGCTTCAGAAGTGTAATTATGATGCTGAAAAGGCGCAGCGAGGTATCGTATACATCGATGAAATAGATAAAATCTCACGTAAATCGGATAATCCATCCATCACACGGGATGTTTCAGGCGAAGGTGTGCAGCAGGCGCTATTGAAATTAATTGAAGGCACGACGGCTTTGGTTCCTCCTCAAGGCGGGCGAAAACATCCTAATCAGGAATTTATTCAGGTTGATACCACCAATATTTTATTTATCTGTGGTGGTGCATTTGATGGTCTTGATAAGGTGATCAGAGCACGCACTGAGAAAGGTGGAATCGGTTTTGGTGCTGATGTAAAAAGCCATGACCGAAAGGATATGAATAAGGTTCTACAGCAAGTAGAGCCGGAAGATTTAGTGAAATTTGGCCTGATTCCTGAATTTGTTGGGCGTTTACCTGTTGTGGCTACATTAGAGGAACTCAATGAGGCAGCATTAATTCAGATCCTGACAGAACCTAAGAATGCGTTAGTCAAACAGTATTGGAAGATGTTCAATATGGAAGGCGGAGTGGATTTGGAATTTCGAGAACCCGCCCTTAAAGCGATTGCAAAAAGGGCTTTGACGCGTAAAACGGGCGCGCGCGGTTTGCGTTCAATTCTGGAAGAAATCCTATTGGATATTATGTACGATCTCCCGTCATTAGAGAATGTTTCTAAAGTGGTCATTGACTATAATTCAGTCAATGATGATATTAAACCTATATTGATTTATTCGGATCAACCAAAGGTTGCTAAACGTTCCAAAAATTAACTGAAGAATTAATAACCAACCGTGTATGAACTAATGAGAGCGAATACACGTATTTATTGCTTCTATTTTGGGTATTCCGTTTAGCAGGTGTGCGCTTTTAACGTATATAGAAATATTTTCTGTCTTGAATTTCTGATGAGTGCACATATTCAACACCGTAAATTGTTAATTTTATAACTGGATACCTATGACCGCCTTGGCTGATAGCTCTGAACAATTGATACTGCCGCTCTTGCCGTTACGTGATGTGGTGGTTTTTCCGCATATGGTTATCCCATTATTTGTGGGAAGGCAGAAATCTATTAAGGCGCTTGAGCTCGCAATGGAGTCGAATAAAAGTATTTTGCTCGTTGCACAGAAAATAGCATCTAAAGATGAGCCTGCACCGGAAGATCTCTATGATGTATGTAGTATTGCCAGCCTATTGCAGATGTTAAAACTACCTGATGGAACAGTTAAAGTTCTAGTGGAAGGTAATCATCGTGCCCGTATTCTGGAATTAATTGATTCTGAGACTCACTTCTCTGGAAGGGCATTGCAAGTGTCGTCTGATACAGAAGACAACTCTGAAGCAGAGGCGATGAGGCGCGCGATTTTGACTCAGTTTGATCAATACGTAAAACTCAATAAAAAGATTCCACCCGAAATAATTACCTCATTGGGTGGTATAGATGATGCTGGGCGCTTGGCGGATACAATTGCTGCCTACCTGCCATTGAAACTTGAGCAGAAGCAGGAAGTATTGGAGATTTTTGATGTGCCCAGACGCTTGGAACATTTATTGGGTTTACTGGAGACCGAATTAGACATACTGCAAGTAGAAAAACGTATTCGCGGCAGAGTTAAGCGGCAAATGGAAAAAAGTCAGCGTGACTATTACCTTAATGAGCAGGTTAAAGCAATTCAGAAGGAATTGGGTGAGGGTGAAGATGGCGCAGATTTAGAAGAAATTGAGAAAAAAATCAGGTCTGCTCAAATGCCTAAAGAAGCAAATACAAGAGCTGAGTCAGAATTAAAAAAACTTCGCCTGATGTCTCCCATGTCAGCGGAAGCAACAGTGGTGCGTAATTACATTGATGCGTTGGTGGCCTTGCCATGGAAAAAGAAGAGCAAGATCAACCATGATCTAAAAGCAGCAGAAGCAGTACTTGAGAAGGATCATTATGGTCTGGAGAAGGTCAAGGAGCGAATTGTTGAATATTTGGCAGTACAACAACGTGTAAATAAGATGAAGGCTCCGATTCTTTGTCTCGTGGGCCCTCCAGGTGTTGGTAAAACCTCATTAGGCCAATCGATTGCACACGCTACAAACAGAAAATTTGTACGTATGTCATTGGGCGGTGTACGGGATGAGGCTGAAATTCGTGGGCACCGGCGAACTTATATCGGATCAATGCCAGGTAAGATCTTGCACAATATGAGTAAGGTAGGTGTTAAGAATCCATTATTTTTACTGGATGAAGTGGATAAGATGGGTATGGATTTTCGTGGTGACCCATCTTCCGCATTACTGGAGGTTCTTGATCCAGAACAAAATAATACGTTTGTGGATCATTATATAGAGGTGGAATATGATTTGTCCGATGTCATGTTTGTGGCAACAGCAAATACCTTGAATATTCCTCCCGCATTACTTGATCGAATGGAAGTAATCCAGTTGTCAGGGTACACAGAAGATGAAAAGTTGAATATAGCCACGCGCTATTTATTAACTAAACAGATGCTCAATCATGGTCTCAAGAAAAATGAATTAACCGTTTCAGATTCTGCGTTGAGGGATATTGCTCGTTATTACACTCGGGAGGCGGGTGTGCGGGCGATGGAGCGGGAAATTTCAAAAATCTGTCGGAAAGCTGTAAAAGCGATGCTACTTAGGAAAGGAAAAACTAAAATAGTAATTACATCGCGTAATCTTGACAAATTCTTGGGAGTAAGGCGTTTTACCTATGGTGTTGCAGAAGAGAAAAATCAAGTTGGACAAGTAACGGGGTTGGCCTGGACAGAAGTGGGTGGTGAACTGTTGACCATTGAGGCTGTTGTGTTACCTGGAAAAGGAAAAACCATCACCACAGGAAAATTGGGTGAAGTGATGCAAGAATCCATTCAAGCCGCTCTTTCAGTAGTTCGGGGTCGTTCTTACTTACTAGGCATACCTGGAGACTTTTATCAAAAGAATGATATCCATATACACCTTCCAGAAGGCGCAACACCAAAAGATGGGCCAAGCGCTGGTATTGGTATTTGTGTTGCGATGGTATCAGTTCTGACAGATATTGCTGTAAGATCGGATGTAGCGATGACAGGTGAGATTACTTTAAGAGGTGAAGTGCTTCCTATAGGTGGTTTAAAGGAAAAATTGTTAGCTGCACACCGTGGTGGAATTAAGGTAGTGATAATCCCTGAAAAGAATATGAAAGACCTGATTGATATTCCTGCAAATGTAAAGAGTCAACTGGTCATTCATCCGGTTAGATGGATAGACCAGGTTCTTGATCTGGCATTGGAACATAAGCCAGAACGGCTTCCTGCTTCTACTGCACAGCCACCTCTACAATCAAATGCTGAAGATAAGCTAATAGAAACTGTAATCAAGCACTAAGTAAATACTAGGGGTCTGCCGGACTTAAGATTGATCTGCTGCGCACATGGGAGAAGCACTACATACTATGTACTATCTCGATTTTTCATTGTATAGAATGGCTATACATCTCAAAATCTGGCAAATCTATCCTCGCTTTACTATCGTGTTCGCTACGATCACTTAAGTCCGACAGGCTCCTGATTTCATATAGTAATAATCACGCAGAGAGCTTTCTGAAGCTGAAATTTTATTACCCACTGCATCCGTAAAAGCAATCTTCTGAATCCAATCGACCATCTGGTCAATCCGGTCGTTTATATATGAAGTTAATTAACGCATGCTAAAATTGATTGGAGGCATGTAAACTTCTCAAAAAAGAAGCAGTATCTTGGGTCAGTTTTTTAAAAACTGAGTCTTGCAAAGATCTCTTTAAAATATCTTCTGCTTAAAACTTTTTCAGGAATGATTAATTTTAAGTATTTTTATAATGTAAAATTTATAAAGATTTTATATTAGTAAATAATATCTAACATTATGTTAATAAATAATAAAATTATTAGTATCGGGCATAAATCCCTGGGATTGGGTAGGAGATTTTATGACAAATGACTTGACTTTA
>ERZ1292625.1714-Hain-H41-01um-R1-1714-length-23882-cov-7_pt1 | contig 23882 bp, 24 predicted proteins | sample MGYA00564400_ERZ1292625 | MGnify/ENA primary metagenome ERZ1292625 (study PRJEB36523, sample SAMEA6512639) | groundwater metagenome | collected 2019-01-08 | study: AquaDiva: Metagenomics assemblies of 32 groundwater samples | reverse complement strand
GTTGGCGGCGGCGTTCATAACTCAATCTATCAACACGAAATGGCGCTTAAGCACATTACGTCGATACAATGCATCAAACACTTCAATGAACGCAAACGAAACACTCACAAATGAATATTTTCTGCGAAATGAATATGGTCGAACATTTCCGGTCCATCGCTATTTCTCTGCCCACGGATATTTACGAAATGATCATAGAATTGCATGTCGTACCTGCAGCGAGATCGCCCAATATAGATATGAAATTGGCAGCCACTTATGGGAACCAATTGGTTCAGACTATTACTGCGTAAACTGTGCTCCGCCGCCAAAACCACACGATGGAGACTAAAATCAAACCTTCCCATGAGCCGCCCCCACAAGCTCTTGGATGCGCTTTATGCCCTCCTTCTCCATATATTCATTGAGACCCTGCTTAATTTCCCCATACACACCGTAGCCCTTCAAATAAACCGCAGAGCCTACGCCAACGAGCGTTGCGCCAGCCATCATCATCTCAACTGTATCCTGCCAGGTGGTTACGCCTCCCATGCCAATAATGGGAATTTTCACCGCCTCAAAGATGTCATACACACATCGCACAGCAATTGGTCGGATCGCAGGACCGGATATACCGCCGCGTTTCGCGCCCAATATCGGTTTTTTTCTCGCTATATCAATCAGCATTCCGGGACCTACAGTGTTGATAGCGACGATACCGTCCGCTCCCGCCTGTTCACACGCCACGGCAACGGCAGCGATATTGGCAATGTTCGGAGAGAGTTTGGCCAAAATCGGCACTTTACCTGCGACGTTCTTCACGCCAGCCACCGCCGCAGAGGCAGATTCCACACCCAACCCTAATGCCTTGCCCATGTCGTCTTCAACATTGGGACAACTTAAATTGAGTTCAAGAAAATGCGGACCAAGCGGACATAATTCACTGGCAAATCGCACGAAGTCGCGCACGTTGGTGGCAAACACACTTACCAGTACCGGCACCGGAGAACTTGCCAATAATTCTTTAATAAGTCCCTTTCCTTTTTCAATGCCTGGGCCACGTAATCCAACAGAATTTAAAAATCCTTCCTGATATTTTGCCACTCGAGGCAAGGGATTACCTTCACGTGGCTCAATGGTAAGAGATTTTGTGGTAATGCCACCCGCGCCAGCGCTAATGGCGCGAAGATGATCTGCTGGAATCTCCTGTGCGATACCCGACGGTAAAATCAAAGGATTTGAAAATGACACACCACAATATGTTGCTAAAATATCTGACATACTAGGCTCCTTTCGTAAGTCCCAATACTTTTCTTCCGTTCGTGGTCGCAATCTTAATAACCTCTTCAATGTTAGGGTATCTGCATCCGGTCATAAGGAGTGACAATTCCTGCCACATATCACCATCACAAAACGGCACCATATAATCACAAATATTGTCTGTCCCTAGGGCAACAGTTATGCCTTTCGGCACTAATTCATCTATGGGCGTCAACGCATTATGAAAAGGCATGCTCATCTCGTTTCTAGGGCTATCAATCCATGCAATAGGGCAGCTAATCATCATGACACCTGCCTTCTTCATCTTTTGGTACACCTTTTCTCGATAGGGTTTTGGGTGCGCCGCGATAGAAATACCATGGATAGCAACTACTCTTCCCTCCATCTCGTGTTCGATCGTCTTATCACAGAGTAATTCGGTTTCATTATCCTGCGGAGTATTGAATTGGTCTACATGCACATGGACCATTTTTCCATATTTCTTGCCGGCCTCAAGTAGGATATCCATATGTTCTGCACCTCTGCCGTAATCCCGTTCATCCCGGCGCGGCAATCCTCCGATGATATCTACCATTTCCGCCGCAACATCAAACCATTTTCGAGCCTGCGGCTCAATAACACCTTTCAGCGTTTGATTGGCAAACAGTATCGTCATATCTTTTTTATATCGTTCCCGTGCTTTGATCGCTCCCCGAATCGCACGATCTTCGCACACAGGATCCACATCAATAAACGAACCGAATACCGTCACTCCTTGTGCTAAAAGCACTTCAATGGATTTACAAATTCTGTCATAATAGTCCGTAATTGAAGCATCCTTCTTGACCGCGTCTACCAAATCCCATTTCTCTTCAAGAGAATACTTCTGGTAAATATCCAATGTATCCGGATTGATGGTAAACGCACGATCTGCATGAGCGTGAGCGTTTACCCATCCGCCGTGTTTTTTTATATCCTTGAGTATGAGATCTTTAAAATGCCAATGGGTCTTCATATCTTCCCAAACCGTACTCTGTATAATTTATCAATGTAGTGGTCGGCGACATCCGCTTGCGTGCAAAGCGGGGTCTTCGTTTCGACGGCGCGCTTGCGGATAATTGCGCCATCGGTATTTTCCTTTTGCTCACGACTTCCGGAAGGAATGTTAATGATGAGATCAAATCCCCGCTCAGATAATATTTGTTTGAGATTGGGCTTTCCGCCGCCGTTGCTGATTTTATGCACGAGCAAATTAGGAACATCGTGCTCCATGAGAAACGCGTGGGTTTTGTCTGTCGCAAAAAGCTGATAGCCTAATTCCTGAAGTTTTTTGACCGACGGCAATAGCTTCTTTTTTTGTTCGAGTTTCCCAATGGACACAAAAGCGGCTTTTTCCGCCCGCTGTTGGGCAAGCCTGGCTTGCATCCCGTAGACCTCTATAAACGGCGCCGAGTCCTGTATGTTATACGCTGCCCCCTCCCCGCGGTTAAATGACGCGTGATGCAGTCCAAAGGGTGAGGTGAGGGCGACAACGGTCGCGTGTCCCTTGAAGAGCCGTACCGTCACTTCTCCGGTCACTTTTTCGTTAATTTTATCGTTGAATGCATTGATATCCGCCATCACCGGATCGTGCCAAAGAGCACCATAGCATAAATACCCCCATTTGGTATCGAGCATTTCCTTGAGTTCATTTTCGAGTCTGGTGCAGACATATTTTTCCAAATTCCGGTGCGCTTCTATGATCGTGTGCCCGCCGGGCAGTTCATAGACGCCGCGATTTTTAAGCCCAATGAGCCGATCTTCCAGATGATGGACGACCCCCACGCCATGACGGCCGGCAATTTTATTGAGATCCATAATGATTGTTGCAAGCTTCATAGGTTTCCCGTTGAGTGCCACAGGGATACCTTTTTGAAACGTGAGTCGGATGACCTCGGGAGTATGGGGGGTTTTTTCGATGAGACGCGAGGCAACCTGAAACTTTTCTATCTTGGGAATATACTGCGGGTCTTCAATTTCTCCACCTTCCCATGTCACGCCCCACATGTTGTCATCACTCGAGTACGGGAAATCCCGGCGGGCAGGGGTCACGATACCATTTTTTTGTGCATAAAGGATTTCTTCATCCCGGCTCATATCCCACTCACGGACCGGGGCGATGATCTTCATATTGGGATCAAGCGCCAAAACTGATGCATCGATCCGGACCTGATCATTGCCTTTACCCGTGCATCCGTGAGCCACCGCATCCGCTTTTTCGCGGTAAGCGACAACCACGGACCACTTGGCCATAAGGTACCGGCTGACGGTTGAGATATGATAATTCCCCTGGTAGGATCCGTTTGCTTTAATTAGCGGGGCGAGATAGTCCTCCGCAAACTCATCTTTAGCATCTATGACATAGGCTTTTGTCGCTCCCAACGTAAGTGCCTTCTTTTTGATCGCGTCCAAATCATCGCCTTGCTGCCCTAAATCGAGAGTAAGGGCGATGACTTCGGCTTTATACGTATCATGGATCCATTTGAGCATGACACTCGTGTCCAAACCCCCGGAAAAAAGAAGTACCACACGTTTCACTTCACCGATGCGACCTTCATACGAAGAAACTTTTGTGTAGGAATCCTTATTCATGATTACCCCTTTCTATAAAAAAAAGAGCCGATGAAGGCTCCTTTAAAAAACAATACGAGTGATAATAATTCGTTCTCGTGCTAAAAAAAATTCCAGGTGTATCATCGTGATGGCCCCTGGAAATGTAGTCTACCGACTGAAGGATCTACTCGTCAAGGGGTCAAACGCAAATGCTTTTTAAATAACGCACGGAATATATCTCCCTTCGTCACCATACCCACCACCATATCATTTTTCCGGGAAAGCACCGGAAGTTGATTTAAGCGGCGGGCAATCATCCGCGATAAAGCACGCATGACTTGGGTATCTTCCCGCGTAAATACGACACGCTTGCACATGATATCGCGGGCCTTTTTCACATTCAGCTCATGAATGCGTTCCTCCATAGAATCGAAGTCGTAACTCGTGAAGAGATCCTCCATCATGTCTTCATAATTGGGATAGAGAAGTTTGAGCATATCCTCTTTAGAAATGATACCGAGAAGTTTACCCTTGCCGTCCACGACCGGCACGGCGTTGACTCTATGGGAAAATATTGATTTCCATAGATCCCGTAGCGTGGTATCGGGCTTGACGACCGTCAATTTTTTACTCATCAAATCACGAACGATCATATTAGTGTGACCCTAAAGGAGACGTAGATCGCGATCGGTTGCGTCGTAACACTTTCATTTCCAAGACACTTCGACGCAAAATTGCTTGAGCGGCGGCCAATTCTTCCCCTTTTACGTTACTGGTCACGATCTCCCTGGCTTGCGCCTGCGCTTCCGTTATCGCCTTTTCGTTCAGTTCATCAGCATGCACCGCCCGGGAAACGAGGATAGAAACTTTCTCCTTCGTCACCTCCATAAACCCGCCTCCGATAGCCAAATACAAATCTTTGGATCCCGTACTTATTTTTATTTCCCCTTCTCCAAGGACGCTAAATAGCCCGACGTGCTTGGGGAGAACCCCGATGGTTCCGTTGGGTGTGGGCACGCTCAAAGCGTTTACAGAATCACTGTAGGCTGTACGCTCCGGGGTAACGATATCAAGTAAAAAAGATTGCATAATCTACAAATCTACAAATATTCAAATTAATGTTTTAATGATTGAATCATTGAATAAATTTAGAAATTCATTTGCAGATTTGTCATTTGTAGATTTGTAGATTTATTTAACCTCATCAATGGTTCCTACCATGTAAAAGGCTTGTTCCGGTTTACTATCGTGCTTTCCATCCAGGATCTCTTTAAACCCACGGACGGTCTCCTGCCGCGACACATATTTACCCTCCCGCGCCGTGAACGCTTCGGCGACGAACATAGGCTGCGTTAGAAAGCGCTGAATTTTCCGGGCACGCGATACCATCAACTTATCCTCCTCTGCCAATTCCTCCATGCCCAGGATCGCGATGATATCCTGTAAATCCTTATACCGCTGGAGCACTTTTTGCACACCCCGGGCCACTTGATAGTGTTCGTCCCCCACCACGCCCGGTTCCAAAATCCGTGAATTGGAAGCCAATGGATCGACCGCCGGATAGAGTCCCTGCTCGGCAATAGCCCGTTCAAGGGAGATCGAGCTGTCCAAATGCGCAAACGTTGCCACAGGAGCCGGATCCGTGTAGTCATCGGCCGGGACGTATACCGCCTGCACACTGGTAACGGATCCTTTTTTGGTAGAGGTGATACGTTCCTGTAATTCACCCATTTCCGAGGCGAGGGTGGGCTGATACCCGACCGCCGATGGGATACGCCCCAAGAGAGCAGACACTTCGCTCCCTGCTTGAGCAAACCGAAAAATGTTATCGATGAAGAGCAGCACGTCCTGCCCTTCTTCATCACGGAAGTATTCTGCCATCGTGAGCCCGGTCAACGCGACCCTAAGCCGCGCTCCCGGCGGCTCATTCATCTGTCCGAACACCAGTGCTGTCTTATCGATGACGCCGGAGTCCTTCATCTCGCGCCAAAGATCATTTCCTTCACGGGACCTTTCGCCTACCCCCGCAAATACGGATACTCCGCCATGCACTTCCGCGACGTTATGAATAAGCTCCTGGATGAGCACGGTTTTACCAACCCCTGCTCCGCCAAAAATAGCGACCTTGCCACCCTTTACAAAAGGAGCGATAAGGTCAACCACTTTGATACCGGTTTCCAAAACCTCTTGTTTCGTGCTTTGTTGGGACAGAGGGGGCGCAGGCCGGTGAATGGGATACATTTTTGTCCCGGTGACTGCACCTTTCCGGTCAATGGCCTCTCCGACCACGTTAAATATGCGGCCCAATGTTTTTTTGCCGACGGGCACTTTGATCGCAGCTCCTGTAGCAAACACCACATCACCACGCCGAAGCCCATCAGTGGGCCCCAGGGCGACTGCCCGCACCCGGTGTTCCCCGAGTTGAGAGGCTACTTCCAAGACGAGCGTTCCCCCGACTTCGACCATACTTGGCACAGTGAGCGCCTCGTAGATAGCGGGTAGATACGCTTCGGAATATTGTACATCCACGACGACGCCAATGACCTGCACGATCTTCCCGTTATGGATACTATCCGCGGATTTGGTTGCAACGTTCTTTTTCATATTTGATTACTGTACTACAGAAAGCCTCGCGGTCACCATATCCGTAATTTCATAGGTAATTTTCTCCTGTCGCGCTTTATTATATGCCAGAGTGAGGTCTCCGACGAGCCCCGTGGCATTATCGGTCGCATTGCGCATGGCAACCATCCGCGCAGAATGTTCACTTGCCTCCGCCTGCAGGATAGCGTCACGGATCTGATTTTCCAGATAATGCGGCAAGAGGGCGGCAAACACGCTCTCCGGATCGGGCTCAATGAGGATATCTTGAGTCCTACGTCCTATGTCTTGAGTCTTTTCTTCTCCAATCCCTTCAATCGTGAGGGGTAATATGGTTTTTTTGCGCGGTTGCTGTTTGAGCGCGGAAATGAATTCGTTATACACTAAATCCACGCCATCAGCGCGCCCGGCGATATATTCATGAGCGACCAATGCCGTCAGCGCAGCCACGGACCGCGCAAAGGGTATCGTTTCAGAAAAATCAGCAGTTATCGTATCGTGCGCCATTCTGGAAACAAAAAATACAGCCTTTTTCCCCAATACCACATACCGATGACGGACCAACTCCGGATATTCCCGACCAAGAAAACGGAACAGATTAGTATTTAATCCTCCGCAGAGGCCCTTATTCGTCGATATGACGATAACGAGTCGAGAGCCCGTGAGCGCTTTTAGTTTGGTAAGAAGCGGATGATGTACCACATTCACGCGGGAAGACAGATCAAGTACCATTTCATAAATTTTTTGTGCGTAGGCTTTGCCGGCCACTGCGGACTGTTGCGCTTTGCGCATACGAGAAGCCGCAACTAACTCCATCGCTTTCGTGATTTGTGCGATATTCTTTGCGGATTTAATACGGCGCTTGATGAGTCTAATGTTTGCCATATAATAGTCAAAAGTCTATAAGGTCTATAAAGTCTTTAAAGGTTATTTACTTGATAGACTTTCAACTTTATAGACTTTCTGACTTATTTGATATAATTCTTTTTAAACTCCCCCACCGCAGTCACAAGCATTTTTTCTACTTCCGGTGAAATTGCCTTTTCTTTTGCTATCGCAGGGAACGCTTTCGGGTGGCTGGTTTCGATAAACACCAAAAAGTCATGTTCAAATTCCGTCACTTGGGCCACCGGTATACTATCCAGATGTCCATTGACCCCTGCCCACACAATGACAACTTGCCGTTCAACCGGCATAGGCATGTACTGCCCTTGTTTGAGCAGTTCCATCATGCGCGCCCCGCGGTCGATTTGCTTCCGTGTGGTTTCGTCCAGATCTGATGAAAACTGGGCAAACGCGGCTAAATCCCGATATTGAGCCAGATCCAAACGCAAATTTCCCGCCACCTTTTTCATCGCTTTTATTTGTGCAGCTCCCCCCACACGGGATACAGAAAGTCCCACATTGACGGCTGGCCGTTGTCCGGCGTAAAAAAGGTCCGATTCCAAAAATATTTGTCCATCGGTGATGGAAATCACATTGGTCGGAATGTAGGCAGATAAATCTCCGGCAAGTGTCTCTATGATGGGCAAAGCGGTGATGGACCCTCCACCAAACTCTTCATCTAACCGGCACGCACGCTCAAGAAGCCTGCTGTGGAGATAAAATACATCCCCCGGATATGCTTCGCGGCCCGAGGGGCGCTTGAGAGTTAGAGAGATTTGACGATATGCCCAGGCATGCTTGCTCAAATCATCATAGATCACCAGCACATCTTTTCCCTGATCCATAAAGTACTCGGCCATCGCACACCCGGCATACGGGGCCAGATACTGATACGCTGCCGGATCGCTCGCCGATGCGGCCATCACCACCGTATGATCCATGGCCTTATGACGGGCAAGTTCGCCGACGACTTGTGCGATGCGGGAAGTCTTTTGTCCGATCGCTACATATATACAAATGACTCCCTCTTTCTTTTGGTTGATGATGGCGTCTACCGCAATCGCCGTTTTTCCGGTATTACGGTCCCCGATGATGAGTTCCCGCTGTCCCCGGCCAATAGGAATCATGGCATCGATGGCTTTGATACCGGTTTGCAGAGGGGTCGTAACCGGACGACGTTTCGTTACCCCGGGCGCTACTTTCTCCATTGGATAAGATTTCTTTGCGTTGATGGTACCTTTCCCATCCAGCGACTCACCGAGGGGATTGACGACCCTGCCAAGAAATACATCACCCACCGGCACGGAAAGGAGTTTGCCTGTGCTAAGCACTTGGTCGCCTTCACTCAGCTCAAGATAATCACCCAACACAATAGCTCCGACCATATCCTCTTCGAGATTTACGACGACCCCTAGGATTCCATGAGGAAAGGTGATGAGCTCGAGATATTGTGCCTGGGGCAACCCATGGATCATGACGACTCCATCGGCGACCCGTGCGATCGTTCCGACTCGTTTTGCATCGGTAACCATCTCAAAGCCGGCAAGCTTTTTGGCAAGTTCTGACGCTATTTGTCTTGGTAAATCACTCTGTTTCATATTGCTTTGCTTGCCCCTCGTAGTACCGCAAAGCGGGACGAAGTGGGGTCACTTTGTTGTTTTGTCACTTTGTCAACTCCTCCTGCATCGCTGCAATTTGAGTCGCTATAGAGGTATCGACAACCCAATCACCGACGGTCACCCGGATCCCTCCAATGAGGGCCTTTTCCCTGCGGCACTCAATGGTCACCGTATGAGTAAGGAGTCGGGATAAAAATCTGGATAGTTCAGCCCTTTCTTTGGACGTTAATCCGACCGCACTTTCCACAATTGCCGCCGTTTGTTGCCCGCTAGACGAACTGATTTTTTTGAGAGCCGCGGTCACCTTTGGGAGCATGGTGTTACCCATCCCTCCACGTCGGATATACTTCGTGACTCCGTCCACAAAAAATCGTGCGTCTTTTGTTAGATTCGTCATAGTACTTTACTTTTCGCCAGATCCTGTAGGTGCTTGGCTATCAATTTATGCTGATCATCGGGAGAGAGAATCGAGGCAGTCAGTCTCTTCGTCATCGCACCCGCCAGGATAACCGCTTCCCGGCGAATCTCACCGGACAGGGCATCATGGACTCCCGCTGCTTCCCGCTTGGCCTTCTCGACAATTTCACCCGCCTCTTTGTGAGCAAGCACCATGATGTCGTGTTCGCTCTCTTTTGCTTGGCGTTTGGCTTCCTCCAGTATCACTCTGGCTTCCTTTCGGGCTTCATTCATGAGCTTTTCCTTGCGTACCGAAAACTTCTCTTCATCTTCCCGTTGCCTCGCCACGATTGCAATCCCTTCTTCTATTTCTTTTTTCCGTTTCTCAAGCATGGCCAAAATCGGCGCATACAAAAGCTTCGTGAGCACGACCACGATGATAGAGAAATTGATAACCTGCGCCAGTAATAAACTCGGTTCAATACCTAATTTTTCCATACAAAGAGATTAGCACGTGATGATAAAAACTTGATGAGCACGTGATCATGTGCTAATCATGTATCCTCATCATGTGCTCATTCTAGACAAATTTGATAATCAATCCCGCAACGAGTGCGTAAATAGCGATAGCTTCGGCAAACGCAACGCCTAAAATCATGCTGGTACGCACTTCTCCTGCTGCCTCGGGATTTCGACCAATTGCCTCCATCGCTTTTGAGGTCAAAAGCCCGATAGCCAATGCCGGCATAGCGCCTCCAATTGCGACGGTGAGTCCCGTCATGAGTAATTTCATTGATGCTTCATCCATGTATCTCACCCCCCTCCGCCATATGTTTCTCGTGCTCTCCGTGAGCCACCGCTACTGATAAAAATACAGCAGTCAGCATAGAAAATACAAGGGCCTGAATAAATCCGACAAACAGTTCCATCATCAAAAACGGCAACGGAACGATAAACGGCATAAGAAATGCCATGACCGCCAAGAGTACTTCTCCGGCAAATATATTTCCGAAAAGCCGGAATGCGAAAGAAACCACCTTTGAGAGTTCTGAAACTAACTCAAGGACGCCTAAGAAAAAGTAGATCGGGTTGCCGATATTAAAAAATCTTTTCCCATAATGAACCCCTGATGTCTTAAACCCGTAGTATTGGATCGCAACCATGGTAAAGAGCGCGAGGGCCAGCGTTGTATTGAGATCCGCAGTTGCTCCGCGCAAAAGCGGCGTAAACTCCTCTACCCCATACACCTCCCGAAAAAGACCCACCGTTCCCACTCCCGGCAACAGTCCCACCCAGTTGGCCGTGAGAATAAAAAGAAACAACGAGGCTACCAACGGAAACACTTGATCCACGTATTTACCGGTGACCGTCGCAAAAAAATCGTGCAGTCCTCCGACCAGCATTTCTGCTATCGATTGGCCAGCTGTTGGGATGAGCTTCATGTTGCGCGTCGCGAGATAGGAAATGACCGTAAGCAACCCCATGACGAGCCATGTCGTAATGAGGGCATTGGAAATCGGGAAACCCGCTATCCTCGTCACTATTTCTGCAGCAAGCGATATATGTGGCATGAATAAATATTATGATTTATTTTTCACGATAGTTTCTACCGTTTTAAATAAATTGACGAACGAGACGATGGCACCTAAGAATAACAATACGAGGGTTGCCTTCGGAGTCGTGGACCATGTCCGGTCTACCAGAACCCCCACTAGTGCACCCCCCGCAATCGGTACTGCTATAGCAAATCCTATTTCGCCAATAAATCCTAAATAGTACCACGGGGCTGCAGAGTCCAACCGTTTTTTTGGTCCCGACCCACGGGGCGCTATGTTGGTTTCATCCCCAGCAACCGTAAGCTCAAACTCTTCCATCTCGTCAGAGTGAGCAGGTTTCTTGTGTCGTATTGCCATAAATATTGTATCAATGAATATTTTTCCCGTCAACGATCGCGTTTTATTCCGTTATGTCACTCCCAAGACCTCATCGGCCAGCATCGTAAGCCGGTCGTCTTTTTGATCCACACGTCCCGTAATCACGACCACTGCGTCCGTACGCCACAGATCAAGCGTTCGCGCGTACACTTTCGGGAACACCACGACTTCTATGGATCCGTTCATATCGCTTAGCTTCACAAACGCCATCTCCTGATTACTTGCCTTCGTCGTGATACGCTTCACGGAATTGACGATACCGCCGATCTTCATTTTATCCCCCACACGCTCTATGGTGATATCCGCCGGTGATACGGCTCCAAGATCGCGCAATTTTCCCATCATGCGCGTGAGGGGATTCTCGGTAAGATAAAATCCGAGAAGTTCCTTTTCAAATGCCAGAAGTTGTTCTTTCCCAATCTCTGCGATGGCAGGGAGCTGATCGGCCACATTCCCGCCTGAAGCCCCGGACGCTTCCCCACTATCAAAAAGGCCCGCTTGACCTGCCGCTATAGCCCGCTTATCTTTATGGGACTGGCTCAAGGCATCGCCCACAACTGCCAAAAGTTGCGCACGGTTGCCAAAAGCATCCAAAGCCCCACTTTGGATAAGGCACTCAAACGTCTTTTTGGTAACTTTGGAGGTATCGACCCTGGCAACCACATCGCTAAACGATTTAAACGCGCCGGTCAAATTTCGGGCCGCCAGAATACTATCGATCGCCGCTGTACCTACATTTTTGATGGCAGAAAGTCCAAACCGGATTCCCCGCACGGAGCGTGCCGAAGCGGCCTCGATCGTAAACTCCACCCCCGATGCATTGATATCCGGGGGGAAAAGTGGCAAACCCATACGGCGGCACTCTTCGACTATCGTGCTGATCTTTTCATCTCTGACCGGCCCGGTATTGGCGCGGGACTCGGCCGTGAGAACGGCAGTCATATACTCCACCGGAAAATTAGCCTTGAGGTAGGCGGTCTCATAGGCGATCATGGCATAACACGCCGCGTGTGCTTTATTGAATCCATAGCCCGCAAACGGTTCGATCAGGGTAAAAATATCTTCTGCCTTTTTTTGCGCTAAACCGTTTTTTACACACCCTTCAATAAATTTCTCCTTCTGCTTTTTCATCTCGGTGGGGATCTTTTTACCGACGGCTTTCCGTAACTTATCGGCATCTCCCCATGAATAGCCAGCGAGCGTAATGGCCGTCAACAGGACATCATCCTGGTAGCAGATAAGACCGTAAGACTGGGCAAGTACTTCTTTAAGCCGAGGGTCAGGATAGGTGACCAGGGCTTGGTCATGCTTCCGTTTGATAAACTCCGGAATGACTGCCATCGGTCCAGGGCGGTAGAGCGCTACCATAGCCATGAGGTCGAAGATACTTGAAGGTTTAAGATCCTTTATAGACCGGCGCATACCGGCGGATTCCAACTGAAATATGCCGGTCGTTTCGCCAAGCCCGAGCATGGTGTACGTTTTCCGGTCATCCAAAGGGATCTTGGCAACATCCACGTCCTCTCCTCGCGTCTCTTTGATAAACGCAATGGCCTGCGAAAGGATCGTGAGGTTGCGTAGTCCCAAAAAGTCCATTTTCATAAGACCGACGCCGTCTTCTCCCACGGTATACATATCGTACTGCGTAATGATGCGCTCACCTTTGGATTCTTTCTGAAGTGGTGTATATTGCACGATCGGCTTGTCAGAGATGACGACTCCTGCCGCATGAACCGACGCGTGACGGGCCACCCCTTCTAGCTTGCGTGCCACATCCAAGAGCCGTTTCGTTTCCGGCTCAAGCTGGTAGGCACGGGAGAGTTCAGGCGATTGAGCGATCGCTTTATCTATGGTCATAGCGGCGCCCTGGTATCCTACCGGTATCATTTTGGAGATCCTATCCGGACCCGCATAAGGCATACCCAATGCGCGCCCCCCGTCCCGTACTGCGCCACGGGCTTCCATCGTGCCGAATGTGATGATCTGGGCTACCTTATCTGCCCCATAACGGTTTGTCACGTATGCGATCACTTCGTCTCTTCGATCGTCGGCGAAGTCAAGGTCGATATCCGGGGGAGACGGGCGGAAGGGATTGAGGAACCGTTCAAAAGGCAATTTGAAAAAAAACGGGTCCAAACCGGTGATACCCAGGACATAGGAAATCACCGAGCCTGCCGCCGATCCACGGCCGGGCCCGACGCCAATTTTTTGGGACTTCGCCCAGTTGACGAAATCAGCAACGATGAGAAAATATGTCGCGTATCCGCGGGTATTGATGATATTCAGTTCATAGGAAATCCGATCACGGATTTCTTGAGTCATGTGTGGGTACCGAGCTGGTAAGCGTTCTTCGACGAGCGTAATAAGATGGGCTTCCGGTGTCTCCCCTTGCGTCAAGGGATACGCCGGAAGTATCCATTTCCCCACGGAAAGGCTTATGTCACACATCGCGGCAATCCGTACGGTGTTTTCGATGGCCTCCGGATACTGGATAAAGAGTTCTTTCATTTCGTCCGGCGACCGCATATAGAAATCCGGGCTACCCAGCATGGACATCTTGCGGTTTTTATCCAGAATCGTCTGCTGGGTCTGGACGCAAAGTAGGATTTCTTGTGCCTCGGCATCCTCGGGATCGACATAGTGGATATCGTTCGTCGCGACGATCGGAAGAGCGAGCTTTCGGGCAAGTTTCACCAGCTTCTCATTGACTGCGTCGCATTCCGGGATCTTCGGATGCCGCTGGAGCTCTATATAATAATGATTCGGGCCAAAAAGTTCCGCGTACTTTTTTGCGGCTGCCTCCGCCTCTGCTTCTTGATTATTGCGCAGAAGAAAAGAAACTTGGCCTTGGAGACAGGCAGAAAGACAGATGAGCCCCTCATGATATTTTTCGAGCAGTTCCCAGTCCACCCGGGGCTTGTAGTAAAATCCTTCCAGATGTGCATACGTGACCAACGCCATCAGATTTTTGTAGCCGGTCTCATTTTTGGCAAGAAGTACCAAATGATACGGATCCGTATCGACTTTGGCTTCCTTATCGAACCGGCTCCGGCGGGCCACGTAGGTCTCCACCCCGATGATGGGCTTTAAGCCGGCAGCTTTCGCCTTGAGATAAAATTTAAAACTCCCGTACATTGCCCCATGATCCGTGATTGCCAGGGAATCCATACCGAAGCTTTTCGCGCGCTCGATGAGGTGATCCAGCTTCCCCAGTCCATCGAGGAGGGAATATTCACTATGCGTGTGAAGGTGTACGAAATCAGCCATGATGTATCGTGGAGCAGTTCATTTCGATATCAACTCAATTATTTTCTTCCTCAGATCTTCAGCGGTAGATTTTCCCTTTGCGAGCCTCATGGCTTGTCCCACCAGAAACATAAGAGCCGGTTCTTTGCCATTTTTATACTCGCGAGCCGCCTTCGGATTCCCGTCTAAAACTTGGGTAACGATAGATTCCAGTTCATCACCGGAAACAAATACAGACTGCGCCGCTATGATAATCTGATCCAGAAGCTGCGTCGGAGTCACGCTTGCTCGATCTACCTTCTTATTAATAATCCAATTGGCAATCGTCTTGGACGATACTTCCTGACTTTTGACCTGCCTCGCCGGAGGGCGGGCTTTTGACTTTTGACATTTGACTGCATCCTCAAAATACTCTGCACTCAACCTATCTTCAGTCAATATCGTCGCATCATACTCGCTCAACCCGTATTCTTTTATAAATCGTTCCTTCTTCTCGTCCGGCATTTCTCCTATTTGCTCTTTGCTCTTTGCTATTTGCTCTTGCGCAAAACGCATGGGCGGTATATCCGGCTCCGGGAAATACCGGTAATCATGCGCTTCCTCTTTTTCCCGCTGGGGGACCGTTACCCCTTTTGCCTCCACATACCCTCTTGTTTGTTGCGTGGGTGTATCTCCATGCTCGAGCATCTCCGTCTGCCGTTCAATTTCATAAGTAATTGCATTCCTGGCAAACTTAAACGAGTTAATGTTCTTTATCTCCACACGATAATCAGGAAGTTTTGAATTTTGAATTTTGAATTTTGAATTTGTTTCGGATTTAGGATTTAGAATTTCGGATTTCCGCAATGAAATTGACGGTTCAATGCGCATACTGCCCTTTTCCATATCAGCCCCGGATATCCCCAGATACCGGACGATCTGCTGGAGCTTTTTGGCAAACATATCGACTTCCTCTGTACTTCGAAAATCCGGCTCCGTGACGATTTCCACGAGAGGCACACCGCTCCGGTTAAAATCGACAAGCGACACGCGCTTTCCATCGATGACCGCATGCTGCAGCTTCCCGGTATCCTCCTCCAGATGTACACGTCGTATTCTTATTGATTTTTCTTCTTCGACTTTTAACTTTCCCGCCTGCAACGCTTGATGCGTAGTATTTGCGGGCAGGTGACTTTTGACTTTCAACTTGAGTACGCCATCGCGTACGAGCGGTGCATCATATTGGCTTATTTGATACCCTTTGGGCAAATCCGGATAGAAATAATGTTTCCGATCAAACTTGCTCTCCTTATTTATCGTACATCCGAGGGCAAGCCCTAAAAGCATTGTCCATTCGACCGCTTTTTTATTCGGTACGGGAAGGGCACCTGGAAGCCCCAAGCATACCGGACAGGTCTGGGTATTTGGTTCTTTTCCAAAATGATCTGCAGGGCACCCACAAAACATCTTGGACAGAGTCCCGAGCTCTACATGAATCTCAATGCCGATAATCGGTTCGTAGTTCATATTTTTGGGGTCTTCTTGTACCATTGCGTTTCCTTTTCATAGATACTGGCTATCTGATAGATCCGCTCTTCCCCAAACTGCGGCCCGATGATTTGCATGCCTACCGGCAGATCGCCCACGAATCCGCACGGCACGTTGACGGCCGGAACTCCCGCGATATTAACCGGACACATAAAGATATCCGACAAATACATGGCCACAGGATCATTGGATTTTTGACCAATAGCAAAGGGAAGCGTTGGAGAAGATGGAGCCACGAGCACATCAACAGCACCAAATACGTCATCAAAATCTTTTTTAATAAGCGTCCGGATTTGAGCCGCTGTCTTATAGTAAGCATCATAGTATCCGGAAGAGAGCGCATACGTCCCGATCATCATCCGACGTTTCGCTTCCATTCCAAATGTTTCCCGTCCGTTTCCAAACCGAACCCCGTCAAACCGCGCCAGATTGGAGCTTACTTCCGAAGGAACTAATATGTAATAACACGCCATGGCCACAGATGTATGAGGAAGCGATACATCAACGATCCGTGCTCCCAAGTCCTCTAATTTTTTTATGGCGGTCCGGGTGACATCGCTTACCCTGGGATCCATTCCATGGAGCCCAAAATATTCTTTCGGTAGGCCAATCTTTACTCCCTGGAGCTTGATATCAAGCTTATTTGTATATTGAGGCACTGGTATCTCCGAGGTGGTTGCGTCGTATGCATCTTTCCCCGCCGTGATCTCACAGATGAGCGCATTATCATAGACCGTTTTTGTGATATGCCCGATCGTGTCAAACGACGAAGCCATCGCGATGATGCCGTAGCGGGAGACCCGGCCGTACGTTGGCTTGAGCCCGACGAGGTTACAAAATGCAGCCGGGAGTCGTACGGAACTTCCGGTATCTGTGCCGGTTGCCGCCAAACACATCCCCAATGCAACTGCCGCGGCCGAACCGGAGCTCGAACCCCCGGGGACGCGACTCGGGTCATACGGATTTTTCGTCGGTGTGTAGTCTGAATTTTCTCCACTGCTTCCATGGCCCCATGCGTCCTGGTTGGCTTTTCCTATGATGATCGCCCCGGCAGCTTTCAGTTTAGCGACCACCGTTGCGTCAAAGACAGGCACATACTGTTCCAGTACTTTTGAACCAGCCGTAGTCCTGATTCCATCGCTGGTAAACAAATCCTTGAGAACGATCGGAATACCCGAAAGAGGGAGTGAGTAATCGGTTGCATCAATGTCTTTCGCCTGGGCCATCAATACATCTTCATCGACTACCGCAAGCAGCGCTTGGTAGTCTTCATTGAATTTTTTCACATTAGTAAGACACGCTCCCACGACATCCACAGCGGTAAACTGCTTCGTCCGCAGTCCTGCAAGTGCCGATTGAATCGTAAGTGCTTTAATTTCCATTTTCATTTTCATTCGTTATTCAAATACCGCCGGTACGACAAAAAAACCGTTATGCGTTTCATGTGCATTTGCTAGTGCGTCCTTTTGCGTCAAAATCCGCGGCTGGTCCACGACGTCATCCCGGTAGACGTTGGTTAGTCCGGTCACCTGCGCCGTAGGCGCTATATTTTTTGTGGGAACCTCTTGAAGCCGGGAAACGAAATCCAATATCGCCGTGAGCTGCGAAGAGAAAAGGTCATACTGGTCTGCATCAATGGATAGGTTGACGAGTTTTGCAATATGCGCTAAATCAGAAGACGTTAACGTATCACTCATACAGCGGTCATTATATCATCTGATTGTGTGCTTGCCACTCGAGAGAATCATCAAGATTCTCAAGGATAATTTTTTCTCCATATTTCACGTTCAGTGCGGCAGCGATAAGCCAATCCGCGATATGAGGATTTTTTGGCAATAGTGGTCCATGGAAATAACTCCCGATGGCGTTTTTATACACCGCCCCTTCATACCCATCTTCCCCGTTATTCCCGTATCCGCGGATCACACGAGCCAACGGCTTCATCTTGGACCCAAGATACGTCCTCCCCCCATGATTTTCAAACCCCACAATGGTGATGGGCGAACCACCCATCAACCCAGTCACCCAGTCACTATTCAGCTCCGCCACCACATTTCCGATGAGTCTTTTCCCCTGATCTCCGGGATGCACGGTGTACAAATCAAAAATACCTGCTCCCGGAATCTTTTCCCCTTGGTACGGTTGATAATAATGACCTACAAACTGGTATGCTGCACAGACGAAAAGCGCAGGGATGCCTTTCTCGACCATTTCTTTCACCACCGGACCTTTGCGCTTGAGAAAATCCTCCCCAGCCAACTTTTGCTGCCGGTCCTGCGCCCCGCCCATAAAAACTACGTCACAAGTGGAAAGTGTAGAGTGCGGAGTTTCTAAAGTAATAGGGACTATTTTCGCGTCAATGCCCCGCCACTCACATCGCTTTTGCAATACGATCACGTTCCCCCGATCCCCATAGGTACTCATGAGATCCGGATACAACCATGCAATAGTTAAGGAATGCTTCATAATATTTTCTTACCCGTCAGCAATTTTCGTACTTCCAGCATAGCCGAATATGTAGCGAGGATATACAGCGTTTCACCGATTGGAACTTCTTCAAGCGATTGTTTTAGTGCATGTTGTAAATCCGGCTCTATAAACTTTTGAAGTTTAAAGTTTAAATTTTTAATTATTTCCGCATATTTTAACCGAAGTGCCAAATCATACGTACGATCCCCGGAAACGGTAATCACGTGCTCATCCTGCGCCAGCACTTCAAAATCCACATCCCATATCCAACTCACATCCCGTCCGTCGGGAATCCGATCATTCAGGACAAACAATAAATGTTTCGCTCCAAGCCCGAGCACCGTACGAAGCGATTGATTAAATCCGGTTGGATTTTTAGAAAGAAAAATTTTCACCTTTTTGCCATCCACATCAAACTCCTCCTGCCTCCCAAAGGGGGGTGTAAATTTTTTCAACGCTTGGTTTATTGCTGCTCGTTTTATGTCCAACGTCTTTACTACTGCCACCGCCGCGAGGGTATTGTATCGATTATACAAACCGGGCAACGGGTACTCCGACTCCCAAACATCCAGCGCCGGACGCTTCGCGTTACACTTCTCACATCGCCAAACACCAATATGAGAGTAGTAGTACCCTTTATAGATAAGCCGCGCCCCGCAGCGCGGACAAAACGTCGAATCCATCGCATGGTCCACATTCTTCTGAAACTGACTGGGATCATCTAGCCCAAAATAGGTAATGTTAGCCTCAAGCCTGCCCGCCGTAGCGTTAGCGAAGGAGGGGCCTGGCTTTGACGCTACGACTTTACTCAGTGAAACAATGAGCGGATCATCCGCATTGGCGATAATTTTTACTTCATTTTTACTGCGAGTCTTCTGATCATGCGACTCAAGCGATTGAAGCGATTTCTGCCATTTCTCCGCGATCACATCCACCTCCCCATACCGATCCAGCTGATCACGGAATAAATTCAGCAATACTATGATGACTTTTGACTTTATAGACTTTATAGACTTTATGACTATCGGCAGTGAATTTTCATCTACTTCAAACACACCCCAATCCGCGGATACATGCCCTTTCCAATCCGTCTGATTGATGAGAGCAGACACGATGCCGTTTTCGAGGTTAGCGCCGCTTGCGTTATGGACGACACTAAATCCCTGCGCTTCAAGAATCGTCTTAATCATGAGAGCGGTCGTCGTCTTGCCGTTGGTTCCAGCGACAAGAATGATTCCCTTTCGAAATTGCGATGCAAACGATGAAAGAATATGAGGATTAAGCCGGATGGCCACCTCCCCCGGCCACGTGGCACCAGCTCCGAGACGAAAAAATTTTATTACAAGCTCAATAAGCTTAGCCGTAAAACATGTTATATAAAAGAGTAGATTCATTGTATACGAACTCCGGATTGTATTGGATACACAAGTACATTACTAAACAAAAATACTTTAACAGGATCACAACCTCCCGGTAATCGAAATTCTCGTCCGCAGTTGACATATTCAACTCTGATATCGAACATTTTCCATACGACGAAAGATAATACTGTAACAATACTGACAACAATCCACAGTATTTTCATAGTGCTTGTATTATAGAGAACGCAATATCCGAATCCGCTCGTTTATCGGTGGGTGGGTATTGAAGAGGCCGGAAAACCAGGCGGCGTATTGTTTACCCTTAAATGGATTGGTGATATAGAGATGCGCGGTGGCGTTTGTGGCTGCCTCAAGGACCTCTTTGTCACCGGAAAGTTTCTCAAGAGCCCTCGCCAAACCCTCCGGGTAACGGGTAAGATCGGCTGATGAGGCATCAGCCAAAAACTCGCGTCTCCGGGAAACGGCTAACTGGATGAGGGTTGCAATTATCGGCGTGATGATCGCAAGAACGATTCCTACGACGAGCATTATCTGCCCTGCCCCACGGTCATCATCCCGGTCTCTCCCTCTGCCCCACCACAAATTTCGGAGAAACATATCAGCCAAGAATGCGACCGTGCCAACTAAAACGGCAACAACAGCCATAAGCCGTGTATCGAAGTTTTTTATATGAGAGAGTTCATGGGCAATCACACCCTCCAGTTCGCGTCGTTCCAGTTTAGCTAAGATTCCCGTCGTCGCACACACCACTGCGTGGCTCGGATCGCGTCCCGTGGCAAACGCATTCATAGCCGTATCGTCTATCACATAAAGTTTTGGTTTTGGTAACCCGGCGGCGATCGCTAAATTCTCTGCAACGGTATAAAAGTCAAAATGTTGTTTTCTATTGGCAGGTTTGGCCCCACTCATAGCCAAGACCATCTTGTCGCCCCAATAGTAACTTGCAAAACTCGAAATCACGGAAAAGAGAACTGCAAACCACATGAAACTCGTCCCGTACCCGAGTGATATACCTAAAACGTAAGCGACAAGTACCACAAAGACCACAAACGCGCTCATGATGATGTACGTCTTGGTGATGTTCCCTTGGATCTGGGAGTGGATGGACATGTTATGAGAAGTTCACCTTCACACTCTTCCTCTCACCTTCGAGAGCCTGGAAGTATTCTTTTTCGTGGAACCCGAGCGACTCGTTGAAAAGTGTATTAGGGAACGTCCGGATCTTTTCGTTATAGTCGCGGATCAAATTGTTGTAATACTGGCGGCTGTAGGCTACTTTATCCTCCGTATCCGAAAGCTCCTTTTGGAGCTGTACAAAATTTTCGTTTGCCTTAAGCTGCGGGTACGCTTCCGCTATCGCAATCAGTTTGCCCAGAGCAGACGAAAGCATGTCGCTCGCTTGCGCTTTACCGGCCAAAGACTTGGCACCCATCATGGCGCTTCGCGCTTTCGTAACGTCGGAAAATACCGTCTTCTCGTGCTTGGCATAGCCTTTGACGGATTCAACCAAATTGGGAATGAGGTCTGCCCGGCGCTTAAGCTGCACATCAATCTGGCTCCATCCTTCCTCAATATTCGTTTTGAGGGAAACAAGCCCGTTGTAGAGCGACCAAAAATAAATTGCAGCGAGGGCTGCGACTCCTAATAAAATCCAAACAATATTTATCATAAAATCCTCCTTTATCTGCTATCTGCTATTGACCATCCACTTCTTAAATTCAGTATACTCCATCGAATTTACAATGTCACGTTTCTCCGCCCATCCGCGTCTCGCAACCGACACACCATAGCGCATCATATCCATTTGGCTCACCGCATGACTATCCGTGTCGATACAGAATCTGATATCCGCTTTACGTGCATCATAGACGATACTATCGGGTAAATCCAACCGTTCTGGATAGGCGTTGATCTCCAGAGCGATTTCGCGCTCTTTGCATACCGCAAAGACTTCGCTCCAATCCATCTCCACCCCTTCGCGTTTTATGAGGAGTCTCCCAGTGGGATGACCAAATATGCGCACCTTAGGGTGAACGGTCAATGCAGCAAGCACCCGTTTGGTCGTCATTGTCTTTGATTGGGAGAAGCTGGAATGGATAGACACGATCACCGCATCGACATAATCGAAAGCTTCCTTCGGTAACGCTAATGTTCCGTCTGGCTGTATATCTACTTCACACATGATAAAAAGGCTAGGATGATTATCCATTGTATTCTTTTTGGATACATTTTGTATCCATGAACTATATTGGTGTTCATAATATGCCTTTCGGCGCTTCATGATCTCAACAATTTGTTTTTGTGAATGCTTGGTGACGCTGGGATTATGATCACTGATCCCGATGTAGTCATACCCAATCTCGAGAGCGCGATCAAGATAGACAGCTAAAGGATCCGCACCAAGATCGTGGGAGGAAAACAAATCGTAATTCGTATGAATATGGAGGTCTCCTTTGATATCTGCGGTCTCCACGAGCTTAGGTAATCTTCCCTGAAGGCCAGCTTCTATTTCCCCCTTATCCTCCCGTAGCTCCGGCGCTATCCACGGCAACCCAACAGCTTTATAAAATTTTTCTTCAGAATCGTACTTTATGGACTTTTGACTTTTGACTATTTTTACCCCATATTCACTCAAACTCAATCCCTTTTCCAGCGCATGCGACCGTAATTTGATATTGTGATTTTTCGACCCCGTGAAGTATTGAAGCATCGCGCCGTAAGAATCCGGTTCCTGGACGCGCAAATCCACTTGCCTGCCGTTGTGGAGAAGAAGCGAAGCCCCCGTCGGGCCTTTCTCAATAAGCTTCTGGTGGGGATAGGTCACAAAATGAGCAACAACAATCTCGGGTTTTTTTGTCGCCACCGCGATGTCTATATCGCCGATCGTTGCCACTTGGCGCCGGAGGCTGCCCAACACATCAATATGCTCTATGACGGAGGCACCAAGCTGCTGGAGGTGCGCAATAATCTCCTTCGCGATGCTGTCGGCCAAAGGCAGCACCATTCTATTCTCTTTAATTGCACCTTTTTGGTATGTTGTTATCGCCGCCACCATATCCTCTTCGGATTTTTCACCAAATCCTTCAAGTGTCGCTATCCGGTGGGCGCGCGCGGCTTGCGCGAGCTCCTCTATGACTTTTTCCCCCGTACCATCAAGAGCAAGCTCCGTCACTAACTTGTATGCTTTTTTTGGACCGATCCCGGGAACCGAAAGTAGCGGGAACACCGCCTGCGGCACACGGCGCATCACCTCATCAAAATAGTTCACCTTACCGGTCGTATACAATTCATCTAAATGTTTCGCTATCGCCTCACCAATACCGGAAACTTCGGCCAATTTTCCCTCATCCCACACGTCTTTGGCTTCGCTCGTGAGGTGCTCGATACTGTCCGCTGCCCGCTCGTATGCGATAATTTTGAAGCGATTTTCGCCGAGTATCTGATACGCCGCCGCCATTTTCCGCAGCAACTGTGCAAGTTCCAGGTTTGTCGGGTATTTCATCATCTTCATCCTATCAAAATGATTGACCACTCACAAATGCCATGATAAGATCACTATAAGTTAAGGGTCATGCCTTTACAGCGCAGGACAAGCTTAGCTAAAAGATTATTAACTCGTCACGCGCGTGACACAATATAGGCGAAACGAAAGTGTAGTCCTGAGTAAAATCGAAGGAGAAAAGCGTTGGAAATCCCGCTTAGCGGGAGCTCCAAAAAATGCGAAGCGTATCGAGGTTCTGGATCAAGCTGGGTAAACAATATATAAATCCGTCGCGAGCGTGCGGCTTGGCAGGTGAATAGCTCGCGACACAAATGAAGGAAGGATCGTTGGGAAGGAAACCAAGGGTTTCCGTCCCAGAAGGGCTCGTAGTGTAGTGGCCTAACACATCTCCCTGTCACGGAGAAAACCGCCGGTTCGAATCCGGTCGAGCCCGCAGTAGTAGCGTATCAAAAACGGCACCTGACCGTTAAAATAATGGCGGTAAATCAAC
>ERZ1292625.1712-Hain-H41-01um-R1-1712-length-23976-cov-220_pt1 | contig 23976 bp, 29 predicted proteins | sample MGYA00564400_ERZ1292625 | MGnify/ENA primary metagenome ERZ1292625 (study PRJEB36523, sample SAMEA6512639) | groundwater metagenome | collected 2019-01-08 | study: AquaDiva: Metagenomics assemblies of 32 groundwater samples | reverse complement strand
CCAGAGGTGTCATTTAAAAACGAGAGGTGAGGAGCAGACTAAGCAGAACGCCGTTTTGTTCACCAGAAACGTCCGAGGGTTAGCAAAATCGAAAAGAAGTTTGGCGACATGCTGGAGACGGCTGGCTTGAGCATTCAGCGTAGTTATCGCATCGGTCCTTGGATCTGCGATTTCTACGTGCCGAGCGTCAATCTGGTGATCGAGTTCGACGGAAAATATTGGCACAGCTTGCCCGCCATGATTAAGCGAGATGAACGGAAAGACGAATACCTGACTGAGCACGGTTATAGGATTTCCCGCGTCATTGAAGGTTCGATTGAATATCTGTCCGTGGTGGCAAAGTGCCTCTCAAGTATTCACGGCTCGCTCGATAGTTCGACTCACGAGCGACGGCCCATCATATCTGTCGAATCCCAACATCCGATGATTGTGAGGGCTGAAGCATGAAAGATGTAGATCGCCGGATCACTGACGAGTCAGAGGTTCGAATGGATGGCGGCAATGATGACGAAAAGATCGTCGGATACGCTGCCGTGTTCAATTCCTTCAGTCAGCCGATATTTGGGTTTCGTGAAACGATCAAGCCGGGCGCGTTCAAAAAGACAATCAGAGAATCAGACGTAAGAGCCCTGATCAATCATGATCCCAATTACGTCTTAGGTAGAACGTCGTCCAGGACGCTGAGGTTGTCGGAGGACGAAAAGGGTCTTCGTTATATCGTCACACCGCCAGACACCACATTCGCCAGAGATCTCGTGGTCAGTATCAAGCGCGGTGACATCACGCAGTCGAGTTTTGGATTCACGGTTGTGAAAGATCATTGGACCGGAGAATCGCCGAACATGACGCGAGAATTACTTGAGGTTAAGTTGTTCGATGTAAGTAGTGTTACCTACCCTGCGTACTTACAGACTGAGGTTTCCGTGCGGTCGCTCTTGGGTTATTTGTCTGAGACGAAAATGAAACAGGATCTCGGCGCCGAAGAGAAGCGGGCTATTGCCCAGGTCATCGAGAATCTACGTACCAGGTATCACACCGAGCCGGACACGCGCCACTCGGACGCAGGGAGTCACGAGCCGGACGCTGCTGCACAAGCTGCGCTCCACTCACAGGATGTGCTGAGACGCACGCAGATTCGCAAGCGTCTCGAATTGTTTCTCGTCGGTTAACACGTAGATAAAGGAGACTAGGACATGGCGAAAGATGTAGCCGCGTTACGGCGAAAAAATGCAGAGCAGGCGGTGTCGGCTCGGACGATTCTCGATAAGGCCGATACGGAGAAGCGGGCGTTGACCGCTGAGGAATCGACGGCTGTCGATAAGCTCATGGCGGAGATCGAAGCCCGCAAGGCGGAGATTGATCGGGAAGAGCGGTTGCAGGCGACGGAACGCGAGTTGGCCGTTGTCGGCGAGACACGCGGAGGCAAGCCCGATCCCGATGCGGGCGAGACTGAGGAGCGCGATGCCTACGGCAAAGTGCGACAGGTCGAAGTCCGTTGTCAGGTGATGGGCAAGGATGGCCGCTACGTTGAAGGACGGGTGATCAATCCCAAGAAAGAATTTCGCACCTTGGGTGAATTGCTGACCGCTGTCGCCAAGGCGGATACGCGCCAGGGTGTGGACGCACGGTTAGCAGAATCGCGCGCCGCGACCGGCATGGGCGAAGCGACCCCTGCGGATGGGGGCTGGTTGGTCCAGAGCGACTTTGCCATTGACCTCATGACCCGCACCTACAACATTGGGCAGATCCTCTCACGAATTCCTCGTATTCCCGTGGGAGCCAATGCGAACGGGTTGACGTTGACCATGATTAACGAGACCAGCCGCGCCAACGGGTCACGTTGGGGTGGGGTCACGGTCAGCCGACAAGCGGAAGGGAATCCCGGAACCGCAAGCAAGCCGAAATTTCGTCAGATGGAATTGAAGCTCAAGAAGCTGTTCGGCCTCTGCTACGCGAGCGATGAATTGCTCCAGGATGCCGTGGCCTTGGAAGCGGTGATTAATAAGGCGTTCCCAGAGGAAATGAGTTTCGTCATGGAGGACGAAATTTTGAACGGGACCGGCGCAGGGCAGATGCTCGGGATCATGAATGGGGGCTGCCTGATTTCAGTGGCGAAAGAAGCCGCTCAACCGGCAGCCACGGTGTTCTTCGAGAACATCCAGAATATGTGGGCGCGCATGTGGGCGCCCTCCAGGGCGAATGCGGTCTGGCTCATCAATCAGGATGTCGAGCCGAAGCTGAACGCGATGGGTATTTCCGTCGGGACCGGCGGTGTCCCGGTCTATCTGCCTCCGGGCGGATTGAGCGAGACGCCATTTGCACGGCTCATGGGGCGGCAAGTGCTGCCGGTGGAACAGTGCCAGACCCTCGGCACGGTGGGCGATATCATCCTCGCGGATCTATCGCAGTATACCATGATCGACAAAGGCGGGATTCAAGCCGCTTCATCGATGCACGTCCGGTTTATCAACGATGAGCAAACCTATCGGTTCATTGCCCGGAACGATGGGCAGCCGAGCTGGAACGCCGCGTTGACGCCGAAGAACGGGACCAACACGCTCTCGCCGTTTGTGGCGTTGGCCACGAGAGCCTAAGACGAATTGATGGCCTAACCGGCGGCGCGGGTCGCCGGTTTAACCGAACCGACAAGGAGGAATCAGCATGTTACTCGTACAGGAAACCAAGATCGTCTCGGGGGGCGGGCCGGTCCTGCTCAATACCGCAGGGATTGCGGGCGATTACGTCTCGATGAAAAACTATAATCATCTGACCGTGATCGTGGGACTCACGCCTGCCTCAGGCACCGATACGGCAGCCATTACGCTCAAGCAAAACACCAACGTTGGGAATTCTCCCGCTGACGAAAAGGCGTTGGCGTTTACGCGGGCCTGGCGGTGTCCGGTGAGTACGTCAGTTGATGCGCTCACGGAAACCACGTACGCCAGCTCGATCACAACCAGTGCGGCTGCCGCGCAGGAAATGTTCGTGCTCGAAGTCGATGGCGCGGACCTTGATGTGGCGAATGGGTTTGATTGCGTCCGGGCGGATATCACCGATCCTGGAGCAGTCTCGACTCCGGCCTTTGTGCTGTACATCTTGAGTGAGCCGCGCTACGCACAGGCGACGCCGCCGAGCGCGATAGTCGATTAAGTGAACTCAAGCGGGGGTGGTGATCCCATCCCCGCACTCTACACGGTCAACCGATCGGGCCAGACGGCTCGTGAATGGAGGAGCACAGCATGAGTACGAAATCCGCCTTTGTGAACGGCATTCTCACCTATTTTGACAGCGTGACCCATGAGCGCGTGAACCCGCTCGCGCCCTGCGTATTCTACGAAGATTTTCTTGGGAAAGATACGATCCCGCCCGATCGATTTACGTATATCGACGTGTCTACGGCAGGAAATACTACGCCGCTCATCGCCGCTGATGTGGCGAACGGCGTGTTGCGGTTGCCGCTGGACGTGACCTCAGAAGCGCAGGAATCAGGTATGACGTGGAACGATCAGCGCCCGTTGGTGCTGAATCAGGGATTGATCATCGAAATGGGCGTGTCGCTACAAACTCTGCCGACCCTGTTAGGGATTGGGGTCTGGGGCCTGGCGGGCAATAAAAATGCGGTGGCCGATACCGTGGCGGAATCCATCTGGTTCCGGGTCGATGGCAGCGGGGCCGTGACGGTGGAATCGGACGATACCGTGAACGAAAAAGCGGTGATTACAACGGGCGTGACCTTCACGGCGGGACAAAAGAAGCTATTCCGCATCGACTGCACCTCGATTGCGAACATCAAGTTTTTCATCGATGGTGTGGGCGTGGCAACCTCAACTACATTTAACATGAGCACGGTGCCGACCTTGGCGCTGCAACCGTATGTCCATCTGGCGAAAGCGAGCGGCGCAGGGCTCGGCGTGCTGGATGTCGATTTCATTCGGGTCTGGCAGCACCGGAGCTAATCGCGCATGGCCAAGCGGAAAACCAAGAGGGACACGGACCCCAACAGCGCACGCTCGACGGGCCGCGTCCCTTCACGTACCGAGTACGCCGTGCGCGAGGAACGGGAAACCGCCTCGTTCACCCATGGCCCTCGACGCCAGACCGGACGGAGGCGCGGCTGATGGCGCTCACCACACTCGCCAACGTCAAGGCGTTCAAAAACATTACGGTCGATGACCATGATAGCGAATTGACGCGCCTCATTCCTACGGTGGACAACTTCATCGCGGAGTATTGCGGGCGGACGTTTGAGCAAGCGACGGTCACGGAATACCATTCGACGACGTGGGGGCAACGGGTGTTGTTGCTCAGGCGTCCCCCGATCGTCTCGATCACCTCGCTCTACGATGATGCCGTGCGCGTGTACGGGGTCGATACGCTCCTCGCTTCGACCAGCTATGTGATTGACGACGCGAACGCAGGGATTGTGCGGCTGGATGGCACCTCATTTGGGCAAGGGTTGCGGAATGTCAAGGCCGTCTACGTCGGTGGATTTTCCACCATTCCCTCGATTCTGGAACAAGCGGCGATTGAATTGATCTGGTTGGCACGGGATAAGGGCGATCAAGCCTTACTGGGGTTACGATCCAAATCCATTGCGGATGGCTCGGTGAGTTATCTGGACAATCAATGGCCGAGCGGGATTAATGCGATTCTTGACCTGTATCGGTTTGAGCCGGTGGGAGCGTAGCGTATGGCGGTGACAACCAGACTCTACGGCGTTGGCCTGCTCAATTATGCGAAGGAAGGCAAGCAGGCGGTCCAGAAGATTCGCAAAGCCTTGACCCGCGCCGTGAATCATGGGCGCACCGTGGCCAGGCAACGGATCGCCTCACAGTTCGTGAAGCGCACCGGCACACTGAAAAAGCAGGCCCGTAGCATGCGGACAGTGGTCACGGTGCGCGGTGGGGAAATCAAAGGCCAGGTGAAACCGTTACCGAATCTGTTGAACATCTTTGAGCATGGCGCGACGTTGGCGCATGGGCGCGGGATGCTCTCAGCGCGTCCCGTCGTGGCCCCTGCACAGCGGGCGATGGAGGGGGCCGCGACCAAGGCGCTTGGCGAAGTGGTCGCACAGGTGGGGGCATGACGACGCTCGCCACCAGTCCACGAACCCTGCTCCGCAATGCGATCGTGGCGGCGTTTGCCCAGCGCAAGGGGACCGACGCCATGCGGCACCAGGACTTTCAGGTGAGTCTGTATTATCTGTCAGAGGAGCAAATTCGGCAACCCGTGACCTATTGCGTGGTGGTGACGGACGAATTGCTGACCCCGCAGACCACGCAGCGCGACGATTGCGCCATGACGGTCTTGGTGGTGATCTACGTCAAAGATGACGCCGACCCACGCGGGATGTTGGATGCGGCCATTGAGGACGCCTACGAGACGGTCCTCTCCGTGCAGGGCGCACTCAGAGAGATTGTCTGGAAGATGAAGTTGGACGAACTGACGACCGACGAGGGCACGACGATTGCCAAGCCCTATGCGCAAGCCATCCAACGGTGGAGCGCCCACCATCGCCGCGCCGCCGTGGCGGCGTAACCTAGAAGGAGAACGACTATGGCCACAGCAGCAATTTCAGGCTACGGAACTTTACTGAAACTCGGTGATGGGGGAGGCCCGGAGACGTTTACGACGGTCGGGGAAGTGCGCTCGATTAGTGGCCCGTCGATGGAAACGGAAGAAATTGACGTGACCACGCACAGTTCCGCCGCTGCGGGGGCGTTTCGAGAGTTCATTCTGGGGTTGATTGATGCGGGCACGGTGGAATTCGATATCAACTACGTGCCTGCTGATGCGACCCATATCAGTTTGCGCACGATCTTCCTGGCCCGCACCAAACGGAACTGGCAGATCGTGCTCCCTGGCTCAGTCCAGACGATCAGTTTCGCGGGCTATGTGAAGACGATGCCGTTTGAATTCCCGGTCGATGATGCGATCACGGCGAAGATTTCTATTCGCTGCACGGGCGCACCGACATTTAGCTAAGTGGGATGATGTAGGACATGTTCATTAGGATATTAGAGGAGGATCTATGGCACGCACAACCTTGACCCGCACGACCCCGCTCGGCCCGTATCCCACGTTGCAACCGGCGGCTAATGCCCTGGACGCGGTGATGACGGCGGCGGATACGGTCAATTTCAATCAATTCATTTTCGATGGTCCGATGTTGCTCGTGGTCCAGAATATCGGGGTGGCAGCGCATACGTTTACGCTGACCAGTGCCGTGGATCCCCAGAATCGGTCTGGTGATATCACGGCCTTCTCGATCGGCGCGGATGAGGTGTGTGTGTTCATGCTGAACCAGACGGCAGGCTGGCGACAGACGGACGGGTTTTGCTACCTCGCGGGCGATCATGCAGACGTGAAATTCGGGATTGTGCGGTTGTGAGGTCTGCCATGGAAAACGGCAACGAATTTCTCAACGCAGACGAAATCTTGGCGATGGATGACATTCCCACGGAAGCGGTCCTGGTCCCAGAGTGGCAGAATCGTAAGGTGCTGGTCTGTGGACTCACCGCAGCCGCCAAGAATGCCTATCAATCCTCGCTGGTGGAGATCCAAGGGAAAACCCGTAAGCTGAAACTGGAACACGCCACAGCGAAATTGCTGGTCAGGACGTTGGTGAATGCGAAGCGGGAAGCCCTGTTCACGGAGTCGCAGATTCTCAAGTTGAGCACCAAGAGCGCAGCGGTCTTGGAGCGGTTGGCGAAAGTGGCCTCACGTTTGTCCGGGATGGATGAAGAAGAGAATGAGGCGCTCCTAAAAAACTCCGACGCAGCCCAGAGCGACGATTCGCCTACCGTCTCGCTCTAAGTCTGGGGGAAGCACACCCCGACAGGCTGCTGGCACGGATGAGCGGGCGTCAGTTGGCGGAATGGCAGGCGTATGCGCAGCTGGAACCGTTTGGATCGCCTGCGCAGTTTTGGCAAGCGGGGTTGATCGCCAGCGTGTTGGCGAACGTGAACCGCACCAAGAAAGATCAGAAAGCCTTCAAGCCGGAGGATTTCATGCCCAGGTCGATGGTTGAGGAACCTGAACAGACCGAGGATGTTGGCGCCAGGATTCTTCAGACCTTTCAGGCACTGGCCGATCTCCCGCAAGGAACCTTGAAGCCATGAGCAAACTGGTTCTTGAAGTGCTCGCTGATTCTAACGGTCTCATCAAGGGGCTGGAGAAAGCGCAGCACGCCGTTAATAAATTTGTGCAATCAGCGGGTGGGGCTGGGTCCGCGATTGGAGGGAAGCTCAATCAATCTCTCTCCGCGTTTACCAGTCTTGCCGGTGGAGGGGCGGCGGCAGCGGGCGTCCTCGCTGGAGCCTTGCTGGCCATTGGCGCATCAGCCACGGCCATGACCATTGCGGCAGGGAAACAGGCCGAAGAGCTGCAACAGCTCAGCACCATGACGGGGATCAATACCGACAAGCTCCAGGAATACGATGTCCTCATGAATCGTGTGGGGCTTGGCGCGAACGATTTGACCATCATGATGAAGACGCTCTCGCAGAATATGGAAGCGGCGAAGAACGGGACCGGGACCGCCGCCGACCGATTCCGCCAACTGAATATTGATATTCGGAAAGTGACGAGCACCGATGATCTGATCAGGAAAATTGCCACATCACTCTCAGGCTTTGCGAACGGCACACAGAAGGCGGCGATTGAATCAGACCTGCTCGGGAAGGGCGGGCTTCGGCTGGCTGTGGCAATGGAGGGTGGAGCTGCGGGCATGGACGAGGCGGCAGCGGCCTCTACGCGACTAGGAGCGTCGCTCTCTGCCGGGCAGTTGGCAGAACTGGCGAACATGGACGATCGGATCGATGATCTGACGATTGCCTGGAAACGGTTTGGTGAACAGGTAGGCTCGTTCGTGGCTCCAGCTATTGATTTCGCGGCCAGGGCACTCTCCAACCTCCTCAATATGGCCTCGCAAGGGCTCAAGGGATTGAACGCACTGGGAGGTGTGGGCGACAAGCCAGACACGCGCCAGCAGCCCCCAGCCCTCGTTGATACGGCCAAGATCGCAGCGCAGGCGCAGGCGTTGTCTGATGTCAGATTGCGCGGGCTGGAAACCTTTCATCACGATTCGCTGGCTATCGCCAAGTCTGCGTTTGATCAGGAAATCGTCTTGTTGGACCAGCAAAAAGCCTTCGGGATTAAATCGGCGCACGAGGTGGCGACAGAGCGGATGAATGCGATTGGCCGATTGGATCAATTTACGGTGGGCAGTCTTCAGCGGCAGCTCAGTGATTTCCAGCAGTTCGTCACGCAGAAGGTCGGCCTGTATGCCGATGACGAAAAAGGACGCAGCGACCTGTTGAAATTTCAAGAGGAGGCGCACACCAAGGAATTGTCGATGATGAACAAGATTGCCCTCGCGCAGCAGGACGCGAAGACGAATCAAATGCGCGCGGGGCTGGAAGTGAAAACATTTTGGCAAAAGCAATTAGATGATTTGGTTTCTAGTAACGCATTTTCCGTTGGTCTGATCGTGACGACCTGGACCAGCGGGATTGCGAATGCCATTGTCACCGGTGGCGATTTCGTCAAAGCGGCCTGGCAATCGACACAGATCGCCGTGATTCAGGGCGGGCTCAATATGGCCATCCAGTGGGGCGCTCAGCAGGCCTTGATGGTCACACAGACCGCAGGCACAGCGGCGGCGACGACTGGGATTTGGGCAGGAGCCACGGCGACGATATCCGGCTTCTTTGCCGCGACCGGTGCGGCCTTTACCGCCGTGGTGGCCAATATGGTGGTCATTCTCACGGCGGTCGGCACGTTTATTATGGGCGTTTTGTCCTCGATTGCGGCAGCCCTCACCGCGACCGTGTTCGGCATTCCCTGGGCTGGGGCGATCCTCGTGGGCATTGCGGCCATTGCCATCGCGCTCGCGGCAACAGGGAACATGGGATTTAAGGAGGGCGGCATTGGCGACTTTGGCAGCGGGACGCCAGCCACCCTGCACGGCCAGGAAGCCATTATCCCATTGAACAACCGAGGGGCGAGCTTCATGCAAGAGACGTTGGGGATGGGCGGCAGCGATCGGCAGCCGATTATCCAGACCCATGTGATGCTGAACGGGCGAGAACTGGCGACGGCCATGAACGAATATCAACCAACGGCCTTGCGTATGATGGGAGTCCTGTAATGCAATTCGCCAGCGGAGGATTGGGCAGTGTGGCACTGGCGACCATCCTGCAAGATCCAGGGGCCAGCAATGATGAGGTGCTGAGTCCGATTGTCACCACGCTGAACGGGTTGGATATTCGTGCCTTGATCATGATGCAGACCTTACGGATAGACGACACGCTCGGACAGCCCGTGACGGCGTCGTTTAGCTTGAAAAATGCGCTGGTGGAAATTGGCGACGTGGTGCAGATACGCTATTTTTCTCAGGTCATCTTTGCAGGATTCATCGACCGCATCAAACGCACCTCACCGGATCTGGACACCGTTTTTTATGACTGTCAATGTCTCGACTGGTCCCGCATTCTGTTGCGGCGGAAGATCAGTCGGAACTTTACCAACGCGACGGTGCAGTCGATTGTGGAGTCCATCTTGGATAATGAACTGTTTGGCGAGGGACTGACGATGGGCACCATCGACGCCAGAGCGACCCTCCCGTTGGTTGATGCCAAAAATGCAAAAACCTTTGATGTCTTGCGTTCAGTGGCGGCGTCAGCCGGTCAATCGTTTTTTGTGGGCTACGACCAATCTATCCAGATGCTGAGTACCACGGCCCCACAGGCTCCGCTGTTGATGAACGAAGCGAATACGTTGCTCGATCAATCGAGCCTGACTAAAGATGCCGATGTCTACCGTAATCGGCAGACGGTCATCGTGACCGGCACGCCGCCGGACGCCTCGACAGATGCGCAGATGGTCATCGTACAACGGGAGAATGCGGGAGAAATTGCCGCCAGAGCGAATGCCGAAGGGGGGACTGGGATCTATGAGGAGATGGAGGAAGTGACGCATCCAACCTCCAACGATCAAGTCAGTCTGGCGTTGCTAGGCATTAGCTACGCGACGATCCGATTATCCACGTCAGGGATCACACGGTTGACGTTTACCTGCCGCGTACAGGGTTATGGGTTTCGGGCTGGGCAGGTGGCGTCGGTCAATCTGCCGACGTTTGGCGTGATTGGGGAATATGTCATTCAGAAAGTCTCGTTGACGGAATTATCAGGGACACGGTTGTTTCATGTCCTCGAACTGACGAATTCGTCACTCCAGCAACGGGCCTATGAAACATGGCTGAAAATCGTGGCGTCGGGGGCAGTGATTGTGCAAGGGCCTGGATTGACAACCTCGCATCTTCAAACCTTCTCGATATCTGGCGCAGATACCTGGACCGTACCAGCTGGTGTCACCACGGTTGAACTGACCTGCTTTGGCGCGGGGTCCGGTGGGGGAGGGGCAGCTCAGTCGTGGACGAAAAATTCCGGCATCTGCTATAACACACAAAATCCTGTGGGAGGGCATGGGGCCAATGGTGGAAAAGCCGTGACGGTTCTATCCGTTATTGAAGGGCAAGTTCTCTCGCTCGTGATCGGGGCGGGCGGGACGCCAGGGAGCAATGGCAGTCAAACCTTCTTCCGGTGGCCCCCAGATAACGGCGATTGTTCGGCCATCGTCGTGCCGACCGATGGTGTCGATGGGGGATTTTCTCGTGCCCAGCAATTAGGCTCGACGGTCTGCCAGGCGAATGGAGGCACCAAGGGCACAAAAGCGCTCATTATTTACGACAGCACCATTGCCAACGGAACCGATGGGAGCATCGGCGGGGGCGCTGGCGATGGGATCACGCCAGGCGGCGGCGGCAGTGGTGGGGTGCGCGGCGTAGTTGGAACCGCCCCGACTGGTGGATTAGACGGCAAAGTGGAGGTGCGCTGGTAATGGCTACCCCGGTGACCAATTTCGGCAAAGTGACCGTGAGCACGGGCTACGATGCCACGGCGACGACCATCGCATTGACGACCGGGCACGGCTCGCGGTTGCCATCAACATTCAATTATCCTCTCTCCTGGTGGAACAGCACCGACTATTCCGATCCCGCCGACGATCCTAATAAAGAAATTGTGATCGTGACGAATCGGGCTGGCGATACCCTCACCGTCACGCGAGCGGGCGAAGGGACGATTGCCAGCACGAAGAATACTGCCTCGAAAACGTACAAGATGGTGCTCGGCATCACGAAGGCCATGTGGGAGCAGCTTGGCGATCGGGCGTTGTCACAAACGTTTCGCGGCCTCTCGCTCCAAACGCATTCCGATAACGATAAAGCGTCCGCGCAGGTCAGACTCACGCATGCGGATAAGATCGTCCTGCACGATGGGGAGGAGGTGTCGGACTGGAATAATGTGGATGCGAATATCGCTGCGGCGACGGGCATTGGCGGGCTCGATACAGGCACGGAGCAAGCCTCGACCTGGTACAAGATCTGGGCCATGTATAACGGGACGACCAAAGGGCTCATGCTGCAACGGGCGAAGGATTATTTTCTTGATGAGGATATCACGGCGGGAGAGGACGCGTCGCAAGGGCTGCGGTCTGCGGTGGACAATTCCACGGTGCGGATTGCGCAGGGGTTCCAGCTGGGGACGGCAGGATTGATCGAATTCATTGACGTGAAGTTGGTCAAGACGGGCACCCCCACCGGCAATTATTGGTTCACCATTGAAGCGAATAGTGGGGGGGTGCCGAGCGGTACGCCATTGGCAACCAGTGACAAATATGACGCGGCGCGATTGACGACGACGGCAGGGCCAGTCCGGCTCCCGTTCAGGACGCCGTTCTCCGCGTCGGCGGCCACCCAGTACCATGTGGTCATGTACGGGGATTACACGGTGAGTGCGACGGCCTTTGTGAGTTGGCAGATGGACGGCACCGCGGCGACGTATGCCAACGGCAGCAAGGCGCTGTTTGATTCGGATACCTCCACCTGGACGACGGACGCCGATGACGATATGTGGCTCAGGGTCTACGTGACGCGCAATGATACGGCGTTGGTCGTACCCACCGGCTACCGCTACGCGCATATTGGATGGGTCCATAATAATGCGGGGAGCAACTTCAAGCATTTTTGGCAGGTTGGACGAACCCTCATGGGTGGCTATGAGGCCGATTGGAAAATTGGAGCCTTTACGAATACCACACCTGGGCTCGTTGATGCCTCGCAGTATCTCCCGCCTGTACCAGTCAGCGTGACCCTTATGTTCTACAACGACTTCGCTACGGAAGTGGCGATTGGGGTGTTAGCGGCGTCCGACATGACCAGCACGGCATCGGCAGAGCGTGCCGGGATACTACGCGGACTGGTGGCGGTGAATGGGCGAACGGAAATAGTTGGGCCTCTGACCGTAGAGGCCTATCAAGGGGTGATGTTCGTCACGTCTGGAGGGACGGCGAATACCTATATGGCCGCATTGACGTGGTAGAGGGATGACACAATGAAATGGATCTATCGCCTCTCAGATGGTCAATTCCTGCACGGTGGACCGACAGATCCAGCGTATGATTCCGCTCTTTCTGGGCTTGTCGTCGTTCCACGTCACCCGAACCCACGCAGCGAACGCTATGACGGAGTCGGCGGGATTCGTGCAGCCACGGCGCAGGAGATCAATGACTATGAGACGGAGCACGCTGAGGCCAGCACGCAAGGGCGATTCGATGACGAGAAACTCGTCAAAGCCCTGGCGATCTGGACGGCGAACAAACTGAATGTGCCGCTTGCCACGGCGCGGCAAGAGATTCTGGCGATTCTGCGAACGCTGTAACGATACCAGACGATCACGGTACCTGGACGATTGAAGCGTAACAAAAGGAGACATGAATCATGAGTAAGGGCGACACATTACCTGGACTCAAGATCGGCAATCCGCTTCAATGCCATTTGCCACTCGTGATAGAACGTGCCATGGCCAGGGCACGAGCCAGGTTGTTGTTTGCCGCGCACGTACATACGAAGATTGCCGATCTTGTTATGCCATTTATTTCCGTCCATATGGTCAACGCATTCAGCGGATGTGAGTGGACGACCCAGATGTTGTGCCATTACCCAGCGATGTTCCAGGACTGGCTGTCCAGAATGCTGCATGGCTCTGTACATAGGAAGGTCATGATCGGAAACGTCACGCGGGAGCACATATCGATAGCCAGAACTAGATTCCCTGCTCGGCGATTTGCGCTGAATGATACGCCATCGGTGCGTGCCAGTGGTGACGGCTATCAGTGCGCATGGTCTGCACAGCCCCTTAAAATTCTGACGCATCATTTCGCGTCTCACGTCAGTCAATGGACAAGCTCTACTACCGCGACAACGAGGGCATTGAATTCGTATCATCGTTCTAGACCGTCCAAGATAGCGACCAAGGTATGGTGCGCCGACGATGGCATCGTGATGAGGAACTGGGCTGTTGTCTCTTGGACGCGCCATAATGGAAATACTATTCAATGGTATCACCATATAGCAATCACGCTAATGGTGCAATGGGCCATATGATGGGAGGAGTCTCATGTCTAAGTCGGACGTTTTCGAATCTGATCTCTTAAAATTGATCTTTAACGCCACGGCCATTGCCGACCTGGCGGAGAATGACGCGACCAGCCCCGCGACCACGTTGACGGTCGCCCTCCATACGGCGGATCCGGGCGAGGCAGGCACGCAGGCGACGAACGAAACGGCCTACACCGGCTACGTGCGGCAGACGGTCGCTCGGACCACAGGCGGCTGGACCGTGACGGCGAATAGCGTGAGTCCCGTCGCCAACATCGATTTCCCGGAATGCACGGCGGTCCCAGGCGCGGCCATCACCCATGCGAGCGTCGGGACGGGGGTCACGAATAAAATGCTGTACAGTGGGACGATCAGTCCGTCGATCACCATGGCGGTGGGGGTGGTGCCAAGAATTAAGACCTCCAGCACAATTGTTGAGGACTGAATTCAATGATTTCAATGAGTTACGGTGCATTATTCAATGCTTGCAGATGGCGTGCCGTGATTGCGGGTCGCACCGAGTGGGACCTGTGGAAATCATGACCTTGACTGAGGATTAGGTATGCCGGTCCCGAACGCGGTGAGAAAAGAGCTCAACGCCTTGCTCGATGTCGCCTGGGACGACTGGGTGAGCGGGAAGGCCGTGTCCGTATTCGCACGAGTGGATGACGGGCGGGAGGACAAGGTGAACGCGCTCCTCGCCTTACGAAAGATTCGGCTCAGCACCACGCCTGATGGTGACACCTTGCGCCTTGAACTGGTTCGACCCAAACGCTGATGGCGACTCGCTCAAAAACTGTGTGGTACGCGGCGCAACTCGTCGCTGATGTGATGGATAATACCCTCACCTCGCTCGGCACGATTACGGTCTACACCGAGAACAGTAGCCGCGTGTTCAAGTCGTGCTTGGTCTGGACGCACTTCGAGGACATCGTGACGGCCACAGGTGGCACCATTACGGAACATGCCTGTTCCGTCAGTGTCAATGCGGCGACCGCCACCACCACCTCTGAGACGGACGACATCACCCACACAGGCGAAAACATCAGTGGCGTCATCGGCCCGTGGAATTTCACCTCGCATTTTACCACGAACTATCCCGCTGCCGATGCCTCCTCCGTCGCCATCAGTGTCCGCTGGGACCAGAGCACCGGCACCACGTTGAACATGCGAAACTGCTCCGCCTTGCTGTGTATCACCTACGAATATGACGACACGGCGGCGACCCAGTATCAGACCGCAATCATCCCGCTGGAAAGCACCACGGGAGTCCTCGCGACGACGGAGACGGAAATCGGGACCAACCAGATCCCGCAACTCACGGGCACGGGCGGCTATTTGGAGAATGTGGCAGGCGTGATCGTGCGGCAGCAGTTCTTCGTGATCGAGAGCAACGATGAATCGAATGCGAGCGTGACGGACTACACGCTGAACGTGCGCATCGACACGGGCACCACGCATACCTATGGCGTGACGGAAAAGGCCCTGGGGTCAGATTGTTTCAAGCTTCGCATCCATATCGAAGCCCTAGCCACGACGGCGGTCCATGCGTTCAAGATGTGGACGACGGGCGCGGCGACCTGTGGCCCACACGCGGTCTGCATGTACGTGAGCTATCAGTTCACGGTGAGTGGGACGACGAGTTTTCTGAATTCGGTGCAGATTCCGTTTCAGTTGAGCAGCCCAATGGGCGGCACGACCAGTGCCGAGGCCGATCGCGTCTCAATAGATATCTACGTCGAGGAACCGACCACGATCACGCTCCGGCAAAGCGCCTATTGCCTGAATTGGTGTCCTGGCGTAGGGGCGATCGTCTCGGTCTTGACACGAGCCGGGGCACAAGCGTTTCGGACCTACACCGGCAACGCCTCGGTAGCGGCGGGCTGCGAATGCCTTCAGCAGCGTGTGGATTCCGGCTCAGCGCAGGGCACAGGCATGACCCTTGTCAGAGGGAAAAACACCATCACGATTGATCTGTATCGGACGGATGCCACTGACGCGGGATGGGTGCCGACGGGCCTCCTCTACCTCAACTACACCAGCGGGGTGTCGTCGCAAGGGATTGGGGCACACAAGCGGACTCGCGTGCATCTGATTGCTGCGTGGGATGCACTCTCAACCCTCTTGTCACAACGCTTCTCCAGTGCGGTGGCACCCAGTATTCCTGAAACGAATTTCTGGCTCGACAGTGTGGGGTTTCTGGTCACGCTGCTTCACCCGTTGAGTGGGAGCGTGAATACCTATGACGGCTACTCCTGGGCAGCTGAAGTGAAATCGGGGGAAGCCGGTGGCGACGGATGGCGCACGCTGTATGGTCAACCCGTGGTGCGAGATCAAGAAGTGGGGACCGTGATCCTGCGTGTGGATGGCTCGCCACATTTCCCACGCTTTACCGCAGACGCGGATACGACACGGTTGCCCATCGAAGCGACACGCATCTACCGATTTGCTACTGCAGGCGCGTTTGCCATGGGGAGCGTGATGTATGTGACCTACCACGCGATCACCTTCACGGTGGGGGGCGATATCACGGGCAGCGCAGGTGGGACGGTCAACATTGAGGCCCATCGCAGCGATACGGACGAGAAGATCGGGAGTACGTCACGGGTGGGGAACGGGGCCTATACGGTGACCTGGTACGATAATACGATTGCCTGCTACACGCAGGCCCGTGAGGATGGGACGCACATTGGACGGTCCAACGATCTCACTCCCACGGGGAGTGCCTAATGGCGGACGGCGATATAGCGTTACGCGATAACGGGACACCAGACGGGGATATCAAGCTCTCGGCTGGTGCCACCATCATTGAAGCGGATCTCGCGTCGGCGGGCGTTGCCACTCTCTCCGGTGTCAGTGGCGCGACCATCAGCGCAGCGGCGAGTAGTACTGGCGTGGCCTCGCTCTCTGGCACCGGGGCCGCTCTGGTTTTAACCAATGCGAGTGCGGCAGGCGTCGGCAGTCTGACGGGAACGAGCGCGATCGTATTAGCGGCAGGCCTCACGGCTGCCGGGCTGGTCAGCGGCGCGCTCAACACGGCCACGGTCAGCGGTACAGTGGTCTCCTCCGTTGGTACGAGCGCCCTCGCCGCTGTGGCGACAAGTATCTTCGCAGGCGTGGCGACGGCGGCAGGAGCGGCCACACCCGATCTGCGCTCAAGCGCCACGGCGCAAAGCGATCTCAATGGCACGGGCCTGGCGTCCGTCTCTGGCGTGGGAGCCGCCTTCGCCCTCGCGGCCTGCCAATCCGCAGGCACAGCCCTCTACAGCCCACTCGCCGCAGGACTCAGTACGACCTCATTTGTATCCACTGGGACCTCAGCGCTTTCGCAGGTCGGAGCCTCGCTCTTCACATCAGTAGTAACCAGTAATGGTGTGGCCACCGTTAGCCCCATAGGTACGGCCCTTTTCACGTCGGTCTATTCCAGTAGTGGCGTGGGCAATGTTACAGGCGTGGGGGCAGGATTCAGTACCGTTTCCTATGCCAGCGCAGGCGCGTCAGTGGTCTCCCCCTCTGGGGCCGCGATCTTCACGTCGCTCTATGCCAGCGCAGGCGTGGCTGACTTTGCCGGTATTGGCGAGGATGCGGCGGCAGGGTCCACCTTCTCCGCCTCTGGCGCGGCTTCGCTCAGTGTGGCCGCGAGCAGCTTCGCCCTCTCCACCGTGACCAGTGCGGGGAGTGCGGCGGGGTCACTGGTCGGGGCCTCGCTCTTTATATCAGTCGCGACCAGCACGGGGGTCGCCCTCGTCAGCCTGGTCTCAGCGGGAGTGAGCGCCACGTCGGTGGCGTCCGCCGGTACGTCGTCCCTCTCGACTGTCGGCGCGTCTCTCTTCGCCTCGCTCTATACCAGCACCGGCGTCGCAACCGTCAACCCACTCGCGGCAGGACTCAGCGCCGCGTCGTGTTCATCGAATGGAACCTCGGTACTGTCACAGGTCGGCGCGTGGTTCGTGCTGGCAGAGTACGCCGCTGCTGGGGTAGCCGTGCCCTCGTTCGCCGGAGAAAATGCCGGGGGCGGGGCGACGATCATTGCAACCGACTTCAACGCGAGCGGGTTGGCGAGTTCGGCCTTGCTTGGGGCCTCACTATTCGCCGTGCCGTGGACCTCAACAGGAACCGCCACGCTGGCCTGGTCCTCAGTCGAATCGGTTGCCACGTTTATTCCCGCTGTGGTACATATGGCGAATACCTACGCGGTTCCCACGATGATGCGATTCAGTACGGCGCATTCGCTCCAGGTGACACAGCGGCATGATCATACGGTAGCCATCGCTCAGTCGGTTCCTGTGGCGCTCAGGGTCCGCGAGCACGCACAGGAGTTGGTTGAGGTCTAGGAGGAGACGCGGTGCAATACGATCTGGTGGCAGGTGATGGGGGCACGACCTTGCGCGTCACGGTGAAAGACGCGATAACAGAGGCTACTGTTGATCTCACCGGCAAAACGGTGCAGCTGCGTTATAGCCTGAACGGCGGCACGACGGTAGAAAAGTCCATGACGCTGCGCAATCAAACGACGTTTCCTGGAGAAGCTGAGTACACCTTTCTTGCTGCTGACCTCACGACGGGCGGGACGCTCATAGGCGAAGTGCGGCTCCAGGACGGCCTGAGTGACCAGTTGACCTCCATTGACCGTGTGCATCTCTCGATTCAAAGTGCCTTGCCGTAACGAAAGGATTGATTTATGATCATCTTGATGAAATGTCTTCTCCTTATTGCCGTCCTCTCCACCGTCGCGATGACCGCAGAGGCGCAGGCCGAATGCCGTGTGACGACTACGCCGACGACCTATCCAGCGGGCACGGTGATTCCCCCACCCTGCGATGGGAGCGGGAATCAAGACGTGACCCTCGCCACCCTCCTCAACATCGAAATCCCGGCAACGCCGGTCCGCTATCTCAGCGTGGGTGGAGCCAGCGGCGAGGACAAGCACGCGGTCTGTACCGGCCCGTGCCGTCTCGAATCCATCTTGGCGGGCAATGTGGCCGCGACCGTGGCCTTCCTCAAATGCGAGAACGATACCTCCGCCAACACGGCCCCTGGCACCGATACGCCTGAGTTCAGTATGCCGATTCCTGGGGCCGCGACGGGGGCGGGCTTTGCTGCCGTGTTTCCCGTAGGCAAATATTTTTCCAATGCGCTCACCTGCTGGATTGTGACGGGCAAGGCCGATAGCGACGTGGCGGAAGTCGTGGCCAACGACGTGCATCTGAACTACGACGTGAAGCTCTGCGCCGTGGGGGCGGTGTATCCACAATGCTAAATGTAGTCATTCCACTTGAGGATCATCCTGTAGGCAAACAGGTATCGGCACCTGTGGCGGTGTCTCAATGGTCACGAGGCTGGCAGCTCTTTCTAGAAAGCTGCACGCTCGCGAAGCCGGAGATCTGGCCCGTACCAGAAACGGTACTGACCGTGTCACTGGATTGCTCGTATGATGGCGGGGCATCGTACCACACACAGCAGTTCGTGTGGGCGCAGGGCGGTGGGCGTATGCTCAACAGGGACGGGCGTGAAATCCCTACGAGACATATTCGCTTTTTTGCCAAGCCTGCCCCGACACATGTGCGATGGACCCTTGAAGTACGCGGGAAGCCCATGCGCACATCGGGCACCGTAACAATTTCATAGGAGACAACATGGCCTTTCGGAGTGTCGCAATCGCAGGGTCTAATACGGGAGGGGATCTCACGGCAACGCCTGCCGGGGTTGCGGTCAATGACTATCTTGGAGGCATGGCTGTGGGCGATGCGTTTGGCACGCCTCCTTCTGGGATGACGGGATGGACGGAACGGGCGAATTTTGACCAAGCCGCTCCCGATACGCAAGCCGGGCGCTATATGGATACCATTGCGACAGGGAGCGACGATTTCACCTGGACCTTTCCAGTGGATCAATCGCAAATGGTGATCGCCGCATGGAGCGGTCGGAATACCAGTGCGCCGCGCACCGCCGTACAAACGACGATCAATACAGCCAGTAATACGTCCCCTATCAGTGCCTCCATGACAGGGGTCACGGCGGCAACCGGCGATGATATTGCTGTATTCATCGAAATGGATAAACTGTCTGCTGACCCGTGGACGTTTTCCGCGATTACCGATTACACGGAGCGAGTAGAGGACAGCTCGGTCAATTTCATAACCTCTGGTATGCAGACGCGCGATAATGTGAGTGGGGGGGCGACGGGAGCGTTAGCGACCACGATCACACGCACCTCTGGGACCGCCAACTCAGGATACGCAGGTGTCGTGGTGGCCATTGCCCAAGCGCCGAGTACCGCACTCTCACGGCAGTTGCTGCTCGGGGTGGGCATGCTGCGAGGCTGCCTGGGTGCAGTTGGACTCTACTCGTTGACGCAAGTCGTCAAAAATCCAGCGATCTCACGACGGACCCTGTTAGGGGGTCGCTGGTGGGGAAAGCTGGTGGCAGGAGGAATCGTTCTTGTTGGCCTCCTGAGCGCCGCGTCTGCCGACGCGGTAGATCATTATATTCGGGATGGCGCAACTGGAAGTTCACCCTGTACAGATTGGAATGCGGCGAATGCGTGCGACGTACTCCCAGCGTCATTAGTCAGAGGCGACACCTATTATATCGCCGACGGCTCCTACCCCACGCGGATCTTTGACGATACCAATTCTGGCACGACATTGATCACCGTAAAGAAAGCGACCGTGGCGGACCACGGGACGGCGACGGGGTGGCTAGATACCTACGGAGATGGGCAGGCCGAGTTTGCCGACGTCGTCGCGTTTTATACGGGCTACTACCGGTTCGATGGCAATGGGACACACACGATTCCCAGTAATACGGCCACCGACTATGGGTTTAAGATTAGCTCCACCTCGACCACGAATTTTGCAGGGCAACTGCAATTCGGCAGCGGCAGCACGGTCTCTAGCAATGTCACCGTGAGATATACCTACGTCTTTAATACAATGAATGGCAATGATAATTCTAGTACCGTGTCCGTGAGGTGGCACCCCTCCTTGACGCACGATCATACTAAATTACAGATGAACTATTTTCACAATTCAGGGAAAGATGGGCTGCAAATCACCAGAGCGAACGATATTCTTATTGAGCGCAACTATATTCAGAAGCTCGGCAAGCTGGCGGCTGAAGTGCCTGACAATCACGGGCAAACAGTGACGTTAACTGTGTCAAATACGAACATTGTTTTCCGGTGGAATGTGTGGGATGCCAACGAAGGCCAGGCCCTGATTGGATGGGGCGATGTGGGGTTGACCTATGCGAATTTGCGGTTCTACGGCAATGTAGTGCAAGCATCTGAAACGACTCCAGGATTTAATTCGACGGGTGGCATCTTTGGCAACCCGTATGGCGGGACCGGCAATAACATCGCTCTCTACAACAACACATTTGTCAATCAGGTGAATGGGTCAGTGCATTTTCATGTGGCTGGGAACGTGACCCTGATCGGCACGTATGGATACAATAACCTGTTCTACGGGAATACCGCGTCAGGCTCGTTCACCGGAGCAACGGCGTATAGCTACAACGCCTCTGGCGGTGGAGGCACCGCTGGGGGCACGAATGAGCAAACAGGATTGAGTAGCAGCATCTTTACGAACTACGCCACTCGTGATTATCGGTTAGCCGCACCGACTGAAACAGGGCTGAATCTTGCCCAGCAAACATGGTGGAATGATGACGCAGATGCGTTTTTCGGTCAACTGGATTACGTGACTGATATGTATGGGGTCGAGCGCGGATCTGATGGATCGTGGGATCGTGGCGCGTTTGAGTTGATCAGTTTGCCGAACCCTAGCCCTCCGCCTGGCGGCGGCAGCTATCCCTCCAGTCAACGGCCTGCCTCACAGGCGAGGTCCGCCGCCGGTGCGCGGACGTCACGATAAGGATATCTATGTCGATGCCCCTCGCCAACAAGATCGAGCAGCTCACAGCGCGGTATCGATGACGGACCTAGAGCAAATGTTGATGCAGCAGGAAGGCACCGGGCCCATGCGGGACGGCAAGTTCTTTCCGTACCAGGATACGGAAGGGATATGGACCATCGGCTACGGGCACAACCTGGAAGCCAAGGGGATCCCGTCAGACATTGCCATGATGCTGTTCAAGGGCGATGTGGCCGATGCGATTGATGCGGTACGGTTTAACTTCAGTTGCTATGATACGCTGAGCCGCCCTCGGCAGCTCGTGCTCGTCAATATGGGGTTTCAGTTTGGCAAAGCGGGCCTAGCGAAGTGGGTGCGGTTTATCGGGGCGGTGCATTTAGGCCATTATGACGACGCAGCCGACCATCTCTTGGACTCCAAGGTGGCTCGCGAGCAAGCGCCGCGTCGGTATAAGACGTTGGCCAGGATGATGAAAGACAATACCTCGGAGTGGCTATGACCACCCATCGCGGCAGCACGAGGCAGGAGATGGAAAAGGCAGGGCGAGCGTTGCCCAGGAAGATCTACCGATGTGGATTCTGTGGAGAACCGCACGCGCACGACAAGACGAAAATTCATGAAGAGCAATGCCCACAGCGTCCACGGTCCACGGTTAAAACGGTGAAGTCGCCGCACTGAAGGGACTGTATGTGGCACGACATGATGACGACCGCGATCAAGGAGCCGTGGGGTATAAAAGTCTCTTTCTTGGGGCTTGTGCTATCCTTACTCTCCTGGTCCCTGGTATTGTGGGCTACATCATTTCCAACATCAACGATAACATCAAAGCCCAGTGGCGACACCTTAAGGAAAACCATGATGAGTACGAGGAGCTTCGCAGCGCCTTCGAGCGATTTGAAGTGGAGATACGAACGAAGCAGGCTGACCTCAGAAAGGATGTCGATGCACTCGAAGTTAGAATCACAGCCTCCGAGCACCGAGGCGAGAGACGGTAAACCATAGGAGGACGCATGGGACAATCATGGAAAACAACACTCTTCGGCTGGCTCATCATCATTGGCGACGTGATTAAGCTCATCGCCGATACCGCCTCCGAGCAAGGGGTTCCCACGGACCTGTCTGGCTGGATCGGGTTCGGGCTGGCGATGGCCACCGGCATCGGGTTGATCTTCTCGAAGGACTATGACAAGACCAACTCGCAACATCCTGCAGCCGTCGCGCATACGGCGCCAGAGGTCTCAGCCAGCCCTATCACGGTGCCAGTGGTCCTGTTAGCTATTATGGCGCTGGGCCTCACCGCCTGCGCCCACAGCGATCTCTTGCCGAACGGCATGTACAGCCACCAGTTCAAGGACGAGCGGCCCAATTGGATGGGCACGAATACGGCTATGACTCGCGGGGCGCAATGTCCACAAGATTTGAATAAGATACCAGACTGGACGCCCACCTATGCCGAGGCCGTCAAGCAATGTCAGTGGATCCAGTCTGAGTGGCATGACGCCAGTAGCCAAGGGCAGATTGGGCAGATCCTCGGCGGGATGGCGCAAGGCATGGGGATTGGGGTGGCCGGTTCATTGATTGGTGGAGGCAATGCCAGTGCCACGGCGACCGCCGGGGCGGCGGCCACGGCAGGCAGCAAGGGCCATTGACAGTGGATATCATCGGCATGCTGAAAGGCCTGTCGGAGGCCTGGACGAAAACGATTGGCCTGATCTGGGGCGATCAGACGTTGGCGGAATCGTCGCTCTTGAAGCGGGCCGAGAAAGCCGACGCGCACCGCAAACAGGCGGCACAACGATTGCGAGAGGTGGACGAACATGATGCTGAGGCCAAGGCGGCTGCTCTACGGGATCTTAACGCTTGGACTGCTGAGTGTAAGCGCCTGTCAGACGAATCCGCCGCCAAACGCACTTGAAGAGGGCCGCTCGTGCTACCTGGGAGTCGTGCCGCCGTCGCAAGTGGAACAGGTGCAGGTGTGGGCAGCATCGGCGCAGGCAGGCGATTACCTCTTAAATCCGGCGTGCGATGCAGCCGATATGCTGCGCGTGCTCACAGAGACGCGCCGGAACACCCGTTAGCCACGAGCGGGCTTGACACCCTCGGGTCATTCCGTTACACTCCACTCTAGACAAGAGATGCGGTCACGCGTATCACCATTGTCGCCCTTGTTCTTGGGGCAACCCACTGCAACGGCCCGATGTCTGTGGCGTGACACGCAGACCGAGGGCCGTTCTAGTTTCTCCTCTTGTTCGTGGTTCTAGAAGCCTCTCTCCACCGCCCACAAATAGACACTGGTGCGCTCCAAGAAGGGATACCGGTGCTTGGTTGCCCGCGAGTCCAAATAGGATTCGATGGCGACTCGAACGCGCTCGGAGCGACGCTTGGGCACTTGCTCACCGCCCTGACCCAGACGGTGCGATCTCGTCTGATTCAGCCCTTCACCCCCAGAACCGGATACCGGAGGGGAAAGAGAGAAGGCCAAGAATTGTTCAGAGGAATTGAGATTGATGTGGTGCGAGCGACGCTAGCGTTCCCCCTGCGTCACCGCCCACCACACGACCAGCGAGGCCAGGACCAGCAGCGGCAGCACGCTCAGGC
>ERZ1292625.623-Hain-H41-01um-R1-623-length-50867-cov-8_pt3 | contig 23981 bp, 37 predicted proteins | sample MGYA00564400_ERZ1292625 | MGnify/ENA primary metagenome ERZ1292625 (study PRJEB36523, sample SAMEA6512639) | groundwater metagenome | collected 2019-01-08 | study: AquaDiva: Metagenomics assemblies of 32 groundwater samples | reverse complement strand
CATGAACGACGTTGCACACAACGGATCCGCCTTGTTCTGCGCCGTCGGAACGAGCCAACTAATCTACACCTCCGCCGACGGGATCACTTGGACGTCGCGCACCTCTGCTATTACCGCGACCTTGCGAGGCGTCGCTTACGGTAACAGTATGTGGGTCTCTATCGGCGGTACGAACCTAGCGCAGTCGTCGCCGGACGGAATCACATGGACGTCGAGAACAATCACGATCAGCTCGTGCCAGAAAGTGATCTTTGCGAACGGTCTGTTCGTCGCGGTCGGAGGTGACGGCACTAATGGCCTGATATCAACATCTCCTGACGGGATCACTTGGACGCTTCGCCATACCGGCGCCGCTGCGTCCGTCACATATTCCGACATAGCTTGGAACGGCACCCTGTTTTGCGCTACCGGCTCGGCCGTGTCTGCCTGCGCCACGTCTCCGGACGGGATCACCTGGACTGACCGTACTCTCCCGACCACTGGCCTAATTACGCTCGGCGCCGCGCCAGGCATGTTCCTGGCTGGCAAGAACAACACCACGGGCGGGATCTACAGCTCGTTCGACGGTATTACCTGGACGCTCCGACTGATCATCGGCACCGGGCCTACAGTCGACTCGCTTTATTTCGGGCCCGACCTATTTATCGTAGCGGGCGCAGGTACAAACGACCTCTATTCCTCTCTCAGAATTCCAGCCACATAACCATGCGCCTCGATTCTAATTTTCTGTCCCCCTCCCTCCGTAAGGTCGTCGCGCTCCTGATCTTCGCGGGCCTGCTGTTTACCGGCGGCGCGGCAGCTGCCGACTACGTGAAGGGCATCGCGGCAAGCGAAGCGGATCGCGTCCTTGGCCCCATGGCCGAGGTACTCCGTGCCATCGACAAACGTCTCGAGCGGATCGAGCGCAAGATCGACAGTGACCGATAGAGAAAAGATCACCCCGTATCTTCCGCAGATCTTCATCGCGTACAAGGAATCGGGCCTTCAGAAATTGAAGCCCCTCGACGTCTCCGTATTCACCGCGATCGGTTACCAGGAAACGCACTTCGGCTGGGCCCCGGGCTACTCGCCGAAGGGTGACCCGCGCGGCACGGGCGACGGAGGGCACGGGCGCGGGCTCTACCAGATCGACGATCGCACCTGGAAAGACTGGATCGCCAAGAATGATTGGGGCGACCCGCTGACGAACATGCGCAAGGCGTGCTCGATCCTCCGCGACAACATGGGCTATCTGCGCTCGCTCGTTTCCATGCCCGGGGTCGACGACCTGACCTTTACCCGCTGCGTGCTCGCCGCGTACAACGCGGGCCCCTCGAACGCGCGCAAGGGTCTGATCCATCACGGCGACCCTGACAAGTTCACAGCGCACTCGCGTTACTCGGCCTACGTACTTGCAAAGGCTGCCGACTTGCGTGTTCAAATGCCCGAGCTAGCTGTCTGTATTTAATTGAAAGGTAGTAGGTAAAATAATGTCTGACCTTCTTATGCAACTCGCCATGATGGCGATCGCGAACCTCGACACCCTGCTCGAGCTGATCCTCACCCTCGTGACCCTGAAGTACGGCTCGAAGGCGGTAAAGGGTTTCCTCGCCGACAAGCGCCTCGCGTCGATCCAGGCTGTCGCCCCGATCGCCTTCCGCGCGGTCGAGGAGCTGGGTCGCCTACATCCTTCGCTTAAGGGCGCCGCGAAAACGGCCGAGTTCCTCGCCAAGGTAAACGTAGCCCTTCAGGCGAAGCAGGCTGCCGCCCTGAACGACGACGAGCTAGTCGCCGTCACCGACATGGCCCGGGCTATGAACGTCGCAGAGCGGGCCGCGCAGGCGGCCGCGAGCGCGATCCCCTCGGTCCCTACGATGCCCTCCGCTCTGAAGTAGCGAGAGGGCTCGACAAGGTCGCACCTCTCCTGCCCGGTCACGGGTGGGCGGAGCTCGGCGCCTTGTACGACTGGCGTAAGGCGGAGTGGGGCGCGTACGCCGAAACCGGAGTTAAACAACATTGGGGCGACCTTTTCCTACGTGGCGAAGCTAAGTCGTCGGGTATTGCATCAATCGTCGCAGGTCTGCGCTGGTAATAGCGTTGAACACAGCCCGGGCGATTTTTCATACTGAATTTAATGGCTGACTCGAAACGCTGCTCCGCCTGCAAACTGAACCTGCCCGCGGAGAAGTTCTCGGCGGATCGCAACGCGGCCTCGGGCCTGCGTGCGTGCTGCAAGGGATGCGAGGCCGAGCGTAGCCGCAAGCGTCGGGCAGGATACCGCGGCGAGGTCCGCACGGGCCCCGCGGTCGACTTCGAGATCACGGTCGCCGAGCCCGAGGGTCTCAACGTATCTGATACCGAGCCCGACCCTCTGCCGGTGAAGGCGCTCGACTTCGAGAAGCTCACCGACGATCAGAAGACCGACCACATTGTCTCGGTGATTCCCGAGGTCGCGCGCGCGAACGGGATCGAGCCCTGCGACGTGACGTGGCACGACTTCCGCGCGTACACGCAATACGCGTGGGGCGAGAGCAACGTCGGGATCGCGCGCCGGCACATTGGCAGGTTCTCCTTCAACGGCATCCGCGACGCGAACTTCCCCCCGGCGGCGACCGCGATCGCGATCGAGAAGCTCGAGATCCAGGATCGCGCGAAGGAGAACCGAGACACGGGCCGTAAGGAAACCCGCGACGCCATGCTCGTGCGGCAGCTCGACGAGGTTCTCGCGCGCGCGCCGATCAAGGTCATGCCCGCCGAGGGCGCGGCCCGGAAGTTCTCCGACGGGTACCAGGGCAGCCGGATCGTTACGAGCGTTTGGAACGACGACCACTTCGCGCCCGAGTGCACGCTGCCGGGGTACGACGAGGCGGGCCAATGCCGGCGCGTGGCGAAGATCACGCAGCAACATCTCGAGTTCAAACGCCATTACCGCGAGAAGACCGAGGCGCGCGTGATCATCAACGGCGACATGATCGAAAACTGGCTGCACGGGAAAAGGTGGGCGCATCCCTCCGTGCAGGCGGTCAGTGCGGCCGAGAAGTATTCGCAGGTGATCCGCCACGTCGCCGCGGAGTTCCCGCGCGTGCACGTCCTCGTCGTTCCCGGCAATCACGACCGCGACGTCGCCTTCGACCCTCACCGCGCCGTCGACGAGAAGGCTTACGGCTACACGACGATCATCGCGGGCCTGATCCGCGTCGCCTGCCAGAACTTGAAGAACGTTCGCCTCGAGCTTGCCTCGCCCGAGGGAATCTTCGACTCGTTTGGCTCGCGCGTGCTCGTGACCCACGGCGACACGGTTCTCGGGCAAGTCTCACCGAAGAAGCTCAACACGACCGCGGCCGCGTACGTCCTCGAGCGGTTCAACGCGGCGCAGGGCGCCCTCGGCCCGGTCAAGCTCGTATGGATGGGTCACTGGCACGTCGACGCGCACGCGACCACGGACAGCGGCATTCAGATCCGATTCAACCCGGCACTCACGCCGAGCAATGAGTTCGCGCGAAGCATCGGGGCCTTCCAGTCGTTCAACGGGCACTATGTGTACGAAGAGACGCCCGGGCACCCGTTCGGCGACAACCGCCTCGTGCGCGTGACGATCGAGGACTCGAACGACACCGGCCTCGACGGCCTGATCCGGCAGTTCGAGGCCCTGTCGTGAGCCTCCTTCTCTCCCTCGGTATGTTTTGGATCGGCGGCGACCTCTGCTTCTCGGTCCTGTACATCGACGGCCCGCCCTACGGCACCGTCGCGATCTGCGCGGACATGTCGCTTAACCGGGAATGGATCGACCTGTGAACGAGCAGCTCGCGCACCTGTTCAAGGGCCTCGCCCTCGGTACCCTGATCCTGCCGCTGCTCGTGTGGTCGTGGATCTGGCGCCGGCGCGACTAGTACGCGGCATCGACATGTCACTCGGACGTGTCGAAGGAATCGGCAAACGTCGACACGAAATAGAACTGAACATCGGCGTTTATCCCGTACAGGAAAGATTTCCTGATCAGTATTTTCTAGGTTCTAGAATCTAGAACGGCGCGGATCCGCTCGTTAAGAACCTGCTCGTCGCGCAGAAACACGTGATCGTGCTCGCCTGCCGTCGTGCCGTTGCTTCCCGTGCAGAGCTGCCAGATATGATGCATCGCCTCGTGCGCGAGGCCGGAGTCGTACACGTTGGCGAACCACTTGACCTCGACTCGCTTCTCTTCGAACACGTAGCACCCGACGGTGTTATTTCCGCAGACCGTGGAACTGGGCACGAAATCGATCCGAAGATTCAGGGCGCGAGATCCGCCACAAAGACCGTCGGCGTACGCGCGGAGCTCGTCGAAGGCGATGGTCACGTCCGAATCCATATGAGGCGAGGCGCCGTAGGACACCGCGACGTTGCCAGGCAGCACGAGGTCTACAGGCTTCGATTTCGTCTCGACCTCGCCGCACCCGGCGAGAAGGACCGCAATTATTAACAGGCGCACCATAAGTGAAACAGTACGCGCTCGCGCGGACGGTTGTCATACCACCTAGAACTACCTTAGGTAAGGTGTTGTATTTCGATGCGTCGACGGTGGGATAAATCCCCTCTATCCCTGCTGTGACTTACAAGGATGGCGCCTCTAGAAGCTCGGCGAACGTGTGCGGCGCGAAATCCCACACGTCGACACCTACGTTGATCGTCTTGTCGCGGCGCTTCCAGGCCTCATGCACGTGCCCGCACAGGTGCCATCCGGGGACGTCTTGCGGATGATGCGCGAGGAGGATCGGAACGTCGAAGGCCTCGAGCGTGTGCGTCTTGTGCACGGCCGAGAACCCCGCGCCGAGGAACTTCGAGTCTTTAATACGGCGGTCGTGGTTGCCTCTTATTAAAACCTTCGTGCCCTTTAGCTGCGAGAGGATCTCGCGTATGCGCTCGACGCGCGCGAAGGCGAAGTCGCCGAGGTGATAGACGGTATCCCCCTCGTTCACCCGCTCGTTCCAGCGCTGGATCATCTCGTGATCCATCTCGAGCACGCTCGCGAAAGGACGGGCGCAGTACTCAATGATCCGAGCGTGTCCGAAATGAGTATCGGAAGTAAATAGAACGCTCATCGGCTCCCCGCGATCGGGTACTTCGCCGCGATGTGTCGGCAGTAGTCGCAGACGAGCTGCCCGACCTTGAAGGCCGCGCGCGGGTTCGCGCAGGCGTAGCAGTGCCGGTGATAGTATCGCTTGACGCTAGTGCCCGCCGGCGGCGTGTCCTCGATCAAAGGCCCCGCGCAGGTGCTCGAGACCTGCCCGTCGTAATTGACCTCGAAGCAGTAGTCGCAGACCCACGACTCGCCGGTCTCGGCCATGCGAAACCGATGCCCGCGGACGTCGACATATGCGGGGCCACTCACAGCGCGCCGAAGATCCGACGAATCCAGCGCGGGATCCTACAAAGTCGCTCCACTAACTTCGACGCGCGGCCCGCGAGGCCCGAGAGGCCCTCGTTCACCTTCTGCAGCTCGGCGACGTACTGCTTCTGGACGTCGAGCAGCGCCTGCGCCTTCTCGTGCGATCGCGTCTCGACTTCGAGCTTCAGCGCCAGGTCGTAAGCTTTCTGAACGAGGTACGCCTTCGTCTCGCGGATACGCTTGGTCTTTTTCATTTGTCCCCCGGCGGCACGAAACGGTCGTCTTTGCCGAGCCCGCGCTTCACGTACTCGAGCAGGAAAAGGATCTCGCAGCCCGCGTGCGCGAGGTGCGGTAGGCCGGTCTCGGGGTCGAGGTCTTCGCCTTGCTCCCACGAAGCCATGTGCCGGAGCACCGCGCCGTACACGCGTCGCCAATCCATCCCCTGCCGCCAACCGTCGGGCGCGTACTTCTTCGCACCGAACCCGAGCACCTTAGCGATCTCGACGAGCGGGATCGTGGGCAGGAGCTCCATCGGCACCTTGCCGGCATCCTTCTTCAGGGTCTGATCCTTCCCCTCGATCGTGCCGTCCTTGCCGGGCGCAGGAATGAGGACCTGATAGGTATCGCTCACGTGGTCACCCTCCGCGGGTTGGAAAGGAACGCCTCGGCCTCGGTCGCGAGGGCCTTGATCCGGCTCGCTATGAGGTACGCGCCGAGCGCCTCGAACGTGTGCGCGACGAGGTTGAGTGTTGCTATCGCTCCGTGGGCCTGGGTCTTCTGTAGGTACGTCATGCTTTGGCTACCTCTTTCTGTGCTGTTGAAAGCACTCTGCTAGTGACCGCTTCAGTTAATTGTTGGGAGGCGCTGCGTAACTCCGCAGACAGGACCGCGATCGCCTCGGCGACGTCGGACGCTTCCTTCCACAGGCCTAGCTCCACGTACGCGGCGACCTTCGCGTGCCCGTGCCCGATGGCAAGGTGCAGGCTCGAGCACTCGGCAGAGAGAAGGGCGATAGGATCTTTAAGTAGTAGGTTGCTCATCGTGCGATCACCCTCGTTCGGTTGAATCGGTGGCAGTGGTAGAGACCGATCCCGATCGCGTCGATGACATCCCACGCGGGCCCGGTGTTCTCCGGAATCACGGCGAGCTCACTCGGCAGGAGACGCGCGCGCACGCGGGCCTCGACGATGTACGTTTCTTTCTTCGTCTTCGGCTTGGGAACCTGCCCCTTCCACTGCGAGGGCAGGACGAGCCACGTCGGGCGCATCATGCCGGCGAGCAGGGACAGGGAGATCAGGTCGTTCTGATCGCCCTTCTGATGTTGCGCGGAGTAGCTTTGCATCCGCTCGACGACCGTCTCGCTCCACCCTACCCCTTGCATGGAGGCCCACGCGGCGACCGCGGTCGCCATGGCGGCGAGCGCGAACGCGTCGTCACCCTTCGCGACGGGGTTCTTCACGAGCCCGGCAGCGACGAGCGCGTCGTTCTGAAACAGGGCCACGCCGCACGCGCGGGTGCCGGGGTCGACAGCTAGGAAGTTCATGATCGATCCACCATTAAGATCAGGGCGCCGACGAGGACACCGGCGATCGTCGCGAGGGCAATCCAAAACGGGATCAGGTCGATCGTGGTCAGCGCGTTGCGGTACAGGCGGAGAAGTTCTTTGTTGGTCATGACCGATCCTCGTAATCCCGGAAGCAGCGCTCGAGCGACTCGGCCTCGCCGGTCCATTTGCCGAGCACGAAGAAGATCACGGCGATCGCGGCGACACCGATCCCGAGAAGCACGATCGCGCCGGTCATACGAACACCGTGATCCCGATCGCGACGGGCCCGATCTGAATGCCGTAGAACTCGAGCGCGCCTTCGTCGTCGACCCAGGCCCAACAGAAATCGATTCCGAGAAAGCTCATTACGTGGCCTCCGTGCCGGCGGTCTCAATCAGGGCGATCGCGAGGGCGCGCGCCGTGTCCCGGCTCATGCAGATCCCCTTCGTGCCGCGGATCACCACGCACACCGGCGAGTCGGGGCTCGCGGACAGGCCGACGGCGCCGACGAGCTCGAGGTCGTACTGAATGAACTGGAAAGGCTCCTCGGGCGGGTTCACTGCGATTGCCAGAGGGGCGAGCTTCTTCAGGTCGGTCATTTGAACTCCGGGAAAAGGTCTTTGAAGCGCATTAGGAATCGATCCTTCGCAATGCTGTGGTGCCAGCCGATCCAGCCGACTTCAGGCAGGGGGTCGGGGAGCTTCCCCGTCGGGCAGGTCATTCCCCACTCGGGGTGGACGGGCTGCATAAGCGCGTGCGCCTCGGTGCCGAGCATTTCGTCGTCGGCCTGATCGACCTCCGGAGGCTGCTCGCCGACGAGACCGAACTTCGCCGCGATCACCTTCATCCAGATCTTTTCGATCCGCTTGTAGCCCGCCATGTCCGGCAAGTACTTCAGCGGCCTCGAGACGTCGCCGAGGTAGGCCTCGGTCGCGTCGTGCAGAAGGCCCCAGCGTGCTATGCGCTGAAGGCAGCCGGGGCTACCGTCCTCGCCGTCTCGAGCGAGGTCCTCGGCGCGGTAGGAGACCCGGACACTATGTTCCGCCACGCTATATGGTCGCTGCGTGTGCCCGGTGTAGCGGCAGAGCTGCGAGAGCGCGTGCGCGATGTCCTCGATATTGATCGCGTCCGGGTTCGGGTCGAGCAGGTCGACCTTCAGGCCGCTCCGACTCTGGATCCAATTGCGACCGTCTTTTTCAATAGGCATACGTCACCATGATCAGGACCCACAGGAGCGCGGGCCACCATTCGGTTTTGTGTCGAGTCATTGCGTTTTTCTCCAGTTCCAGCATGTGACCGACTTCACGAACGTCCGCGGAGGCTCGAACACGACGACCGCCGACGGGAACGGCGCCGAATTCTTCGACTCGCCGAACTTCAGGCGGCCCTTCAGAAAGCGGACCTCGCTCGCCTTCTCGAAGGCGGCCTGAAACCATTTCGTGTCAGTGCGCGCCGGAACGAGACAGACAACGGTCGCGCCCTTCGCCGCTTCGCTCGCGGCCTTCTCCATCCAGGCGGCGACCGCGGAGTACGGGGGATTCATCCACGCCGCGCGGCTCGTCCAGGTCTGCCGGAGACCGTCGTCAGCCTTCGTGAAAAAGTATTCCGACTTCGCGTTCCCCGGCGTCGCGCATACGTCGAGGTCGAACGCGAACTCGCGCGCGAGCAGGTCGAAGAGATCTTGCGGGGTCGCCCACTCGTCGGTTGCCGAGGAAAACAGTGCGGGATTGATCGTCATGAAATTAACTCTGAACTATCGATCCCCGTGGGTTCAACGCTCGAACGTCGCGGATATACCTACAGTCGAGCGGTAATTAAATACGCACCTCGGGATACTTTGCTTATCCGTCCGGCGCGGGCGAGGCGGGAAAGCGTCGTATTTGCGATCTCGCGCGTGCAGTCGAACCGCTCGATCAGGGTCTCCGCGGTCACCTCACCGAGGCACCGGCTACCGAGCACCTTCTCGCGGAGGGTGCCGGGCGGGCAGCGTCGGGCTCGGCGCTCTTCGACGCGCCGGCGGGCGGTCGCAGGATACAGGCGGGCGCGCTCGACCTTCACCCGGCAGGCCTCCGAGCAGAAGCGCCGCGTCGCCCGGTTCACAACGTAGGGAGCTCGGCAGCGCTCGCACGCGGAGGTCACGCGACAGCCTTCGGTTCCCAGGGGATTAACTTCCCCGCGGCGTCGCGCACCACTTCGGCATCCTTCGACATGACGCGCATCAATACGGGCTCGGCCTCGATCGCGGGCGCGAGGTCGGGCAGGCACTCCTTACCCGCTTGCCTCATGAGGAACGCCATGCGCTCGGCCGCGCCGTTCATCACGTCCTCACGCAGCTCGCCGATCAATTCGTCGTGCACGTTCAAGACGAGCCGACTCCCCCACAGCGGAGAATTCCGATCGGTGTACATCTCGCGCGAGATCTTGCGCATGGCCTGCGTGGTGAGCACCGCGCCGAGGCCCTGAAAAGGGGTGTTGAGCCACTGCGTGTATCCGACCTGCGTGCGCATGATGTTGACGACCGGGATCGTGACGACGTCCGGCGCGTTCTGCGCGAGAGCCTTCAGCTCCTTTTGCTCGGTCCATGCGTCGAGCCAACGGTTCCCGAGCTCCTGCGACACCTCTCCGCAGACCCGGCAGACCTGCTTATCCTGCCCGCGGATCTTGATATCGAGCATGCCCTCGGCACCGCACGACTCGATCCGCTTCGCCAGCTGGCAGAACCGCACACCGTCCTTGGCCCGCGCGTGGAAGGCGAGCGTGTTGTCGCCCATGCCTCCGCCCTTTCCGAAGTTAAAAATTTTGGCGAGCTTGCGGAAGGAGTCGGCGAGATCCTCCTTTGCCTTGACGCGGGCGAGCAGCGACTCGTACGACACGCCGAGGAACTCCGCGGCCGCGACCGTGTGCACGTCGAGGCCCTTCAGCAAGGCGTCAGCCATCTTCGAGTAGCCGACCCGAGGTTCCCAGATTGCGCGCTGCGACATGGTGCGAAGCTCGAGGCCTCCATAGTCGACCGAGCAGTACACGAAGCCAGGGCGGCAGACGTGGCACTCGCGGACCCCGCCCTTTTGCGGCAGCTGTTGGTAATTCGACGTAACGCGCGTGGTCGCAGCCATGCCGTAAAACGCGGGATTGATCGGGACCTTGGTACCCTTCCACAATTGCGGCAGGTACGTGGTGCGATACCGATTGTTCTTGCCGCTGACCGCGTGCTCGATCAGGAGCGGATCGCCCGACTCGATCTTAGTGTCCCGGTCGGTCGCGACCCCTCCCTTATTTGTCGTCGGAGGCGCGCCGTTGTATGCGGCGGTCACGAGCGCCTTGATCTTCGTCCTGTCCTCGGTGCCGTCGGCGCGGACGATGCCCGCTTCCTTGAAACGTATCTCGGCGAGGCGATGCTTCTCGCTCACCTTGGCGTCGAGCGCCGCGACAAGCTCCTCGCTCGTTCGAAGGCCCCACAGCGAGATCAGGTGTAGGACCCACGCGTTATAGACGGAGCGCGGCTCGTCGTGCAGGTTGCCGTCGTTGTACGTGTCCTGCGCGGCCTTCTCTTGCGCCTGGAACACATCCATCGTGAAGCGCGCGTCGTTCTTCGGATAGATCCGGGCGGCCTCGGGCCACCGGGCGATCGGGATCTTCTCGAGGGTCGCATATCGCAAACGATACGAATCCGGGCCCGCCTTGCTCGAGCTGATGTCCATGCCGAGGTAGCGCTCGACGAGCATGGCAAGGGAGTATTTCGCGCCCTCGTCGTCGTCGAGCTTGCGCCCGGTCTTCGCGTCGACTCCGAGAGTGCCGCGCGCGATCTCGAGCAGGGACTCGCGGATCGACACATCGTGCAGGCGGCCCGCCTCGGCGGCCTCGAACACCGGCTCGATCAGGGTCGGATCGTCGGCGCACATCACGCCAAGGTCGTAAGCGATGTTCGCGCCGATGATGTGCACCTCGGGATTCCGGATCGCCAAGCCGAACCACTTGCGCGTGAGACGTGCCGAGCCGATCCGCTGTGATCCCTGATGCCTGCGTGCCGTCGACCCGCAAACCAGGTTAGGGGCTAAAAGGCCCGCTTGGATTAGGTGGGTTTCCGTGTCGAATGCGATGTATTTCTTCATCGGAGGCGCTCCGCGATCCGAACCCGGATCTCCTGCACGTCCGCGAGGAACTCGGGCGAGTGCACGTCTTTGTCGTCGGCGCCCGACTCGCCACGGCAGATCGTCCAGACGTGGTGTAGCGCCTCGTGCACGACGGCACTGTCCTCGACGATTGGGTTGTACTGCACGCGCACGAGCGGCAGCCACACGATCGGGTAGCAGCCCGCTGCGTCGACGGCGCCGCACTTCATCGGGCCCGAACTGAAATGCACGTTGAGCTTGAACAGGCCGGCGAACTTCGACCCACACACCCGCTCGCCGTAGATCCTCACCTCGTCGAATGCGACCGCAAGGTCGGCGTCGAAGCGCGGCATGCTGTGGTAGTAGACGGACACCCGGTTCGGCAATGAGAGGTCGGGCGCCTCCGACGATCCCCCGCACGCGGCGAGGATCAGGAGCGCGAGCGCGCGCTTCACGGCGAGGCCTTATCGTCGATCGGGTATACCGGGGCGCTTTCAGGGCTCGCGGCTACCTCCAACGTGGCATCGGCGGGCGGCGCCATATCCGATCGGCTGTCGTCGAGGATCTTTCCGCCGACGGCGCCGCCGGTGACCTGCTCGACCTCGAGGGGGTTCTCGCGCTTCCACTTCTCGACCTTCTCGCGCGCCTCGACCTGCTTCTTCTGCACGACGAATGCGTTACGCGCCTCGATCAGGTCGAGAATCCACAGGCGCTCGGCGGCGCCCATGCCGATCAGCGCGGCCTCGAAGCTGTTACCGTTCTTCAGGCGGGTCAGCGTGCGCTCGAGACGCTTCTTCTTCGCCTTGCCGACGGGCTGCCAGTAGACGAACCCGTCGCCGAATTGCACCTTGATCGTCTCGAACTTCGGCGCCTCGGGAATCGTTTCAGGTACCGTTTCAGCGGGCGGCGTTTCGTTCGTTTCGTTCATGATTCCCTCGTGCAGTTCGCGATCTTTTCGAGAATGTCGGCAGGGCTATCGCCCTCGATCAGGACTCCGCCCACCTCGGCGACCCACCCCTCGGCGTCGCACCACAGGCGGATATCGGTCGCGGCCTTCTCGTCGAAAATCCACGTGCGAATCCGCTCGCGCTCTTCGTCGCTGAGATATTTCACGGCTCTCCGTGCGGTCGATGGGGGTAAATAAAGCCGGGCGGTTTCGTCACCCGGGCACGGGCCACCATTCGAGGGTGTAGCCACACCCGTCAGTTTCGCCGGCCCACCGAAGGGCACCGGGGTCTGACCCCCCACCGGATTGCGAGCACAAAGGCGCGCTAATCCGAGATGCGTTTACGTCCCGGCGGCGTCGAGCGCTGCGCGGCGCTTGGCGATGTCCGCCTCGGCCTGATTCGGGACTGCCATCCACTTATGCTTAGTGATCGGATTGCCGGCGTTCGCGCCGCTGCGAATCGTTCCGCGGAATGTTTCATCCTTGATCAGCATGCCGCGCGCGGGCTGCTTCGAGCCGACGAGCTCCTGCGCCGTCTCGAGGATCTCGTTCTCCGGAGTGTCGGATTCATCGCTGCCGAAAAGGCCGAGGATAAAACCCTTCACGTTGCCCGGGCTCGACTTGTGCTTGTCGAGGTTCCAGACGACCGAGCACGAGCTACCGACCGCGTTCGGCACCACGTCAGGCATGGTCTGCGCCGACTCGAGCACCTTGAACTCGACGATGAAGCATTCACCGTCGGTCTTTTGCTCGTTGATCACGGACTGGATCTCGAAGAGATACTGCCCGTCCTTGATGAAATTTCCGCCTTTGGTGGCCTGCGACTTTGCGACTTTCTGCAATCCTGCGAGTGACATTTTATTGGTCCGTTTCCAGTTTGGTTAGGTGCTGCAAAACCACTCTGACAAACGGGGCCCGGTGTGTTCAACGCTCGACCCTGCGACCTAGTGCGCCTGTTGATTAATTATCGCTCTGTAGGTCAAACGTAAAGGACGCGTAAATCAACTTCTGCTGCGTTCCCATCGTCGACTGGATGTAATCCGCGGATCGGCGGGCTGCGTCGAAGGAGGCGGCCATCTCGCGCGTGTGGCGGTACACCGTGGCCTCGACCTCGTCGGCGATCTGTCCCTTGCGATGGGTTCGCCCGAGCAGCTGCTCGCAGGCGGCCCCGTCGGAGGGCAATTGCACGATCAGGTTGTGCGCAAAAGGTTGCAGATTCTTGCCTGTGCCGTGGCTCCGAATCGAGGCGACGATTGACCGCTTGCCGTCCTCGCGCTCGATCATCTCGGAGGCTTCCTTACCCGGACCGAAGTGCTTCAGACCCTCCGCGGCAAGCTTGCGCCCGACCTCGTCGGAGTCGTACCAGACGATCCCGGTATGCGTGCGCGCCCACTCGGCGGCGTCCTTGATCAGGAAATCATCGATCCACACGGCCTCGGTCTCGGGCTGCGCCGTGTCCTCGACTTCCCTCCACCCGCGCCACGTCTCCGACTTCCACACCGGCATATCGCCCTTGTACCCGTCGTAATACCGCTTCGCCGCGAGGCCGAGCAGCATGGGGGAGTCGAGGAACTCGCCGGCAAACTTCAGTTTGCCGCGGAGCTCCTTGTGCCACTCCTTCCGGCGCAGTAGCCAAAGGTCGATCACGTCCTCGGGCTCGCCGCGGGGCCACTTCCACCGGAGGAAGAACCCGCACGCGAGCTCGCGCGCGCACCGCGACAGGGCGAGACCGTCGACGAGTTCCTCGCCGTCGGGCCGCTGCCAGGTCGAGCGCACGTCCTCGAGCGCCTGCTGCACGGCGAGCGGCACCGCGGGGCGGCGCTCGTGAATGAGCAGGGATGCCTCGATCGCGCCTTCCTCGGTCGCGACGACACCGGGGCTTGAGACCAGGCGCCGGCGGAATCCCGAGCGCACCGTCTCGCCGACCTCGCAGAGGCGACGGAGCTGCCCCATCGGCGCGGGGAACGGCACGGGATCGAGCGCGCTCGCCCACTCTTCGACCGTCGGCCAATGGTTCGGCACCGGGGAACCTTCGCGGAGCGCGAGCTTGGAAAGGTGCGCGTAGTCGCGGAGGCTCTTCGAGGTCAGGGTGCCGGACCATGCCGCGAACCGGGTCTCGGGATGCGACTCGAAGTAGCGGAGGAACCGTTTTGTGCGCGCGGCCGTTCGCCGCTTCACGCTGTGCGCCTCGTCGGCGATGATTAGATCGGGCCGGATGCGTTCGAGTAGGTCGGTCGACTTCGCGCTCGAGAGCTCGCTGTAGGCGACGACGTGCAGCGAGGGCCGGCCCGTGATGAAGTACCGCCCGTCAGCGAGGTTCGGCAGCTGCCAGTGATCGGCATACTTCGCCCACTCGCGCGCGAAGGTCGACCGGAGGCTCGGCGGGATCAGGAGAACGGCGTAGCGGCAGCCGGGCACTACCATCGCGGCGAGGCAGTCGAGCAGGGTCTTACCGTGACCCACGCCGATCGGATTCAGCGCGCCGCCCACGATCGAGAGTTCCTCGAGCGCGACCCCCTGGATCGGAAACAACCGTTGTTTTCCGCCGGGCCTTCGTAACTTTAGCGTCCATTTCTCAGCGAGCGCCTCGGCGTCGGCGGGCGTGATCGTGCGCCGGGCGAGTGCGAGGATCCGCTCGAGGTCGGTCGACATGCCGACGGGCTTGCCGCCCCATCGCGGCGAGCTCGAGATGACCTGATCCTCGGGAATGGCAACGGACGTGCGGCCCATCCGCGCGGAGAGTGAAACCTTCGGCTTCGCCTCCGGCACAGCCTGCGAGAGGCTCCGGATCTTCGCTAGGAGGGACACGCGCTAGACCGTGAAAAGGACCGCGTGAAGGAGCTTGTACTCGGTCGCGATCCTGTGCAGCCCGACGCGCCAGTCGCGAGGATATTTCCCGTCGTGCAGTTCCTGCAGAGTGCACAGGAGATCGAGGCGCTTCCCGGTCACGTGGAATGGCAGGAACGAAGTCACCTCGTCGACGCCTCGGCCCTCGATCTTAGGATCATACTTCTCGTCAGGGATCAGGCACCCCACGGCGCATTTCAGCCCGTCGTCGCCGAGGTACTTGCAGCCCCCCTGCCCTCCGGTCGATTTTACGTTCTGCGTGAGTAGGTGCCGCGCGACCGTGTCGAAGATCTCTTGCGTGGTCATCGGAACAACCTCCAAAGAACGATCGCCTGCCCTGCGAATCCCGTCAGGAAACCAGGCCAGGAGGGACCACCTCGCGCAGGATCCGGACTCAGCAGATCCTGCAGAATCCAAGCGAGCGAGAATCCGAGCAGCGTCCCGGCTACCACTTCCCATCGCGTCATACGTTCACCTTCGCCTTGTCGTACTTGTGCGCCTCGCTGCGTGGAACCGTCTTCAGGAATCGCTTCCCGTCCTGCTCGGCCTCGACCATGACCTCGGCGTCGGGCTCGAGGTACGAGTAGAACTTCCCAATCGTGAAGTCGGAGAGCTGCAGGACGAAGTCGATCTCCTCCTTCCATCCGCAGTGTGCGCACTTGAGCTCGCCGAACGCGGCAGAGACCTCTCCGCCTCCGCAGGTCGCGTGCACGAGAAATCTACCGGCCTCGATATCCTTGCGCGTGGCGACCCGGCGGCCCATCTATGCCTCCGTTGCGGGCGCGTTCTCCGCCTCGCGGAGGCGGCGAGCCTGAAGGAAGGCGGCGCGGCGCTCCTGCTCGGCACGAAACGCGACCTCGCGCTCGCCCGGCGGGTACGCCACGCAGGCGTTGTGCATGTAGCCCTGTGACTGATCGTCGAGCTGCATTGTCTCGCCGCACTTGAGACACTTCGGGCGGAACTGATCGAGGTCCTCGGCAGTGAAACGACGGGCCTTGAGGGGTTTCATCGGTTCACCCCGTTTAGAATCGAGCGCGCGACCGTTTCCGCGAGAATCCAGATCCGCCAAAACACGCGGCGCCAGCGGTACCCGCGAGGCGCGGTCACACCGAAGATCCCGGGGCGCGTGAGGCCGAACCGCCAGAATCTGAAAACGAAGGCCTTCATGACTTCCTCTTTTTCTTTTTCGGGTACGGGAAGGCCTCGAGCAGCGTCTCGGCGAGCTTGCGCGCGTCGCCCGGTCGGAGAGACACGAGCACGAGCTCGTACGGCTGGGCCGCGTCGCGACCCGTGTTTCGGGCCTCGACGATCAGCTCGTCCTTGTGAATGTTGAGCGTGATCGACTCGGTCTCCGGATCTTGCTGGCACTTGAAAACGGTTTTGGTTTTCATCGGCGTGCCTCCTTTCGCTTCGCCTGCGGTTTCGGGGCGTACTTCGACGCGAGCGCACGGTAAAGCCTCCGGCCCTGCGCCGCGGTTAGAACGACGCCTACGTGCGCGCCGTCGTCTCTGAACACGCTCACCACTAGCCCGTGGGGCTTGCTGACCGAGTCGTCGACCCCGAGACTGTCGCGGTCGTCTACCCCGCACTTCAGAGTGATCGACTTCATCGGACACCCCGGGTCACGACGCGGGCGAGCGGGGCGAGGGCCTCGATCACGGGCGCGGCAAGGTCACTCGAAAAGATCACGTAGACCCCGGGCGCCGGAGGCTCGGCGGCAGCGGCCGCGCGCATGAGGCCCTTACCCTTCCCGTAGTCGACGAGCGCCATGTCGGGCTGTCCCGCGCCCTCGATAATGATCGCGGTGTGCAGGCGGGCGACGTACGCGTCGAGGGTCGTGTACGGGACGCTCGGGATCGCGTCGACGTACAGGTCGAAAGTGCTCCCCTTAGCAGCCTCCGGGGGAGCGTCGGACTTTGCCACTCCGGCCTTGCTTGCCGCGGGGACGTCACCCGTCGGCTCGCGCACCGTCTGTGGGACCACTTGGGCCGTGCCTGCAGTCACGGGCACCGTATTCTCCGCACCTCCGGAGATGCCTGCAGGGGAACCTTCAGAAACCTTGGTCTTCGGGCGACCGCGGCCGCGCTTAGGCGCCTCGGCGGGCGGGTTCACGACCGGACACTCGGCGATCTTGTGCTGCTTCCCTGCGCTGCCGGCGTCGGCGCACGGGGCGCACTCGGCGGCTAGCTCGGGATCGCTCTTCGGCGCGTCGGGCGCGAGGATCGCGGGCACTTCCTCGATCAGGAGCTTCTTCACGGGCACGCCGTTCGCGTCGACCTTAAACGTCTCTTGCTGTTGGGTCGAATACTCCGGCCCGCGCACGGTCTGCGCCGCCGGCGGAGGGATCGCCGGGATCTCGGCAGGTGCGGCGGGACGCTTCAATTTATTCAGCAGGGACATTGCGACTCCGTTCGATTTCCCGAGAGCACTTAAAGGCACTCGGTCATTGCACTGCGACAGGTATGGACAAGGACGGCCGTACGACCTGCAGCTAAGTTCGTTCTTCGGTACTTTTTTGTATTCAGCTTCGCCCGCTGCCGACTGCATTTGCTCGACGATGCTGGAAACAGATTGCCATCGATCCCGAATTAATTTCAACGGAACGAGTGTCGTACTTTTCGCTGCACCCGTAGTGGAAACCTGAAGATCGGGACGATTTTCCGACGTCGCCTTTTTCTTCGGCGTCGTGTCGGTCGGGTACGTAATGTGCGTGACTCGGATTTCCTCCGCGCTCGGGTAGATTGAGCGGGCCCACTCGGCATATCCGACCATTTGCGGATCGTTAGCGATCGCGTCGGGGCCCTTGGCGTACGCGCGCACGTTGCTCGAGGTCTTGTGGTCGAGCACCTCGACCCCCTCGCGCACGTTCACAAGGTCGATCTTCCCGACGAGCGGCACACCGGAGGCGCGTAGCGCGGTCTCGGGCCACGCGTAGTCCTCGCACCTGCACTGATTCGGGCGCCTGCTCGCAGGGTGCGTGCCTCCGCAGGTCGTGCACTCGCCGTCAATCGCGACCTCGATCAGGAGATCGGCGCCGGGGGTCGGCAGGAACTCGAGGCCCGTTCGCGCGATGGGGCCGAGCACGTCCTCGCCGGTCTCGAGGTAGTGCTCGAGCTGCGCGTGCACCTTGGCACCGGTATCGGTCGCGAACGTGCCCGACTCCGGTAGGCACATCACGTAATTGAAGTACCAGCGGCGCGGGCAGCCCCCTTCCTCTTTCGGGCTGAACTTCTTTATTTGGCTTACCGAGGTGTAATTAATAACCCCGTCGAGCACGGCTTTCTTGTTAGCCATGGCTGGCCACCTTCGGGGGTTGCGTGCGGAGCACACGCGGAGCGTTCAGGAGGTGCTCAGGCGCGGCGTATAGGTACTTCAGCACTCCCTCGACGCGTCGGCGCGTGCGCTCGAACCCGAGATCCTTCAGCACGCGGCCGATCTGAATCTCGAGGCCGCGCTGCAGATCCTTCGCCGTGAGCTTCAGCGCGTGCTCGGCAACCGTATGCAGGCTTACGAGAGGCTCCCGCTGTGACAGCGGGATGTCCTGCCACCACGTAAGGATCGCCTCCTGCCAGGCCTGCGCACCCATGGTGCGGGCCTCGGTCTGCGCCGCTGCGCCCTTCTCGAGCTCGCCCTCGAGCCACCACGGCTCGCCGGCGCGGTAGCGCACCACGGCCTCGGCCCACAGCTGATCCCTGTCCGCCTTCAGGGCGGCGACGTCGACCTTCTCGCACCGCACCGGCCAATACCGCCGGTTGCCGGAGAGGTCGGAGAGGTAATCGTCGTTGTTCGTCGTGCCGACGAAAACGCAGTGCCTCGGGTGCTCCTCGACCACGCGACCGAAGGGCACGCGGAACAGGTCTGTCGGCCTCGAGAAGAACGCCTTTTTAGCCTCGCTCTCGGAGCGCTTGAACGTCTCGAGCTCCGCGAGTTCGGCAATCCACGTACGGGCGATCTTCAGAAGCGAGTCTTTGTCCCCGACGGCGATAGGCTCGTCGCAGAAGTAAGGCTCGGAGAGCACCCGAAGGGCGGTCGACTTGCGTATGCCTTGCTCGCCCTCGAGGATCAGGACGTTGTCGACCTTGCACCCGGGGTCGAGGCCGCGGGCGACTGCGCCGATCATCCACTTGGCGGAGACCGCGCGCACGTACGCTGTGATGTCCTCGCCTTCGGCTCCGACCATGACCGCGCCGAAGTGGCGCTCGAGCGCCGTGTCGAGTCGCGGGGTGCCGTCCCACTTCAAGGGCTCGAGGTAAGCCTTCAGCGGGTCGTAGGGGTTCCGGCGCGCGACCTCGAGCAGCTGCTCGGCAACGACGTGCGACTGCACATTGATCCGCCACTCTGAACGGGCGAGCCAATTGGCGCCGGCTGTGTGGAGCGTCGAGGGCGGCGCGTCCGCGAGGGGCCCGTCGGTGATCTCGATTGCCTTGGTAAGGTCGTTGTAGCGAATCGCCCCGGGCCACGAGTGCTCGAGGATCATCCCTACGTTACTTGCGGTGGGTAGGAACTTCAGCTCGCCGTCTTTGTTGACGGTGACAGCGAGGGCCCTTTCCCACTCGTCGCCGATGCCTTCGGTGGGCGCCTCCGGGTCGCGCCTCGGGATGTCTCGGGCCTTGCCGGTGAGGGCCTGCCGGAGGCGTGCGGCTTCCTCGTCGCGCTCCTTCTTCCACTGCTCGAAGCGTGCGACCGCGCGGTCGTACTTCAGCTTTCCCTGCGCGATCATGTGGTCGAGCCCGTCGCCCCATCCCGTCGCGATGAAGCTCGGGCGCATCAGCTCGAGGGCCGCGGGCCACGGCAGACGGCAAGTGGTGTAGACAATCGAGCAGGCCTTCTGCAATGCGTCGTCGTGCCCGCCGAGGTCGGCTAAGGCTTCGCCGGCGAGGATGCGTCGGGCGATTTCTTGGGACTCTGGTTTGACGTGTCGGAGCTGCTTTCGAGCTGCGTCAAGATCGACAGGGCTCTCCGGACCTCGGCAGCGTCCGAGGTCAGGAACTGCTGACGACTTGCGACCTCCTTCGTGTTGTCCGCTAGGTGCACGTAGTTCCTGGCCCAGTTCAGCAGGGTCGTCAGTTTCCGCAGGTCGGGTTTGTAGTTCGTCGACATTGATCGGCTCTCCTTCCCCGGTGTCGGCTACCGTCGGTGCGCCGGGGCGGGCCGAGGGTTCGTAGTAGATGCGTGAGAGGTTTCCCGTTCTGGGATCGGCGGGAAGTTTGAACTTTTGTATTACGGCCGTTCTAACGGCCTTCCACTCGTGCGGCAGGACGGCGCGCGACAGCGGCAAGACTAAGCGGTAGCTCTGATCGTCCTCGCTGTGCCGGAACGTGCTGTGAATGACGTACGCGTAGCCCTCGAGGTCGATTGCCTCGAGCTGCTCGTCGGAGACGTGGTCGAGGTCGGCGACGAATGCGGTCACGCATGCGACCGACTCGTCGATCCTGTGCACCACTCCGCCCTCGCAGCGCGTCTTCGGATTGGTGCCGAGGCAGCGGTCGGGCGGGCACGCGTTGTGCTCCACCGGGCTCCACGCTCTACCGTCCTTGATCGATCGGCGGTCGTGCACGAGCAGTGCCTCGACGAGCTCCGACCACGTGGGGTCAACGACAGCGGGATAGATACCCGTCGCGTTTTCGTAAATGGCGATCTTCACTGAGAGCGCCGGGGATTACGAGGATGAAGCGACGCGCCACTCGCAGGGAGGGCGACCCGATTCGGAGTAGGCGCGCTCCGTCTTCTCGACGAGGCCCCGGGCCTTTAAGCGGGCGAGGCACTTGTACACGGTGAGGCGTGCTCGGGCGGTTTCCTGCGCCAGCTGCAGAGGCGTGCGCGGCCCCTTCAGAAGGAGCTGCAGGATTTCGTGACACGCCTCGGTGAGCTTCACTTTGGCGTCGGCAATTGGAGCGATCTGTAACTCGGACATGCGGGCAATGTAGCGCCGCAGGGGGGGCTGTGTTCAACCCACGAACCGGAGTGTAAGTCGGTAATTATTTATCTAGATAAATGCTTGCGCCTATTACTTGTAGATCTCCGCTAGGCACGTGGGAACACCTCAGTGTAGGGCGATATTTATCTAAACATCGCATGTGACCTGTCGGAGTCTATTTATCTAGGTATTTTTGGTGCGTGCGGCAATTTACAGACGTGGGAACAGAGGCAAGATAGGATCGGAAATAGGATCAGAAAAAAGGCCTAATGATCTCCTATTTCTACTTAGTATTGTTCCTATGTTCTTATTGTTCTTATTAGTTTTTAATATACACAGGAAAGAAATAGAGGGTACATAGGATATATATATATAGATCTACATATAGGGTTAGGGTGTCTGCACCTTTCAATAGGATCAGGGAACATGGGAACGGAGATCGATAAGTAGTACAGAGCATCGTTGACCGTTTTGCTCGGCGCGCGGCACATTGATTGCCGATGGCCGATTCTCCCGACGACACACCGCCCGACGCTCCGCTCGCGCCTCCGCCGAAGAAAGCACTTCGTGACGCGAAGGGTCGCCTGCTACCGGGCCAAGTGAATAACCCTCGCGGGCGCGGCGCGTCTCTCTTCGGGCAGAAGATCGCGCAGTACATCCGCAAGGAAACCGACAACGGGCGCGAGCTGATCAAGATGGCGATCGAGATCGCGTTCGGTCGTGTGCCGGGCGCGCGCGTGTCGGATCAGGTCGCGTGCCTGCAGATGCTGCTCGATCGCGGATTCGGCAAGGCGCCCCTGACCATCGACGTGAATGGTGGCAAGGGCGGAATGATTCCAATTGAGGCGGCGCAGGCCGCGCTCGGAGTGATGGCCGGTGAGTCTCTTCTCGAAACTCTCGCGGCCCTCGAGGCCAGACGTGCAGACGAGCGAGACGACGTCATCGACGTCACCCCCGCTCGAGTCGACACTTCCGGACCCGACGGCAGCTGAGAAACTTCAACGCGCTCTAGTTCACGCCTTTCCCGGTCTCTCGGCAGAGCAGATCGGACAGCTCGCGCATGCCGAGCTCTTGAAACGATCGTTCAAGCGTTTCATCCGCGAGGCTTGGCACGTTGTCGAGCCTTCGACTCCCCTCGTCGACGGTTGGCACATCGATGTGATTGCCGATCACCTGCAGGCAGTAACCGAGGGCCGGATCAAGCGGCTCCTGATCAACATTCCCCCGGGCTTTATGAAGTCGCTCATCACCGCGGTGTTTTGGCCTGCGTGGTCGTGGTCGAGGCGCCCGGGTTGGCGCGCGGTGTTCTCGTCCTACGCCGAATCGCTCGCCCTGCGCGATTCCGTGCGCTGCCGAGACCTGATCGAGAGCGACTGGTATCAGCGCTACGCTAACCCGACGAAGGCTTGGAACCTCGCCGTCGATCAGAATCGCAAGGACTACTTCGGGAACACGAAATACGGCGCGCGCATTGCACTAGGCGTCGAAGGCAAGGTCACGGGCTTGCGCGGCGACGTGTTCGTCGTCGACGACCCGCACAACGCGATGGACGCCGAATCAAAGGCCCTGCGCGAGAGCGCTGTCGAGTGGTATTTCAAGGCGACCACGTCGCGCTTGAACGACCCGCGCACAGGCGCTCGCGTGGTGATCATGCAACGCCTTCACCAGGCCGACTTAGCGGGCACGCTGATCGAAAAAGGAGGGTACGAGGTTCTCTGTTTGCCGCTCGAGTTCGACCCCGCTCGACGCTGCACGACGAGCATTTGGACCGACCCGCGAACGCAACCGGGCGAGTCGTTGTTCCCTGCGATGTTCACACCCGAGGTGATCGCCGAGCTCAAGCGCGAGATGGGCTCGAGCGCGTGGGCAGGGCAGTACAATCAGGACCCGATTCCGGACGGAGGCGGCAAGTTCAAGCGCGATTGGTGGCGCTTTTGGAAACCTGAGGGATTCGGCGACAGGCAGCCTCGACCGAAGGGCTCGAGCGATGCTCCTGCCGTTCTCCTGCCGGAGAGGTTCGACGAGGTAGTCGCAAGCTGGGATTGCACGTTCAAGAAAACCGACGACACCGACTTCGTTGCCTGCGTGATCGTCGGGCGCAAGGGCGCCTTTTTCTACGTGCTCGATCACCTGTGCGAGCGCATGAGCTTCACCGACACGCTGCGCGCCATGAAGCGCATGCATGCGAAGTGGCCTCAGGCGAGGAGCATTCTCGTCGAGGACAAGGCGAACGGCCCTGCCGTGATCGACACGCTCGCAGCCGAGGTACACGGAATCATCGGCGTGAATCCCGAAGGAGGCAAAGAGGCGCGCGCAGCGGCTATCGAGCCGAGCGTCGAGGCTGCCCAAGTATTTTTGCCGGACGGGTCGAACTGGCTAGAAAAGTGGTTCAACGAGTTCGAGTCGTTCCCCAAAGGCACGCACGACGACCGCGTCGACGCTCTGTCGCAGGCCCTGATTCGTATGCTGCCGTCACGCACGAGCTTCGCGGAGAGGTTCAAGGCCGCGCACAAGGCGGGCAAGGTTCAGGTGCCGCAACAGCGCAAGCTGCTCGCCCTGCGAAGGCGCGTTGTGTAGGGCGCTGTACGCTGTAAAATTTACAGGGACGATATATGTATGGTCTGTAGGCTATTCCTACAAGTCGATTTTAGACCGCGACGCGTCCCTCGAGCTCGCGCCCGTTTCCGGACATGTAGGTGCCGCGCTGCGTCAACGATGCGCTCGGGCCCATATAAGGCCCACCTGCTCGAGCACCCTATTCGCTACCAGCAAATTCCCTAGTGATATCATATGGACCCGACCGGGATCGAACCGGTGACCTTCTGAATGCCATTCAGTTTCCACCCCTAGTGAATACTGCAATTACGGGTATTTAATTAGGGTCGACGTGCACGCAGGTCAGGGCCCATATACGGCCCACTACACCTACAGTGAATTAATAAGTAAGGGCCCAACTACCCCCATATCCGGATATCCCTACTCTACCACGGTAATTAATAGGCCCTAGGAATTAGCAGGCTGCCCAAGGTGAGGCGATCGGGGTCGAGGTGCTAGGCGGATAAGGGTCGAGGGGCTATCGAGGCCTATAACGCGATTCTGCCAACGATCTATATGTAGGCAAAGGTAAGGCGACCCCCTACCCCACCCCCCTCTGTAGGCGCGCGACCGGCAAAAGCACGGGTTGGAAAATTCGCCGGGAAAGGTAGGCAAAAATTTTTAGATCTCAAAAAATTAATTATGAATTTGACAACCGCGGACAAATGAATTACCTT
>ERZ1292625.617-Hain-H41-01um-R1-617-length-51099-cov-13_pt2 | contig 24001 bp, 20 predicted proteins | sample MGYA00564400_ERZ1292625 | MGnify/ENA primary metagenome ERZ1292625 (study PRJEB36523, sample SAMEA6512639) | groundwater metagenome | collected 2019-01-08 | study: AquaDiva: Metagenomics assemblies of 32 groundwater samples | reverse complement strand
CAGGCGTGTCGCTGTATCGTTCCAGGATAACGGCAGATGCACAATGCGTGTGGGCACTTCCATTGTATCAGTGGCTGGCAGCTCTTTCTCTGCCGAGATCAGAGATTGCAGCAATGTTTCGCGGGGCAATACTTGCGAATCAAAGTGAATCTGCAGTGAACGGATACCCGGAGTCAGGTCGATGATGCCTTTTAAATCGCCTGAATCAAGTGCTTTTTGTATCCACTCCATCAATGCGTGAGCGCGAAAACGCAGGTTCAAATCGAGCATCATAGGGCCATATTCAACCAGCAGGTAGTGGTCGCCTGATTGACGATAGGTAACTTGCATTTGCTGCGAGCTTTCCGCGATCTCATGCAGGATGGGGCTGGGTAATGCGCCGGTATCGGGTCTGGATTGCGCGGGCACTGCGGGTGGCGGCTGCAGAAGCCGGATGGTTTCATTCTGGCGTTTCTCCAGGGCTTGCGCCTGCTCCATGGATATCAGACGGAAACGTATCCGATCGCCCGGTTTGAGTTGTCCTGCTTTCCATAATTCGGCACGGGCAATGGTCACCGGACAAACAAAACCGCCCAGGCTGGGGCCATCCTGCCCCAGGATAATGGGCATGTCGCCGGTGAAATCCACCGCACCGGTTGCGTAAGCTGTGTCGTGAATATTGGAGGGATGCAGGCCTGCTTCCCCGCCGTCACTGCGCGCCCACTGTGGCTTGGGTCCAAGCAGGCGCACACCGGTACGGCTGGAATTGTGATGGACAATCCAGTCCGTGGCGAAGAAATTCTGCATATCTTCGCAGGTAAAAAAATCCGGTGCGGCATGGGGGCCGTACAATACGCCGATTTCCCATTGATTGGAATAATCTGGAATCAACTCAGGCGTCAACACAGTATGAATCGGTTTATACTTTGCTGTGATATGCAGCACGTCTCCCGTCAGCAGGGCGCGCCCGGCGTGTCCGCCAAATTGTCCTAGTGTGAAAGTGGATTTACTGCCCAGATAATCCGGTACTTGAAAACCGCCCTGCACGGCCAGATATGCGCGGCAGCCCTGTTCTCTGATTTTGCCCAGTTGAAGTAAGGCGCCTGCTTTGATTTCGTGCGTTTGCCATAATGGCAATGATTCATTATCCAGATAGGCTTCGATCGGTGCGCCCGTAATAGCGATAAGGCAGTCGCTGTTAAAACGTAGCGTGGGGCCGGTCAAGGTCATTTCCAGCGCGGCTTTGTCTACGGTGTTGCTGACCAGGCGATTTGCCAGACGAAAAGCGAGTGCATCCATCGGCCCGGATGGCGGCACTCCGATGTGCCAGTAGCCGAGCCGCCCGGGATAATCCTGCAGAGTGGTTTGCACGCCAGGGCTTAATACATCAATGGTATGGGCAATAGCGTGGAATCCGTTTAAGAAAGCGGTTGTGTGCTGTCCGTTAAGGAATAGTGTGCTGGGTAGAATTTGCTTGAGGTAGTCCAGATTGGTTTCAATGCCATGCAGTTCTGTAGTATCCAGTGCGTTGGAGAGATGAATAATCGCTTGCTCGCGCGTGGATGCATGCACAATAATTTTAGCCAGCAGCGGATCATAGAACGGGGATACTTCAACCCCGCGCTCCACCCAGGTTTCAATCCGCGCGGTGGATGGAAATTCAACGGCGGTCAACGTGCCGCTGGAAGGTTGAAAATCTTTAGCCGGATTCTCAGCATACACACGGGCCTGAATTGCATGGCCGGACGGCTTCGCTGCTAACAAATGTAACGGCGGCAAATCTCCGGCAGCTTGCCGAACCATCCATTCGACCAGATCAACGCCGGTGACTGCTTCGGTAACACCATGCTCAACCTGCAGGCGTGTATTGACTTCAAGAAAATAGAATTCGCCGCTGGCTGAGTCGAGAATGTATTCAACGGTTCCGGCCGATCGGTACCGGATGGCCTTGCCCAGACGTATCGCCAGTTGCTGCAGTGTCCGGCGCAACGTTTCTGGCAGGTTGGGTGCTGGTGTTTCTTCGATGACTTTCTGATTGCGCCGCTGGATCGAACAATCGCGTTCACCCAATGCGATGACCTCACCTTTGCCATCACCAAAAATCTGCACTTCGATATGGCGGGCATTTCCGACAAATTTCTCCAGATAAATGCCGCCGTGTCTGAAGTTATTTTGCGCCAGGAATAGCACGGATTCATAGGCATGGATCAGTTCATCCTTGTTCCAGCATAAGCGCATGCCGATACCGCCCCCCCCGGCTGTGCTTTTCAGCATGACGGGGTAACCGATATGGGTTGCGGCGTGTAACGCGTCATCCAGCTTATCCAGTAAACCGGTTCCTGGTAATAGCGGAAGCTGGTTCTGAATGGCCAGCTCGCGTGCGGTGTGTTTCAGTCCAAAAATGCGCATTTGCTGCGGGGTGGGACCGATGAAATGCATATCTTGCGCGATACATTGTTCCGCAAAATCGGCATTCTCGCTCAGAAAACCATAGCCCGGATGGATAGCTTGAGCACTCGATTGCCGTGCAACTTCAAGGATTTTGTCCAGCCGCAAATAACTGTCTGCCGCGATACCGCTGCCGATACAATAGGCTTCATCGGCTTCCAGCGCATGGCGTGAGTGTGCATCCGCATCGGTATAGACAGCAACACTTTTTATGCCGAGACGGTGCAATGTGCGCATAATGCGGCAGGCAATCACACCCCGGTTGGCGATCAGTATTTTGTTAAACATGCTATTTCCCGGGAATCCGGTTTAATCCCAGATCAGCAAACGAATGGGTGTCGGATGATAGGCATTGCAAGGATTGTTGAGTTGCGGGCAGTTTGAGATCAGTATGATCACATCCATTTCTGCCCGCATTTCGACATACTTGCCCGGCGCCGAGAGGCCATCAACAAATTCCAATCCACCTGCTTTTGTGACGGGTACGTTCATGAAGAAATTGATGTTGCTGGGTAAGTCCCGTTTACTCATGCCCAACTGCTGGCAAAGTGGATCATGTGCCAATGCATGCAGAAAATTGTCGCGGCAATTATGCATTGGAAACTTTTCCAGCGCATAGCGAACCGTATTGCTCTCCGCAGCACAGGCGCCGCCCAGTGTGTCGTGTTGCCCGCAAGTATCCGCAATAATAGTGAGCATGGCATTGCCGGAATTGGAATAAAGCTTGCTGCCGGCAGACAGATACAATCTGTTTTGGCGGCGTATGGTATCGGTTGCACTGTAGTGTTCCAGCGCATTGCTGGCGTTGTAGAACAAGGTGTCCACCGCTTGATTGCCTTCCAGATCGACAATACGGAATTTTTGCCCCCGTTTGATTTGTTTAACCCAGGGTTCTCCGGCTGCACAGATTTCATTGATTGCAGCCTGATTGGGATCAAGTTGGCTTTCAAGCAGATTCAGTGTGTTCATGTCATATTTCCACAATAAAAATGCTGCGTATTGTGTAAGGCGCGGATATTCTCTGCGATGCGCAAGCATTCTGTAACAGCTTCCGGTGGCGTATCAAACAGCTCCAGATGGATTGCACCGGGCTGATAGGATTTGCCCGAGTCCAGCGGATGCGGTGCAGTAGACAGCACCATCAAGGTATTCATCACAAAACTTAGATCGATATAGTCGCCGGCTTTGCTGTTACCCGCATGGAATGTCAGCTCACCTAAAGCATCGGCAGTGACTTTGCTGAAGAAGTTGATGTTGGCCACGATGTCGCGCATGCCCAATCCCCATTTGCCCAATTCAATCAGTAGGCTATCCAGGCCATTGCGAAACATTTGGTTGCGATGCTCCTGATAGCGTGCAGCGCCATATTTCTGCTGAATCAGATGGGCATCGCTCAGGCCGCATACCGTGTCATTCCAGCCAACAGTGTCGGCGGTGATGCAACAGAAAATCCGCCCCATATCCGAATGGCAGGCATGTCCTTTGGTCAAGTGAAAGGTATGCTGCGATTTCAGGGTGTCCGCCATATTGTAGCGTTCGAGTTTTTCTTCCTGATTAAAGAAAAGAACAGCCGCGTTGGCGCCACCGTTTACATCGGTCAGGCGTAAAGTAGTGCCGCGGCGAATGATGCCAGACCAGTGACATCCCCCCGGAATGGATTGTTTCCAAATCAATGTGTTTTGCCGGTTCATGGTGGATTCCTTATATAAACAGATTTACTTGATTTGCATCCGTTTTTTGCAAAGTATATACAGTGTGGTGATACTTAGAATGCTTCCCAATACCAATGGGACTGCCCATAATTGCCACCAGGGTGCATCCGCTGAAACTGCATAGGGGCGCGGCCAGGCAATATTGATGAGCTCAAATGATGACCAGATAAAAGCCAGACTATTGATGACCAATCCCCAGATTCCCAGTTTTAATCGGCCCAACGCAGGATTCCAGCGGCCTGTGAGACGGGAAAATAATGCAATTCCAGTAGTGAATGTGAACATGGCATATAAGCCGCCGGTGCCAAAAGCGATGATGGTTGCTACCGCATTATCATTTAATCCGAACACTAATCCGGAACCAGCGAGTAGCACTGTAAAGAGAACGGCGTTGCGAGGTATTCTGTTTGTCGTTACCCGGCTCAGCAGTGGCGGCATATTGCCTTCGCGTGCCATGGCATAAACGATGTGGGAGGTGTATTTGACCACCGATGCCCCGCAGGCAAGAAAAGCGATCATTACAATGGTCAGAAAGGGTTTCTCGAACCAATCTCCGATGCTGCTGGCAATCAATGGCGTAACAGGGTCGAATGTGTTGCTGGAATTTTTCAGTGTGCCATGGTCAAAGGCCAGAATCAGCGAGGCTGAATTAAACAAAACCACCGTGCCGACAATCAGCAGGGAAAAGAAAATTGCACGGGGAACCATACGTTTGGGGTGGCGAGTTTCTTCCGCTGTGGTGGAACAGGCATCAAAACCGATGAAAGCCCAGCCGGCAATAGCGAGCGCCGCCAGAAAAGCAGCCGTTTCACTGGGCGCAGTTCCCGTACCCATATGCTGGAATAATTCCAAAAAGGAATGCTGGCGGAAAAAGAAAAATAACAGTAGCGCAACGCCCACTGAGCCGATGATCTCTGCATAAACACCCAGTTTGATCACAAGCTTGAAGATGCTGGCAGGAGCCAGATTGAGCAGTGTGCAGAGCAACAGGAATATTGCTCCCCAGAGTACCGTCATGCCGCCTCCGTCATTGGGTGATTCCCAAAAAATGGCAAGCCAGGAACCACCTGTATAAGCCGTTGTTGTCAGCATGGCAATGGTGGAGCAGATATAAATGCCCCCTGCGTATTGCCCGGCTATGGTTCCGCCAAGTTGCCGCGCCCATTTGTATGCGCCGCCAGCAACCGGAAATTGCGAAGATAATTCGGCATAAACAGTGGCTACCAGTAATTGCATCGCCAGGCAGATAGCGAGAGCCATAAACCAGCCACCCCCGGTTACTGTTGTTTGCACGCCAATGATGGCATACAGGCCGACAACCGGCGATACAACCGCAAAACCCAGCGTGAGACTATGCCACACACTCATGCTGCGATTGAGTGAGTTGCCTGTCATTGTGTGGACCGTTTGAGAGGGGGCTATTCCGGGCATAACGAAGTCTCCTGTGCTTAGCGGGTAATTACCGGGAATGTAATGTATCAAAATACATTACTTGACCTCCCGGGCTTTTATCCCTCCGTGGAGCCTCGTTATCACGAGACCGGAAACTCTTGGACCAGACATCTCTCAACTTCGAGACCGGAACCCTAGTTTCCCATTGATATAACGCTTGTTAGACACTTTCTAAAGTAGACGCCGATCATGTATCTAAATCAATGGATCGGGTACTCTAAGAAAGAAACAATCTGACGGTATTCTAAATAATCATTCTGAAAAAATCAATCCTCGGCGCGCTTCTTGAAGTTATGCCATGTTACGTCGACATGGCAAGACGGCGTTGTTCATTAATAAACTTATTCAGGATAATGCGGTTGTCATCAGTAATTACTTTAAAATCAAAGGCGCACAAAATATGTGTTTCAGGTTCATGGGCAGGATCATAATCACATTCCATTCTGATCAGGCGGCCTTGAGTCTGGATAACAATGCCGTCATCGATAGCTACATTTAACGGCCCTACGTCAAAAATATTTAATGTGGCCTGCTGTAACCGAGGTGCGCTGATCAAGATACCCGTTACACTGATATTGGAAACGATGCCCTCTAATTTAACAACAGAGCTTAAACTGAATTCAGCCGGGTATTTTTTGTGGGGGGTAATTCTTGGTGCGATGCGTTTTTCTTTAATCCGCACAATACGTTGTACTTTCTCGCTGATCGTGGCGGGAGTAAACGGTTTGGCAATAAAATCTGTGACACCTTGAGCAATGGCATCGAATAGAGAACTCCGGTCTATCCGGCTGGATAGCATAATAAAAGGCACTTCCATGGTGTCTGGATGGCTGCGTAGTTTCTTCAACAGGTCAATGCCTTGCATATCGGACATTTCCCATTCACCAAAAATCCAATCAATCCGCCTTATTTTGAGTTCGGCTTGCGCTTCCTTACCATCAGACACAATGATTACTCTATCAAAATCCAAATCGTCTTTTAGAACCCGCATAATGGTTTTGGAACTTATGCTGTCCCTGTCGATAATCAAGGCTGTTTGTTTGTTGAACATGTGTAAAACAAAAAAGTGGTTATATAAGGATTTATCGGAAATAACGAATATCAGATTTATTTTCTTTAGTAGATAAATTAATAATCTATATTATTATAATATGTTTGTGGCTGATAAACCTATCAACAATATGATAGATAAATGCTCGCCGGATTGTTGTCGACCGCAGATATTTTTTAAATGGCTGTTCGATTATAATTTATTTTGAAAAGGTTTATATTTTATATCCTTATAAATTTCAGATCATTATGTGAATTTTTTAGTCAATCCCTGGAAGGATAATTTACTGAGTATTATTTTGTTTATAGTAAACTTTCCATTCACTTGTTAAAATCAACACTTTTCACATAATAAATCAGTTTACATTATTAACTTAGGATTGTTCATGACTACCGAAGATTTTCGCCCAGAAAAAGAAGTGACTATATTTTATCCACCGCAACGTGTTTTGATGGGACCAGGACCCTCTGATACCCATCCGCGCGTGCTGAATGCGATGGCACGCCCGACATTAGGTCATCTTGATCCCGTTTTTACCGAGATGATGGAAGAGATAAAAGGTTTGATGCGCTATGCATTTCAAACCAGGAACCGGATGACTTTCCCTGTTTCCGGGCCTGGATCTGTCGGTATGGAAATGTGCTTTGTTAATATGATCGTTCCTGGTGATAAAGTCATTGTGTGCCGCAATGGAGTATTTGGCGGACGTATGATTGAGAATGTCGAGCGCCATGGCGGAATTGCGGTGGTGGTGGATGATAAGTGGGGTGAACCGGTTGATCCGCAGAAAGTTGAAGATGCCCTTAAACAAAATCCAGATACCAAGATTATTGCTTTTGTTCATGCAGAGACATCAACAGGCGTAATATCGGACGCCAAAACATTGTGTGAGATTGCGCGTCGTCACAATTGCCTGACCATCGTGGATACGGTCACTTCATTGGGCGGTTCTCCGATTAAAGTGGATGAATGGGGAATTGATGCCATTTATTCCGGTAGCCAAAAATGTTTGTCCTGCCCACCCGGTTTGTCTCCGGTGAGCTTTTCCGAACGTGTGACCGACTTGGTTAAGAATCGTAAGGTGAAGGTGCATAGCTGGTTTATGGATATCAGCTTGTTATTGAATTACTGGGGATCATCGACTCGTACTTACCACCATACTGCGCCTACCAATGCGCTTTATGCGTTGCATGAATCGCTTTTGATGCTGGCCGAGGAGGGATTGGAACATTCATGGGCACGCCATCAGCGCAATTATCAGGCATTAAAAGCCGGATTTGCGACTTTGGGTATGAATTATGTGGTTGAAGAGCAATACCGGTTGCCTCAGCTAAACTCAGTTTATGTGCCTGATGGCGTTGATGAAAAAGAAGTGAGGCGCCGGTTGCTGGATGAGCATAGCCTTGAAATTGGCGCAGGCCTGGGTGATTTTGCCGGAAAAGTCTGGCGTTTTGGTCTGATGGGCACATCCAGCAGGGTAGAGAATGTGCTTTTTTGTTTAAATGCACTTGAAAGTGTATTGTCTGATATGGGCATGAAAGTTGAACGCGGTGCCGCTGCATCAGCGGCACATCAGAGTTATGCAGCGAATCCTATGTTTTAAGGTTTCTTCAGGATTCATTGAGATTTAACCGTCCCCTGCCACTTTCTTGTCGTGAATGATGAGAAGGTGGCATATACTTTTCATGGACTTATAACGGATAATCCGGTCACTATGGTTTTGGATTTTCCCCTATCGACTGTAGCAGCGCCGCTGTTATCATTTGTCCTGTCATTTTTCTCTATTTTATGGTTGATAAAGAGAAAGTCTGACCGGCTGCTGGATTATCCCAATTCACGTTCGCTTCATTCCGTGCCGGTTCCCCGCATTGGTGGTTTAGGCTTGTTATTTGGGGTAATAGTCACGTGGTTATTGTTTTCGGTTGTCATGCCTGTTGCGGTCTGGATAGGTGTTGGTTTGTTAGGGGTCATATCATTCATTGATGATATCTGGCATGCGCCGATCTGGTGCCGGTTGCTGATACAAAGCATAGTGGCAGCGGGGTTTTCTGTGGCTGTTCTGCTTGATATTCATGGCTGGGTGATTGTATTGTGTGTCACAGTTGCTATTATCTGGATGTCCAATCTTTATAATTTCATGGATGGTTCGGACGGTCTGGCGGGTGGTATGGCGGTGATTGGGTTCGGATACTATGGTTTGTCTGCCTACTTGGCGGGAAATACCGGTTTTGCTGTAATAAATTTCTCAATAGCTGCTGCGGCAATGGCTTTCTTGCTACACAATTTTTATCCGGCGCGCATTTTTCTGGGGGATGTGGGTGCCATTCCGCTGGGATTTCTGGCGGCTGCTCTGGGTGTGCTGGGATGGATAAATCATTTATGGCCGATAGGGGTGCCATTATTGGTATTTTCACCTTTCATTGCGGATGCTACGGTAACACTCATAAAGCGCTTATTACGCGGAGAAAAGATCTGGCGGGCGCATCGCGAACACTATTATCAACGCATGGTGCAAAGTGGTTTGGGTCATCGTAATACAGCGCTACTGGGTTATGCATTGATGCTTGTAGTGGGTGGAAGTGCTGTATGGGCAGGCCGGCAAGATGTAGCAGTGCAATGCTGGGTTGCAATGATTTGGGGAAGTTTCTATTTGATATTAATGTTCATTTCTGATTGGAGTCAGAAATATCATTCCGATCGAGGATAGCATGTTTGCAAACAAATTCGGAATCCGTACATTCATTGCTTTCGCACATGATTTTGTTGCGGTTGCTGTGGCTTGGTGGCTTGCCTATTTGTTCCGCTTCAATTTTGAGATTCCCGCATCATCATGGCCGCTCTTGCTGGAAACGCTACCCTGGATAGTGCCGGTTCAGGGAGGCTTCTTTTTATGGCTGGGGCTTTATCGGGGTTTATGGCGTTATGCCAGCCTACCTGATTTAAAGAGAATTTTTGTTGCGGTAGTGACCGGCACTGCCACGGTTTCACTGATATTGCAGTTATCCGGTTTGCTGGCTGACATACCCGGCTCAGTCGTTGTGCTGGCTCCGTTGCTATTGTTACTGATCATGGGCGGCAGCCGTTTGATATATCGCGCATGGAAAGAACGCCGTCTATATGGCCTGGAGAATTATGAGGCGAAACTGGTTCTGATACTCGGTGCAGGCAGTACAGCGGTAAATCTGGTCAAAGATCTGGCAGGAAGCCGCGATTGGCATGTCGTCGGCATGCTGGACGATGATCCCCGGAAATTGGGTACGCGCTTGCAAGGTGTGCGTGTACTGGGTGTGATCAATGAGTTGCCGCAATGGGTGCAGAAGCTGAATGTCGGGCATGTCATTATTGCCATACCATCCGTTTCGCACCGGATACATCGTCAGGCCTTGGAGATGTGTTCAGAAATCGGCGTCAAGGCGATGACCGTGCCGTCCTATGCGGATCTGATCAGCGGCAAGACTACCGTGTCACAGATTCGCGAAATAGAATTGGATGATTTGCTGGGCAGAGCGCCGGTGGTTCTGGATAATGATGGGCTACATGGTTTGCTGACAGGAAAAGTTATTCTGGTCACAGGGGCCGGCGGGTCAATCGGTTCGGAATTATGCCGGCAGTTGGTTGCATTTGAACCGGATCGTATCGTATTTCTTGAACTGAATGAGTTTGCGCTCTATAGCATTCAAGAAGAATTCTTGCCTCGTTTCCCCGGGATCAGTATGTCGTTTGTTATTGGCGATATCAAAGATCAGGCGCGCATGGCACAATTATTTGCCCAATTCCGGCCCTCTGTAGTTTTTCATGCAGCCGCTTATAAGCATGTGCCGTTAATGGAGTATGAGAATGCGTGTCAGGCTTTGCTGAATAATGTTCTGGGCACTTATGTATTAGCGCAGGTGGCAATCCACTTTGGAGTGGAAAAATTTGTCCTGATTTCAACGGATAAGGCAGTGAATCCTGTGAGTATTATGGGAGCCAGCAAGCGATTGGCTGAAATGGTGTGCCAAGCTTTGCAGCAGTCCATTTCAACCAATGGATATTCCGGTCAAAATAATCAATCGCATCAGACTTGTTTTGTAATGGTGCGGTTTGGCAATGTGTTGGGGAGTACTGGCAGTGTTATTCCGAAATTTCGTGAACAAATCGCAAGAGGCGGCCCGATTACAGTGACTCATCCAGAAATGACACGTTATTTCATGTCTATCCCGGAAGCTGCACAATTGGTTTTACAAGCCGGATTGATGGGAGGTGCAGAAGGTGGCGGGGAAATATTTGTACTGGATATGGGCGACCCGGTTAAGATCGTTGATCTTGCGAATGATCTGGTCCGTTTATCTGGATTGGGAGAGGACGATATCCGCATTGTGTTCAGTGGATTACGGCCTGGGGAGAAACTGCATGAAGAGCTGCTGGCCGCGAGTGAAAATACGCTGCCGACACCCCATCAGAAATTACGTATTGCCCAAGCACGTCAGGTTGATGAACAGTGGTTGTCTGATCTGAATACTTGGCTAAGTAAAATAACTGTATTGAGCGATCAAGAAGTCAGGGATCAACTCGCAAAGTGGGTGCCTGAGTACACTAATAAGGAAGTGGAGTCTTAATTGACCGGCTTGTTTTTAGTTTCGGAAGGGCTCTGAAAGAACCGCATGTTACTCGGAGTATCTGATGTTTTTAAGTTTTCTGTGATGCATCCGTTTTCCAGAACAATAATTCGGTCAATTTTTTTTAACGGAGGAATATGCTGAGTGAAAATGAGGGTGGTACGATTTTGCACCAGTTTTTCCAAGGCTGAAAGCAGACTATCCGATCCAGGCCCGTTTGCAACAGATAGTTCATCTAAAATCAACAGGGGTGGATTCTTGAGTAACGCGCGCGCAATGGCAATTTGCTGAGACTGCGCTTTACTTATTTTTCCCCCTTCCTTGTCAATTTTCGTCTGTAAGCCTTCGGGCATATTTCGAATGAATTCCATGGCATGAGAAGCCTGCGCTGCACGGGTGATTTTTGCCTCGTTTGCACATCTCATGCCACCATAGGCAATATTGCCGGCAACCTTTTCATCCAATAAAACACAATCTCCAGGAACTATGGCGATATTGGCATATAGATCATTCAATTTGATCTCCGCGAGGGGGTAGTCGTCCAGCAATATGTTTCCGCTGGTTGGTTGTCGTAAACGGAGTATCAGGTCAATAAGCGCATTTTTCTCATTGTCAGTATAGTGAGTAAAAACAATCGTTTCACTTGGTTTTATGGTGAGGTTGATATGATCCAAGATGGGTTTTGTTTGTGTGTCATGACAAAAACAGATTTGTTCGAATACTAATTTTCCACAAATATGTTGCATGCTTTGAGTGCCTGTGTCCTCTTCATGTGCTTGATCAAGAAATGAAAACAAGGCTTCGATGATCGTTTGATCCTGTTGAAGCTGCGCAAGTATGCTCGTGATGCGCTGTATGGGTATGATGAGCAGTAATACGGCCGAAATGAGTGCGCCTGCTTCATCCAAACCAAGTGTGTTATTAAAGGCTTGTTGCATCATAAAGTAAATGATTGCCACCCAAATCAATGCGGTGATTAATTGACTTGAAGGCACGATCGCCGCTCTAATCATTGCCTGCTGCATTTCTGCATGATGAATGGGTTCGGCAATCTTGCCGAGACGCTGGCTTTCATGTGTTTGGCCACCATCCAATCTGATTTCTCTGTAATGCTGGAGCGATTGCAATAAGCGCTGAATCAGATTGCTGGAAGCCAGTAGGATTTCCTGATTATTGGGTTTATTCGAATAACTATGTGTCATTTGAATAATCAAAACAATAAGCGGCGATACCAGCAATAACAGAAACGAGAATTCTTGGTTGAGATAGAGGATGCAGATAATCAATCCAATGATGGTCAAAGTATCTTGAATCAATATGGCGATATTACGGGTTGTGATATGGGTTATCTGATTAATATCGGCCATAAGCGTGTCGATCGTGTTTTTATTTAGATGACGATAATCACTGATCGGTAACGCTAGCAGCTTGGTAAAAACATCCGCACGTAAATCGACGCCCAATTGACTTCCCGCTTTCTCAACCGCATAGATACTGATTGAATGTGCGATGCCGCGCACAATAAACAGTGCAATCATTGCCAGCGATGCCATTTGTAATGACGCTTGGTTTTTCTGGATAAAGGAACTGTCAAGCATTTGCTGAATCAGTATGGGCAGTAATGCCATAGCCAATGCCATGATCAACAGGGCAAATAATGCTGGCAGGAGTAATTTCCGATATGGAATAATTCTTCCCAGTAAGCGGATGTGAGGTTTATGGTGGAGCATAATGAGTAATTTTACATGAACATTCAGTAGTTATTGCATAGTACAATCGCCATTCCTGAATCTGCGGGTATCGAGATTTTACTTATGTCAGCAGCGGATACTTCCTATACAACAAGAGATTCTTCAAAATTGGCTATTCCAAAACGGAAAGGCATTGTACTTGCGGGTGGTTCGGGTACACGGCTTTATCCAGTGACGCAAACTGTTTCCAAACAGTTATTGCCTGTATTTGATAAACCGATGGTTTATTACCCGCTCAGTACGTTAATGTTGGCCGGGATTCGAGAAATTCTGGTTATTTCAACACCGCATGATATTAAAAACTATGAGCAACTTCTAGGTAGCGGTGATCAATGGGGATTGAATATATCGTATGCAGAGCAGCCATCACCCGATGGGCTGGCGCAGGCATTTATCATTGGCGAATCGTTTATTGGTAACGATTGTTCGGCTCTTGTATTAGGGGATAACATTTTTTATGGACACGATTTTCATCATTTGTTGACTAATGCGATGGAACGACCACAGGGGGCCAGTGTTTTTGCCTACCATGTCCATGATCCAGAGCGTTACGGCGTGGTTGAATTTGATGCGAAGGGCCGTGTGATTAATCTGGAAGAAAAACCCAAGCAGCCGAAATCCAATTATGCCGTGACCGGTTTGTATTTTTATGATCAGCATGTGGTTGATTACGCCAAGAGCCTTAAACCATCAGCACGCAATGAATTGGAAATCACGGATTTGAATCGTATCTATTTGGAGCAATCCGCATTGAGTGTTGAAATTATGGGGCGTGGCTATGCGTGGCTGGATACCGGTACGCATGAGTCTTTACTGGATGCAAGCCAATTTGTTGCCACGATAGAGCATCGGCAGGGATTAAAAATTGCCTGTCCGGAAGAAATCGCATTCAAGCAAGGATGGATTGATGCGGCGCAATTAGAGAAACTTGCGATTCCTTTGGCTAAGAATGGGTATGGGCAGTATTTGCTGCAAGTGTTAAAGCGTGGATTCTGATTCAGACCCTCAATAGCAAGATTTATGCGTGTATGAAATCAACTCAACTGGCTATTCCAGAAGTTCTTTTACTCGAACCCTGTGTTTTTGGGGATGAACGCGGTTTCTTTTTTGAAAGTTTTAATCAGCGCGAATTCGAGTCAGCGGTTGGAGAAAAAATGAACTTTGTGCAGAGTAATCATTCACGCTCTATTCAACATGTGCTCCGCGGCTTGCATTATCAGATCAAGCAAGCTCAGGGAAAGTTAGTGCGTGTGGTGGCGGGGGAAGTGTTCGATGTGGCGGTGGATATTCGTCGTTCATCCCCTACTTTTGGACATTGGGTGGGTGAGATACTCAGTGCAGGCAACAAAAAACAGCTATGGATTCCGGCAGGCTTTGCTCATGGGTTTATGGTTCTTTCCGGTTATGCCGAGTTTTTATATAACACAACGGACTACTGGGCGCCTGAACATGAACGCTGTATTGTTTGGAATGATGCGGCGCTGGGCATTGACTGGCCGCTCACGGATAAACCGATTCTGTCTGAAAAGGATGCGCATGGTGCAACATTCAACGCGGCTGAAGTCTATGATTAGTGATTGATTAATGGCTAAGCAGAAATCTATCTACTCGTGTACCGAGTGTGGCGGGCAAACCCTGAAATGGCAGGGTCAATGCCCGCATTGTCAGTCATGGAATTCGTTGATGGAAACCATCGCGGAGAAATCGGTATCGCGCTTCAGCCCAGTATCAGAAACCAGCCAGGTGCAGAATTTAAGTACTATCGAAGCACGTGAAGAGCCGCGCTATCCAACCGGTGTGGATGAGCTTGACCGGGTTCTGGGGGGCGGTCTGGTGTATGGCGGTGTTGTGCTGTTAGGCGGAGATCCTGGTATTGGTAAGTCGACCTTATTGCTGCAGGCACTCTCCCACATGTCCACCCATCACGCTGTATTGTATGTCAGTGGTGAAGAATCCGCGCACCAGGTAGCATTACGCGCCAAGCGTTTAGCACTGAATGTGGAGACAGTACATTTATTGGCTGAAATTCAACTGGAGAAAATCCAGTCTGTACTCATTGAACGGAAGCCGGCTGTTGCTGTGATTGATTCCATTCAGACAATCTATTCGGAGGTATTGCAATCGGCGCCTGGATCTGTTGCCCAGGTACGCGAATGTGCGGCGCAGTTAACACGCCTGGCGAAGGCGAGCGGCATCTGCATCATTCTGGTAGGCCACGTGACCAAGGAAGGCGCGCTGGCCGGCCCCCGTGTATTGGAACATATGGTGGATACGGTATTGTATTTCGAAGGGGATATGCATTCCAGTTTTCGTATGGTCCGCGCGTTCAAGAATCGTTTTGGTGCGGTGAATGAATTGGGTGTATTTGCCATGGGAGAAAAAGGCCTGCGAGAAGTCAGGAATCCGTCCGCATTATTCCTTTCGCATCATGATGGACAAGTCCCGGGGTCGTGTGTCATGGTCACGCAAGAAGGGACACGCCCGCTTTTAGTGGAAATACAGGCTTTAGTTGATGAAGCGCGCTCGCCCAATCCGCGTCGCTTATGCGTCGGATTGGAACAAAACCGGTTGGCGATGCTGCTTGCGGTTTTGCACCGTCACGCAGGTATTCCCTGTTTCGATCAGGATGTATTCGTCAATGCTGTCGGTGGGGTGAAAATCACTGAGCCGGGCGCCGATCTTGCAATTGTGCTGGCTATTGTTTCTTCACTTAAGAACAAGCCGTTAGCAGAAAAGATGATCGTGATCGGTGAGATAGGTCTGGCAGGGGAAGTGCGCCCCGTTCAACGGGGACAAGAGAGATTGAAAGAGGCTGCAAAACTTGGTTTTAAACAGGCGATTATTCCGGTTGCCAATAAACCCAAGCAGCCCATCTCCGGTATTCATATCATCGCTGTTGGGCGAATCGGGGAAGCAGTTACCCATATGTATTAATAATAGAGCCAACCCAAGATTTGTTCCATGACCTATTTTTTTTGAAAAATGCAGCGGCAACTTTGGATATTTTGCGGGTTATCAGTTGCTGTTGTTATGACAGCGATCATGCTTCCCCCTGTTTCTCAACCAGCCGATTATCATCAGTTTGCTGATCAGCGAAGTTTTTTTGATATTCCCAATTTTTATAATGTTGTTTCCAATCTGGCTATTCTGTTGAGTGGCATTGCTGGCCTGTTGTTTCTTTTTAATTCTTATCGATCGCCTGCGCAGAAAGTGTTTCTCAGCAGAAGCGAGTATTGGCCGTATTTAATTTTATTTTTAAGTGTTGCCGCATCAGCGCTGGGTTCAATTTTTTATCATTGGATGCCGGATAATGCGTATCTGTTTTGGGACCGGTTGCCTATAGCGGTGGGTATAACAGCTTTGCTTGCAGCAACGCTGGTTGAACGTGTCAGTCCGGCAGTGGGTTTGTGGTCATTGCCTTTTCTGACAATCCTGGGAATACTGAGTGTGTTGTACTGGTACTGGACTGAGCAACAAGGAATTGGAAATCTAAACTTTTATATCGTTACACAATTCTATTCAATAGTGCTGATCGTTTTGTTGAGTATGCACTATCCATCACGCTATACGCATTCGAAAGATATCTATCAGGTCATTGTTTTATATGCAGTGGCCAAGATGACTGAACTATTGGATATGCCAATCTATAACCTGACAGGTCATTTTATCAGTGGGCATACCGTGAAACACTTGCTGGTTGCATGGGTTGTTTATCGGATCGTGCGAATGTTGCAGAAACGGGAATTCTTATCAGAAAAGCGATCTGCCCTGACGGCATTGTAAGAAGGGTGATTAACATGCTTTGCCCCGATCAATTCGAGACAAAGCAGTATGAACAAAAATTACTTCGGTCTTGCAAACTGATGACCGGAGTTGAAGCTATTGCCATTTCTGAAAGAACTGGTGCGATTGTCGTGACTAAATGAACGGCCGCGATGATCGTTTTTATTTCCGGCACCACCTTCGTTTGCGGTGTTGAAGTCTTGACGGCTGCTATTACTGTTTGCGAATGGAGCGCGTTTACGTTTCTGAGTGACGCTGGGCGCACCTTTGAAACCACTATTTTGGGGGCGTGGTTTTATACGCGGCTCTAGACCGGGGATGATATGCGATGCAATGCGCTGCCCTGTATAGCGTTCAATTTTCATCAGATGCGCGCTATCTCGGTTCGATGCGAAGGAAACGGCAATGCCCGCTGCACCTGCCCGGCCAGTACGGCCAATACGGTGTACATAGTCTTCCGCAAATTTAGGTAAGTCAAAGTTGATCACATGCGTAATATCGGCGATATCAATTCCCCTGGCAGCCACATCTGTTGCAACAAGAACACGCAAGCCGCCACTGCGAAGTTTGGTGAGCGTACGGGTACGTTCACGTTGATTCATGTCTCCATGCAGCGCAGCTGCTGCGTAACCTTGGGCGTAAAGGCTATCGGCCAGAGTATCCGCATCGCGCTTAGTGGCCGTAAAAACGATAGCCTGTTTGAGTGCTTCATCGCGCAATACATGATTTAATAAGCGGTTCTTGTGTGACATATCGTCAACATAATGTAAGCGCTGCTCAATGTTGTCGAGCCTTGCTTTCTGAGTAGCAACCTGAATCCGTTTTGGGGTCTTTAAAAGCTTTGCCGCCACCTTATCGATAGCGCCATCCAGAGTGGCGGAGAACAGCAGGGTTTGTCGAGTCGAAGGGGTGGCAGATGCAATACTTTCAACATCATCAATAAAACCCATATCCAGCATTCGATCTGCTTCATCCAGCACAAGCATTTCCAGTCGTTTGAAGTCAATTCGGCCGCGTTGAATATGATCAATCAGTCGTCCCGGTGTGGCGACCAGAATGTCCACAGGTTGAGATAATAATTTATTCTGTAATGGGTAAGGCATGCCGCCCAGGATGCTGATTACCTTGGTACGTGGAAGGTATTTGCCATATTTTTTGGCAGCTTCGGATACTTGAAGAGCAAGTTCGCGTGTTGGGGTGAGTACTAAAACTCTTGGCCCGCGGCTTTGCACTTTCGCCGGTGTAGCCAGGAGATGGAGTGCTGGCAGCATAAAGGCTGCTGTTTTGCCTGTTCCGGTTTGTGCAGATGCCATAATGTCATGGCCTGAAAGTAATTCAGGGATGGCTTGTTTCTGGATGGGAGTAGGGGTTGTATACCCTGCGTCATGAATTGCTTTAACAATGGAGGGGTGTAACTTTAGATCTTCAAAAGACACGTTGTTTTCCTAAAAAGTGAGAATTGGACGCACGAGCAGGCAGATATTGTCCAAATAGTGCATAGCCCTGCTAGCGCATTAAATAAAGCATCGCCGCTAACCAAGGTTGCCGCACATTTTCCGGAAAAAACTTGAAAAATTGAAGAGAGGCCAGGAACGATGAAACCAGAGAAGTTAATTGTGAAAATATATCCCGCAATCAACTTAACCATAAATTATACTTAATTATTTAATATCCTGCAATCTATTTGTTTTGCTCTCCCGGTATTTCAGACGGTTCTTTTAATTTTCAGAGGTAATGATGTGAGACGCATGTAATGCGTAATAACGAAATGATTACTGGATGATGGCTTTAGCAAACTTGCGTTTTCCTACCTGTATTACAACAGATTCACCTCGTATTATTCGGGTCGATTTATCTTCGACTTTCTCGCCGTTCAGTTTGACAGCGCCCTGGCTGATCATACGTAGCGCTTCACTGGTGCTGGACGTTAATCCTGTTAGTTTTAATAATTGAACCAGGGGTATTTCGCTATCTTGCGTTTGAATGATTTTCTCGGGTATTTCGTCAGGTAGTGCGCCATGTTTAAAGCGTGTTTCAAAGTCCGTGAGTGCTTCGACAGCATCTTGTGAACTATGGAAGCGCGCGACAATTTCCTGTGCGAACTTCACTTTGATATCGCGTGGATTGCGGCCTTCTTTGACTTCTTCCCGCCATTTCTGGATGGCGCTCAATGATTCAAAAGATAGCAGTTCCAGATAACGCCACATTAACTGGTCAGACACGGACATCAGCTTGCCAAATATTTCTTTGGGGCTTTCGGTGATGCCTACATAATTATTCAGGGATTTGGACATCTTGTTGACACCGTCTAACCCTTCCAGCAATGGCATCGTGAGTATGCATTGCTGCGATTGTCCAAAATGCTTCTGGAGTTCTCGTCCCATCAGCAGATTAAATTTTTGATCGGTTCCACCTAATTCAAGATCAGCTTTGAGCGCGACAGAATCATAGCCCTGAATTAAAGGATAGAGGAATTCATGAATGGCGATAGCCTGGTTGTTGCGATAGCGCTTGTCAAAGTCATCTCTTTCCAGCATCCGTGCGACCGTATGTGTTGCTGCCAGTTTTATAAGATCGGCTGCATTCAGTTTATCCATCCAGGATGAGTTGAATACCACTTCAGTTTGCTCAGGTCTGAGGATTTTGAAAACCTGAGTGGTATAGGATTTGGCATTTTCCGAAACCTGCTCTCGCGTCAGTGGCGGGCGGGTGGTGTTTTTTCCGCTTGGATCACCAATCATACCCGTGAAGTCGCCAATCAGGAACAGGATATGGTGTCCCATGTCCTGTAGTTGGCGCAGTTTGTTGAGTAAAACCGTATGGCCCAGGTGTAAATCCGGGGCGGTAGGATCAAATCCAGCCTTGATTCGTAATGGGCGTTCAGAAATAAGCTTGCTTTCCAGCTCTGTTTCGACTAATAGCTCATGGCTTCCGCGTTTTATAATCTCAAGTTGAGATTTTGTTGAGTTGTTTGAGTTGTTCACGATAACGATAAGTTAATGATTTTTATTTGTATTTTTATCTTTTAAAACAGTCCGGTTCATTTTCAATTGTACCTTAGTGCATGTTTTGCCTGTTTTCATGTTAGACTCGCGTCTGTTTGCAAATGATAAGAATGACTGGAGGTACTTCATAGATGCTATATACATCACTTGGCAGTAAACAAAGGATTCTAGCTCAAAAATCATCAAAACTAACAAAAAAAACAATTCGCTGGCTGGTTGCATTATCCAGCATACCACTGTTTGGTATTGTCACTGCATTCGGTATTGCACCCAATACACCTTCATTTGAAGAAGTTCAGGTAGAAGAAGTAATTCTTGATCTATCTATTCCAGATGTTCTTTCCGAGACTCAAACCAATCAAACTTTCTGGCATCAGGAAAATATCCGGCGGGGTGACACCATCGCAGCAATCTTGAATCGGCTTGATGTGAGTAATCAAGATTCGACAGATTTTCTGCATGCAGCACGTGAAAGCCGGGCAATGCGCAAATTAAGACCAGGCAAAACCATCTACGCACAGACTACGGCCGATGGCGAGTTGCTGACTCTGCGTTATTTCTTTGGAAATGAAGAGTTATTCCTGATGGAAAAAACGGATGATGAATTCAGGATGACTGAGCAGCAGATTGAACTGGATACTCAGATCCATATGAAATCCGGGGTGATCAACAGTTCTTTGTTTGCTGCAACCGATAGTGCGGGTATACCCAATAATATCGCCATGCAGCTCACTGAAATATTTGCGTCAGAGATCGATTTTTATCGGGATTTACGTCAGGGTGATCGCTTTACAGTTGTTTATGAAACATTCCTGAATAATGGTAAACGTGCTAAAACCGGACGTGTTCTGGCAGTTGAGTTCGTCAATAAAGGAAAATCTCATCAGGCTGTGTATTTTCAAGCATCTAATGGTGCAGATGGTTATTACACTCCTGAAGGGGAGAGTCTGCGAAAAGCATTTTTACTTTCACCCCTCACTTTCTCTCGTGTAAGTTCAGGCTTTACGAATGCGCGCTTTCATCCAATACTTAAAGAGTGGCGGGCACATAGAGGCATTGATTATGCTGCACCTACAGGAACTCCTGTAAAAGCGACCGCAAACGGGATAGTCACCTTCTCTGGTTCACAAAAAGGATACGGAAACCTGGTTATTCTCAAACATAATGGCAAATATGAAACGGCTTATGGTCATTTATCGCGATTTGCAAGTGGATTGGGCAAAGGTAAGCGTGTTAACCAGGGGGATGTGATTGGTTATGTGGGATCAACCGGTATGGCAACGGGTCCACATTTGCACTATGAATTGCGTATAGACGGTGTACAGCGCGATCCAACCAAAGTTGTTTTGCCAACGGCTCCGCCGATTGCGAAAAGAGACTCGAACACATTCCAAAAGGAAACCCAATCCTTGGTAGCGCGGTTAAATATCATGCGTAATATTCATTACGCTTCTTTAGACTAACATTGTATGTGACGGGTGGCTCATTGTCAGAGCCGCCCATTAATTCATGTGACGGATAAAGTTAAAATACTTTTCGCAGTAAATCATATCAATAGCCTTTCTAAGGGACTGACGAGTAGTTGAAGCCTGTTTATTATATAGGCATCATGTCGGGCACAAGTCTGGATGGTGTCGATGCTGTGCTGGTTGATTTCAGTGATTCTGCTCCTGCTCTGGTTCAGACTTTCTTTTGTCCCTATGATGATCAATTGCGCACGCAATTATTGTCATTGCATCGGCCCGATTATGACGAACTCAATCGTGCTGCAATTCTCAGTAATCAACTATCCTGTCTTTATGCTGAAGCTACCACAGGCTTATTAAAAAAGTCTGATATCGTATCCCAACAGGTTGTCGCCATTGGATGCCATGGCCAGACGATCAGGCATTGTCCTGAAGCAGAAAGGAACTACACGATCCAACTTGTTAATGCAGCTTTGTTAGCAGAGTTAACCCAGATTACAGTCGTATCGGATTTCAGAAGTCGCGACATAGCTGCAGGAGGCCAGGGAGCTCCACTGGTCCCTGCTTTTCATCAGGCTCTTTTCAAGAGCCCGGATTGTCATCGTATCATTGTGAATATCGGTGGTATTGCCAATATAACCGGCCTTGATCCGCACAATCAAATAATCGGTTTTGATTGTGGTCCGGGAAATATATTAATGGATGCCTGGTGTTTGCGGCATATAGGAAAAGTCTATGATAAGAATGGGCAATGGGCGGCTACAGGCCGGATGATTCCTGCCATACTTGAGTCATTATTGATGGACGATTTTTTCTTGCGCCAACCACCCAAAAGTACCGGAAGGGAGTTGTTTAATCTTAAATGGCTTGAGGGAAAATTACAGGGCGACGAAGCACCGGAAGATGTACAGGCAACATTGTTACAATTAACGGTTATGGTAATTGCCGAGTCCATACACGAGCATTGTGCAACCGCTGAAGAAATCTATGTCTGTGGTGGAGGCGCTCATAATACTTTACTAATGGATCGCTTGGCCGATGCTATTCCAGGAAAGAAAGTGGCGTTGACGGATCAATTAGGTGTGGCAGCCGATTGGGTGGAGGCTTTTGCGTTTGCCTGGCTGGCACAACAAGCGCTATTGCGTAAAACAGGTAACTTGGCTGCTGTTACTGGAGCGAAGGGAGGAAGGATTCTGGGAGCGATTTATCCTGCCTGAATGGGTTTTAATGCTTATACTGAGAATGAAGATCCACAGCCACAAGTACTGGCAGCTCCAGGATTCTTGATGATGAATTGGGCGCCCTGCAAATTTTCTTGGTAGTCAATTTCTGCACCGATCAAATACTGAAAGCTCATGGGGTCAACCAATAGTTTGACACCATTCTTTTCCATAACGGTATCATCTTCGTTGACCAGCTCATCAAAAGTAAATCCATATTGAAAGCCTGAACATCCGCCACCACTGACGAAAACCCTAAGATTGAGATTCTTATTGCCTTCTTCTTCAATGAGTTGTTTAACTTTAGAAGCAGCATTGTCAGTAAATAAAAGAGGAATGTTATTTTCAGTATGCATATCAGTTTCAGTCATATTCATTTTTATTTCTAAGCACCAAGAGACTGGGTTGATTATATCGCATCACTTTCTGTGGATATGCGTTGCTTATCCGGTGTGGATGGAATTAATGTTATCTTTTTCTCAGGCAGTTGTTTATTTCCAGATTCTAACTTGTCCTGATGAATCATTTTTCCTTCGACCGAAGCGCCCAATTGGATTTCTAAAGAACCATAATGGATGTCCCCATATACTTTGGCCTTTGCTTGCAACTCCAGATATCCTCGTGCGTGAATAGGGCCGGTTACTGTACCATTGATAACGATATTGGCGACTTTTATTTCGCCTTCTATACGACCCTCATCACTGAGTACCAATGTGCTGTGTTCATCATCTGCAGCAATGATATTACCAGTGATATGCCCATCAATCCGCAAACCCCCGCTGAAGCTGATATCCCCTGTGATATTGGTATTGACTCCAATCAGAGTATCAATATGGTTGTGAAGTTGGTTTTTCTTTTTTCTACCAAACATACTTTTTCTCCTTCACAAAGCGGGTTGCACAGTTTGGGTTAATATTACCTTACTGTCATTATTTTCATAAAGCTGTACCCGCATACTTTCTACAGTGGCATCAGGCGGTATTTTGAAGCTCTCTTCCAATCGATGAAGAAATTTGAAATCGACAGGAAAATCCTGCGTAGAATGCTTGCTGGTTAGTGGTATGGTTTTATGCTGATCATTTTGTTGCAGCGTAACCTGGAATTTCAATTTTCCTTTGAAATCATTGGATCTCTCTCCACCTTGAGCTAATATCAGCATATAACGATACTTGCCGGGTGTTTGTGTTTCTCTCAAACTGAAATGATAAATCGAAATGCCACTTTTTGTAGTGCCTGGCATGAGATGCTGGAAAAATACCAGCTTTTCTTTCAAATGATTATTTTCGTTAGTAAAGAATTCAACTTGTTTGGCAAGATTCTTGTTGGCTGTAGTGCTAATTTGTAATTGCTGCATCAAATCCCCAATCTGGGAGCATAGCTTTTGTCGTTTTGTTTGTCTGCATGTTCCCGGATCATATAGGTGAAGATGACTTAATTCTTCTTGAACTATATCATCCTGACCGTTAGCCGATCGGCTGCCCGCTTCATACATGCTCCAGGACAGAAAAAGTAATGCTATGCAAGCAATAACAATTG
>ERZ1292625.1711-Hain-H41-01um-R1-1711-length-24016-cov-10_pt1 | contig 24016 bp, 24 predicted proteins | sample MGYA00564400_ERZ1292625 | MGnify/ENA primary metagenome ERZ1292625 (study PRJEB36523, sample SAMEA6512639) | groundwater metagenome | collected 2019-01-08 | study: AquaDiva: Metagenomics assemblies of 32 groundwater samples | reverse complement strand
GCTCGTATTTTTGCGAGGTCATTTGCGGCCGCCGTATTGCTGGGGTCAATCCGCACTATCTCCTCTAAGAAGAAAACCGCATTTTTAAGGTCCACTACGTTTTCATAATACACTGCCGCGCGGCGTGCGGTTTCTAGGTCTTCCGTATAACTCTCCTTCCCTTTCAATGCTTCCGCCGCGGCGGCGCTCGGATTGCCCGAAGCATACAGAAGCTGTGCGAGCACGAAGTGGGGGGCGGAGAGCGCGGGTACGAGCGCAATATAGCGGTCCAGTATGTCGCGCGCCGCCGCATAGCCGGCGGCGCGCGCCCCCCCCCCGCCGAGCCGGCCGAATGCGTATTTGCCTCGCTGATAGAGAGATTCGCGAGGATATACCAGGGCTGTGCGCGCTTCGGCGAGAGGCGTATCGCGCGCTCCAACGCCGATGAAAGAAGCGCGCGGTCAATCGTCACCTCAGGCGGCGCGAGCGAGAGCACATGCGCGAGATAGAGCGCCGTGCGCGCATCATAATCGTAGCGATTGAAATTTGCGGTCAGCACGGAAAGCGCGGCCTGGTATGCGTCAACGCGCGCCTGCCCGGCGAGCGCCGGCTCCTGATGATTCCCGTACATATCATATGCGTTGTAGCCGTACTCAATATCGCCGTAGGTGCCGAGTGCGATACCGTGCGAGAGATATCCTACTTCTTGTGGAACGTCCGTCAGCTGATAGAGGTATGCGTGCGCGAGATCATATGCCGCAATCGCAGGCCGAATGGAAAACGGAATAATAAGAAGTACGAGTGCGGCGGCCATCGGCCATGAGATGCGCCGCATTGCCGCAGTCACCGCGAGCACTTCGCGCGGAGAATCCTCAAACGACACGGCGAGAAGGGCGGCGAGCAGTGCGAGCAGAAGCCAAAAAGAAGAAACCGTGTCAAAAACGAAGAAGTTCTGGACGGCATACGCGAGAGCAAGGAACGTGAAGATGCCCGCAATTATTTCATCATCTCTCTTCGCGAGCCGGCGCGCGGCGGTTAAGAATGAGGCGATGAGCGCGAGATAGAGGAGGAGCCCGCCGATTCCGTACTGTGCGATGTAATCCAAGAAAGCGTTGTGCGAACGGTCAAACCATTGTTCGTATATTTGCGTAGGGTCATAAAAACGGTTGAAGAGTACGTCAATATGTTCCGCCCCGACTCCGAACAATGGGCTCTTTTGTATTTCCGCCGCCATATTCTTCCAGACGAAGAGGCGGCTGCTGACCGTTCCGTCGGAGACGGAGATGGAGGCGATGCGCGCGACGGGCTCAAACGGTACACGCGCAAGCTCCGTGCGAAACGCGAAAAATAATCCCCCGAGAATAACGAGAAAGCACACTGTTATTGCCGCCAGGGTCTTTTCCTTTCTTTCTCCGCGCCACGCGAGATAGCCGAGATATACAAAGCCGGCGAGACCGAGTGCGAGAATAGTCCCGCGCGTCGCGGTGAGGATTATTGCAATGACTTGCGCTAGTGCGCCAAGGTACGCGGCGCGGCTCCATCCTCCCGATAGCGAGAGTGCGGCGGCCAAGGTTGCGAAAAGAGCAATGCCGAGATAGCCGGCGAAGAATGCCGCGTTGCCAAGCAGGCTCCCGATGCGTCCGCCGGCGAGGAGCCACTCGCCGATACCGTAGAATGCAACGAAACCGCCGATTGTCGCGACGGCGCGCAAGAGGCGGGCGAAGAACGCGCCGTCGGCATAGAGCAGAATGAGATAAAAGCTTGAGACCGCGCACGTGAGCATCAGGAGTCCGTCGCCGCGCGCGAGAATGCTCCAGAAACTCCGGTAGAGGTCAAGGCCGACTGCGCTCGTGACGTAGGCAAGGACAAGGAGTATGCCGGGAATCCAAGCTTCCCACCGGAACAGACGCGTCCAGAAGAATGCGCGTCCGTGCGCTGCAAGGAGAACAAATGCCGCAACGGCAAACAAACTGAACGCATAAAAAAGCAATGTTTTGGGGACCAGATACGGATAGATGAACCCGCTCCAGACTATGACGGGGAGAATGACCGGCGCGACGAGCAACCAGGGGTATGCGCGCTCTATAGGTACCACGAGACGGCCTATCATGATTTCTCCCATTCGACGCGAAGCTGGAGCACATAGGTATCGCCGGAAAAATATTTCCCAGCCGCCGCGAACGCTTTTTCAATATGAACGATGTCGTTTTTCGTGCGCGCCGTGAGAAATTCAAGATACGCATAGTGATAGAATTTTAATTCCGGTTGCACGAGGGTTGATTTCTCGTATGCGATGCGCGCGGTTTTGTATGCGCCGAGCCGCTCCATAAGCACGCCGAGATTGTGCCACGGAAGGCCTGACGTAGCTCCGCCAGCTTTGACTGCACGAATCAAGTACTCATACTCCAGCGAACCATCTCCGAGAAGCCCGTATTGATTCGCAATGCCGACAGAAAGAATCGTGGCAGATGAGGTGGCAGTAACAAGCAGGTTAGAAAGCCTTTTAATTTCAGCATCCGCTTTTGCGACGAGTTCCGGATTGCCGGCATATGCGCCTTGAAAGTTCCATGAAGCGACAGTATCGCCCTGCGCGAGAGGAAGAGGGTTCATCATCGGACTTTTCTGTGTGCGTATAGCAGTCGTGGTAGCGATAGTGTTTGTCGTTGTAGCACTAACGTTTTGTTCAGCTATGGGCAGCGTTGGGGAAATGGCAGAACGCGGAAAGAAAAACTGCGTACTACCCGCGACGATTATGATGAGAACGCCCCCGATAATAAGCAGTTTCGTCTTGTTCATAGTGCTGAAAGCATATCACGACAAACGCCGCCCCGCGAAAGCGGGGCGGCGTTTGTGTGAGGAGTCGTTATAGTTATGAGCCGGCATTAACGGCTGCACGAGTTTTCGCGCCGAAGTATCCGACAGCGGGGGTGATGCCCTTCGCTTTCTGATACTTGATGAGTGCGGCTTTTGTCAGACCGCCGAACTTTGTCGTTTCCTTCCCCGGAGAGCCGGCACCACTATTCGCAATGGTGTAGCCATGAGAGTTTAAGAACATTTGCAGAGCTTTTACTTCGCTCCCGAGAGAGCCGACAGTGAGATTGGCCTTGAACACAGATACTGCCGCGCTCGTTACCGAGCCGGTCGTCGTGCCTTCAAGCGCCGCCCTCACACTCGCCATCGTTGCCGCGTCAACATCAAATGATGCGAGGACGTCAAGAATGGATTGTATCTGCGAAACCGAAAGGCCTGAAGCGGGCATTGCAACGGTTGCTGGCACGGCTGGCGTTGCTGATACTGCGGGCGTTGTGGTCGAAGCGGGAGTTGCGGGTACCGCTGGTGTCGCAGACACTGTAGGCGAACCGCCGCCACCGCCTGTCGAAGTGCTTCCCCCACTGCTGGTTGACGAACAGAGCGTAGAAGACGGAGTGATAGTAACGGTTACGCTGGTACTCGGCGCATACGCGAGAAGCGATTGGCTGGCGCTACAGATATCGCTTGACACACCGGTAAGCGTACTCGCCGTGAGTCGATTCAGACTCGGAGCCGTTATCTGAAACGTCGAGCCGGACTGCATTGTGACACTGAAGTTCCCTGCGTTTACCGTTATAGATTCAACAGTGGCGCTTGAACCGGAAACATTCAACGTGATGCCAGCCACGCTTAAGACCGTATCCGTAGTGAGTGTGACATCGGTCGCTGCGGCGAGAGCAAGCGAGGGGGCGAGGAGCAACGCCACGGCAATTCCTACGCGAGAGAGCATTCGTGGCATAGTGAGTTTATTTTAATTAATAAGTTACTCGCTATGCGACTACTGGAACGCCCAGAAGTTGAATGCGTAGACGGCAGAAGCCACTGAGGCGGTGGTGGTACTGACATTGACCATCTCCACGTTTATTGTGCTAACCCCTGTCGTGGAAGCCGACTGCAGATGGATATACGATGGGAGCGAACTTGTTGCCATCACGAACGGTCGGCTGGCTCCAGAGGCGACTCCAGCGACAAGATTCGTTATTGCGACTCCCGCAGAAGTGTACGGAGTGCAATTCGCATAGACCCCCGTCGTAGAAGCGACAGTGAAGGTTATTGCTTGTGTCACGCAATAGCCAGCCACGATGTTGTTCACAGCACTGCCAGTGGCACCTACCGTGAGTGTGCTTTGTGTTGAGATAGCGCCGGCGGCAGTCGTTGTTGCATTCCCTCCGACCCAGAATGGACCAGCTACGGACGCCGATTGGGTCGTGGAGGCATTAGTGAATGTGCTTACGCCGGTTACCCCGAGCGTCGTAGAGAATGAACCAGATGTGCCGGTTAGACCTGCTATAAGCGTTAGAGCGCCGGCGGTGCTGAAGGTTGAGGTCGCCGAACCGCCGAAGTAGGCGCTGTACGCCGAGAACATCGTTGAGGTCGCCTGGCCGAGCGTCGTCTGGCCGGTTACACCGAGCGTACCGGATGCAGTAACATTCGTCGTAGTTACACTTGTGTCAATCGTGGTCGAGGTTGCCTGTGCGATGCCTGCGCTCACGAAGACGACTGCGAGCCCGAGAATAACGGTACGAGTTACTCTCCCGAGACTGCTGATGTACTTTTTAATGCTATTCATAACTATAATCAAGATTTTATTACTGCGAACGAATAATAAAGGCGCGAGTGCCTTTCAGGGTCAAGTGTACTCCACTCCAGCTCCAAGAAAATGCAAAATACAAAGGAGGCTGTGGATAACCTCGTTCGGCATGAAAAGGTTTCAGCACTAGAAAACACAAAAACCGTCCCGCTAAAAGCGGGACGGTTTTTGTGTTTTCTAGGCCAATGTCCTAGACGGAAGTCCTGAGGCGGTAATCCGCCGAAGGGCTAGTACTGTTAACCGTTAATGCTAACAGATCGTGTACCGACTGTGAGCGGAAGCGTCTTGATGAGGTAGTCGCCCATCCAGTCAATCGTAGCTGTCGCATGTGTCGCATTGGAGGCATGGTCGGTCAAGTCAGACCAGTCAGACCACGCGAAGGATGCCGCAGAACTATTGCCTATCGTACCAGCGGCTGACGAGAAGACAGCCGTTGAAGACGCAGTCGTCTGCACATTTGCGATGCTGACATCAATGGTGTTGTTGCCAGTTGTAACACCACCGACCGTACCGCGGAGTTCGTAGGTCTTTGAACCACCAGCCGTGACCGTTTCTACCGTTGTCGGACGGAAGTGGAGCAGACAGCTTGTGAAGTTATCGCAGGAGTCGAGGGTTCCGAGGAGGTTACCTGTCGTCGTTGCGAAGGTTCCCGCAATTGAGTTGGAACCGTCCCACAACTTTAGAGTCGTCGTCGCGCCGAGGCTGAGGGCCGCAGTCTTGTTGACTGTGAAGACCATAGAGCCCCAGTCAACGTCGCCCGCCGCGTCAGCGGTAACCTTTACTCGTCCGAGGACCTTATCGGTTCCATCGGAGAGTATGGTTGAATCAAGCGCGACTGCAGAGAGGGTCGGAATTGACTTCCTCACATACATCGTGCCCTTGCCCGTCGTTACCGCCGAGTCGAGGTCTGCAGACGAGAGTGTCGTGCCTACCGTACCCGCAGAGTTCGTTTCGCGATAGCCCTCGTCTGCGTCAAGCACCACCGAGACCGCCGAACCGGAAGTTGCTCCGGAAGCAATCGTGGAGAGCGAGACATAGACATCAAGCTTCTTCGAAGCGTCTGACGGGATGTAGAACGAGAGACCGGTGAAGGTCGCCGTCGCGTAGGTCTGGCCTCCCGAAGAGAGCGCCAGAACCGCCGTTGAGTCCGTAGAGACCTGGCTTGTGCCACTCAGATACCGAAGGGTAATAGAAGCAACCGAAGTCGCGGCATTCGCCGGAACCTTCACGGCAATCTTATCCACGGTGAATGACGAGTACTGCGAGGTGAAGTTGAACGAGCCAACCTTCACCAAGCTGGAACCCGCAATCGCGTTCGCGGTGTCAGGCCCTGTGCCGACTGCCGCCGCAAGGTCAGACGAACCGATGGTGATTGTCTGGAGAGTAACCTCGCTGACAACGACCGACTGTGCAGTCACCGCGCCGGTACCACCCGTTGTGGCATCAATCTGCGCCGTCCACGCGCCGATACCGGCGCTGGACTTGAGATTACCGTAGAGGTTAATCGTCTTCGTGCCGTTTGCCGGTATCGCGATGTTGACCGAGTAGGAGTTATCCCCTGCAGTATTAGCACTGCCTGCCGGAGAAACCTTCGTTGAACCAATCTGCGCGCCGGTCGCATTGTCCTTCAGCATAAGGTCCGTGATGCTCGACGCTTCTACTGCAGAGAGGTTGATGGCGATGGTGTTGACGTTCACTCCCTCGGTTGAACCAGCGGAGAGCGTGAACGAACCGAGTTTGACATTGTTCGTGCCCGCAATCACCGTCTGGTCACCGTAGCCGGAGTACTTGGACACCGTCATCGTCGACGACGAGATGGTGCGCGAGTTGCCTTCAACTTCTGTAACGGCAGTCACGGTGTCACCCGAGCTCATACCCTCGGTGTCTGCGGCCGCAACCGAGACACCGATATCAGCCGTTGACGCATCTGCGAAGTCCACCGCGGTGCTTGTCTTCGCATCGCCGTAGATGTCCAAGATTTCAACCTGGCCATGACGAGCGACGAAGGACGAACCCAGAGTGAATTCGGTGCCGGTGACGTCAGGGTTGGCGTCATCAACAAGGTCCTTTGTAGAGCCGATTTGGACACCGTTGAGGAATATCTTGGCGTTGTCCATACCGATAGCCGCTGTCTGGTCTAGCCACACTTTCAAGGCCGTAATCTTGACGTCCTCGCCTGCGGCGCGGACTTCAAAGGTTGCCCATTTGACATTAGTTGAAGAAAGCGCGACGTTCTCACTTGGAGAATTCGTCGCCTTCGTGATAGAGAGCGTGCCACCCGCGATAGTGTTCGCGGCGGCGGCTGCGAGGGTGCCGGAGACATCAATCGGTTGACCGAGCTCGGCATCAATGAAGCGCGCATCTATGTCGCGACGAATCTGGATGTCGTACGTGTAGCTGGAGCCGCCGATGATATCGGCAAGCACCTTGATGATGCGCGTACCCGTCGCGAGACGAAGCGGAGTCGCCGTAAGGTCAAAGGTAATTTTATCCTTGACCGCCTGCGCTACCGTAGAGCCGATTAGAACGCCGTCTATATAGAGACGGAAGTTCTTGAGGTCGCCGTCCTTAGAGGTACCGCGATTTTCGAAGGTAATGCTCTGGAGGTCAACCGCATGGGTTGAAACCACTGTTGAGCCCTCAAAGACGCGGACATCATTGCCCGGATTCTCTGTTGCGCCCGTAGGACCGTTATAGGTGATTGCCACCGTACCGATTGATGCGGCCGAGATGGTCTGGGTGCCGCCCGTAATTGGGAGCGCCACCGAGGAATCAAGCGTGCCGCCGGATGTAACCGAGACGAGCTGGACGCCAACTTGCTGTCCATTTGCCGTGCTCAAGATATTCGAGCGGATAGAGACCGTGTAGGTCTGTCCCGCCGGTACCGTGAAGAGGCCGGTTGAATCGTTGAAGTTGAACGCACCCGAGCTGACGCTCGCCGCGTCAGTGAGGCGGACTGCCCCGCTGAAGAGGTAGATGTTCGTCAGAATTGAATCGGAAGACGCTCCGGTGCGCTTGAGACCAAGGTTCGTCACATTGATATCAACGCCGGTCGGGTTCGCGAAGGTGAACTTCGCGAGTTCGGCAATCGCCTGGCCCTGTACCAGAGCAATGCCGTTCGGAGAGTCGGTCGCGAGCGAGACCTTGAGGCCGTTGCCCGTACCGGCTGTTACCGGAGCTGGTGTCGTACCGCCGGTCGTTGTCCCGCCTGTTGAGACAGTGCCGCCGAGGTTGAATGCCGCACGAGATTTAGAACCGAAGTAGCCGGCTGTCGGCGAAACGCCTGCCGCCGTCTGCCACGCGCTTACTGCCGCTTTCGTCTGACTGCCGAAGTAGCCCGTCGCACCAGCCGCAATAGAGTAGCCGCCTGCGATGAGCGCGTTCTGGAGACACGTTACCGCCGTACCCCTGGAGCCGATTGTGAGGTCAGCCGAGAAGGAACAGCTTGAAGCGCCCACCGTGGTTGAACTGGAAGCCGGAGCCGCAGTACCCGTGAGGGCCGCCTGAACGTTTGCGACTGTCGCCGCATTAGCACCGAACGCGGAGATCATGTTGAGTACCGACTGGATTTGCGCGTCGGTCAATGTCGCCGCATGCGCTATAGGCGCAAGGGAGAGCATTGACGTCGCGAACGCGAGTCCGGTTACTATCGCTGCAACTTTCACTGTCGCTTTTGTAGTTACCATTTGCATAACAATTGTTAATGATTTAGGGAGCACATAATAATCAAGTTGGGAGCACGAGCACTTTCATTTTCACACTACCCCACAGCGTACGGTATCGACCAGTGCGCCATGGATTAGTTGGCAAGGGTTGTTATCAAAGTACGCCCTAATCATCGAGAAGTGTGAGCTCTCGTTAGGACTGGTTCAGTATATAGCAGAAACAAGTGTTCCCGAATACCGACATGTGGATAACTGGCTCGTTATCACGGGTGCATACTAGCAAAAACGGAAGGGAAAAGCAAGGTTCAACCTTAAATCCGAATCCTCAAGGTTGAACCTTGCTTTTCTTCCTAGGCGAGAGAATAGGTAGTCCAACGGCGTTCGCCTTGTTTCAGCACTATGCCTGCCATAATAAGGGCTAGAAGTTCGCGTTGTATGGTCTTTTCTGAAACGCCGCGTATAAGCGTTGAAATGTCCTTTATATTCGCTTTCTTCTTATTTCTTATAACGGACACTATCGCGTCTTGTCTGTCCTTTACAACATTGGTGTCCTTTATGTGTCCTTTATTCACTTGGCGTGGGCCTTTGGAGATTTGTTTTGGCTCTTTTTGACTTGAGCTTTGGAGTTTTGAGATTTTAGAGAGTGTGGGCGCGTCGTCAAGGAAGAGCCTCGGCTCTTCGTAGGTGGCAACTTCTTGAAGCAACATATGCGCCTCTCGAGTAATGAGGTTAGTATTCATAGAAGAAAGGAGGCCGCCGGTTCGCGCTATGGAAAGCATGCTTGAAAGGGCAAGGAGCTCGCGAGAAAGTGCCGTACGCGACGCAACGAGGGGCGCTAGTGCCGCATCGACAAGGCCTATCGCAATTGCGTCAATACGACTTCTTAAGGACGCCGATTCAGCAAAGGCGGGCGTGATGAGATGAATGGCTTTCGCGAGGCGTTCGGCTTTTTTATAGATGAATACTCTACGTATGTCCTTTTCAAATATGTTATTAAATATGCTTTTCTCTAGGACAAAATCACTCAATTGAGTATCTTTTGCTCCATTCTTAATTTGTCCAATTTCAGTGCCGTGTCCCATATCGTATAGGACAGTATACTTCCGCACGGATAGTGCGCAAGCTTTTCTGTTCAGGTTTTGTGTGGAAGATACGACACAGTGTTACAATATGCGCATACTACAATACCTATGAGCCGTAAAAACGATACGAACGGTGCTCGCCGAGGGCGTGCGCGCGAGGAGAGAGTAAAGGAATACGACACTCTTATTCGCTATGCTTCTGCCATAGTGCTCCTCGCAGCGGGAGTTCTGCTTCTGCTTGCGGTCTTCAACGCGGCAGGCCCCGTGGGCACTACCATCTTCGCTATGAGCTATGCGATAGTCGGCATCGGCGCATTCCTTCTCCCGCTTGCTTTGATTGCGGTCGGTCTCTATGCGGGCTTTGGTCGACCGACACTCGCGCCTTTGACCGCCTCCGGTCTTCTGCTCATCGTCGCCTCGGTTCTTTCTTTCGCCGGTTTATTTCCCGACACTCGCTTCGGCGGAGAAGTCGGCTCATGGTCTGCCACTGTGCTCGCCGGATTTTTCGGCTTCTGGGGCGCCTTTGTACTTCTCGGTGCGACCATCGCTATCGGTATCGCGATTGTGAGCGACCTTGAGGCGCTTGGGGCGCTCCTCGGAGAGAACGTGTCCTCGCTCTGGGAACGCATACGCTCGAGCAGAAAAAGCGATAATGAAATGTACGGGGAACAAGAATTTGAGGACGTCGTCGGCGTGCCCAGCACCACATCTGATGTGGTGCTGGGCGTGCCAGAAACTGAAGAGTATGAACCTGTCGTGACCGTCTTTAACCGTCCGACCGGCAGACAAGGTTCGGGAATCGCGAACTTCGATGCCGAATATGAAGCGCCTCCCCTTTCAATCCTCGGCGTGGACCGCGGCAAACCGGGTGTCGGCGATATTAAGGCGAACGCGAACATTATCAAACGCACTTTCCAAAATTTCGGTATTCATCTTGAAATGGACGAGGTCTCGGTCGGTCCGACTGTTACTCGCTATGCAGTGAAACCTGCCGAAGGGGTGCGTCTTTCAAAAATCGTCTCGCTTGCAAATAATTTGGAACTTGCGCTCGCGGCACACCCCGTGCGCATCGAGGCGCCTATCCCGGGCAAATCGCTTGTCGGTATTGAAGTGCCGAATACCATCAAAGCGATGGTCGGCCTCGGAGGACTCTTGGGCGCTCCCGAATGGAGCGAGAGCGCCAAGCCATTACTCGCGGCGCTGGGCCGCGACATTACCGGCACGCCGCATTACGTCAATATCGCGAAAATGCCGCACGCGCTCGTCGCGGGCGCGACAGGGTCGGGTAAAAGTGTCGCGATACATTCGCTCATCACCTCTCTTCTGTATCGAAATGGCCCGAACCAGTTGCGCTTCATCATGATAGACCCGAAGCGCGTTGAGCTCACCGCCTACAACGGTATTCCCCATCTCCTCACGCCGGTCATCACCGACCCGAAGAAGACCATTTTTGCCTTAAAATGGGCGGCCAAGGAGATGGAACGACGGTATGACATTCTCGAGGCGGAACATGTGCGCGATATAGATTCCTATCATGCCACCATAGGTGAGCCGGCGAAGAAGAATCGAGCACAAGAGATGCCGGAAGCTCTTCCTTTCATCGTCATCGTCATCGACGAGCTCGCTGACATTATGCATAGCTATCCGCGGGAGCTTGAGGCTTCCATCGTGCGTCTCGCGCAGATGTCGCGCGCGACCGGTATCCATCTGGTGCTCTCTACCCAGCGCCCTTCGGTGAATGTCATCACCGGTCTTATCAAGGCCAACGTCCCCACCCGTATGGCGCTCCAAGTCGCCTCACAGATAGATTCCCGCACCATCCTTGATGGTGCGGGGGCGGAGACCCTGCTCGGTGCGGGCGACATGCTTTACCTCTCAAGCGATATGGCGAAGCCGGTGCGTATCCAGACGTCTTTTATCAGCGAGAGCGAAGTAAGAAGGGTCGTGAGCTACATCAAAAGCCATAACGCAGGAAATCTCTCCAGCATAGACTTTGGTGGGACGAGCGCAGAACCGAACGATGTCATCGGGCTCGTGAACGGAGATCTGTACGATGATGAAATAGATGACGACCTCTATGAAGAGGCGCGCGCCGCAGTTGAAGAAGTCGGTCGCGCCTCCACCTCGTATCTGCAGCGCAAATTGAGAATCGGATACTCGCGAGCGGCGCGGCTCATGGACGTGCTCGAGGCGCACGGCGTCATCGGTCCGGCTGACGGTTCAAAGCCGCGAGAGATACTCACGAAAAAGGAAGATGACTAAATATCTTATAGGGGCAGTGCTCATCGTCTTCATAGGCTACGGTTGTATAGAAGCGTGGCCGCTTGTCAATGGCCCCTCTCTCTTTATTGATTCTCCGGTCAATGACACCTCATTTCCGAATGGCATCGTAAGCGTGCGGGGGAAAGCCGCGCGCGCGGCGTCACTCACACTCAACGGAGCGTCCATTCTCCACGACCGGGACGGCGGCTTTTCATCAACGCGTACCTTCCCCCGCGGAGGCTCTCTACTTACCTTCGTAGTCATCGACCGTTTCGGCAGAACGGTCACTGCTACTCGCTCGATTTTCGTCCCTTAACTAGCAATTAGGCTTTAGGCACTAGGCTCTAGTAATGCTATGCTAACGCCTAAAGCCTAGCGCCTAACAAACTTATCCATTATGGCCTTCGGAAAACCAAAAAAAGAAAAAGTTTTGAAGACCGTCACCGCAACGACGGCTGATAAAAGCGAGCGGCAGAAATCCATTGACCAGGCGTTGAAAGAAATTCGCACAAAGTTCGGCGATGAGTCTATTACGACATTTGGTGCTGGCGCTCCGCAAAAAATCCCAGTGATATCAACGGGCTCAATTGGGCTTGATTCGGCGCTCGGCGTGGGAGGTATCCCACGCGGGCGCATTATAGAGATATTCGGTCCGGAATCTTCCGGAAAGACGACGCTCGCGCTCCACGTCGTCGCTGAGGCACAGAAAGCCGGCGGCATCGCCGCATTCGTTGACGCCGAACACGCGCTTGACCCGGAATATGCGCGCAGAATCGGCGTGAAGCTCTCCGAGCTTCTCATTTCGCAGCCGGACACGGGCGAGCAAGCGCTCGACATCGTCGAATCATTGGTGCGCAGCGGAAATGTGGATATTATCGTCATCGACTCGGTCGCGGCACTCACGCCGAAAGATGAGATTGAAGGAGAAATGGGTCAACAACATGTGGGCAAACAGGCGCGGCTCATGAGCCAAGCACTGCGGAAGCTCACTGCTATCGTCGCGCGTAGCAAGACAATCATCATTTTCATCAATCAGATTCGCATGCAGATCGGCGTCATGTTCGGCAATCCGGAGACGACGCCGGGCGGCAAGGCGCTCAAGTTCTACACGTCGGTGCGTCTGGACATCCGCCGCATCGCTTCCATTAAAAAAGGCGAGGAGGTCGTCGGAGGTCGCGTGCGCGTGAAGGTAGTAAAAAATAAGGTCGCCGCTCCCTTCAGGACCACTGAATTTGACCTGCTGTATAACGAGGGCATCAGCCGCGAAGGCGAGCTCATCGCACTCGGCGAGAAATTTGGTCTAGTTGAAAAGGCAGGCGCCACCTACAAATTTAACGGCGAGAAACTCGCCGTCGGTTACGACGCTTCGCGCACCTTCCTTCGCGACAACAAGGACGTTGCCAAAGAACTCCTCAAACAAATCAAACTGAAACTCGCCGAAGGATAATGAAAACGATTCTTGTGGATGCAGTAGACGCATTCGTAATCAAGGGCGAAGGAGTTTATGAACCGATGCTCGAATTGCTTGAACGATATCCGAATCAAAAGATTATTCTGACCGGAGCAAACGACGTACAGATGAAAGAGTTCGGTCTGAACAAAATGCCGTACGAGGTTTTCACACTCAAACATAATCCTGAGAAAACCGATCCGATGTATTTCAAGATGATGCTCGAGCATTTTGGATTGAAACCAGAAGAGGTGATTTATTTCGAGCACAATCCTAATGCGGTCAAAAGCGCAGAATCCGTCAATATCACTTCCTATCATTATGATGCTGGAAAGAAAGATATCGGGGCACTCGAAATGTTTCTCAAAAATAATATCTAACCCCTTATTCTCGAGTGTACCATCTTTCACGCTATAGCGTGAATTAAGGTACACAGTGAAATATAGAAAAATGTTGTTATTACAAAATTAAAGAGTAACAAGATTGAAATGCTTGCGGAAGGCGTAATCGCTTTCGTCTATAAATGATGCTGCGACGTAACGTATCTCTCCTTTCCCGCTCCCGAGATGCGAACGGAGCAGAGTGACGAGCTCGTCGCATGGGTACGGTTGTATCCACGCACTATGTTGGAAATGAACAAAGCCCGCGCTTCTCAATAACATGCGGAGTGTATCGCGAATTTTCTTCCGCCTCTCCGGTACGTCAAACATGACAACGCGCCATTTCCCATCCCATCTAACAGGCAATGGAATTACATATGCTCCTGCATATAAAGCGTCAATTTTCTCCTCTCCTTGCTGGGTGAGATGTATCTCGCGCTTTCTGCCCTCTCCCGTTATACGAATAAGCCCGTTTCGTTCCAATCGGAGCAGTGCTTGCGTGATGCGTTGGTTGAACCGCATGGTGTTCCTGCGAGAAATCGGATTGAGATACTCAAAAAGACCTAATACTTTGGGCGCGACAAGTCCAACGGCAAGAACGCCGGTCACACAGAGTGTTCCTAGAATTATTGTCTGGAGTGGAACACGTCTATTCCCTTTAGCGCGTGCGATTATTTTACCGATGTCTTTGCGATCTAGACTTTCTTTCCCGCGTTTATCATTAAAACCCATGTACCATATTCTACGCTATAGCGTGAAATAAGGTACATTCAGTTTATGAGTATCTGTGGATAAATGAAATGCCGAGAATCTTTAAACGCTCTTCGTGGCGGAGACGAAGGCAAGTGCACGCGATATCTCGCGCGCGACGTAGAGAAGAGCGAATAGCGCAAGGAGTATGAACACCTGCACAAGGAGACGAGTGTGCAGGAATGCCGCGAAATAGAACTGCGGGATATCCAGAAAATTTGTCGGGGCGTTTTGCAATACGTGGGCGACCCATACTTCTCTCCCGAGACCCCAGAGCGCGAGGAGGGACACGAGCGTAGAGAATACGCCGCTTGAGATGGCGAATCGAAGCGCGCGAATAAGATGCACCCGCTGCATCACGATACGCTCAATATGTGTTCGGTCATCATTCATACTACTCGTAGTGTTGTTCATCATAGGCCTGTTTGAAAAGTTTTTTGGCGCGATGAACGCGCGTCTTTACCGCTGGAATGGAAAGGTCTTCACTCGCAGCTATCTCCTCCTGACTCTTACCTTCGATGAACTGCAGTCGCAACACTTTCGCTGCAGTTTCAGGAAGTTTCGCGAGTGCCGTAATGACCTCGTTCCGTATCGAAAGGTCCTCAAGAAATTCTGCACGCGCATCCGGCAACGACTCATAATGCTCGGGAAGCAGTTCGGCACGCTTGCCTCGCTCGATGCTTTTATGGCGGTACTTCGTATAGGCGACACGATTGAGTATCGTGTATGCCCATGAGGAGAAGCTTGCGCCCTCTTGGGCATGATACTTGTCCGCATAGAGATACATCTTGGTAAAGGCGTCTTGCACCGCTTCTTCGGCATCTTCCGGACTCTTCAGTATCGTCCGTGCGCGTCGCAGGAGAGCCGCTTCATAGCGGCGGACGAGCACCGCAAAGAGGTCTGGCTCCATCTGCGACCGTGCGAGCACCTCGGCGTCGGAGAGTTGGGAAAGCTCCGTATTTGAAAAACTCATAATGTCTGCTAGCATACATTAATCGCCCTCTTTGGGCACTTTTTATAACTCAATTTATCCAGCGTTAGTTGCAACCTATGGCCGTACTCTCCTATAACGAAATCCTTAAAGGCAGTGTCATTAACTACAATAATGAGCCGTATGAGGTGCTCTCGGCGCACATCTTCCGTATGCAGCAGAGGAAGCCGGTAAACCAGACCAAGCTCCGTCAGTTAGTCGGCGGTAAGGTCGTGGAAATTTCTTTTCATCAGAATGAGACCGTGACCGAAGCTTATGTCGGCAAAATGCAGGCGCAATATCTCTACACTAATAAAGGCGCGAGCTGGTTCGCCGAGGAAGGCAATCCGAAGAACCGATTTTCATTTCCCGAAGAAGTTGTGTACGACAAGGTACAGTGGCTCATGCCCAATTCAGTCGTGGATGTACTCACCTACGAAGAGAAGCCAATGACCATAAAAATCCCTGTCAAAGTTGAGCTTGTCGTCAAAGATGCCCCTCCGGCAGTGAAGGGAAATACCGTCTCAGGCGGCACCAAGCTCGTTGAGCTCGCCACGGGCGCAAAAATAAATGTGCCGCTCTTCATCAATACGGGCGACATCGTCCGCATCAACACCGATACCGGCACCTACACGGAACGTGTCAATAAAGCCTAAAAATTATGCGGAGACGTAGGGGAGGAGCGCCATATAGCGGGCGCGCTTGATGGCCTGCATAATGTCGCGCTGTTTCCCCGCGGGAATGCCGGTGCGTTTTTTGGAAAGCATTTTCGCGTGCGGATTGGTGAAGAGCTTCAAATAGGCGACATCTTTGTAGTCGATGAATTTTTTTATCTCTATTTCTTCCCTCTCTGCTTGATACGCCATGTTTGTAAAATTGAAAATTGTAAATTGAAAATTTAGAACGGTATGTCTTCGGGATTAATCTCTTCGTCTGGATACTTGATTGCTTCGTCATCTTTTGGTGCCAGCTGTTCTTCTTGTCCAGCGCGCGGAGCGCCTGCACCACTTCCACCACCTTTGCCATCAGCGCCGAATTGGAAATTATCCACGACAATCTCGGTGCGATAATTCTTCTTCCCGCTCTCTTTATCGTCCCACGAGCGCGTCTGGATGCGCCCCTCAACGAAAATAGGCCGACCCTTCTTCATATACTGCGCGATGACTTCTGCGGTGCGGCCGAATGCAACGATGTTGTGGAACTCAGTCGCTTCCTGTTTCGCTCCACTTTTATCCTTGTAGGTTCGATTCGTCGCAATGCCGAAGTTCGCGACCTGACTTCCGGACGGCAGCGCCTTCAGCTCCGGGTCGCGGGTAAGATTGCCGTAGAGAAATACTTTGTTGAGATACATACGCCAATTATACAACAATATTCTCAAGCGCAGCGTCGAGTTCCGCACTGGCGGTCGCCTCGTCTTCGACCCTCTCGCGCTCCGGCATCTTCGAAGAGAGTTCGCGCATCTCGACCGAATGACGGGCGGCGTCCTTCGTCGTCAATAGGTCAATAAAGCGAATAATGTGTTTGTTAGTGTTCGCTGTTGCAAGTATTTCAGCGTGGGCGGCGGCCGTCGTCTCGTAGACAATCCAGGAGAAGTAAGCAGAGTCGAAATCACGTCGACCGGAAGTCTCTTGAATGGAGATGGTGTACGCGAGCTGAATCTTTTCTGGTTCGCCTTCGGCAACGAGCGTGCCTTTGCTCTCAATGAGCTCGCGTATCGCCTGATATGTTTTCTTTACTTCTTCGGTAGGAAGTTCTGGGTCAAGATGGAAGCCGAGCTCGTAGACGCGAAGTTCCGCACCCGTATCTTCAAACGCCCCACCAACCCGCATTTCTGCGCCTGCCTTGCCGGCAGGCAGGTCCTTATCCTTCGCCATAATAGCGGCATCCTATCACGAGAGCATCGGTAGAGCAAATACGCGGTCGGCGTTGGCGAGGAGGGCCTGACGAACGGTTTCGGGGTCGTCGCCTCTGATTTCAGCGATTTTGAGGGCAACATCGATGGCTGCGAGCGGGTCGTTGCGCTTTCCGCGGCGGGAAGCGGGCGCAACATAGGGGGCGTCGGTTTCCGAAAGAATACTGGTAAGCGGCACGGCACGGATAACCGCATCGTAGTCGCGTGCGAAGGTGATGACTGCGGTAAAAGAAACAGTGAAATCAAGCGCGAAGAATGCTTCTGCCTCTTGTATGCCGCCGACGAAGAAGTGAATATCTCCGCGCAATGTTGAATGTTCGACTTTTGCTTCTTTCAAAATTTCTATCAACTCGTGATACGCGTCTTGAGTGCCTTTACTAGGACGACAGTGGATAATAAGCGGTTTGCCGAGCTCGCTGGCAAGAGCGATTTGGTCATTGAGTATTGCTTTCTGTTTGCGCTTTACTTCGTCATTCATCTCTGCCGGGCGAAAATAGTCCAGTCCGCACTCCCCTATCGCCACGACCTTTGGATGCTTTGCGAGCTCGCGATATTTCTCTATGTCATACCATTCATCCTTCTCTTTATTCGGATGCAGGCCGATGGAGGCGAAGAAGTGTTCGTATTTTTCCGCGAGTGCAACCGCTTTTCTTGATGACCCATAATCAACACCGACGATAATGCCCGCGACGCCCTCTTCGCGCATCCGCTCAATAAGCGCGTCACGGTCGCTGTCATACGCATCAAACTGCAGGTGGCAATGCGCATCAACGTACTTGAATTCCATGTCCCGAGCGTAGCATACAAACAATTAGGGCGACTCGTTTCCGAGCCGCCCGCGATGAAAGTTCTATGTCGCCAATCCCTTTTTCCGGTAGAGCAGAGTTGCCGTACTCACCAAGAAGCCGATGCCGAGCGGTATTGCGCCGATAAACAGCAGAATGAATGGCTCATCCTCTCCCGGACAGTCGCTTTGGACCAAGACGGCTGCAATAAACATGAGCCCCAGTGTCAGGAAGACCAGAAAACCCGTTGCGATTGCCGGAAAGGACAGGGCACTGAGAACGACGCTCGATGCGGTCAATCCCGCAAGGGAAAGCGCAACAAGAACGACTTCGACGCGACGGGCATCATGATTGATTCCGGTCATACTCTTCAAGATGACGGAAATCATGTACACCGCCGCCCCAATCGCCGCTCCAGTAAGGGCCGGTATCGCGAAATCCATACTGTTCATCGGCTTGCCACCTCCAAGAAGCAACGCGCCGATGAGTTGGAATAACCCTATCCAGATATTGCAGGAACGTAATTTTTCCATCTCTCCCTCCCGAAAACGTGTCTCACGCGGCGCGCGAGTTCCGATATGACAATACCTTTACGAGGCGATTTTGTCGAGGCGCGGGAACAGATTCTCGGGTTTTTTGTTTTCGAGCACGGCTTTTTTTATCGTCTCACTTGTCATCGGCATAAAAGGAATAAGAAAATGTGCAATGAGATACAGTTCCTGCACAAATTCATAAATCATCTGTACGCCTTTTTGCTGGTCTTTTTTTATAACTTTGAACGGTTCTCGTTCGGTAATATTCTGGTCACCTCTTTGAATGTATTCCCAAATAAAATCCATCGCTTCGTTGAAGTGAAATTCCCAAATGTAGTGAGAAATTTCAGGCGGATATGTCCCTTCTATATTCGGTTCTTCGATTGGTTGCGGCAAATATTGTTCGGCAAGCTTCATCACGCGCGCGACGAGGTTACCGAGGCCGTTGGTGAGGTGCGCGGTGTAGTGTTCGTGGATGGCTTCAAGTGTGAGATCAGAATCCTCGGTCGGATTGATGTGCCGCAGGAGCAGATAGCGCGTTGCGTCCGTTCCGTACTTCTTTACGAGTTCGTAAGGGCTGATGACGTTGCCGAGCGATTTACTCATCTTCTGTCCGCCCGAAGTGATAAATCCATGATAGAAAATGCTGTCGGTATTCTTGATATCCGCCGACATAAGCATCGCCTGCCACATCAGCGACTGGAAGCGCACTTGGTCCTTCCCTGCCACTTGGAGCGTTGTCCCTTCTTCCCAAAACTTTTTGAAATTCCCGTGCCCATCATCCGGCCATCCGAGTGTAGAGATGTAGTTGGTGAGCGCATCAAACCACACATACATTATCTGCGAGTCATCGTCCGGGACCGGAATACCCCACGAAAGACGTGATTTCTCGCGCGAAACGCTGAAATCCTCAAGACCGTTCTTTACGAAGATAATTGCTTCCGCGCGGCGCCATTCGGGTACTATGACGCCCGGCTGTTCCAAATAAGAGAGCAGTTGGCCCTGATACTTTGAGAATTTGAAAAAATAATTCTCCTCGGAAATTTCTTTGAGTTCTGTGTCCGGATGAAGCGGGCACTTCCTATCAACAATATCCTTTTCTGTTTTAAACGCTTCACAACCAACGCAGTAAAGTCCAGTGTACGCTTTTTTGTAAATATCCCCTTTCTCTGCGCAGCAGCGCCACATCTCCTGCGCCGCTGCGATGTGCGCCGAACTGGTAGTGCGGATAAAAGCGTCATTGGTGAGGTCAAGTTCTTCCTTCAATTTTTGAAACTCAACGACAGCGTGATTGACATAGGCTTGCGGTTCTTTCCTCTCCTTTTGTGCGGCCTCAAATACTTTTTGGCCATGTTCATCCGTGCCCATTGAGAAAAAAACATCATCCCCCGCCGCGCGCCACATACGTGCGAGAACATCGGCTTGTACAACTTCAAGCGCGAAGCCGATGTGCGGGTCCGCGTTTACATACGGGAGCGTGGTGGTAATGTAGCGCGCACTCATGAATAAAGATTAGGTCTGTGCGTGTTCGCGGCGCTTCCGTTTGTCAAAGTCCGTAATGAACTCAAGCAGAACCGCCGCGGCCGGCACCGAGAGTAGAATGCCGAGGAAACCCGCGAGCGTGTAGCCCGCGATAAGCGCCACGATGACGAGCAGGGGCGGCACGCCGACAATCTTCTTCACGATGAGCGGATAGATAAGGTTGGATTCAAATTGGTTCACGACGATATAGAGGCCGGCGACGATGGCCGCTATCGCCACGCCGCCGTCGGCGAAGCCGACCATAACCGCCACCACGCCGGAGAGCAGAGAGCCGAAGATGGGAATAATTTCCACCATCGCGGTAAAAACGGCGAGAAGAAGCGCATAAGGAACGCCGATGATAAGCAGGCCGAGATACACGAGGATGCCGACGATGACCGAGAGCAGTATCTGTCCCTGCATCCAGAGGCCTATCTTCTTTTGCGTCCGCTTCCAGAGGTCAACGGAATATTCCTCATACTGGAGTGGTATCACCAAACGGAGGAAGTCGTCGACTCCTGTTTCCTGAAGCGCGAAGTAAAAGGAAAGGACGATGATGAGCACGAGCGAGAACATACCGCCAAAGAAAGCAATGAAGAGCTGTAGCACGCCGCCCGAGCTCGCGGTAAAGATTGATTGGAACGAAAGGAGCGTTTGTATGAATGACTGTATCCCTTCCTGACCGCTGACAAAGCTGGTCGCGTTTGTAATACTCGAGAACGAAGACGAAGCATTGAATGTATCAAGGTAGCGCGGCATCGCGGAGAAGAAGTTCGTTGCGTCCGCGATGATGGGCGGGAAAAAGAAGTAGAGGAGTGCGGAAACCGAACCGAAAACGAGCACATAGACGAGGAGTGCGGCAATAAAGCGCGGCATGCGCCATCGGATGAAAAACACGATGCCCGGCTCGATGGCCGAGGCGATGACAATGGCGGTAATGACGAGGAGCGCGAGGTCGCGCAAGAGCCACAGCACATACGCGCCCGCAAAAATAAACAGGGCGGCAATAATGGTCCCCGGTGTGATGAAAATGCGTATATCCTTACCCATACGGGCATCCTAGCATACCTGTAATGGAAATTGTTTTCTCATGAAGTTTTCTCGCATTCCCATGACTTAAAAGTCCGAGATACGACTGTACTGTTTCCTCTTTACTGCCCATTTCCTTAATCCTGCGAAACATCCTCCGCTTTGTGCTTGTTCGCAATACGCGATGGTCAGGAAAGTGTACCCAGCCGAGGAAGTCCACACCCGAAGCAAGTGTCTCGATAGAAACCTTGTTTGGATGTAATCGCAACTTCAATTTGTCACGCAAAAACACTTCCATATATGGAAGTGTTTTTAGAAGATGGTTTCTATCATGCGAGAGAACAACAAAATCATCAGCGTAGCGGATATAGTGTTTTACTTTTAGTCTGTGCTTCACGAACTGGTCAAATTTATTCATGTCGATGTTCACAAGAAGTTGGCTCGTGAGATTACCGAGCGGCAAACCTTTGCCGGAAGCAGTTGAATGGAAACTCTCAATTATGTTCTGCAGTAGAGTTATAGTGCGTTCGTCGGAAAGATGTTTCCGCAAAATATCAAGCAATATCCGCTGGTCAATGGACGCAAAGAATTTTCGTACGTCGCACTTGAGCACCCAGCAAGTACGCGTGTTGTTCTTTGATACTTGATATGCAAAAGCTCTGAAACGATTCATCGCTTTGTGCGTTCCTTTCCCAAGGCGGCACGAATACGAGTCGCTGATGAAGGTCTTGTTGAAGAACGGGTAGAGTTTTCTATACAGAGCGTGGTGCAGAAGTCTATCGCGCACGCTCGCTTTGTGGATATCGCGTGGCTTCGGGTCTGCAATCTTGAAATGATGATACCCGCCGTGCCGATACGTTCCGTCCATTAAGACGAGATGCAATTCTAAAATGTTCTGCATAAGGTGTCTCCCAAACTCCTGCACGTCGGCGCGTTTGCGCTTCCCCTTTATGAACTCCTGCCACGCTTCGAGCAGATTTTCAATGGAAATGATATCCTCGTAAGTAAGATTCCATGAATAACCCCCCCCCCGGCGAAACTTCTACCTGTTCTTGAAAGATTGAAGGGCTCATATCTGCTGTGGTATGGATATTATCAGACACTACCGAAAGAACATCGTTACACCCTCGGCGAGAAAGTGGACGGGTTATTTATTGAGATGATTGAAGCGATTGCTTCAGCTACATTCCTTTCCAAAACAGAGAAACAGCCGTGGGTGCGGCTCGCGATACGAAAACTTGATACAGTGAAAATACTGCTACTGATGCTTTGGGAAACAAAATCGCTTGACACGAAAAAATACGCCGCACTCTCCGTGCCGCTTGAAGAAGTCGGGAAAATGCTTGGTGGTTGGAATGGACAACTGACGAGATAAAACATGTCCGCGCCGTGAGGCGCGGACATGTGATGAAGAGAGTTGCGGACACCAGCGAAGAACCAGTTGTCATTCCAGTCGTTGTCGTTGCGATTGACGTTCACGTTACGCTCGTCATCGTTCCACTGGTTGAACGCGGCTGAATTGTATGAAGTGCCATCTGTGCCACCACCCTTCGAATGCTCTCGGGGTTGAACCGCATCCGCGATAAGGAATCGCCGAGCACTCCATACCAAGTATCTTCATTTTTGAAGTGTCTGCACACACTACGCTATCCGAAACCGTGATCGCGGATATTCTGAATGTATGGATACTGGATTCGGCAGGAAGCAACCGTAATCACTTCCCTATTCGCCTATTACCGTTTTGTATGATAACAGAAAACCTCGCACCCTTTGCGGATGCGAGGTCAAAGTTCAAAGGATCCAAAAGTTCTAAGTTTTTGAGACCCGAGCGCTACTTGCGGACACCAGCGAAGAACCAGTCGTCAACCCAGTCGTCGACGCTGCGATGGACGTCCACGACACGCCCGCCACCGCCCCACCGGTCGAACGCGGCATAGCACCAGTTGCCATTCGCATCCTTCCAGTGCGTACCGTTAGGGTGGTCGTCAGCGAAAGCCGGGTCGGCTTCGTTGATTACCGCGAGTGAATATGAATCGGCGGGTTTCAGCCCGCGCAATTCGTATTCCTTCTCCAAGTCGGCATCGCTGACGTAGCGGCCGAGTTTGAAGAAGAACACGTCGGCTTCGTCACCTTCGCCCTTCGGCATGGTCTTGACCACCTTGCTGTCGGTATATTGCTTCCGACCCGTGGCGTCGAGCACTTGCTGGGTCGTGCGGTTGCGATTCACTTTCGCGTGACGAATGATCATGTTACTGACCGCTTCCACGCGCTTGCGAACTGCTATCACGAACTCGTCGGCCAGAGCACCGCCCTGACTTTCAAGAACCTGTTGCATTGGTTCGCTTTGCAGACCGGATTTGCGCAGTGCGGCGGTCAAGAGATCGCAAACTTTGCCGATCTGTCCTGCAGTGATGCTGTTTACGGATTGGGACACGAATTGGGACACGACTTGCGTCATGGCGTCATCTCCTTTTCAATTGCTGTTGCCACACGGCATTACGGCGTTATCAATTGACTTCGCCACAGCAGAAAATTGCCTCTGCAAGCCGCTTTCTGCTGTGGCGAACGCTGGTCTCAAAAACCAAGTTAACTTTCTACAGTATACACGAACGTATTATTTTGTCAAGTCGCCCGGGCGGGTCGCCGAACGAGCTCGTATATACGGCTTATTTTGGTACAAGGTTGAACTTTGTTATGACGCGCATAGCGCTCACGCGAGAGAGTGTTCGAACGCTACCAAATCTGCCGCGCTTGCATCATCCCACATCCGCAGGTCATCTTCAAGTCCATAGTTATGAAATCGCTTCGCGGATGCGCTCGGCAGCTTCGGGAATAGTGAGGCGCTCTTGTTCGCCCGAGTCGCGGTGGCGGAGCGTGACGGTATCCTTAAGTTCAGGTTTCTCTCCCAAGGTATCAAAATCTATCGTGACGCAGAAGGGCGTGCCGATCTCGTCTTGGCGGCGGTACCGCTTGCCGATGTTGCCGTTGTCGTCCCATGCGATGGCCGGGTGCACTTTTTGTAATTCTTTACGCACTTCTCTCGCCTTCTCGACGAGTTCTGGCTTATTCTTGAGTAG
>ERZ1292625.1336-Hain-H41-01um-R1-1336-length-29992-cov-11_pt1 | contig 24019 bp, 19 predicted proteins | sample MGYA00564400_ERZ1292625 | MGnify/ENA primary metagenome ERZ1292625 (study PRJEB36523, sample SAMEA6512639) | groundwater metagenome | collected 2019-01-08 | study: AquaDiva: Metagenomics assemblies of 32 groundwater samples | reverse complement strand
TGGCTATTCGCTTAACACTGGATAGATTATGGCTTAATCAAGCATGTCAGGAAAATTGGAAAATTGAAGCAAAATTAGGAACCCTGCAATATTATTTCCGAAAAAATCTTTCGGAATTTATGGTACGCAAACAATTGTATCAAGGTGAATTGCCGGAGTACCTTACGTACTTGGCTAAAGATCTTCTCCTCCGTGCGGGCTCTGAACGGCACAAACAATCCGAATGGCAAGAACTTGCTGATTTAATGTGGACGTGGCAGTTCAGCCCAATGGCTGAGAACAATAATGATCATAGTGTATTCAATAGTGGTTGGAGACTGTTTCGTTTATGTCAACATCTTGGATTGAATGCAAAACAAATACAAGGTATGCGGCAAAATGATTTATTAAATATGCTGACAATACTGAATGAATTTACAGCTCCTGAACGCAGTAAAGTCTGGCTCTATGCTTATGAATACCATTACAGGGAAGATTTTTTTCAAGCAATACGCGCAAATCTTAATCGTGGCCGTTGGGCTAAACGTGACCGACGACCTGAAGCACAGATAGTATTTTGTATTGATGAGCGCGAAGAAAGTATTCGTCGCCAACTGGAGGAAATTAATCCTGCAATTGAAACATTAGGAGCTGCTGGTTTTTTTGGCATACCAATAAATTATAAAGGGCTGGATGATACACATAGAACAGCACTATGTCCTATTGTCGTAACTCCTGCACATAATATTGATGAGGTTCCAAGAAAAGGAACAGAAAGAACACTGCAAGAACATAATAAAGGACGTGGTCTTTACAGAAAACTTGCCTACCTGATGAATCAATCATTGCGGCGCAGTCTTCTTATTTCACATGCTGTTATTGATGCTTTAGCTCCCATAGTTTTGGTTGGTTTATTAAGTAGAACTTTTTTACCGAAATACCTTTTAGCATTTAATAATTCGCTTAGACATAATATTGAAAAAGATGTACCAACTGAACTTTTATTTATAGCACCTAATACTGAAACTGCTGCAACACCTGAGAATCCTCAATTAGGATTCACCGACAATGAGCAAGCTGCTCGACTTACCGGTTTCATGCGCAGCACTGGATTAACTTATGGTTTTGCACCAATAGTTTGCTTGATGGCACATGGTTCAACCAGTCAAAACAATCCCCATGAAGCTGCGCATGATTGTGGTGCTTGTAGTGGAAAACGGGGCGGCCCCAATGCGCGTTTATTTGCTGCAATGGCCAATCGTCCTGAAATAAGGAAGCTATTAGCTCAAAATAATATTCTTATTCCAGAAGATACTTGGTTTGTTGGTGCTGAACATGATACCTGTAGTGACGTCATCACTTGGTACGATACAGAAGATGTTCCTCAAAATTTACAATCAGATTTTGAAACATTTCGAATAGATGTCATTAAGTCAAGGGATGCTTCTGCGCATGAACGTTGCCGACGTTTTAGTTCGGCCAATAATCCTAAAACACCAGCAGCAGGAATATACCATGCACATCTCCGCTCTAATGATTTAAGTCAGGTTCGTCCTGAATATGGGCATGCGACCAATGCATCTGCAATTATTGGGCGTCGCTCTATCTCTCAAGGAATATTTCTGGACAGACGCGCTTTTCTTATTTCATATGACCCAACTCAGGATCCTGAAGGCAAACTGCTTGAAAATGTTTTGTTAACGGTTGGCCCTGTTGGTGCAGGTATTAACTTGGAATATTACTTCTCGACTATTAACAACGAGCGTTTCGGCTGTGGTACAAAAATTCCGCATAATATCACAGGTCTTTTTGGTGTAATGGAAGGTGCCAGCAGCGATTTGCGCACCGGATTGCCAAAACAGATGGTTGAGATACACGAACCTATTCGCTTGCAAGTTCTGGTTGAAGCCAGTACCACAGTTCTGGGACAAATTTATGAACGTCAGGAAAGTTTGCGTGAATTGATAGGGGGCGGGTGGATATTAGTCAGTACGATAGACCCTGATAATGGAGAAATTTCAGTATTTGAACGTGGAATTGGTTTTGTGCCATGGCAAGCAGATCCAAGGGAGCTACCAGTTTTTGGTAATTCAATGGAATATTATCAAGATAAAAATATGCCTTTATCCCCGGTTTTGATTAAGCAACCTAATTTAACGGAAGCCTAAAATGGATTTTCTAGCTATATTAATTCCACTATTCCCGCTCCTTGCTGCAGCGATTATTGGATTGGGTCATTTATTTAATCAAACTAATGGTGAAGCAGGAGAACGAACTACTTCTGGTATTGCCAATATCGCTATTTCCTTATCATGCTTACTAGCTTTAGGTTTGTTAATTTCTGATCTTTTGAATAAAAATGTGGGGCACTACATTGTTGGAAAATGGTTAAGCAGTGATACCTTGGTGATTAAGTTAAGTTTTATTACTACAGGATTTAGCGTCGTAATCGTTGCTTTATTTTCAGTGCTTCTTGTTGTTATAACTCGTTTCTCAATTAACTATATACACAAAGAAATTGGATTCCATCGATTCTTTTTTATCCTCAGCCTATTTTCTTCCGCAATGTTATTGTTGGTTTTATCCAACAATATTGTTGGAACTTTTATTGGGTGGGAAATTGCCGGATTATGTTCCTATTTCTTAATCTCATTTGCCTATGACCGGCCTGTTGCCGTTATTAATGCAACCCGTGTTTTTGTTACCAATCGAGTTGGTGATGCAGGTTTTATACTGGGAATAGGCTTGACATTTTTTTATGTCGGCACCATAGATTGGTCTGACTTGAATACTGCAGTTGATCGATTAACCACATCCACGGCAACAGCCATTGCTTTATGCTTTGTCATTGCTGCATTTGCGAAATCCGTGCAGTTGCCATTTACGCCTTGGCTTGCCAGGGCGATGGAAGGGCCAACACCATCCAGTGCTTTATTTTATGGTTCAGTAATGGTTCATGCCGGAGTATTTCTTGTTATTTTGTTACAACCAATTATTGAACGAGCACCATTTGTGATGGGTTTGTTAGTGATTGTCGGTTTGTCTACTGCAATTTATAGCTTTATCGTTGGATTAACTCAAACTGATGTAAAGAGTTCGATAAGTTTTGCTATTTCTGGACAACTAGGCTTGATGTTTCTTGCTTGTGGATTAGGCTTCTGGGAACTGGCCAGCTGGCATCTCTGTGCACATGCTATTGTTAGGGGCTATCAGGTTCTGACTGCACCATCACTATTACATTATGTACACGGCAATCCGATGAAACCCGTTGCGCGTGGCTTAGCTCAACTCCGTTGGATGTATATCGCATCATTGCAACGCTTCTGGCTAGATCCAATTACGGACAGGGTATTGGTTAGACCTATTATTGGTCTAGGTCGTGACCTAGACTATTTTGATAGTCATTTCATTGACCCTGCCATTGGTTCACCTACCTCTCCCAATAATGCTATCTCATCGCTGGCTCAACTAGAACAAAGAATCATGGTTGAACATTCAAGCTATGATGCCAATGAATTTGGCCGTGGTAAAGGTATTGCCGGAAAACTGTTTGAGTGGGTGGCTCGTGCCATGAATTGGTTTGAAGAACGCCTTGTTTTACGGGGTGTCGGTATGGAAATGGTTGATATTGGCAGGCAACTAGGATACGCCGCAAATACATTTGAAAAATTAATACTCAAGCCGCGGTATCTCGTCCTGTTTGTTTTCGTGGTATTACTGAGTGCATCTTCAATTTGAGGATTGAATGGATATTATAAATATTACGCTTTGGTGGGAAACAGCAGCATTTCCATTATTAACAATAATGACACTCGTTCCATTGATTACAATGGTTGCTGTTTTATCATCACCTTCACAAGCTATTGCTTCACGTATTGGTTTCATTGGTTCGATACTGACTGTTTTACTGAGTATTTACCTTTTATTGGTTTTTGATAAGACTAAGCCAGGTATTCAACTCTATGAACAAGTACAAAATATTATTTTTACTTATACAGTCGGTGTGGATGGAACCAGTATTCTGTTTATACCATTAACGGCTATCCTAACATTCTTGGCACTGATTTATACTTTAACAACGCGACGCGCTTCGGATCGGATTCATATTGCTTCCTTACTAGGATATGAGGCGATTTTAATCGGTGCGTTTGTTGCTATGAATGCTTTGCAATTCTGGTTCTGGTGTCTGTTGGAGTTGATTCCAGTTGTCATAATCACCATACGTGCCGGCTCTGGACAAAACAGGCGCTGGGTTGTCGCTCTTTTATTGCAGCATTGGATCAGTGGCTTATTTATGGTACTGGTAGGCTTTTTAATGCTCGGGTTTGGCATTATGGGCACAGGAGATACATTAACTTTTGACTGGTTAGCTCTTAAACAAAGTGATTCCTCATTGGAATATGCCACATTGATTTTTTTCCTGCTGTTTTTTGGGTTTGCCATTCGAATGCCTTTGTTTCCATTTCACGGCTGGCTGCCGGTATTGGCAGAACAAGGCACTGTGGCTAGTGTAGGTATCTTGTTGGTGGGTTTGAAACTGGGTATTTACGCAGCAATTCGATTCTTACTGCCAATACTCCCTGAAGTTGCAGAACGATGGGCATGGCTAGCATTAATATTTGGATTATTAGGAATCTTTTATGGTGCCTTGCTGGCATTAATGCAGATTAACATTCGTCGCTTGTTAGCTTTTGCCGTCATCAGTCAAACTGGAATACTGGTCATTGGTATTTTTGACTTTAATACTTACGGATTAGAAGGCAGCATCCTGCTCTCTATTGCTTTTGGGTTAGCAACCGCAGGTATGTTGCTTAGTATTGGTATGATTTATAAACGTACACATACGGCCATGATTCCACGCTTGGGTGGTATGTTCGATGCCAATGCCTCGATAGCCGTGTTATTTGTAATCTGCGCATTAAGTACGATGGTCATGCCCGGTACTCCAGGGTTTGATGGAATTCATTTATTGATCGAAGGCACTATCAAAGAATATGGTTGGCTTGTTTCTATCGCAATACTGATGGGTAACGTTTTGGCGGCCGCATTATTGCTACGGGCATTCCAATTGATTTTTATTGGAACACCACAGCGTTTTCAAGGCCCTTTTCTAAATCCCTCGAAACCAAGTACGCTTCCGTCACCAAGGAATGAAAGAATTATTGCTGCAATAATTTGTTCTTTACTTATTGGTATTGGTTTCCATACTTCACCCTGGCTGCGTGTTATTGACCAGAGCATAACCTCCTCCACAAATAATGAACTGTATTCCACTCTATATAATACACAGCAACACGATAATAAAGCTGTGCTAATTAACAAGGATAACTAGAATGAGTGAAGCCGATTTTCCACTGCTGAGTTTCATTATTTTTCTTCCTTTAGTGGGAGCCATTGTAGTTGGAGCTACGCAGAATACCCATCTGGCCAAGTTGATTACACTATTATTCGCTGGGTTAGAGTTATTACTGACAGTTTTTGCAATATTTTTATTTGATACACCTAAAGCAGGTTTTCAATTAGTCGAGAAATACGATTGGATACCGCAGCTTAATATAGAATATTTAATTGGTGTCGATGGTATCTCATTATTATTTTTACCGTTATCAGCGCTATTGACGTTAATGGCAATACTGGCTTCATGGAATTCAGTACAACACAATCCTCGCTTTCATTTTTCATTATTATTAGCATTGCAAGGTGTGACTGCCGGAGTTTTTTGTTCATTAGATCTGGTATTGTTCTTTTTATTCTGGGAATTGACACTCCCTCCATTCTTCTTTTTAATTGGTCTATGGGGTATTGGTTCACAGCGACGCGACGCAGCGATGAAATATACATTGTATATGCTAGCCGGAGGGGTGACGCTACTTCTCGCCATCACTCTTTTGTCGGCCAATCACGCATTTCAAATAGGAGGTGACATACCACATGATTTGTCGTTTAGCCTACCAATCTTGTTAGATATCCCACTTCCTGATAATCAACAAACACTGGTTTTTCTTCTATTGTTATTTGGTTTTGCCGTCAAAGCACCACTAGTTCCGTTTCATTCATGGCTACCTACTGCCGCTATGGAAGGTCCAACCCATATCGTTGCAATATTGGTTGGCTTAAAATTGGGTGTATACGGCATTCTGCGCTTTGCTATGCCGCTTGCGCCTATTGCAGCTGTTGAATTTAGCTGGATATTAAGTCTTTTTGGTGCCACTACACTGATTTATGCAGCATTGATTGCATTACAACAAACTAATCTAAGACGTTTGTTGGCCTATGCCAGTGTGAGTCACGTTGGATTGGTGCTCGTCGGAATTGCTTCCTTGAATATGCAAGGGCTTCAAGGTGCGATTTTCCAATTGCTCAACTTTACACTAATTGCTAGTGTGTTGATGTTGATTGCAGGATTTATTCAGCATCGGTTGGGCAGTACGGATGCTGTTCATCTAGGAGGGCTTGCTAAAGTTATGCCACGCTTGACCTGTTTTTATTTTTTGTTTGCACTGGCGAGTATAGGAATACCAGGAACCAGTGGATTTCCTGCAGAATTATTAATGATCATTGGGGCATTAAATGCGCATACCGTTTTAGGGTTTGCGGCTCTAACAGGTGCGATTCTTAGCGCTGCTTATATGCTGTCTTTTTCCCGGCAAGCATTTCTGGGTCCTATTTTACATGTTGATGTTAATCAGACGCATGATTTACAATTGCGTGAATTGGCTTTGTTATGTGTCCCTGCTTTATTAATTTTAATATTTGGTTTTTTTCCAGATAGCATACTAAATTTTAATCAAGTAGCATCTGAGGCATGGTTGTCTCGGCTAATCATACAAACACCATAGATTTTTACTCATAAAAATAAATAGGAGACAAATGGTGAATAGTTCTGAAACTGGAATAGATTATCTGCTTGACTTGAATGCACGGCACTCTCAGGCTTTTATGGACTTAGCTACGGAGAGGCGCAGGTATAGGGGTGAGCATCCAACTGAAATAGCAGCGCTTAAATGTATGGATGGCCGATTGCACCTACCGGTCATGACGCAAACTGCTCTTGGAATCATTCAACCATTCCGTAATCTTGGGGGAATTTTTGATTTAGGCTGGCCATTCTTTCAAGCGGCCATTGATCAGTGGGTAGGGTATTCCATAAACCGCGGCAGGCACTGCCTGATCTTTGTAACTTATCACTTTGCACGCGGGGATACTCATCGCGGTTGCAGAGGATTTCATTATGATACTGATGCTGCCAGGGTTGCAGCTATAAAACTGAAGAATCAATTTGAATCTGTTTATGGCAAAGGCGGCGCGGTGGTGCCGATTGTTTGCGGAATTGAAACTGACTTGGATGCCCTGATTCTGCATGGTGAGAATGGTCGTTTCATTGATCTGGCGAATACAAAGGAATCTTCTCAGCTTGAACTGGAAGAAATGCTTCGCTCACTTTATCCCTCAATGCCTGAACGGATTATTCGGGATTTTTTACCGTTAGTACGGGGAAATATCAGGCATATTGCTGAGATCCGGTCTTCAAATAGGCCAATCGAAGAAGCTGAACACAAAGAATGGGTGCTGGGGGTTGGACGCGGTTTTGACTGGTTGCATGTCATTAATACAGCTTTTATAGTTGGGCCGTTTGATCCCAATCTTTCGGTTGCCATTGAAACTGCTGCAAGACTTCTGAAAAATAATATTGACGAAGGCCGGATTGATCCAAATGGTGTCGTGCTTTTGACTTCAGGTGTGTATAGAGATGAAGCTGGTCCTGAATACCGCCTGGCAAAAGAAAAGGCATTATTCCTTAGTAAGTTTGCACTCGATATTATAAAAGACAAGGTTCCTGATTTAGCACCTCGTTTGCAAATACTGACTGGATGTGCTGATCTAGATACCAGGAAGTTTGAAATGATAGAACGGCTCGGATAGAGTTCGTTAAGTTGTCAATTGCTTGGGTCGTGTCATTTTTTGTATCGCTTTCATATGAGAAAACTTGTTTTATAGTGACAATGGAATAATGAAAGTGCTCTTTCTCGATTAAGTTGTTTACAGTAACACTGCTTTGAAACCGCGATGATAGATAGGGTAGTGAACATCTCTTCTATTACAATAACATTTTATTTTGATTTGAACTTTATCTGTTATCATTAAAAAAATAATGAGTAATTATGCGGCTATTCTAATATATTATTGTTGAAGTTTGATATCCGCATATATCGCACTGGACTTATCAATTTATCGTTGTTTCAATAAAAGGAGAAGCACTATGGGTTTATTTGATTGGTTTTTAGGTCTTTTCGGTTCTAAAAGTGATGATAAAAACACAGATAGTGAAGGCAACATAGAAAGGGATGTCAGTAAGGGTGCAGAAGAAGGTATACAGGATGTATATGAAAAAGATGAAGCTCCAGTTTCTGATCAGGGTCAAGCTATCAGCGCTTTAAAAGCAGAAGGCGAGCATGAAGCAGAAGTTCGAAAAACTGAAGAGCAGAAAATTGCAGAAGAAGATTCTATACATGGAAAAGATAAACTTCAGGATCAAATTGACGATGACTCAGAAGCACAAGATGAACACGAAGCAGAAGTGCGGAAGGCTGAGGAATAATGAATTATAGAAGCAAATACGCAGCAAGATTACTGAAATCATAAGGAGAGGAATTCGGTAATATACGCTAGAAGGTGAAAGGATGGTCTTAACAATTATAATCTGATTACAATTATTGGTAATGATGTACGGTTATCTGTGAATCTGGCTGAAGATTTGTATACTTTTCAGTTAGGAGGGGAGGTCAGTACGCCAATCAAGAGATTAATAACTACTTAAAAGTATGTTATGGCATGTCAATGAGCTGAAATGGAAATAATTGGGGCAATTCTTTCACCAAATTTATACATCAACTTAGAATACAAATGGTTAACAACAGGTAATGATGTAAACAGATTAGAGATTCGTTACTAACGATACGCATATACCACCTTAACGTTCGCTGCATTCAAACCTCAAACAAAGAAATGCCCCGCATGTAATCTGAAAAGGATTTTAATAAAGCATCTGGATTTGATCCCACAACATGCAAGACTCAGCAGCATTTCAGACTAAATTCTTTATTCGTGATCTCCAGGCTGGAATTATAACGGGAACAATGGCGATCCCGCTGACAGTCGGTATTGCGATGATGTCCGAGTATCCCATCAAGGTTGCATTGGCTACCGTTGTTCTAGCGTGTTTTGTTGGTTGGGTCAATGCCTGGGGCAAACCGGGAAACTATATCGGAGCACCCGGTGTGGCAGCTGGCCTGGCACCCGTTCTTGCACTGGGTGTGGCAAGCTTCGGTATGGAAAATATGGCTTTTGTCATTTTCCTGACCGCATTTATGCAAGCCATTATTTGGAAGTTTAATCTGCAAAAATACATTCTCCTGGCAGTGCCCGAGTATCTGGTTGAAGGCCTGTTAGCCGGTGTAGGGCTAAAGATCGCCATCAACTTTTTTGCCATGACCTACGAAATACCCGAAGGGCTGGCATCTGACGCATTCTGGAATGGCGCGCACATCCAGATGCTTCTGATATCGATAGCGGGATTCGCTGTTTTTCTGTATCTCTTCGCCAAATTCCAGACGACGCAACCGGCTATTCCCTATTTTGTGTTGATTATCGCGGGAGTAGTTCTGGCGCAATTTATTACTATGCCTATGCTGCATGTCGAAGATGTGCCGCTCAGTCTGTCATTGCCGTTACCGCATTTTGATAATGCGTTGATCTGGTTGTATGTGATTGGTTTTGCTGCCATGCTGGCCATTATTGATGTGATTGAACAAGTCATGAGTAATGCAGCCATTCAGAAGATAGATCCTTTACAACGCAAGTGCAATACTAATAACAGCTTACTAGCTATTTGGATAGCCAACATGGGATCAAGTTTTTTTGGTGGCATGACTAACTTGGATGGCGTAGCCAAAAGCACCACGAACAAGCTGGCGGGTGCCTACACCAAATTTTCAGTATTGGTGATAGGTTTTGTTGTCCTTTTCTTTGTATTGAATACACAATATCTGGAATATCTGCCCAAATTCTCCTTAGCCGTCATTATGATTTTTACCGGCTGGAAAATGATCATGGGATTATTGCATGTTGCCCATCAAGGTCAATATGCCATGATACTGGCCACACTTTGTGCCTTGCTTGTTTACCGGCTCGGTATTTTTGAAGGACTGTTATTGGCTCTGATCATGCATGGCATCGTCAATTACATTGTGCTGCATCGTGTACAGAATATGAAAACCAGGGCAATCATCAAAAAATACCTGGAGCGATTTGCCGGTGACGGCGGAGCGGATTAAGAGTTATTTTGATCAGATCGCTGGTGCGCAGGCAAGTGACGAATGGCATCTGCATTGCTGCTTGAGAAGACTTTCTCTGCCGCTTGTTGCCAGGGCAGCCAAATGTGATTCAAATGTTCTCTCGCAGTGATTCTTATCGGCATTATGTCAGGCAAATATAAACCAAAGACATGTTCGGTATTGAAGCGAGTATCCGGCGCATAGCGCCAACGCCATTCTTCGTATATTTCATACTGGTTTTCCATTTGCCAATCTGCAAGAGAATAATGAGCGGCGTTTAAACCGGTTTCTTCAGAAACTTCGCGTAAAGCCGTTTGGTACAGTGTTTCGCCCGGATTCTGACTCCCGGTGACCGATTGCCAATAACCCGGATGATCAGCTCGTTCCAGCAATAGAACCTGTAAATCCGCAGTGTGGATGATAACCAAAACAGAAACCGGTATTTTGTACATCGGAACGATGGGTTATCAATCAGCTAGGTTTTGTTTCGATTTGGCGCAGGCGGATGTTTAATTCTTTTAATTGTTTTTCATCCACTGTGCTGGGAGCATGTGTTAACAAGCATTGGGCGCGTTGTGTTTTAGGAAATGCAATCACGTCACGAATCGATTCTGAGCCTGTCATCATGGTTAAGATGCGATCCAAGCCGAATGCAATGCCGCCATGTGGTGGAGCGCCATATTGTAATGCTTCCAACAGGAAACCAAATTTCTCCTGCGCTTCCTGTTCCGAAATATTTAAAGCGCGAAATACCTTGGATTGAATATCCTGGCGATGAATCCGCACCGAACCCCCGCCGATTTCCGAACCATTCAGTACCATATCATAGGCTTTGGAGAGCGCATTGCCGGGATCTGTTTCCAATAAATCCTCATGCCCGTCGGCGGGTGAGGTGAAAGGATGATGCAATGCCTGCCAGCGATTTTCTTCTTCATCACGCTCAAACATTGGAAAATCAATCACCCATAATGGCTTCCAGCCGGATTCCGCATGGCCATGCTGATGGCCAATTTTAATACGCAATGCCCCTAAAGATTCATTAACTATTTTGGCTTTATCCGCGCCAAAGAATATCAAATCCCCATCCTTTGCGTTGGTACGGGCAAGGATTGTTTTGATTGTTTCTTCGGGCAGAAATTTCAGGATCGGCGATTGCAATCCTTCCAGACCTTCTGCCAGATTATTGACTTTAATGTAAGCCAAGCCTTTGGCGCCATAGATCGCCACAAAATTGGTATAGTCGTCAATCTCCTTGCGCGATAACTCACTGCCTTTGGGTATGCATAAAGCAGCGACACGACCATCCGATTTTTCTGCAGCTTCACGAAATACCTTGAAAGGTACCTCTTTCATGATGTCAGTTAATTCGGTAAATTGCAGCGGAATGCGCAAGTCCGGTTTGTCCGAGCCGTACTTGAACATAGCCTCGGCATAAGTCAAACGCGGGAATGGATCGGGTAAATCCACATTATTCAGGGTCTTGAACAGACCACGTATCATCTCTTCCATCAGTGACATAATTTCATCGGCTGTGAGGAAAGATGTTTCAATATCGATTTGTGTAAATTCAGGTTGCCGGTCTGCTCGCAGGTCTTCATCGCGGAAGCACCGGGTTATCTGATAATAACGGTCGAATCCTGACACCATCAAAAGCTGTTTGAACAACTGGGGAGATTGGGGCAAGGCAAAAAAATGACCGGCATTGACCCGTGACGGTACCAGATAATCCCGCGCACCTTCCGGTGTGGATTTGGTCAGCATCGGTGTTTCAATATCCAGAAACCCATGTTGATCAAGAAATACACGCACAGCCATGGCCACTTGATGACGCAAACGGAGATTGGATTGCATCACCGGGCGCCGTAAATCAAGATAGCGGTGCTCCAGCCGGACAGCCTCGCTGATATTGTCATCATCCATCAGAAAAGGCGGCGTCAATGAAGTATTCAGAACTTCGATTTTTGCCACCAGAATCTCGATCTCTCCACTGAATAACGACGAATTGATCGTTCCTTCAGGGCGCCTCCTTACTTTGCCGGTAATTTTCAGCACAAATTCATTGCGTATTTTTTCTGCCGTTTGAAATGTTTCCACATTGTCAGGATCGCATACGATCTGCACCAGACCTTCGCGATCGCGCAAATCAATGAATATCACGCCACCATGGTCTCTTCGCCGATGAACCCAGCCAAAGAGTGCCACTGTTTGATCAAGATATTCTGTATTGATGGCGCCACAGTAATTTGTACGCATAGTTCTGTTAAATAGTTTGGGTGAGATTTATGATTTTTCTTAGGTATGCCGCAGATATCAATCGTTTACTGAGCTGAAAATTAGTCAGCTAACTATCTAATCCAGTTAATCAACGGTTGTAGCAGGGACCGTACTGCTTTCTTTACTTGTTGTTACGTCCGGAGTGGCTGCTGGTGCTGGTTGCGCGCTCTCTTTGGTGGTTGACTGAGAATCGGTCTGCTTTGCTTTGTTATTCTTAAAGTCGGTTACATACCATCCACTTCCTTTCAACTGAAACCCTGCAGCCGATATGAGCTTTGTATAGTTGCTGCTACCGCAAACGGGACAAGCAGTAATGGGTGCATCGTTAATCTTTTGCAAATGTTCTTTCTCGGCGCCGCATGAATTGCAAAGATATTCATAAATAGGCATAGCCCCCCCCCAAACAATTCAAAATTGAGAAACCGATGATTATACCTTAACCAGCTTTATTTTAAGAACTTAATAAATAGAATTGCTGAAGGGTATTGAATTGGATGCAGGTAGTAAAAATATTTGTTGCTATGCGATTTAAGAAGCTAAATTTGTTATTAATTCAGTATCGCTTATATTGTGTATATAATGCTGCATCTGATTAATTCCTAGAAAAACTATCTATTGTATTGCAGGTTTTGAATTTTTATTCAATCTCCGTAAATATCTCTAATCATGCGTCCAATTTTAAAATCCAGCAAACTGGCAAATGTTTGTTATGACATTCGAGGACCCGTACTCGAACGCGCCCGGCAAATGGAAGAAGAAGGTCACCACATTATCAAGCTCAACATTGGCAATCCGGCCACGTTTGGTTTTGATGTGCCTGAGGAAATTCTGCAGGATGTTATTCATAACTTGTCAGATGCCTCAGGTTATTGTGATTCCAAAGGTCTGTTTGCTGCCCGCAAAGCGATTATGCATTACACCCAGGAAAAGCAGATCAGTAACGTGCAACTGGATGACATCTTTATTGGTAATGGGGTATCCGAGCTGGTTGTTTTGACGATGCAGGCATTGCTGGATAATGGCGATGAAGTGCTGATTCCGATGCCGGATTATCCTTTATGGACTGCTGCGGTTGTGCTTTCGGGAGGGATGGCAAAGCATTATTTATGTGATGAGGCGACCGGCTGGTTGCCTAATCTGGAGGATATTCGCGCCAAAATTACTTCAAGAACACGTGCCATTGTCATTATTAATCCGAATAACCCGACCGGTGCATTGTATCCGAAAGAATTACTGCTTGAGATCATTGAGATTGCCCGTCAGCATCAATTGATCATCTATGCGGATGAAATCTATGACAAGATTTTGTACGAGCAGGTGACGCATACATCGATTGCCTCATTAGCGGATGATGTTTTGTTTGTCACATTTAATGGCTTGTCAAAAAATTACCGTGCAGCGGGTTTTCGCTCGGGCTGGGCGGTTGTTTCTGGTGAAAAAAATCATGCGCGTGATTACATCGCGGGGCTTAATATGCTTGCCTCTATGCGGCTATGTGCCAATGTGCCCTCGCAGTTTGGAATTCAGACGGCATTGGGAGGCTATCAAAGTATTTATGATTTGACGCTGCCAACCGGCCGGTTGATGCGTCAGCGCGACGTCGCATGGCAATTGCTGACAGATATCCCTGGCGTGAGTTGTTTTAAACCTCAATCAGCGTTGTATTTATTTCCGCGTCTGGATCCTGAGATTTACCCGATTAAGGATGATCAGAAATTTGCTTTGGATCTGCTATTGGAAGAAAAGGTTTTATTGGTGCAAGGTACTGGTTTCAACTGGAGGCACCCGGATCATTTTCGTGTAGTATTTTTGCCCAATGTGGATGACCTGACGGAAGCAATGGGTCGTATTGCTCATTTTCTTCAGCGTTATCGCAAACGCTATGGAACATAGCCTGGATCGGTTTAACTATTTATTTCTCGCCTTTTGGCCCATATAATCAAACATCAGATTATACAATTCGTTTTTTTAATTTTTAAATTTTATGAATCCCATTAATATTGGTTTATTAGGAATTGGCACTGTGGGGGGGGGGACGTATACCGTTCTCAAACGCAATCAGGAAGAAATAGCCCGCCGTGCGGGTCGTGCAATTGTCGTCAAAATGATCGCAGACCGGGATCTGGATAGAGCACGCAGCTTTGCGGATCATGATGTGATTGTGACCGATAATGCGCATGAGATTGTGACTCATCCTGACATCGACATTGTGGTTGAGTTGATTGGTGGACAAACGATCGCCAAGGATTTAATACTGGAAGCGATTGCTCACGGTAAACACGTCGTGACTGCCAATAAAGCCTTACTGGCTAATTGTGGAACTGAAATCTTTGCGGCGGCGCGCGCCAAAGGTGTGATCGTTGCCTTTGAAGCGGCGGTCGCAGGTGGCATACCCATTATTAAAGCCCTGCGTGAAGGATTGACCGCAAACCGTATTACCTGGATTGCCGGCATCATTAATGGCACAGCGAATTTTATCCTGTCTGAAATGCGTGAGAAGGGATTGCCCTTTGATCAGGTCTTGGATCAGGCACAGAAGTTGGGTTACGCGGAAGCTGATCCAACTTATGACATTGAAGGCATAGATGCAGCGCATAAAATCACATTGATGGCGGCCATTGCATTTGGTATCCCGGTACAATTCAGCAAAGTGTATACCGAAGGAATTACCCAGCTGACAGGGGAGGATATCCGTTATGCCGAGGAACTTGGCTACCGTATCAAACTGTTGGGGATTACCAAACGTGTGGAAAAAGGCATCGAATTACGTGTGCATCCCACATTAATTCCGGTGCGGCGATTAATTGCCAATGTCGAAGGCGTGATGAATGCCATCGTAGTCAAAGGAGATGCTGTCGGCGCAACGCTTTACTACGGTGCCGGAGCGGGGGCCGAACCGACGGCCAGCTCGGTCATTGCTGATCTGGTTGATGTGACGCGAATGCAAACCGCTGACCCGATGCATCGCGTTCCAACCCTGTCATTCCAGCCGGATTTACTGTCGGATACACCGGTGATACCGATGGAAGATGTTGAGACATCGTATTATCTGCGCATGCAAGTAATTGATAAACCGGGGGTGATGGCGGAGATTACGCGCATTGTGGCGGATAATAATATCTCCATCAGCGCAATGATTCAGAAGGAGGCCAGCAGTGATTCAGACAAGGTCAGTATCATTATGCTGACACATTTAACCGTAGAGAAGAATATCAATGCCGCCATTGCCCGCATTGAGTCATTACCCGTTGTGACGAATAAGGTGATTCGTATTCGCATAGAAGAGCTGAATAATTAAAGAATCAATCATTTAGCTGGATTAGATGGCACAATCAATCGGTATCTCATCCAGTTTCTCCAGGTATTACCAATGTTTCTTGGTGCTTGTCGTGCATAATCAATAGCCTTTACTTAACGAATTAAAATCAAACATGCGTTATATCTCAACTCGCGGCGGGATGTCCCCCAAATCTTTTTCTGAAATACTGTTAAGCGGTTTGTCGCCTGATGGTGGGTTGGCCATACCCGAGGCATATCCTTGCATTACAACGGCAGAACTGGACACATGGCGCGATATGAGTTACCCATCACTCGCCTTTGAAATTCTTTCTCGTTTTGTGGATGATATCCCCGCAGATGATTTGCGTAGCATCATTCATCAAACCTATACACCTGAAATATTCGGTAGTGCCGATATCACACCCCTTAAAACATTGGAACCCGGTCTGCATATTTTAGGGTTATCCAATGGACCGACCTTGGCATTTAAGGATATCGCCATGCAATTACTGGGCAATCTTTTTCAGTATCAGCTTGAGAAAACAGGGGATGAATTAAATATTCTCGGCGCCACATCGGGTGACACAGGTTCCAGTGCCGAATATGCCATGCGAGGTAAGCATGGGATCCGTGTTTTTATGCTTTCCCCTTGGGGAAAGATGAGCCGCTTCCAGACTGCGCAGATGTTCTCTTTGCAGGATAGCAATATTTTTAATATTGCTATCCGGGGTGTATTCGATGATTGCCAGGATATTGTGAAGGCGGTCAGCAATGATCACGCCTTCAAACAGGCCCATCGGATCGGCACTGTCAATTCCATCAACTGGGCACGTATTGTGGCGCAGGTGGTGTATTATTTTAAAGGCTATTTTGCGGCGACTAAGACCAACAACGAACAGGTTTCATTTGCCGTGCCATCAGGAAATTTTGGCAACATTTGTGCGGGACATGTTGCCCGCATGATGGGGTTGCCGATTAAACACCTGATTCTGGCGACCAACGAGAATGATGTGCTGGACGAATTTTTTAGAACCGGTGTTTACCGCCCGCGCACCACGGTAGAAACAAAACACACCAGCAGTCCGTCGATGGATATTTCCAAAGCATCCAACTTTGAGCGATTTATTTTTGACCTGACCGATAGAAATGCAAACCAAGTGACCGAATTGTGGGCTGAGGTGGATCAAGGAAATCCTTTTGATCTGTCGGGTACACCACTGTTTGCGAAAATACAAGATTATGGTTTCATATCGGGAAGTAGTAATCATCCGGCGCGGATTGCCACCATACGGGAAATCTATCAGAACTATCATGTGTTGGTGGATACGCATACTGCAGATGGCATAAAAGTAGGGATGGCGCATCGTGAAGCAGGTATTCCATTGATTTGCCTGGAGACAGCGCAAGCGGCAAAATTTGCTGAAAGTATTGTTGAAGCCATTGGCCATGAACCTGAACGTCCCGCTGGCTTTGAGCGTTTAGAGGATCTGCCGCAGCGATATGTGGTCAAGGATGCTGATGTGGCGGCGGTGAAAGCATATATTGATGAGTTTAGTAGGGCGCAATAAACATTGCGCCGAACTTATTTATTCATGTACCACCGCCCGGTGCATTGCGCTTACGCTGAACGCACCCTACGATCTAAAAAGACAAGCCAAACTGTGCTAATCTAATTTCAAATCTGTATACTTCGAAGTATTCTGAGTTGCTTCTATCGACTATAAGCCGTATTCAAATCATCTGGAGCCAGTAATGAAATTTTCTATTTACCGCTATGATCCCGATAAAGATGAAAAACCTTACATGCGCGATTATGATATCCAGTTGGCTGTCACCGATAAGATGCTGCTGGATGCACTGCTACGTATTAAAATCATTGATGACAGCCTGAGTTTACGCCGTTCTTGTCGTGAAGGGGTGTGCGGTTCGGATGCCATGAATATTAATGGGCGTAATGGCCTGGCATGTATCACACCGATTAACAGCTTAAAAGAACCGGTTGAAATACGCCCCTTGCCCGGATTGCCGGTCATTCGTGATTTGATTGTGGATATGACGCAATTTTTCCACCAATATCATTCAATCAAACCTTATCTTATCAATAACGATCCACCACCTGAAACAGAGCGATTGCAATCGCCTGAAGATAGAGCGGCTTTAGATGGCGCCTATGAATGTATTTTATGTGCTTGTTGTACAACTTCCTGTCCTTCTTTCTGGTGGAATCCGGATAAATTCGTAGGCCCTGCAGGGTTACTTCAGGCTTATCGATTCCTTGCCGATAGCCGGGATCAGGCGACGGCTGATAGACTGGATAATCTGGAAGACCCTTATCGGTTGTTTCGTTGTCATTCAATCATGAATTGTGTAGCCTCATGTCCTAAAGGGTTAAATCCGACCGATGCCATCGGCAAAATTAAGGATATGATGGTTAAAAGGATGGTATGAAGGAACTTGAGCGCGCACGCTGGCGGTGCCGTCGCGGCTTGCTTGAGTTGGATATTGTTTTGCAACGTTTTATGGATCAGCACTACGCACAGTTAGATGAAGAAGGGCTGCAACAGTTTGAACAATTATTGGCATTACCGGACAATGATCTGTGGGATTTGATTACAGCACGACAGGTAAGGACAGATAATGATTTGCAACCGGTATTGGAATTACTACAAAAAAGCTAGATTTCAGATGGTATGGGTTGAAGCTCTGAGACCCTGGGAATCTGCCGGACTTAAGGTTGATCTACTGCGCAAATGGGAGAAATAATATGGCACAAAAAGGCATGGCGACTTTAAATCTTAACGATGGCAGTGAACCCATCGAGCTACCTGTTTTATCTGGAACGATGGGCCCGGATGTCGTTGATATTCGCGCATTGCATGCAAAAAGTGGCTTATTTACTTATGATCCGGGGTATCTGTCAACGGCGAGTAATAGCTCTAAAATCACCTTTATTGATGGCGACAAGGGTATTTTATTGTACCGCGGATACCCCATCGAACAACTCGCGACGCACTGTGATTTTGTGGATGTTTGTTATTTGCTGATGAATAGCGAATTACCGACCATCGAGCAGAAATCAGAATTTGATCGAGCCATTAAAAATCATTCGATGCTGCACGAACAATTGGTAAGATTTTATAGTGGATTCAGGCGTGATGCTCATCCCATGGCTGTTATGGTCGGTGTGGTGGGCGCATTGTCAGCGTTTTATCATGAAGCTTTGAATATTTCAGATCCGGTGCATCGAGAGCAATCCGCTTTCCGTCTTATTGCAAAATTACCCACTATTACTGCGATGGCCTACAAATACAACATCGGTCAGCCATTTGTCTATCCACAAAATCGATTAAGTTATGCTGAGAATTTTTTGCATATGATGTTTTCAGTACCCACAGAAGAATACACAACGAATCCGGTTATTGTGCGCGCGCTGGATCGAATTTTGATTTTACATGCCGATCATGAGCAAAATGCTTCCACGTCAACAGTACGGTTGGCTGGCTCCAGCGGCGCCAATCCCTTTGCATGTATTTCTGCGGGTATTTCTTGCTTGTGGGGGCCTGCGCATGGTGGCGCCAATGAAGCATGTCTTCATATGCTGGAAGAAATTGGCGATATTTCGCGTATTGATGAATTTATTAAACGTGCTAAAAATAAGGATGATAACTATCGGTTGATGGGTTTTGGTCATCGGGTCTATAAGAATTTTGATCCACGCGCAAAACTCATGCGTGAAACTTGTCATGAAGTTTTAAATGAACTGGGGCTGCAGAATGACCGTTTGTTTAAATTGGCATTGCAACTGGAGAAGATTGCACTGGAAGATGAGTATTTTATTTCCCGAAAACTCTATCCCAATGTTGATTTCTATTCCGGTATTGTGCAGCGCGCATTGGGGATACCGACTAGCATGTTTACTGCCATTTTCGCGATGGCGAGAACAGTGGGATGGGTTGCGCAGTGGAATGAAATGATTTCTGATCCGGCCTATAAAATTGGACGCCCACGTCAATTGTACACTGGTACAACGATGCGGGATGTGCCCAGTTCGCATTTAAGAAAATAGCTTTTATTTAAGGCTGCCAATCCCATGAATAAGCAGTTGTTGAATGATTCCCTGTTGTCTGGTGCAAATGCTTTGTTTATCGAAGCCATTTACGAGGAATATTTGCATAACCCGAATTCTGTCGCTTTGGCTTGGCGTGAATATTTTGACGAACTGGTCAAGACACAGGAAATAACCCCCAATAAACAATTGCAGGGCTTAGCAACGGATACCGCGATTGCCTCGGCAGCAAAACATCCCGGTTTGGAAAATCAGGCTGCACTTCCCGATGCTATACCGGTTGATTCTGATGATCGTAAGCAAGTGGCGGTATTGCAGCTGATTAACATGCATCGATATCTGGGCTTAAGTCAAGCCAAACTGGATCCCTTGGGACTCACGCAACAATCGGATGTGCCGGAACTGAATCCTGCTCACTACGGATTCACCGCAGAAGATATGGATAAGGTGTTTAATACGGGTTCATTAGTGGGTCCCGATCATGCCACCTTGCGCGAAATTCTGCAGATCCTGCGGGAAACCTACTGTGGTTCTGTAGGCGCTGAGTATATGTATATTTCTTCCGTTGAGCAGAAGCGGTGGATACAAGCCAAGTTGGAAGGCCGACGATCCAATCCTAACTATTCAGGCGAATATAAACGGCATATTCTTGAACGGCTTAGTGCTGCAGAGGGTCTTGAAAAATACCTGCATAACCGGTATGTGGGGCAAAAACGGTTCTCGGGTGAGGGTAACGAAAGTCTTATTCCGTTGCTGGACTGTTTAATCCAACGCGCAGGGGAAACAGGAGTTCAGCAAATTGTCATGGGCATGGCGCATCGTGCCAGATTGAATGTTTTGGTCAACACGCTGGGCAAAATGCCCGCAGATCTTTTTCGTGAGTTTGAAGAAAAGCAACCTCAAGATCTGCCTTCAGGCGATGTCAAATATCATCAGGGCTTCTCTTCCGCAATAGAAACACCGGGTGGTATCGTTAGACTGGCACTCGCATTCAATCCTTCACATCTGGAAATTGTTAATCCGGTAGTGGAAGGCTCGGTACGGGCCCGTCAGCATCTTTTGAATGATAAACAGGGCGACAAAGTATTGCCTGTATTAATACACGGTGATGCCGCCTTTGCCGGGCAAGGCGTCGTCATGGAAACGCTCAATCTGTCTCAGACCCGTGGGTATGGCACGGGTGGCACCGTCCATATCATTATCAATAATCAGATCGGATTTACGACTTCAGATCCGCGTGACAGCCGCTCGACATTATATTGCACTGACGTCTCAAAAATGATTGAGGCGCCTATTTTTCATGTGAATGGCGATGATCCTGAAGCGGTGATCATGGTGACTGAACTGGCATTTGATTTTCGCATGCGGTTTCATAAGGATGTGGTAATCGATATGGTTTGTTTCCGCCGTCTTGGCCACAATGAGCAGGACGAGCCCATGGTGACGCAACCCAGGATGTATCAAATCATCAGCCGGCATCCCGGCACACTCAGGCTTTATGCGGATAAGCTCATAGCCGCCGGTGTTATTCGGGCAAAAGATGCCGATGATCTGGTTCAGGCCTATCGTGATGCCATGGATGCCGGTATTAATCCCAATAAAAGTATTTGTTATGATTACAAATCACCTTACACCGTCAATTGGACACCCTTTCTTAAGCCTATCAAATGGAATAAGAAAATCAAAACCGGAGTTCCGGTTCAAACTTTAAAGCAACTTGCGGCACGCCTGACCGATATTCCCGAGGGGTTCCGATTACATAAACGAGTTGAAAAGATCATTGCAGACCGGCGTTTGATGGGGAGCGGAGAATTACCTCTGGACTGGGGAATGGCGGAGAATCTGGCTTATGCAGCTTTGCTGAAAGAAGGCTATCCGGTGAGGCTTTCGGGGCAGGATTCCGGGCGCGGCACTTTCTTTCATCGCCATGCGGTATTACATGGACAAGTAGAAGCGGGTCAAGAGGAATATATTTATATTCCGCTTCGTCATATTGATTCTAATCAGCCGGATTTTGTGGTCATTGACTCGATGTTATCGGAAGAAGCGGTATTGGGTTTTGAATATGGTTATGCAACCACGCAACCGGATGAATTGGTGATCTGGGAAGCACAGTTTGGTGATTTTGCCAATGGCGCCCAGGTCGTGATTGACCAATTTATCGCATCCGGCGAGGCCAAGTGGGGGCGTGTGTGCGGTTTGGTGATGATGTTGCCGCATGGCTATGAAGGGCAGGGGCCAGAGCACTCTTCGGCACGGCTGGAACGTTATCTGCAACTATGTGCGGACTACAATATTCAGGTCTGTGTGCCTTCCACACCAGCGCAGATGTTCCATATGTTGCGCCGGCAAATGATTCGCCCACTGCGCAAGCCGTTGATTATCATGAGCCCCAAGAGCATGCTGCGGCTCAAGGAATCGGTATCAAGCCTGGAGGATCTGGCGCAGGGGCATTTCTATCCGGTCATTTCCGAGATTGAGAATCTGGATCCGAAGAAGATTAAACGGATGATTGTTTGTAGTGGAAAGATCTACTATGAACTACTGGCTTATCGAAAAGAACATCAAATAACGGATATGGCTATTATCCGCCTGGAACAACTTTATCCATTCCCCCATGAAGAGTTTCAAGCGGAAATTGACCGGTATGGAAATGCCAAAGAAGTGATCTGGTGTCAGGAGGAACCCGGTAATCAAGGAGCCTGGCATCGCATCCAACACTATTTGCTGCGTCATATGCAACCCCATCAAATATTGGGCTATGCATTGCGGCCATCTTCCGCCTCTCCGTCGGATGGTTATATGGCCAAGCATCGAATTAAACAAAATGAGTTAATCGCGGCAGCATTCAGAAATAAAATTTAAAAAGAGGGCGCCCATGCTAGTTGAAGTTAAAGTACCCATGTTATCTGAATCAGTAGCTGAAGCTACCTTGGTATCCTGGCATAAAAGAACAGGAGAGTATGTCAACCGATCGGAAAATCTGATCGATATCGAAACGGACAAGGTGGTGCTTGAACTGCCTGCTCCCAGCGCCGGTGTATTGACTCAAGTTTTTAAAAAAGATGGTGCCACTGTGGTCAGTGGCGAAGTCATCGCCACCATTGAGACGGAAGCAACCGCTAAGCCGGATAATCCGTCTGAACCGGTATCGACTGTTGATAAACAGACTGAAATTCCTGTTGCCAGAAGCGCCGGGAAAGTTAGTGCCGAAGCAATTGATCAGGCGATACCCATATTGATGCCGGCTGCGCGCAAACTGACGGAAGAGAACAATCTGAAGGCGATAGAAACCAGTGTAATCAAAGGGACTGGTTTGGGCGGGCGTATCACCAAAGAAGATGTGCAAGCGTATATGGCAAGTAAATCCGGTGAAGCCGGTACATCAGCAGCGGGTGCGCGTTCTGATCGCAGAGTTACCATGTCACGATTGCGGCAGCGCATTGCTGAACGTCTGGTGCAGTCGCAATCCACCGCAGCGATTCTGACGACATTCAATGAAGTCAATATGCAAGCGATTATTGATTTACGTGCACGCTATAAAACAGAATTTGAAAAGGAGCATGGCGTCAAGCTAGGCTTCATGTCGTTCTTTGTCAAAGCAGTCATTGCCGCTTTAAAGAAATACCCCATTGTCAATGCATCGGTTGAAGGCAATGACATTGTTTACCACGATTATTACGACATCGGCATCGCCGTCGGTAGTCCGCGCGGCTTGGTAGTGCCTGTTATCCGTGACGCAGACCGCATGACGCTGGCCGAGATTGAACTGCAAATCGCCGATTTCGCCAGACGCGCGCAGGATGGCAAGCTGACTATTGATGAACTCAGCGGCGGTACTTTCTCGATTACCAATGGTGGTGTATTCGGCTCCATGCTGTCCACACCGATCATTAATCCGCCACAAAGTGCCATTTTGGGTATTCACGCGACCAAAGAACGGCCTGTCGTCGAAAACGGACAAATCGTGATACGTCCTATCAATTATCTGGCATTATCCTATGATCACAGGATTATTGACGGCCGGGAAGCGGTGTTGTCTCTGGTAGCGATGAAAGAAGCACTGGAATACCCGATGAGTCCGTTG
>ERZ1292625.627-Hain-H41-01um-R1-627-length-50780-cov-13_pt1 | contig 24072 bp, 20 predicted proteins | sample MGYA00564400_ERZ1292625 | MGnify/ENA primary metagenome ERZ1292625 (study PRJEB36523, sample SAMEA6512639) | groundwater metagenome | collected 2019-01-08 | study: AquaDiva: Metagenomics assemblies of 32 groundwater samples | reverse complement strand
CAGTTGTGATTTGCTTTCAGATTGAGTTCTTTGATAGATTGCATACAGTGTACCCCCTGCCAATGCTTTCTATTTCAAATGGTTATCACGCAAAATAGGATTAAAAAAATTGTGCAATCTATCGGTTAGGCCCTCGTTTCAAAACAGTTCTAACTGTTGTGGAATGGGGGCTTTTTCTTTTTCCTCCCGTCCGTAGAAAATCTGCATCATGCCAAATTGCTTGTCTGTAACAGTTAATATGCCCACGTGTCCTTTGGGCGGCAGGCTCTTTTTGATACGCTTTACATGCACCTCCGAGTTTTCGCGACTGGCACAATGCCTCAGGTAAGCACTGAACTGAAACATGGTGAAGCCGTCTTTCATCATTTTCTTCCGAAAGTCGGTATAGTTCTTTTTGTCCTGCTTGGTTTCAGTGGGCAAATCAAATAGCACCATGATCCACATTATGCGATAAGCGTTGAGCCGCTCCGTTTTCATCCCAATTCCGGGTAACTGATCTTACGGGTCTCACCAAGAAAACATCGTGCCAGCGAGGCCGTTGTGCGCTGCACCGCCACCATCATCGGGCTCGTTTCCCCTTGCACAGTTACGTCCAGCACAGGCAAGGCAAGCATTTTCTTTTTCAATTCGGTAGTTAGTTCTTCGTATGGAGCATTGCCCAGCACTATCTGCACCACCAGCTGGTCGGCATAAGGGCGAAATGGTTCCATCACATCATCGGCCAGGCAATAGGCATTGTATTGATTGCGGTGAAAGATGCCCAGCGTGGGCAAGAGCCCGGAGCCCACCAGCGACCTTGCGACAGTAGCGCGCACAATGGCGTATGCATAATTCAGCAAATTGTTAGGTGGCAAGCCTGCAGGGTCGCGAATAAAATCCAGTTTTGGTTTAAAAAGATGTGCCCAATACCAGGCGGAGGAACGGCCTTCCAGATTGTCGGGATCGCCTGATTTTACGTTGTCGGCCCAATGCAGCATATTTTCTACCTCATAGCCATGTCGTTTTAGCAGGGCCGCCTGATTGCGGATTTTTGCTTTGATAGTCTGTTGCCACAATTGTTTTTTCAAGGGCTCTGTTGCTTCCAACTGCGCCTGAAAACGCTGGCTTTGCAACGAGTGGCTTTCTAAGTTGAGCAACAGCCCGGTAGGGTGGTGGGTATGGTTGCAGGTGATCACGGCCACATTGTTATCCAATAGTTTGGCCAAGAGTGCCTGGCTGATGATGATTTGCTGATGATCGAGTATAACAATGCCAATGTCTTCAATGGGTATAGTGGCCTGGGCTTCTTTTTTAAAACTATCAGGAAGCGTATCGTTCTTTTCCACTTCGGGCAGGCGCACCAGCAGTTGGTCGAGCCGGGTGCTGAGATAAGCTGGGTTGCCGAAGTAAAGAGTGCGCTTGATCATAGCCTAAAATTTAATCGCTTACCGGAGGTCTTACTAAAAATCCATTTCCAATTATGTTTTTACGTCAATCGGCTGCAGATGAATTTTTTCGTATTCGTTCCGGTTGCCAAACCACGCCAGAACTTCATCGCGCCTGATAAAGGTTGGCGAGTCATTTAAAATAAGCTGATAAGAACTCCACGGCCATTCGCCAATGCCTTTAACAAAGCCATGGTGAACGGGGTTAGCGTGAATGTAGAGAATGATGTTGGTGAGGTAATTATCGCTGGTTATTTCCTCTCGTTTAAAGTTGGGGATAAACAAACTCCCTCTTCGGCTATACATTTTATTGAAGGCTTTGGTGTAGCCATTGAAGAGGTTGCTGAATTGTTGGGATATTCTTTTTTCGATTTCGCTTTCTAAACCTCCAAAACCTCCAAGGTTTTTGAAACCTTGGAGGTTTGAATTTGAATTAAAATTTGAAAAAGTCGATTCGATCTCCGCATCCGTTTTTATCCGAATTAAAAAATGAATATGGTTGGGCATCAGGCAATAGGCCAGGGTATCGGCTACAGATGGAATAAAGTGCTCATACCGCCTTAGAAAATGCCTATAGTTTTCCTCCGACTGGAAAAGGTTTTCAAAACCGTTGGCGTGGGTGTAGAGGTGGTAAAGTTTTTTAGGTTCCATTTATTCATTCTAATCCTCGCCCACATGAACAATTTTACCCAAATGATTGATACGAACTTTTAGTATGCCATTAATTGCATTTAGACCGAGTTGGGGTTTATAGGCAATATCTTTAAGTTCTTTGTACTCCTTGACAGTGGTTTCTAAATGATGTCTAAAGAAATAATTTCTTGTAGCAATCTTTTGAACTCTATATAAATTCGGGCTAATCAAAAGGTAATTTTCAGGGTTTAATAAATCCGTTTCTTCTGGATTGAATCCTGTTTTTTCATTGGGAAAAACAAAATATTCATTTTGTTTTAGGGTGAACAAAAATTGCCATCCTTCTTCTTGCTTGTAGCTTTTGTTTATTATAGGTGATCCCTGATTTACTCTTTCAACGGCTTCATAAAACGAAACGATTTGTTCTTGCAACACACCTTTCTCATCTCTGTACACAGCTACGTGATGATTGTTACCCGTATTCACAAAGTCAACGTCTATTCCGTTTCCGTGATTGTCAAGGATAGTTTTGCCGTCCTTGTCTTTCTTATAATGTAAAGAATCTGCTTTAATTATTCCTGTCAAGGTCACACGCTTGATACTTATTCCCTTTGCTTTATTCAACCATATAGGGTTTTCATCAAGGTTAGAAAATGCTGTTTCCAATATTTTCTTTTTGTCTTTCTCTTTCGATACAGCTTGATTAAAGACTTCAACTTCTTTTTTTGTTTTGTTGTAGCGGTTTTTCAAGGCATCCCGCACAGCCTTATCATAGATGCTTTCGAGTCTGTTTGTGAAGTTGTCATTCTTTTTAGAATCTTTAAAAAGGTCGGGCGAAATTTCCTTTCTGGTTGTATAGGCAATTTCTTGCCAAGCCAGTTTAACTTTTTCGGGCACTCGTTGTGTTTGCAAAGCATCTAAATAGATGGGCTTCTTGTCCAAACTGTTTTTTCCGGTAAAGGCTTTCTTAGGGTCATTACCAGATTCTTCTAATCGCTTCAACAGAGCATCTTTATAGATTTGTTTTGAAACCTTGTTAATTGTTTCCAGGTCAAAACTGATACCAACTTTTTCTTCTTTGGTAACGTACTGTTTAATGCTTCCATAAATTGTTTCTTGGTGTAGCTGGCCACGTGGAGTCAATTCTATTTTCGTGTTCCCTCCTTTTGAAGTTTTAATCTTGTTTTTATTTTTTGTAGCTACTTTGTTTTTAGCCTTGAACGATATCAAAGTTGCCTCCAGATGTTTCTTTGCTTCTGCCCTGAAATCATCCAATGGAATAGGTGGTTTGAAGCGTAGTTTGTTTCGTTCGTCCCTGTATAGTTCTTTTTGCTCAATCCCATAAATGCTACTGCTTTTATCGCTTCGGGCATTTAAGTTGTTAAGGTAATGTACGTAACTACGTTTTGTAAACGCAACAGTAAGTGCATCCATGGCATGATGCCTATGGTCGTTTCGTTTTGTCCAATCTTTGATCCGTGGCAATTGTTGCCCGTCACGATTGGTTTCGTAATAGGTTAAACCAAGTACTTTGTATTTTTCCCAGTTTAATTCTTGCATCACGTCCACCAACTGCCAATCTTCTCTAAGCCTGTCTGTGATACTTCCAGTTGTGGTAGTCACTTCCCTGAAAACATCCTCAAGAATTGCTTTTGCTTTTTTTGCAATGTATTGAGTGTCGCGAATATCACGGTCTATAAACCCGGATGGGATTTCAGTGCCGAGCATTAAGAATTTGGTGTATTTGGTTTTACTAATCCTTGTGTCCTTGCTTTTGCTCTCATTTCCCTCATTCTCTCTTTTTTTAGCAGGTTTATACAAATTTTCCACACGTTGCTTGTATTGTTCTAATCCCTCATCACCATATTTATCTTTCACATATTCATAAGCTGTTCTGTCTGCCTTTTCAATGTTATGGGATTTTAACTCTAATGTTTTATTTGAGAAAGAATCATCAAAAAGTTTCGCTTGAGGAATAATATGGTCAATATCAATTTCTTTTGAAAACAGTTGTTCGGGGCTAATATAAGTATTGCTGTAGAGCGTTTTATACCCGTTTCCTTGTAGCTCCAAATACAATTTGTACTTTATAATATCTTTTCGGTTTACATAAGACAGGCCAAATTCCTCTTTTAATGTCTTCCGGTATTTTTCATGATCGTCTTTAGATTTTATGTTGCTCTCAGCTAATTCTTTCCGCTCATCCGCACTCTTTTTCAATTCCCTTGCTAATTCAATCCTGATTTCATCAGGTTTTTTGTATTCGTGTATGACAGCATTCACTACGTTGACCATTTGATTAAGGATTTTTTCAACAATAGGATTCCGTAAACTATTCTTAGAAAGAATTTCAAGTTTATCCTCTAATGGCTTGGTTTCTTTTTCCTTCTTGGTCAGTGATTTGGAATGATTGTAGCCAGCATAAGTGCAAGCAGCGTCATAGGTATTTCCTTCCATTAAGTAAGGCAGGATTTTCCTGATGGCCTTTGAGCTTAAACTTCCATAGTCATCTTGAAAAGTAACATTGTCAATAATCAAAGCATACTCCTTCGTAAAGTTATACTTGGCTTTTAGCAAGGCGAGGAGTTTTTCATTACCTGTTTTTGAATTGTCATCTTCATAAGAATAAAGCAAATGCCAAAGCAGGAACAGAGGCTGACGTTCAAACTCATCTCCTTCTAAAGAAGAATCGAAACTTAAAATAGAAGTATTGATACCAAGCGTTTCAAATATGCTTTTAATGGTTGAAATTATGTTTGCTGCATCTAATGTCTCAAAATCAATTTCGTGACCAGAAGCTTCTGCTATCTTTTTATAGGCTTCGAACAGAGCAGCATTGGTACGGTTTCCTTCAATATCCTTATAGTTTAAATCTAATTCAGAAGGTTTATCGAATAATAGTCTCAGTGCTTCGGCTTTGGACATTTTGTTTTTGATACTCAACTCTTCAAAGAGTTTTTGCTTTTCCTCTAACTCAAGTGTTCTTTTTTCCCTTGTTTTTTTACGGGTTACTTCGATGTTGTTTAATATTTGCCAGATTTTAAACTCCTGAAAGAGTGGGGAAGACTTAGGGCATACTCTTGCGCCAACTGTTTTTATTTTCTTTTTGCCGTCAATTTCAATCTCTATCCTTTTGCTTTCAAATTCGCAAAAATTGATCTGGCCTTTTTGTGATTTTAATTTTCTTTGATAAAAAATTATAATGTCACGAATTTCGGTTTTTAATTCTGAGGTAAGCGCTTTGTAATGCTTGACTTGTTCTTCCCAGATCACATTAAACTCATCTAAATAATCTTGCCTGTAGAATACCTGCCTTTTTAAACGGGCATGGGGGCTTTGTTTGATTTGGTTATGGAGATACTGACCTACGGTAAGGTTATTAAAGATAAGTTCTTTGCTGCGGTCACTAATGGCACCTAAATATCCACTTGAATTACTGATTTGTGAATTGATTTCTGTGAATACAAATGCTAATTCATTTATTGACATTTGCTTTGAAATTGATAGAGACCTCCATTCATAAGGTTTTAATTTTTTGTCATCTTTCCCTTTTATTTCTGCTAAATCTATCTTGAGTGTTCTCTGAAAAAAATCTCTTGTCAGGGTCTTGCTTAATTTATTTATTTTCTCCCTGTTAGCATCTGTTAATAACTCTGCATAAAACTGTTTTTGAAAGTCCCAGATTTTATCGAACTCACTTTGAAGATCAGAGCGGTAAAAATCCGGAATATATTTTTTCCCTACTTGCAGAAGTTGAAAAGCGAATTGGCCTGGGGTTAATCCACTTTCATATAATTGCTTTGCAACCTCTATTCCATCGATCAATTGCCCTTCGTCCTGACCTTTAGCTTTACGACTGCTTTTATAGCCTCGCTTTTTATTAATCATCAAGAGTATCTTTGCGAAATCTACCAAGTCTATTTTGCCAGTAGCAGCGTTGGATCTGTTTTCATAAGTCTTAAAGGTGGAGTAATTACCTTGCTCGGATAGAAGGGCGTCATCAGTAATGATCTTATTCTCTTTTAAGACTTCAATCAATTTATCTCTTCTTAGTTTGTAGCGTTGAAGACTTCTCCTCATTCCTCGGCTTTTTGTCCTGTCGGCATTTGGAGACAACCCCTTTCCACTTATAAAATCTTTTTCGGGCTCTAGTGAAGCGGACACTTTCCCGCTTTTATCCAACTTTACCAAATTGTCGCCATAGTGGACTACTCTACTACCCAACTTTACTATCGAACTTTTTTCATTTTGATCTTCAGCTTCATTAACCAAAGCCCAGCCAATTGATGTAGTTCCCAAATCAAGTCCGAGAATTTTTTTCATAATTGTTTTTTTTAATTACATTTGAGTACTCAATCAGAAGCAAATCACAATAAGGATTATTCCGTTGTGAAAACATTTAAAGCGGCCCCGACTTGTCGGGGTCGTTTTTTTTATGCTTTAAATCTATCTCAATTCTTTTCCCAAGTGGGTAGTATTTTTTGAGGGTTGCCGATTACTCTTGCCTGGGAAAAAGTAGGTTGCGTTCTGTTGTTAAGGTCTCCGGTTTTCGGGTTCTTACTCCGCTGAATCATAAGTTCAGTGCTCTGTAATTTTACTTCTTCTTATGAAAAATACATCTATGTAAATCCCTCTCCAAATTTTAAGATGAACGATTATTTAGCTTTGCCCTGTATAGTCAATTTGTAAACCCTCACTTTTGGCTACCTTTGCCGCTTAAATCTTAGGAAAGAACAGATGGGAATGGAGAACATCCGCAATTTTTGCATCATCGCACACATCGACCACGGTAAAAGTACGTTGGCAGACCGGCTTTTGGAGTTAACAGGTACGCTCACCAACCGGCAAATGCATGCTCAGGTGCTGGATAATATGGATCTGGAACGTGAAAAGGGGATAACGATTAAGTCGCATGCCATCCAAATGAACTATACCTTCGAAGGCCAGGATTACATTTTGAATTTGATCGATACGCCTGGCCATGTTGATTTTTCGTATGAAGTAAGCCGTTCGATTGCAGCCTGTGAAGGTGCTTTATTGATTGTAGACGCAGCTCAGGGAATACAAGCCCAAACTATCTCTAATCTTTACCTGGCTCTTGAACATAACCTTGAGATTATACCAGTACTCAATAAAATTGACCTGCCAGCTGCTCAGCCAGAGTTGGTTACGGATCATATCGTAGAGCTGATTGGCTGTGATCGTGACTCGGTGATCCTGGCCAGCGCCAAAGAGGGAAAAGGAATTGAGGAAATTTTGCGGGCCGTTATTCATAGAGTCCCTGCTCCGAAAGGCGACCCCAAAGCTCCCTTACAAGCGATGATCTTTGATTCTGTGTTTAACTCGTTCAGAGGCATTGAAGTGTATTATCGCGTATTTAATGGGACCATGCGCAAGAATGATCAGATCAAGTTTGTAAATGCGGATAAGCAATATGGTGCCGATGAAATTGGCATTTTAAAATTGGATAAGATTCCTCAGAATGAGATAAGTGCCGGCAATGTGGGCTATTTGATTTCCGGAATTAAAGTAGCGAAGGAAGTTAAAGTGGGAGATACCATAACATTGGTAAGCAACCCCGGTGAGGCCATAAAGGGTTTTGAAGATGTTAAACCAATGGTATTTGCCGGAATCTATCCGGTGGACACTTCCGAGTTCGAAGAATTACGTGCTTCGATGGAGAAGCTCCAGCTTAATGATGCCTCCCTGGTATGGGAACCAGAAACATCTGCAGCGCTCGGTTTTGGGTTCCGTTGCGGGTTTCTGGGAATGCTTCATATGGAGATTATCCAGGAAAGGTTGGAACGCGAGTTTGATATGACCGTTATCACTACTGTGCCATCAGTTCAGTTCAAAGCCACTCTTACAGATGGAAAAGTGATCGAGATCAATGCGCCATCTGAAATGCCTGACTCAACGAGAATGCGTTTTATTGAAGAGCCATATATATCGGCACAGATTATTTCGAAATCAGAATTCATCGGGCCGATCATTGGCTTGTGTATGGATAAACGTGGCGTAATTAAGAACCAGGTGTATCTAACTTCCGATCGCGTTGAATTAGGCTTTGAAATGCCTCTTTCCGAAATTGTATTTGACTTCTTTGACAAACTAAAAACCATTTCTAAAGGCTATGCTTCGCTGGACTATCATTTGATCGGCTTCCGCGAAAGCGATATGGTGAAGTTGGATGTAATGTTGAATGGTGATAAGATCGATGCGCTTTCCGCTATTGTTCACCGAACTAAGTCGCATGATTGGGGAAGACGACTTTGTGAGAAATTAAAAGAGTTGATCCCCCGTCAGCAATTTGAAATAGCGATACAGGCTGCAATCGGGCAAAAAATTGTTTCACGAGAAACGGTAAAGGCGTTGCGTAAGAACGTCCTGGAAAAGTGTTATGGCGGTGATATTTCGCGTAAACGCAAATTATTGGAAAAGCAGAAGAAAGGGAAGAAGAGAATGAGACAGGTTGGTAATGTTGAAATTCCGCAGGAAGCATTTATGGCGGTATTGAAGATTGATTAAATTGCTTGTAAGTAAAATCTTTTTTATGGAAAGAAATTATGACGAAGTGATTTCTGATATGCTCATTCAGTGGCTCAAATAGAAAGAAATTTAGAGCAACAGAACACACGAATGGAAGCTTTTGACAAGCGAATGGAATTGACCATTAAAAGAATGATGAAAGCAGAAACTCGTTTAGAATCTAATGAAAAGCGAATGGAACTTTTTGACCAGAAACTGGAGAAATCTATCCGTGATCAGAAAGAATTCAGTCAGATGCAGTCTCGACTCAACAAGTACTTTCTGGATTATATTAAGAACAATTCGCTCAAATCTTAAAAAAATGGTTAAGGCTAAAGTTTTTAAATCATCCGGTAATAAAAGGGAATCAATAAATGGTTCTAGGTTACTAAAGAGTGCTGAAGATGAGTTGGAAAAAAAGAAACAAGAATTACTTCGAGCAAAAAAAAGACATAGGAGGTTGGCCGGAGAATTTATTGATCTTTGGGTAAAAGTAAGAAGACTAAAAAGGAACACTAGTTCAAAGTTAGAATTGAAATGACGCAAGTATTACAAAATACATACACACTTATCGATGGTCGGAAAATTTCAACCGACATTAAAGGTGAAATTTCAGCCAAAGTAGCTGAACGGAAAAAGCTTGGCAAGAAAATCCCGCACCTGGCCATCATCTTAGTGGGCGATGATGGTGCAAGCCAAACGTATGTCGATCACAAGGTGAAAGCGTGCAAAGAAGTAGGATATCACTATACGATGATGCGCTTTGCCGATACGATAAGCGAGGAGAAGCTCATGAAGCATATCGACCACGTGAATAAGGATGAAGATGTGGATGGGTTTATAGTACAATTACCCTTACCACCTCATATTTCAGTCGAACGTATTACAGAAAAGATCAGATCAGATAAAGACGTGGATGGGTTTACCAATCATAATTTCGGAAGCATCATTTCAAAAAGCCCGTTGATCATGCCGGCAACACCTTTTGGGATTATGGAATTATTGAGGAGGTATTCGATTGTCACAGAGGGAAAGAATTGTGTTATCGTAGGAGCGAGCCGCTTAGTGGGAGCACCGCTAAGTATGATGCTAGTTGAACAGGGACATGCAACAGTCACAATATGCAATAAATACACGCAAGGCCTCTCAGCTATCACACGCCTGGCGGATATATTAATAGTGGCAGTGGGTAAGCCTGGATTAATTTCTGCCGATATGGTGAAAGAAGGAGCGGTAGTGATTGATGTGGGCACAACTCGTGTTGAAGGCCCGCAATTTAAAAATGGATATGCCTTAAAAGGTGATGTTGATTTTAAAGAAGTTGCCCCAAAAACTTCTTTTATAACACCAGTTCCGGGTGGTGTTGGTCCCATGACTATTGCTTCCCTATTATTAAATACCCTTAGGGCAACGGAAAACAGAAATCCGTGAATCGATGGTAGCTCATAATTTCAATACCTAAAGTCTGTTCGTTGAATATAAAATCTTCTTTAGTTGAGATGGAGCTTCCATTGATGGAGGATTTTTATACCATTCAAGGTGAAGGGTTTTACCAGGGACATGCTGCTTACTTTATTCGTCTTGGCGGTTGTAATGTAGGATGTATTTGGTGCGATGTAAAAGAATCATGGGATGCTTCTGCGTTTCCACATGTGGAAGTTTCATCGATGGTTAAGCGGGCTAAATCGAGTGGTGCCGAAATAGTTGTTGTCACAGGGGGAGAACCAGCAATGTATGATCTTTCAAAACTTACAGAGACACTAAGAAAAGAAGGATTGCAGACAAACTTAGAAACATCCGGTGCTTATCCGATTACCGGTAAATGGGATTGGGTTTGCTTCTCACCAAAAAAATTTAAGGCCCCTGATCAATCAGTGTATAGTATGGCAGATGAGTTAAAAATAATCGTGTACAATAAGAGTGATTTCAATTGGGCTGAAGAGTTTGCTCAAAAAGTTACGTCAGAGTGTAAACTATTTCTTCAGCCCGAGTGGACGAAAGAGAAAGAAATGGTACCTCTGATTATCGATTATGTTAAAAGTCATCCCAAGTGGAGAATATCTCTTCAAATTCACAAGTACATGAATATCCCATAATCAATAATGAGGTTGGTGTACAGGATATCACATAGGGTTCTAACCTCACAATTCATGGTAGCAGCAAAAAATTTCTCTATTGCTTGTGGATGAATTTGTGAATGAGAACCTGCTTACTTGAGTTATTGGGTTTTGAAGGTACTGAATGCGATATTTCGAATATTTTTTATTATCAGAATGTACGCGAAAAGAATCTTACTGTTTTTATTGATTGTTTTAATGGTTTCCGGACCTGCTATTTCTCAGGTACCACTTTCTACTAAAAATAAAAAGGCAATTGAATTATATACGGAAGCGGACAACTATCGCGTAAGGGGCCAATTCAATCAAGCTATCTCTCTTCTTCAGCAAGCCATTGAAAAAGACAGAAATTTTTCAGAAGCTTATTTTAGACTAGGGCTCACCTTTAAAATGATGCAGGACCTGGATCGGTCAACCAAAAGTTATGAAGCTGGGTTATACTTAACAGCTGATCAAAAAAAACAGAAGGGATTTTTTTATGAATTGGGAGATAACTATTTGCAACTTGGTGATTATGAAAAGGCTCGTGACTTCCTTACACGATATCTGGATTCAGAAATGTTAAATAAAGCCAAAGTCGATCAGGCCATACTTTGGAAACGCACAACGGAGTATGCTATAAAAAACAGGAGAAATAGTTCAGGTTTCATGCCTCGTCCCTTGAGCGATACAGTCAACTGCTTTCCCATGCAATATTTTCCGGTGCTGACGGCTGATGAGCAGGAATTAATATTTACACGGAGACTTGGAGCGGGTAATGAAGATGATGAAGATTTAGTGATCTCCAGGAAGGATTCTGCTGGTCATTGGCAAAAACCGGAGTCTATTTCTCCAAACGTCAATTCAGAGTTTAACGAAGGCACTTGTACTATTTCTGCTGATGGAAGACAATTAATTTTTACTTCCTGTCTGGGACGCAAAGGTTTTGGTAATTGTGACCTTTTTCAAAGTTTAAGGGTAGGCAATACATGGTCACAACCATTGAACATGGGTCCTCAAATAAATTCTGCTGCCTGGGAATCACAGCCTGCTCTTTCCGCAGACGGTAGGGTATTGTATTTTTTGTCGGATCGAAAGGGAGGATTAGGCAATCGTGATATTTACGTCTCCTATCAGATCGAACCAAACAAGTGGACTAAAGCTGAAAACGTAGGTTCAAAAATCAATACGCCATATGATGAGATTTCGCCCTTCATTCACGTCAACGGACGCACATTATTTTTTGCTGCAAACGGAAGGCTAGGCTTTGGGGGTTACGATTTGTATAGAAGTGAAAAGGAAAACGGTGAGTGGCAAGACCCGGTAAATTTTGGATATCCGGTAAATAATCATGAAGATCAGTTTTCATTATTCATTACAGCAGATGGAAAGAAAGGGTATTATTCTCATGAAAAGGGATGGAAAAACACATCGGGCAAAATTTATGAAATCAATGTGCCAGATGAACTTCAAATAAAATTCAGAAGCAATTATGTAAAGGGAAAAGTCAGGGACAAAAAAACAGGACAGCCCTTGAACGCTCGCATTGAGTTATATAATGTGGTGAAAAACGAACTAATATCGTTCGTAAATTCTGATTCTGTTACGGGAGAATACCTCATGGTATTAACGCAGGGTTCAGAGTATGGGCTTTTCGTAAGCAAGAAGGAGTATGTATTTCAAAGCTTAAACTTTAATTACGAGAGCGAAGTGAATATTGAGCCAGTCGTTGTGAACGTGTTGATGGATCGTGTGATTGTTGGAGCTACATCTGTTTTAAAAAATATTTTTTTTGAATTTGATAGATATGACCTGCAGGGTAAATCGATCACCGAACTAGAAAAAATGGTCCGATTTTTAACTGAAAACCCTCAAATAAAAATAGAAATCAGTGGTCATACCGACAATGATGGATTGCCAGCATATAATATAAAGCTCTCACAAAACAGGGCACAGGCGGTTGCCAATTATCTTACACAACATGGGATTGATATAAAAAGGATGATTCAAAAGGGATATGGTGCGGACCATCCCATTAAGCCGAACGACTCCGAAGAAAACAAACAGGCCAATAGGCGAATAGAGTTTAGGATTCTAAAATAGGTAATGTGAAACTGTCCTTTAGTAGTACTTTAATCCATTGTTTAAATAATTCTTTACGTAATCAATCGTTCCTTCCTCCAGAGTGTGAAAGGGTTTTACGTATCCAATACTTTTTAATTTGTTCATATTAGCCTCTGTGAAATATTGATACTTATCCCGTATGTCAATTGGGGTTTCGATAAATTCAATGAACTCCTTTTTATCAACCGCATTGAAAACGGCTTTGGCTAAAGCGATAAAAGTTCGAGCTTTTCCAGATCCAAGATTATAAATCCCGGAATTTTTACGGTGGTGCATAAGAAAGAGACATACGTCAACAACGTCTTTTACATACACAAAATCCCGCATTTGCTCGCCATCTCGATAGGCTTGATTATGTGAACGAAATAATTTCATCTTGCCTGTTTTGCTGATTTGGTTATAAGAATGCCAGATCACCGATGCCATCCTTCCTTTGTGATATTCGTTCGGGCCATAAACATTAAAGAATTTTAACCCTGCCCAGAAGAATGGATTTTCAGCTTGTTCAAGCGCCCATACATCAAAGTCCTGTTTGGACTGGCCATATGGATTAAGCGGTTTTAATTTGGGAATAGTTGCTTCAATATCCTCATAACCCATTTCGCCCAAGCCATAGGTTGCCGCAGACGAAGCATACACTAATGGGATTTGGTATTGGAAACATCGCTTCCAGACGTCTTTTGTGTATTGTGTATTTAATTTCTCAAACAGAGCAACATTCATTTCCGCAGTATCAGTGCGCGCACCTATGTGAAAAATAAATTCTACTAATTCGAAATTGTTATCCAGCCATGTCATAAACTGGTCGCGGTCTACTTTTTCCTGGATCGTTGCACCTTGCAGGTTTTTATTTTTCTCTGGCTGATCAAATTTATCGACAGCAACAAGGGCATTGAAATTCTCAGCGTTAAGTTTTTTGACAAGGCAACTCCCAATAAATCCAGCTGCTCCGGTAACAACGATCATAGGGTAATAATTTAATGCAATTTATAGTTTTTAATTACCAGACAATACATAATCTGTTTTGCCTCGAGTTGAACAGACTGTCTTATATTTGGGGATTGAAAAGACTATGACCGTCTACGTTAGCAGAAAAGAACATTTTAACGCAGCCCATAAGCTGTATAATCCAGCCTGGAGCAAGGAAAAGAATTTGGAAATATTTGGCCCCTGTGCTAATGAGAATTGGCATGGACATAATTTTGATTTAATTGTCACGGTAAAAGGAGAGCCCGATCCTGACACAGGTTTTGTAATTGATTTGAAAAAGCTGAGTACTCTTATTCGGGAAGATATAATAGAAAATCTTGACCATAAAAACCTCAACCTGGATGTCGATTTCATGAAGGGTAAACTGGCGAGTTGCGAAAACCTAAGTGTTGAAATATGGAAAATCCTGCATCCAAAAATTTCCAGCATCAGTAAGTTCGGAAAATTGTATTCCCTTCGACTTTATGAAACCCCAAGAAATTATGTGGAGTACTTTGGGGAATAGTAAAAATTGGTCGACTTATAAAACAATTCTCACATCCTTAAGATGAGATATTACATCATAGCTGGAGAGCGCTCAGGAGATTTGCATGGCAGCAATTTGATAAAAGCGTTACGAAAGAACGATCCCAAAGCAATTCTTCGTGGTTTTGGTGGAGATAATATGAAGGATGCGGGGATGGAACTTGTTGTTCATTATTCACAGTTGGCTTTCATGGGTTTTGTAGCGGTGATCGCCAACTTGACAAAAATTTCTAGACTCTTAAAGGTTTGCAAGAAGGATTTTTTAGAATTTAAACCGGATGTTATCATTCTAATAGATTATGCCGGCTTCAATATGCGGATAGCAAAATTCGCCAAAGCAAATGGATTCAAGGTCTATTACTACATTTCACCCAAAGTTTGGGCCTGGAATACGGGACGTGCCTGGAAACTTAAAGCAAATGTTGATAGGATGTTTTGTATTCTTCCTTTTGAAAAAGATTTTTATAAAGAATTTGATTGGGATATAGACTATGTTGGAAGTCCGGTGCTGGATGCCATCAAAACATTTCAACCTGATCCGGAGTTCATAACTAAAAACGATCTCAACCTCGAAAAAAAGGTAATAGCATTATTACCGGGCAGTCGTAAGATTGAGTTGCAACGCATGTTACCAGTGATGGCTGAGGTGGTGAAGTTAAACCCAAAGTATCAGTTTGTAGTAGCCGCAGTTAAGACATTGCCGGATGTATTATACGCTCCCCTTCGTTCTATACCTTCAGTTAAATTTATCTATGATGCCACGTATGAAGTGTTATCGTTTGCACAGGCCGCAATTGTAACTTCAGGAACTGCGACATTGGAGACGGGTTTATTCAAAGTGCCTCAGGCAGTGATCTACAGGGCAAGTTCGATCGAGTATTTTTTAGGAATACGTTTTGTGAAAGTCAAATTTATATCACTGGTAAATTTGATTGCCAACCGACTGGTAATCAAAGAATTTCTTCAGCACGTGATGACGCCTGCCAATATAAATGTAGAATTGAAAAAATTAACGGAGGATGGATCTTACCGGGAGAAAATGCTTTCGGACTATGATGAAGTATATAAAATTCTGGATACCGGTTCAGCCTCAGAAAACGCGGCAAGACTGATGGTTAGATATTTGATAGAGGACAATCAACCAAATCGCAATGCTTAACTAAATCGGAGATCTATTAAGCAACTTTCAGCTTGCTGTACTGTGACTTGCTGAATTTCTCTTCCGCATAGGTGCGGTTAATGATGAGACGATCGGTAGTTTTTTCGGAAGGCAAATCAAACATGGCATCATTTACAATGGCTTCGCAAATGGAGCGCAAGCCACGAGCTCCTAATTTGTAGTCCATCGCCTTTTCAACAATGAAATCGATGGCGCCTTCTTTAAATTCTATTTCTATATTCTCCATCTCAAACAATTTTTTATACTGTTTGATCAGAGCATTTTTAGGTTCAATGAGAATTTTGGTCATGGCTACCTGGTCGAGCGGATTAAGAAAAGCAATCACGGGCAGACGACCAATTAATTCGGGAATCAAACCAAAGCTTTTTAAATCTTGTGCTGAGATAAATTGAAGAAGATTATCCTTGTCAAATTCTCCAGGCTGTATGCTAGCAGGGGTAGCTACAAAACCTAAAGGCTGGGTGTTTAATCTGCGAGCTATAAATCGTGAGATACCCTCAAAAGCACCACCACAAATAAATAAGATGTTTTCCGTATTGACGGTAATCATTTTTTGATCTGGATGCTTCCTCCCACCCTGGGGGGGTACATTTACTGCCGTGCCTTCCAGCAATTTCAAAAGGGCTTGTTGAACACCTTCCCCGCTTACATCGCGTGTAATGGAAGGGTTATCAGATTTACGGGCGATCTTGTCAATTTCGTCAATGTATACAATGCCTCTCTCTGCAGCTTCTACGTTATAATCTGCAGCTTGTAGCAGCCGGGTTAAAATACTTTCAACGTCTTCGCCAACATAGCCTGCTTCTGTTAATACCGTAGCATCGGCAATACAAAACGGAACTTGAAGTAATTTGGCAAGTGTTCGCGCCAAATAGGTCTTACCTGTCCCTGTTTCTCCGGCCATGATGATATTTGATTTTTCAATGATCACATCATTGTCCGATTTCTTTTGCATGAGGCGCTTGTAGTGGTTATACACAGCCACGGACATAATTTTTTTTGCCTCATCCTGACCGATTACGTATTCATCCAGAAACTTCTTGATTTCCCGTGGCTTGATCAGTTTGAAATTGGGAAGATTGCCAGCCTCTACTTTGTTCTTTTTTTCCTCCACCAGAATGGTGCTGGCTTGGGTTACGCATTTATCGCAAATATGGGCATGTATCCCTGAAATCATCAGGTCTACATCCTTCTTATTTCTTCCACAAAACGAACAAGTAACTTCAGCCATGTCAGTAATTAATCAATATAAATTAGTCGGTTAGTCAAGGGAAGATCAAAAGTATCAATAAATATTCACATTTGAATTGCCCATTAGGCAAATCGACTATTGATCCTATTTCTTAATACGCTCCAAAACCTCATCAATTAATCCGTATTCCTTGGCTTCTGCCGAACGCATCCAATAATCTCGATCTGAATCCTTTTCAATTTTTTCGTATTTCTGGCCGCTGTGCTTCGCAATGATGTTGTACAAATCCCTTTTTAACTCCAACGTTTGTTTCATGGAGATCTCCATGTCAGAGGAGGTTCCCTGCATGCCTGCCGAGGGCTGATGAATCATGATTCTGGAATGTGGAAGACCTGATCTTTTCTTTGATGCACCGGCAGCTAAAAGAACAGCGCCCATGGATGCTGCTAAACCAATACAAACCGTGGCTACATCCGGGTTGATATACTGTATGGTATCATAAATTCCTAGCCCGGCATATACTGAACCACCAGGACTATTGATATACATAATAATATCTTTTTTTGGATCAGAAGATTCCAGGAACAGCAATTGAGCGATTATTAAATTGGCAATCTGGTCATCAATTCCCATGCCCAGAAAAATAATGCGGTCAGAGATAAGACGGGTAAATACGTCAATCGCCCGGAAATTCCCTGGCCGTTCTTCGATCACGTATTGTGTCATGTTTTCAACTTTTTGAGCATAGCTGTCTATCGTGTTTCCACTCATGCCCATATGTTGTACAGCATATTTTCTGAATTCATTATTGTAGTTCATATTTTTTGTTTTTGATTACTGATTCTATATAAAGACGAAAAACAATGGTTTTTATTGTCATCCTGAAGTCAATGTTACTAAAGGAATGCCCAATAAAAAAGCCCCACCCAAGGTCAAGAGTTCTTTTTTAAACGCTTTGTGATGAAAGAAGGTTCAGTGTCAATGATTGTGTTTCGCTGCCACTTTTTTAAACTCCTCTAAACTCACCTTAGTTTCAGTTAAGGTGATGGCTTCACGGATGGCCTTCATGATTTTTTCAGATCGAAGTTGGTTGTAAAGATTCATGAAGTTCTTGCCATCCTGACCAGAAAGATAATTGTCTGCAATGCCATCCATTTTGTCGCCTAATTGATCCGCAAACGCTTGCCCACCGAACTGTTGCAAGATCATCTCTTTTGCTTTTGTTTTCACCTCATCTGCTTCCACCGTAATTTTAAGGTCCTCTGCAATTTTATTTTTTACCAAATCCCACTTTAAAGTCTCTTTGTATTGATTGAATTCTTTTTCAAGGATTTCGTCTGTCACTTTCCCTTCGCTGGTTGCTTTCAACCATGTTTTCAAGAAATTATCAGGCATGCTGATTTTGGTGTTATCAACAAAGTGGTGTTGGATTTCATGGTCCAGCAGATGTTCTGTTTCGCGTTTGTAATTTTCAGAGATGGTTTCTTTAATCTTCGCAAGAAACTCTTCTTCGTTTTTTATTACCTCTTTGCCAAACACTTTATCAAAAAACTCAACATTAATTTCAGCCGGTTCAGTGCGACTAATATTGGTGACCTTAACTGTAAATTTTCCGCTTGTGGTTTTTGCTTCTTCAGCGGAAACATTAAGTGCTTGTGCAATCAGGTTCTCGTCTGTGAAAACGTTGGTTATATCAAACTCTACTTCATCTTCTTTCCTTAGGCCGATAAATTTTTTCTGCTCTTTCTTCTCTACCTTTTCAATAGTTATATAAGAGCTTCTTTTATTTTCTTCCGTTCGTACACCATCCACAGCCACGATTTCACCAAATAGATTATCTATTGCTTCGCTCACTTCCGGATAGGACACTTTTCCAAAGCGCTGTTTTAGGTCTTTCAGAGTCTCATCCATTACTTTTTCATCCACCTCAATGGTGTACGATTTTACCTTTACTTTGCCGGAAAGGTCATATTGGAAATCATCCACCATACCAACCTGAAATTCAAACTCAAAATCTTTCTGATTTTCCCAATCGATTGATCTTGCCTTATCAGAATTTGGGAGCGGATCACCCAGGATTCTCAATTTATTATCTTTAATATAATCTGATACAGTATGGGAAATCAAGTGATTTACCTCCTCTACCAGGATTGACTTTCCAAACATTTTTTTTATTACACCTGAGGGAACCTTGCCCTGCCGAAAGCCTTTGATGTTGGCCTTTCGGGAATAGTCCTTCACTTTTTCTTCAACTTTGGGTTGATAATCACTTTCGGTTAGCTTAATTTTAATAAGTCCGTCTGTTGCGTTCTGTTTGTCTAGTGTAATGTTCAAGGTAAATAAGTTTTTGGTTTACAATCGATCTTCTGCTATAACTAAAGGTCAAGAATCAGGAACCCCCAATCCAGGTAAAATATCACCAGGAATGAGGGTTCTGTTGTTGTGCGCATGGAGGGACTCGAACCCCCACGCCTTGCGGCACCAGATCCTAAGTCTGGCACGGCTACCAATTACGCCACATGCGCATTTTTTGGATCTATTTCATAAATTTTCACTGCAAATCAGCGGAATCTTTGATCTAGTGGCCAAAATGGGAGTGCAAATTTATAGATTATTCGTTACGATTAAAGTGTGGAGGCTAAATATAAGGATGTAGATCGAACTATATCTCAAAAGAGTTAATGCTCATAGATGTAGTCATATAAATTAACTAAAAAATAAGATTAGTGGTCATTGATGAAGTTGAGGAGAAGAAAGAGATAATTGGCAGATATAGAAGGCTGTTGAGGAAGGCTAAACCCATTTTAAATGATGGCGATGCAAAACTCATCAAACGGGCTTTTACCATTTCCATGGAGGCGCACAAAAATATGCGCAGAAAATCAGGAGAGCCTTACATTTTTCACCCACTTACGGTAGCAGAAATCTGTGTTGAAGAAATTGGACTTGGTACAACATCTATAATTGCAGCGCTTTTACACGATGTCGTTGAGGATACCGATATCGAATTAGAAACCATTGAGAGGATTTTCGGGAAAAAGATTGCGAAAATCATTGATGGTCTTACTAAAATACGTGGGGTGTTTGAATATGGCACTTCACAACAAGCTGAGAACTTCCGTAAAATGCTTTTCACGCTTTCGGAGGATGTGAGAGTCATTCTGATAAAGCTTGCCGATCGACTCCACAACATGCGCACGTTGGAAAGTATGCCTCGTAACAAGCAGCTTAAGGTGGCATCAGAAACAATTTACTTATACGCACCACTTGCCCATCGACTTGGACTAAATGCTATCAAAACAGAATTGGAGGATCTATACCTGAGGTTCACCGATAATCACGTATACAAAGAAATAGCGAGCAAAATTGATGAGACCAAGGCTTCTCGAAATAAGTTTATAAAGCAGTTTATTCAACCCGTAACGGATGAATTGGATAAACTTAAGATAGAGTATGAAATAAAGGGCAGGCCCAAATCAATTTTCTCAATCTATAATAAAATGCGAAAGCAGAACATCCCGTTTGAGGAAGTGTACGACTTGTTCGCCATTCGCATTATTGTAGATACACCATTGGAGCAGGAAAAGTCATTCTGTTGGCAAGTGTATTCTATTGTCACCGATTACTATACACCAAATCCCGACAGGCTTCGCGACTGGATAAGTACACCCAAGGGAAACGGTTATGAATCACTTCATACTACGGTCATGGCAAAAAATGGTCAGTGGGTAGAAGTGCAAATTCGTACCCGTAGAATGGATGAGATTGCTGAGAAAGGCTATGCTGCGCACTGGAAATACAAGGACACAGCAGCCAATCATGAGTCAAATCTTGAAAAATGGCTCATCCGTGTTCGCGAATTGCTGGAACGCCAGGATTTGAGTGCGCTTGAGTTCGTAGATGATTTTAGAGGCAATCTTTTTAACGAAGAGGTTTTTGTTTTCACTCCACGAGGTGAGTTAAAGACATTACCGAAAGGTGCAACTGCTCTTGATTTCGCATTCGATATTCACACCGATATTGGCGCCAAATGTATTGGCGCCAAAGTGAATCAAAAACTCGTGCCCATAAATCATGTGTTAAAAAATGGTGACCAGATTGAAATTCTAACATCGGCCAAACAAAAGCCCAATGAAGATTGGTTAAGATTTGTAGCAAGCCCAAAGGCTAAGTCAAAAATAAAGGAATTTTTAAAAGAAGATAAGAAAGCGGTTGCAGAGGAAGGAAAGGAAACACTTAACAGAAAGTTAAAGCAATTGAAAATTGATGTTAATAATCAGATAAATGAACAATTACGCTCTTACTTTAATGTCAACTCTCAATTTGATTTGTATTATAAATTTGGCAAAGGGATCATCACCGTTAACGATCTTAAGAAATTTAAGGAATTCAAGCCATCATCAGTGCTTAAAAACAAACCACACAATTCCAATGAAGATGCAAAAACAGTTGAGCAGGTAATCACAAAAGTAAAAGGTCGCTATAATGATATTTTATTAATTGGTGAGGACATGGACGTGGTAGAATATAAGTTAGCGAAGTGCTGCACACCTATTCCTGGTGATGATGTTTTTGGTTTTGTTACGATTAATGAGGGGATAAAAATACATCGGACCAACTGCCCTAATTCAGCTGAACTACTTTCAAATCATGGAAATCGGGTCATCAAAGCAAAGTGGACTTCTCAGCATGAGGTGGCTTTCCTTACTGGGCTGAGAATTGTTGGTACTGATAGAGTGGGCCTTATTAATGATGTCTCGAAGATTATCTCAGAGGAATTGAAAGTAAATATGAGTTCGTTATCATTCAATACCGATCATGGTATTTTCAATGGAGAGATTATGCTATATGTTAATGATACTCGCCACTTGGATTTGTTAATTAGCAAGTTGGAAAAGGTAGAAGGCGCAGTTACCGTATCAAGATTTGATTCACGGAGTAATTAATGTAAAGTGTTCCGGATGACTTGCTTTTACGTAATCCTACCTTACGGTAATTCCTGTTTGTCTATAGTTGCAGGGCTATCTTGTCCATTGTGGCATTTGGCGCTCTCTTTGCAAGTAGGTGCGATATTAAATGTCTTTGAACACGCAAATGGAGGTGTTATATTTGCTCGTTACTTTTAAGAATGGCGTTAAATCAAAAAATTTATGAAGAGGTCAGGAAGATTTTTACAGCCTACCTCGAAAAGAAGGAGTTGCGAAAAACTCCTGAACGATATGCCATCCTGGAGGAAATATATACATTAGAGGGTCATTTTGATGTGGAATCACTTTACATCAATATGAAGAACAAGAATTATAGGGTCAGCCGAGCCACGGTTTACAATACGTTGGATTTATTATCGGAGTGTGATCTGGTTAGTAAGCACCAATTCGGCAAAAATCTGGCCCAATACGAGAGATCATATGGGTTTAAACAGCATGATCATTTGATTTGCACAGACTGTCATAAGGTAGTTGAGTTTTGTGATCCAAGAATTCAGAATATTCAAAACACAGTTGAAGAATTATTGCAGTTTAATGTGATGCATCATTCTTTAATTTTGTATGCCAGTTGCACTAAAAAAAATTGCGAAAACAAAAAGTCATGAACTTTGCACAAGAAATAAAATCTAACATCTTGATCCTTAGAGTTTCGGGGGATTTAATTGGGGAGGATACCGGTACGCAACTTGTTGGCGCAGTTAATGATGCTGTAAGTCACAAAGTATTAACCTGCATTGTTGATATTGCTGAATTGCGATACATCAACAGCAGTGGAATTGGTGTTCTGATTACGATCCTTACGAAATTCCGAAATAAAGGGGGAGAAGTTTATTTGATGAATCCTTCCGAAAGTGTGAAGAAGCTGTTGGTGATTACTAAGTTAAACGCCATTTTCCAAATTATAAAATCTGAAGAAGAAGTATCAACCAAGAAATAATTCTCCACTATGATTGCCCGCTGCCTACTTTCTACTGCCTATTGTTTCATGACCACTACGCACCTATTAAAATTATTGAAATGAAGGTTGATGTGCTATTAGGCCTTCAGTGGGGCGATGAAGGAAAAGGAAAAATTGTTGATGTTCTTGCTCCAAAGTACGATGTAGTGGCACGCTTTCAGGGAGGCCCTAATGCAGGACATACTCTTGAGTTTGATGGAATAAAACATGTACTTCATCAAATTCCGTCTGGCATTTTTAGGGAGAAGACAAGAAATATAATTGGCAATGGTATTGTTCTGGATCCGATCGTTTTTAAAACGGAGATAGAAAAACTTCAGAAGTACAACCTGAATGTAAAAGGCAATCTTTTTATTTCTAAGAAAGCAACACTCATTATACCAACGCACCGCCTTTTAGATCAGGCATATGAAAAAGCAAAGGGGGCGGATAAAATAGGTTCAACACTTAAGGGTATTGGTCCTTCTTACCAAGATAAAATCGGTCGTCAGGGGTTGCGCGTTGGGGATATACTAGCTGACACCTTTAAAGAGAAATTCAAAAAGCTATGTGATATTCATTTTGATATTCTAAAGGCACATGACATAGCATTCAATTGGAGTGAGCTAGAATCGCAATTTCTCGAAGCTGTTTCCTTTTTAAAGGAATTTAAACTTATCGACAGTGAATATTTTATTAATGATGAATTAAAAAAAGGTTCTTCAATTTTAGCCGAAGGGGCACAAGGTTCTCTTCTTGATATTGATTTTGGAAGTTATCCATTCGTAACTAGTTCAAGCACGGTAACGGCTGGTGCTTGCACGGGATTAGGGGTGTCACCAAAAAATATTGGAGAAGTGTATGGTATTTTTAAAGCCTATAGTACACGAGTTGGAAGTGGCCCATTCCCAACAGAACTTTTAGATGAAGAAGGAGAAAAAATGCGAAAGCAGGGCAATGAGTTTGGATCGACAACAGGTCGGCCGCGCAGATGTGGTTGGATTGATTTGCCTTCTTTAAAATACTCAATCATGATCAATGGTGTTTCGCAGTTGTTAATGATGAAGGCTGATGTGTTAAGCATATTCCGAACTATAAAGGTTTGTACACATTATGAATTAAGCAATGGCTCAATCACGGAGCTAGTTCCATATGAATTAGTGAATGAGAAAATAAAACCGGTTTATACAGAATTGAAGGGATGGAATACTTCCTTAACAGGCGTTTCAGAAAGTCAATTACCAATTGAATTAACACACTACGTTGATTTTCTGGAAAAAGCGCTCAATGTTCCGATAACTCTGATTTCTACAGGTCCTGATAGAACCCAAACAATCCACAGAACTCGGAAATAGGCCTAAAAATATTTCTTAGACCACCTTGTTTTGTGATTTTTCAACATCTACCTTTGCACTCCCAAAAAGATGGATGGGGCTTGTTTTGGAAGGAGACAAG
>ERZ1292625.1709-Hain-H41-01um-R1-1709-length-24075-cov-5_pt1 | contig 24075 bp, 21 predicted proteins | sample MGYA00564400_ERZ1292625 | MGnify/ENA primary metagenome ERZ1292625 (study PRJEB36523, sample SAMEA6512639) | groundwater metagenome | collected 2019-01-08 | study: AquaDiva: Metagenomics assemblies of 32 groundwater samples | reverse complement strand
TTTTTTACTAACTTATTATCAATAACAAAAATATGCCCTTCTTCTTGCTTACTAAGCTCCTCCTCATCTTCTACAAATGGCACTCCATAGTGTCTAGCAATTTCGGCTCGAATTTCATCAAACTCGGGCTCGCCGTTTTCAAACTCAACATTTCCTTCGTAATTTTCAAAATGCCCCTTAAGCCGGTGGTGGTGGGTGTTAATAACTAACGGTTCAAATTCTTCGCCATTTTCCATGATACTTTTATATTATCAGTTTTGAAACAAAAAAAAAGAAGGTTTTTAGAGAACCTTCAAAACTCTTTTACCCTGTACCCTTGCGGGTCAGAAACCGGAAGCCATCCGGGCTATGTGTTTAGGCTAAGCCGCGCGCCGATCGCGCTCGCGCACCTTGGAGGTATACATGGCGCCGAAGTTGCTCAGCACCTCTTCCTGCCTGACGCGCTTCACCTCGACTTCGGCACGATGTACCTCCTCGCGCTCGACCACCACGAGAGTCCTCTCGTAGGTGTAGAAGGCGACGCCCGTCTTCCTGCGCACCACGAGCGCGTGGCGCTTACAGAAGGTGTTCTTGGCGAGATCCGCCAGAGATACGCGAGCCGTGTCACCGTCTTTCTCCTTGCGCGCACGCATGGCGTCGATCGAAGGCACCATCGCCTCCGACGGGACCATCTTGCATGAGCAGCCTTCGAAAATACAGCCGAGGACCGTGACTGCCGTCGTGAGAGTCGTCTTGGCCATGAGAAATCTCCTTCTTGGCTATGCCCTTTGCGGGGAGCGCAAAAGGTCGTTTATCCGTCAAAGTACTTCCTTGTCTCCCCACTTCAAATTCTAGGAGAGATTATACATCATAATAAGCATCTTGTCAAGACTACCAAAGATACAAACAAAAAAGCTATTTCCCCTTTATTTTCAACGTTTTTTGGCTTTATTGTTTAAAAAGAGCTTTTGCAATATTCCATATTTCGGGATCATTTTCATGCACTTTGAGCCAATACCACCACTCAGCACCCCACAAATAATACGTATCAAAGCCTGTGCGCTCAGCGTATCTAAGAGTATCTTGGAATTTTGTCGGGCTAAAATATTGATACTGATCTTCTTTTGACATATGTGGTATATGCCCTGGCGCCCACGGCTCTGCTTGAAGCTCTATCACCACCATAGGCCTCTCCCCTACGATCATCTCCGTAACAGCGCGCTTAAACCGAAAAAATGATGGAAGTAACGGATATGTAAATGAACCTACATATTTACTATAAATAGTCCGATACATTGTCGTACCAAAAATATCTCCGCGCTTTGCGGCACGAATCCATATTGAAAGCTCTCCTGAATCTGTCACCATCACCGGATGATGGGGGTCAAGTGACCTAACAAGAGCAATCTCTTCATCGAGAAATTTCGCATCATACAGTGGGCAATCGCCAAATGGAAGAAATGGCTCATTTTCTACCTGCCACGCATCAAGAACTTGCGAATTTTTATACCGATTAACAACTTGCTCAATATATTTTAAAATAAGTTTCTTTTTCCTCTCAGTATCTAAATCACTTGCCCATTTCGCTTCATGGCATTCAGGCCAGCGCGGAAGTTTTCTCCCAACGCCCAACACTACGCGAGCCCCGACCTCCTCGGCCTTCTGAAGTTGATAATCATAATCATCAAAAACAAACTGCCCCTCTTGCGGCTCTACCCTCCACCAATATACTGGTATACGAATATGCCGAACGCCAAGCTCTCCAAGAATTGCATCGTACCCTTCACGCCAACCTATGCCAAACTCTTCCATATACTGCGGAGAAAATGTAACTCCCCAAATTTTTGATGGTAATATCGGCGCTCGCAAAACAAAAACACTCACCGTCACAACAAGGCATAACAAAGTACTAAATAAAAATCTTTTCATTGTGAGTAAAAAAGAAAAAATAATGATACACCAAGCGCTAACGACCCACTTAACTTCAATGCAAGAGCTGAGCGCGAAATATCTTCACGCAAAAGTCGCGGCGCAATAATTGTAAGAGCTATCGATAACAAAAAAATAAATAGATACTCAAAACTGCCGAGTGCATTTACGAGCGCGGGAGAACCAATGCTAATCGCATAATTAATACTCAAAAGACCTAGTGCTCCGATAATTTTATTTGTTACAAAAATACTTCCATATTTCACTTTGAGACGTGGAGCTGTACTCATAGCTTTACGAACCCGTGGGAATATCAGTAATAAAATCGCTGAAATAAAAATCCCAAGCCGTGTCCAAATAACTCCATTTATAAACAACGTATTAGTAAAGACGAGCTTTGTAAAAACCAACGACCCAGATAAAAATAGACCAGCGATAAAAGATTTCAAGAGTAAATCCGATTTAATTTTTTGTGTCGTACGAGGGTTAAACGACAACAATAAACCACCCACTATAAGAAATAAAAATGCATATAGCTCATAGGCCGTCGGTGTATTTTGTAAAAACAAAAATGAAAGCCCGAGGGTAATAAATGGGCTCATAGAAACAACGAGCGGCACCACACGAGATGCATCATATACTTGAAGTGCACTATAAAGAAAATATAAAGATGCAAGAACACACATTCCAGCAGCTAGAGATAAAACAAAAACACTGCCTGAAATAAAACTAAAACCAAACGGCATAAGAATTACGACAAATCCGCTCAGTAGGCCAGCAAAAACAGTAAAAACAATTGGATCTGGTATCGCACGGGCAAGAATTATTTTATCAAGCACCTTCGAACAAGCAGAAAGAAAATATCCTGCAATTGCTGCATATATCCAAATCAACATATAATTACTGGCGAAAAACATCTTCAGCGGCCGCTAAATCTGAATCAAGACCTCTTAATTCAGTTGATTGTAAATCCTTTTCAATATCACCTAGCTCATCCGAAGAACTTATTAGCAACAATGAATACACAAAACTATCACCGATTGGCCTCTCTGCTACGCTAAAGGGTATTACTGGTTCAGCCTTAAATCCTTTTGCATACGTTAAAGCGGTAAATACAAACACTCCAACAACTACTGTACCGAGCACATACAAAAAGTAGTTAATTTTTTCTTTCATAATTTCCTTCCAACAGTAATGTAGCTTCGACGAGCGCCGTATGTGCTGCTTGTAGTTCTAGTACGCCCTCCGCCCCAAATGAATATCGTAATTCACGAAACGCACTCGCAGGGTCATCCGATGACTCGTTAGTATCAAATATATTTTCAAAATCGATCACCATCCTACTAATTGCAGATCGTGCATTTAGAAGAGACTGGTCTGCGGCAGCGATCTTTGAAAAAGCTTTTTCAAGAGAATCCTTATCAATTTCTTTCTTAACTTCATATTTCTTAAGTCTTGAGGAAATATTCTCAAGACGTAAAAGTGCGGCAAGCGATCTCTCAAATGTACGACGAAATGCTTCTTTTAAAATGACTCTTTTCTCTACCCCAAGCTGCTCTGCACCTGGGAGCTCAAAGAATCTCTTGCGTTCTTTTAGGAAAATATCTCTTACACTACTTGCGGCATCTACCCTATAAACAAAAAATGAACTTAAAAGAAAAATGACAACAAATAAAATAACAGCACGCTTCTGCATACCTATCATTATGAAGACTTATAGATGCCTTACAACCAGCTTATCCACAGTTTATTAATAAGAAATCAACTATACTGTAAACATATGCTTACATGGATCAATAATCTCGGAAAAAAGTTTCAGCGATTTGCGCCTCTCGTTATGCGACTCGGTCTTGCAATTGTATTTTTACTTTTTGCTTATCAGAAACTTTCACTTAGCACGGCAAGTCAAGGTAGCGCTGAAATCCAACTCCTTTTTAGTCTTGGCATTGGTCCTGCCGCTGCGATTAATTTCTATGTAGGGCTTTTGGAAATTTTTATAGGAATTTTCTTATTAAGCGGTTTTCAAGTACGCATCGCCGGGCTTATCGCCTCCGGTATGGTGTTCTTTATTTTTATTGCGTACTTGCGCCAACAAGGTCTTAGTATACAGCCAGACCTATACCGCGATTTGGGCTTATCTGCTATGGGATTTGCATTATTTCTTCTTGGTAATGGCAAGCCCGAGCAAACCCCACCCTCTACTCCTCAACAATAACATTGCCTGTTTGGCGATAGTGCCCCTCTCCGCACGCCACAGAGCAATAAAATGGATAAATCCCAGCTTTGCAAGCCACGAACTCAACTGGCGTTACGGTGCCTGGGAATAAGCGCTTATTGACTCCAAATGCTTCGATTGCAAAGCCATGATCATAATCATCTTCGTTAAAGATATTTAGCATTACCTTATCGCCCTTCTTAACAGTTATGTTTTCAGGGCTAAATTTCCACTGATCCTTTATCGAGCGGATGTCGAGCGTCACGATATTTCCAGTCGGCGTAACACACCCGATCTCCTTTGGGCGATAGTATTTTTGATATACTACGCCACTGCCCATGAGGAAAACTGCAAAAACTAAGAAATTAACATACTTATTGCCCATAATATATCTAATTCGTGTTAAAATAATACTATTATCATCATTATAGCAAATTAAAACCAATGGCAACAATGAAACAAAGTTTTCGCGTACAGGGCATGCACTGTGCAAATTGCTCAGTGCTTATTCATAAAATCCTCTCTGCACAAAAAGGCGTGTCCCTCGCGAACGCTAACTATAGTTCGGAAAGATTGATTGTAGAATATGATCCAGCAGTTATTAAATTGGAAGCTATGGAGCAACTTCTCAAAAAAGTTGGCTACACACTCATACTACCAAAAGAAGGTGTTGCCGAAGAAGAAGAAGTCGAACAACACAGAATCGCAGAGATTAAAAAACTCAAACGGCTAACGATAATTTCTTTTGCGCTTGCCATGCCGATCATTCTTTACTATATGGCCGTCCACATGCTCAACCTTCAACATGGCCACGCACTGTGCGTCGGTAGCCCAGACACTCTTATAAAAGTAATAGACGGAGTCTGCACTGGAACGCTCGTAGACCTAAACTGGATTTATCTTATAATGACGACCCCTATCCAATTTTTTGTAGGTTGGTCTTTCTATCGCAATGCATATACAGCTCTGAAAGTTGGCTCTACAAATATGGATGTATTGGTGGTGCTCGGGACAACATCTGCATATGTGCTAAGTGCGCTCGGGTTCTTCTTTTCAACGACCTATCCTCATTACCAAACATATTGGCAAGGCATCGATCATCCATATTGGGAATCATCAGCCGCCCTTATCTCATTCTTAATTCTCGGGCGATATTTTGAGGCGCTCGCAAAAGGAAGAGCTTCAAGTGCTATCCGAAAACTACTTAAACTCGCCCCCCAAGAAGCGACTCTCATTAAAGACGGCGCAGAAGTTGTTGTGAAAATAAATGACATCCAAATTGGTGATATTTTCCTCGTAAAACCTGGTGAGAAAGTAGCTACTGACGGTGTCGTCATCGAAGGAGTTTCGTCTATCGATGAAAAAATTATTACTGGAGAATCAATGCCAGTTGGGAAAAAAGAAGGTGAGGAAGTTATTGGTGCCACAATAAACACCTACGGCCTACTCAAATGTCGAGCGACAAAAGTTGGGCGCGATACGCTACTTCATCAAATTGTTAAAATGGTTGAAGACGCTCAAGGCGCTCGAGCTCCAATTCAAGATTTTACTGACCGTATCTCAGAAATGTTTGTGCCAACCGTTGTTATCATCTCACTTGTCACATTCTTCGTATGGTATTTCGTAGCTGGCGAAATAATAACAAGCTCAATTCTTGCTGCAATCGCAGTTCTCGTGATTTCATGCCCTTGTGCAATGGGGCTTGCAACACCGACCGCAATTATGGTTGGTACGGGGCGTGGCGCCGAATTTGGTGTGCTTCTCAAAGGAGGAGAAGCGCTTGAAAAAACAAAAACACTCAACGCTATCGCATTTGATAAGACAGGCACCCTTACAAAAGGCGAACCTGCAGTCACTGATGTCATCCCTCTTGGAGATAAATCACGAGACGATGTGTTACTCATCGCGGCAGTAGCTGAGCGCGGATCAGAGCATCCACTCGCGACCGCCGTCGTAAAAGCTGCGAAAAACTTTAACCCACCCGAGCCAAAAGATTTCAAAAATACATCAGGAAAAGGTGTATCTGCCATGTATGAAGGCAAAAAAGTGCTTGTAGGTAACGAAGAATTGATGAAACAAGAACATATTGCTATCGAGCCACACTTAAAAGAATTTGAGCGACTACAGACGGAAGCAAAAACAGTTGTCTTTGTCGCATACGATATGATGCCAATAGGTATCCTCGCTCTTGCGGATACTCTAAAAGAACACGCAAAAGAAACTATTGCCGAGCTTAAAAAACGAGGTCTCGAAATTATCATGATCACGGGCGACAATGAAAAAACCGCCAATGCAATTGCAAAAATGGTTGGTATTGATCGAGTAATGGCAAAAGTACTTCCTGAGAAAAAAGAAGAAGTTATACGAGACCTTCAAAAACAAGGAAAAAAAGTTGCGATGGTTGGTGATGGTGTTAACGACTCTCCTGCTCTCGCACAAGCAGATGTAGGAATTGCAGTAGGTTCTGGTACTGATGTCGCGATTGAAACTGGCAGTATCGTACTCATTAAAGATGACCTGCGTGATATTGTAACCGCACTTGATCTCTCACGAAAAACAATTCGTAAAATTTGGCAAAATCTTTTTTGGGCATTTATCTATAATATTGTTGGTATCCCAATTTCTGCTGGCCTCTTGTACTATATCGGGCAAACTCAGCCTGAATTTGTAAAAAACTTCCCAACATTTATCCAAGGATTCTTTAAATCTGGACTTCGCCCAGAAATCGCTGGCTTTGCGATGGCATTTAGTTCTGTATCTGTCGTAACCAACTCCCTCTTACTAAAGCGATTTCGTGAGCCAAAATTTGCCCGCTCCCAAACTGTGGAAGCAGTACCTGCAACAGCATAATTTAATTTCGAATAAAAAGTTTTTGAACGACTTCTTGAGTTTGTAGTATGCGCTCAGCTTCTGCAATATGTTCTGGCGTTGTGACCGGAAACCAAAATGTAGAAGAGACTGCGTTGTATGGATGTTTTTTCAACATATCTGCAACTGCCGTGGCAAGAAAATATTCGCCGTTTACTGGATGGGGCTTTGGTGGAAAATTAAATATATTTGAGTCGAGAAGAAACACCCCTGTGCTGACAAAATTCCCTTTCGGCTCTAGTGGCTTCTCTACAATACTGGCTACAACACCGTAACTATCAATCTCAACATTCCCATACGGACGGGGATCATCTATTGAACTCACAAGTACGGCTCTCGGATACGCAAGGCATGCCTTAAGCCCATCTGCACCGTGGAGATCGTCCCCATTGAGTACAAAAAATCGCTCACCGGGGCGTATAAGATGCCGAGTGAGGCTTAACGCGTGATACGTCCCTTTCGTTTCTATTTGGGTCACATATGTAATAGGTTTCCCAAGAAGAGTTTGACCAAAAAAGTCACGGATTTTATCACCTAAATAGCCGACAACCAATATAAATTCATCAACCTCATCGGGTAGGGCGGCCGCAATATGCTCTATAAGAGGGCTTCCTGCAACCGCCAAGAGAGATTTGTGGCAAGTATCGGTCAGTGGGCGCATCCGCGTCCCCTTGCCTGCCGTCAATATAATCGCTTTCATAAAGACTATTCATACACTATTTTGGGCATTTTGGCAAGGGCTCGTGACAAAACCCCAAATGTGTTGATATAATAACGACATATGGCAATTGTAAAAAAAGAATTTAGTGTAGGAGGTATGCACTGCGGAGCCTGTGCGGCGGGTATCAATATGCTACTTGGATCGACTGACGGTATTAAATCAGCAAATATCAGTTGGGAGGAAAAGTCAGGCAGTATCGAATACGACGAAGAAAAAATAACCGTCGAAAAAATTCAAGAAGCTGTTAAGGAAATCGGGTACTCCGCAACACCAAAATAAATACGCAAAAATTAAACTCAATAATAAAAAGCCTCCCGGAGAGGCTTTTTATTATTATCAATTTATTATTTAGTGAGAATGCCCTCCTTGGGTCATCATTGATGCATCCATCGCGCCAGGCTTCACCTCAACCGTGAAATCTGTCTCGTATACTTTACCTCCTCGAGAAAATTCAGCAAATACTTTATAAAGCCCCGGCCATGGAAATACGATGTGGGCATTGATGTACGGCCCAAATGTGGCTTCCTGAGGCACTGTGTGACCGTATACAGGCACTTCACCGTGTGTATGCAAAAAGTACTCTTGATCAAAGCTCCATATTGCTAGATGCATTGGAGCTCCTAAATATGACCTAAGGTCGCCCAACGGAGAACCGTTTGCGTCTTTTATTATATACTCAAAATTTGCAGACTCTCCGGACTTAATAATACTCCCGGCATTTAAAGTCACTGCCACATCGCCAAACTGTTTTTGTCGAGTAAGATCCTTTTTTAACTCTACCGCCTTCTGGCCTTCGCCGACGTCAATAAACCCACGCACAACGCCCTCATGCTCTTTGTGAAGATAATTAACTGCTACGGCATATCGCCCCGTCTTTAAAAGAGTTACTGGCAGCGTAAACATGGCTGACTTTTCCATCTCACTCGTTCCCTTGCCAGAGTCCTCAATATGAATATGCTGAAAATCACTCAAATCTTCTGATATGAAAATAAAGTGTAACAACCGCTCGTGCTCAATTCGTAAGTCAGTTAGTGGCTGGCCCTTATCATCACTTAGCGTTAGAGTTACTGACATTTGCTTACCCACCTGAGGTTTCGAAGGATTCGTTGTAAATTCTCCTACGACTGGGGACTCACTACTCTCATCATGCATATCTCCATGAGATGCATGATTTAAAAAGTTATGAGGTAATACATATCCAAAAAGTAAGTAGAATAAAAGCCCCAACGCTATAACACTACGGCCATATATTTTTGTATATCGAATTTCTTTTTGTTTTTCCGTCATACCATCGCCCACTACTGGTGTCTCGGGCATCGCTTTCGCCTCATTACGACGGCGTCGCCACATCCATACAAACGGAATCATCCAAATAGTCACCATTACGTAACTGCCCCACGCAAGATACGGGCTAGTATTGGGCACGGCATGAGCATGACCCAATTGATTAATTTGTTTACCGAGCAATGTAGTCACAAGTTCTTCTTGGGTAATGCTTTCTAAATACGTATGAATTCCTGAATATACATACCAATCATGGGTAAATGCTCCGAGAGTAAACAAAAATCCAGCGACAAATACCATCGCCCACCCTGTCGTATGCTCCACCCTAGTGCGATGCTTCATTAGAAAACTTGTCGCGTTTACTCCTAATATCGCAAGAAACGCTAAAATAAAAAGTGGCGTTACGCGACCAAGTGCTTGCACAAGCATAATGAGCCAACCTTGAAATGCTCCTCCTGAAACAAGAATAGATGGCACAATAACCGCATTAAAAAGTGGGTTTGGACATCCGACGCCAACATTACCCAAGAAAAGACCAAGCAAACCTGCTTTTATAAATTCTTGTTGTTTTTGGATAAAGGACGGAAATGCACCCGAGTATGTTGGTACTCGAAATTTCGTAAGACCAATATCACCAAGAGCAAACAAGAGCCCAAGCGCGCCCGCGATTGCATACATTATATTTTTTAATCGTTCTGCCGCTGCCTGCGCGGCTGTTCCTGCAGCTCCCACAGTGTTAGGGTCGACAGTGCCAATTATTTTACCCCCAACATATCCTAAAAACGCACCATATAAACTGAGTGTAATGGTAACCCCGATCGCAAACGATACCGCAATACCAAAACCGCGCGCATACCCTTTGCCCATAGCCAGAGGAACAATGACAAAGGCTAGTGGCAAAGTACACGGTAAAAAGATCATCGTAAGACCTACCGCATAATCAAAAAGATAGAAAAACGCACCCTCAGTACTTGGAGTAACCGTAAATACCCAGCGAAGGCCAATCAAAAATATAGCGCCCAATACTACGGTTCCGATCAAAATCGGCAAACGCAGCTTTTGATTTTCTTCCATTGGTTTTAGTATACCAAACAAAAACTCCTTACCACTGTTGATAAATATCTTCCATAGAATAACATTGACAACTCTATATTTTTATGCTAAAATTGGACACGAAGCAGCTTGAAATACGGCTACAAAAATATCTCGACAAAGGAGGTAGCCTCATGGTCCAAAGCATTAAACGAAATCGGCAAGGTGTATTCATCGTGCGATCGAAGTACGGCACAGGTAGCAGTCGACTCACGCTCGTCACCATGTGGCGACTGGTAGGCGACCGCCTCCAAATGATTTGTGGCGAAAGATCTCGCCCAGGACGATGCTACCGAGCAAGCATCTCACCCACCATTTGCGCTGAAGCATTCCGCGCAGTTTGGGAAAAGATCTACGCAGTGGATCAAAAAAAAGCCAAGCGCAGACAGCTCGGGCTCGACCTTCAGCTCAGAGGCTCTACCGTCAGGTAGAGCCTCTTTTTTATTTATTCTTAAGTTTCAACACTTTCTGTAATCTCAGTATTTACTTCTTCTTCAATAACTTCTGCGGGTGGCGTGGGAGGTGCTGGAACTTCTTCCGGAGCTTCTACTTCTGGTGTTATTGGTTCTATCTCGATAACTGGATCTTCAATTACGCCTACTTCTGGAGTTGATGTCGCCTCCCCCTCAACGTCTCCTTCTACTTCTAAACCTTCGGGGACACTCTCTGGCTCCGAGAGCAATCGAAGTGGCGATGTTTTTTCTACAGTCGCATTTGATGAAATAGTATTTTGAATTGTCTCCGAATCACGATATCCGCTCAATTCATAACTCGCGATATTGGTTTGCCACGCCTTAAACACAAGATCAAAATTGCAACTATCATTACCGACACTTACATCCGGCGGCAAAGAAATTTCAAACTGCCAAGAATAATGAGTCGTTGTGGCTGGAGAAGTAAAAGTATTAAGCTTGCCTACAAAGACCTCTCCCCCGTCGAGTGTCGCGACTAAATCGAGATTATTGCATAACTCAGCGTCTTCAGAAAAATTATTAGCCTCAACAGAGTACTGAAAATCGATACCTCCAAGGTTTGCGACAGTCGCAGTTTTTTCTGTAGACTCGCCAACCCCAATTTCAGATGGTGCAAAATCAGATGCCGATACCCCAAGGTTTAATATTGTCGAGTTGAGTGTATTGTCAGTGGATTTATCAATATTTTGATAATATGAAATTGTAGTGCCAACAGATGACAAGGAAAAAATAACCGCGAGCACTGTAAAAAGTGTAAATGTTATTTTCATACGATCATTCTCCTTCGTGGCTGAGTCATAGGTTCTGGCTCTGATTCTGACTCCTCGACTATACGACGCTTCGGTTTTCGCATCACGCGAAACTCACGAATGATCTTGCGAATCTCATCAAATATAATTAAAAGTGCAGGAATCATAATAAGCACTACAAACCCTATCGGTGTTTTAGCAGCAGAAATTGCATATCCAATATACGGTGCTGTAAAAACAACCTTACCGATAATATCTTTCTTTTGTACTAGATTTGTATCAATAACATCGTTTGCGTCCCCCCGCGTTATAAAACCGCCATTCTTCTCAGAGACTATACGGTGTGTTACTGGGACTTCTTTCTTTGTATCTTTTCCAAATGTGATAATATCACCTTTTTGGTATTGGCTAACTGGTCTCGCAACAATAATGCTACCCGTCTTTATTGTAGGCTCCATAGAACCCGACAGCACAACTTTAACTTTATAATTGCCTGGGATCGGCAGTAACGAGGCGACAAGCAACACTGCAATAACCCCGAGGCTTGCGAGTACTACATAATATAAAGTTTTAAGAAACATTCTCATTGTGCGCTTATATTCATATCTTACCCGCTTCGCCCAGTCACAAGCTTGAGCGAAACGAAAAGATATTAATTATCTAGATCTTAATTTACAATTTCGTTAACACAGTTGAGTGCTTTGACGCCATCGACATCATACCCATCTGCATCAGTTGGGAAAAGACTCTTATCGCTTACATCAGTAACGCGAACAAATTTCGCCCACCCGAGTGAGCCCAAATCTACTTCTGCGTCCCGCGCTACTGAAGCGGCGAGCAATGTCCAGCTTATTCCATCTTGACTTGCTTCAACTTGAACCTTTTCATCTGGATATGATGTGCCCCCCGTGACCTCAAATACTTTTAGGTCTGCACCGGGTCCATTGATGATAAACTTTGGAAACCCAACTGCGATGTTGCCACCAAATCCGAGGTTTGTCGCATCATCAAAACCAAGGCTGAAGAATGATCCGAATACTGGAATGTCATATAAATCGCCTGTACTTTCAGCGACACCAAGCGCATCGGCTGGATCAGATCGCTCTGGCAAAACTGCGCTACCGTCTTTGCGCTTGCCTTGTGAAAATGCATTTACTGAGTTTGACCATGTGTCTTCTTCAACACAAGAGACTTGCTCTGGTTTACATTTAAAGTTTGGATTGTTTCGTGATTGTACCGCAGTAAATGTTACATCACCCATCAAGGTATCAGATTGAGAAACATTGGTTACTTGCGCCCCGTTGCATGTGATGCCTGGGCCTTGTGGGTCGCCTGGGTTGATAAGATTGCCAGCACCATCTTGCGCTACAGGTGCAAGTGCAATATCACCAAAACACCACGCTTTGCCAATATATTTTGTCTCAAGACCTGGAAGTGGGTCGCCAACATTACCGAATGCATTATATGTCGAATCAACGATTGGGAATGTTTTGCCTGGATTGCCATCACCTTGTGGTAAATCGCTCGGGCTACCTGCAAGCAAAACTTGCTCGCCAGTTTCCAAAACGTTGTCACCATCGTCAGCCCAGAAAGCAAACTTGAGTCCTCCCCCAAGCTCACCATCCCAATTATTCAAAGCGTCTTCCGCAATATCGCCCGCCTGCAATTCCGGCTCATTGGAACTTACATCATCATCTTTTGTAAGTTTTACATTTGCACAAATCCACGAGTCATTTGAATCAACATGGAGTGAAATTGTGTCTTCTGACCAATCGCCGGGCTTCAGATCTTTAAAATTAAAGAAAAGTTTACCTGCTAAATCAGAAGGTGCCCAGCTTAGATCAGACTGAAATATACCATTGTACCAGCTTGAATTATCGATTTTGAGATCGATAGTACCAGCGATAAATGTGTTTCCTGTCGATGTTTCGGCATCGGTGAAGAATGCCCCTGACCCGCCCACGGCCATGGCACTCACGATTCCGATTACACTAAGGCTTAATAATATTTGTTTCATAACAGTTTTTTATTTTAGCTACCCCTCTGCACCCTAATCAGCTCTGCTAAAAAGTAACTTATTTACTCTTAATTTATTCTTGCTAGATCTATACCTCTCTTAGCTGAGAGATTCTGATGGAATATTCGGATCGTATGAAGCCGGATTTGTTGGATTCCCATCAGTATGGCAACCTGGATCTTCAGTATCAATCAATAAATCCTCATCCCCATTATCAATACCATCAGCACATTCCGTAATCGTGTTTGTGATTGTACAAGAAGCGCTGCCACCACCTGGAACATTAATTACACCACCTGGGCATTCAGCGCCAAATGTTGTCGTGTATCCTGGCTGATTTGTTTCGCTTACTGTATGAGCGCCAGCGCTAAATATATTTGCAACTCCACTCAAAACTGACGTCGCATCAACAAATAACGGGAAATCTGCAACAACAGTTGTCGTCGCACTCTGACCATTGTTAACTACCTTAGTAACTGTCAATTGACCAGTTGTTGGCTCTTCTTGGCGAGGTACGCAGAGGTAATCTGAATTGTTTCTTGATTGTACTGCGGTGAATGTTACATCAGCTGTAAGACTGTCGCTCTGGGCTGTGTTGTCTACTTGTGAGCCTTCACAAGTAAAACCTGGACCACGGTTCAACGGACCATTGCTACCAGTTTTCCCAAGTTCATCCTGATCAAATGGCGTCAAAGTAATAGCTCCAAAGCACCAACCCTTGCCGATAAAGCGCTCAGAACCGCCTGGAAGTGGGCCTTGGTCACCCCAAATGTTTGTCCCTGAGTCTGCAAGAGGCACAGTGGCCACATCACCTACGCCAAGAGCACCGATTGGGCCACCAGGAAGACCTCCCTCATCTTTTTCGAGCACATTGTCACCATCGTCAGCCCACCAAAGGAAGTTTACTTGATCTGCAAGCTCGCCACCGTTTGGATCATCGGTAAGGTCACCATCCTTGATTTCAGGAGTGTTGCGGTTGTTTTCATTGTCACTTGTGAGCGTTACTGCCGCACAAAGCCATGAATCGTTATTATCTACATGAATGCTAATGGTATCTTCTCCAATATCACCTGGCTTAATATCGTCGAAATCAAAGAATTTCTCGATTGTTAAATCACGCAATGTCCAGCTTGTGTTTTCGTTCAATACTAATTGACCAGTGCTTGTACTGGTTACATAGCTTTCGTTGTCGATCTTGAGATCGATTTCACCTGCAGTAAATGTGTTGCCTGTCGAAGTTTCAGTATCAGAAAAGAATGATTGTGTGCCGCCGTATGCGAGTGCCGCTACACCGACAATAATTGAAAGGCTAAGAAATATTTTTTTTGTATTCATTATGTTTTGAATTTTTAATTTTAAAGAACTTGTAATTAATAATATTCTGGAAACTATTTCGACCTTTTTAAAATTATCGTTATCGATTTTTTATTAGTCAAAACACAAAAAGATCCGCGATCAGCGGACCTTCATCATTTTAACTAAAATCGAGCCAGCAATCCTTCACTTTGTATAAATAAAAAATAAATACAAAATGGGGCGCAGGCTGCCAGCCCGATTTTAGCTAAAATAAAAAGAGCGCCGATCTCTTCTTGACGAATAAAAAAATCGTTTTAAACCTGCGCCCGTTAAATTTTTAATGGACAATCCTAACTTGTCACCTACCATTCTTAACAAGTGACAACGGATGCGTCAAGAAAAAATCAAACAAAAATTATCCACACTAGTGGATATCGAATTTCTTCCTACCTATAAAGCAAAAAAGGTCTATTGACCAACTATAATAATTATCGCGAAGCTATTGCAAAATACCGAGACGAGCAAAAGTTTTTGAAAGTATTGCGTTTTGTGATTGAGAATTTTTTGTGTAGAGATATTTGTACAATCGGCTTTGATTGTATTTGCTATCAATATGGGCAATGCGTTTTATCGCTCGCTGTTTGAGTGATGGGTTGTTTGTACGATAAATACTTATCTCAAGTGCGCGTTGAAGATCTTCGCGCTTGCCAAGGCGCTTAAATTCCGCCAAATTATCTTCCATATGGATTTTGCATCCAAGGCCATGTGCGCGAGTGTTTGCAACGCGATCGGCAGTTAACGGTTCACAAAACGAAGTTGCCTTATCAAGCACACCCGCAATTTCAAGTGCAAGCATCGTACGCAAACATTTTTCACATTTTGAACAATTATATTTTCCTTTTGGATTTTGGTAACACACTTTAAGATATTTGAGCGCAGTGTCAGATTTTGCTATTTGCCACAAAACTTTGTCGAGTCGGCGTGCTTCATTGCCATCATGAATAATCCTCATAGTTTCTGAAGACCACAATGGATCAGTATCGGGATGCGTGCCATATGGCATCATCTGATCCCACGAGTACGTGCCTGCGACATATATCTTCTCAAAGCCCGCCCTAAGTGCGAGTGCGACAGAACCGAGCCCTCCACCTACTTCCCAGTCCCAATCGACATATAAATCAACAAAATCGCGAATATTTGTCTCGACGGGCACCACCTCAACACCTTCGCGTTTGGCAATTTTTTGCACATTGGTCAAAACCTCCTTATACAAAGCCTTATTTGAGAGGTACATATCAAAGCCATGCACCGATATTAAGTGAGTTATCGAACTTTTGTTTTTTAAAAATGTATAAAAAGAATCAACTCCTCCAGAGAAAAAACACGCAGTATCCTTGCCCGCCTTGATATCAGGTACCACACGGTCAGCAGAAATCGCAATCGGGTGAAAAGCATCACTCCAACTAGAAAAAGTAGTCATTAATTTACGAGTGTTGGCGAAGAATTGAGTGGATATACTCCCCTCAACCGTAATATCCTCGCGCATCTGCATACATGGGAGCAACACTGCCGCCAAAAATGGACTCGCATCTGTCGCTAAAAACTTTTTGTATTTTTTAGGTACTCGGAAAAAAAGCTGATATGTCGTACGCTCACGCCAAACAATCGTGGCCGCAAGAACACTTTTATCACCTTCTTCGTAATTCTGAATATCTTTTATAACCATACATTTACAATGCTTTAAAAAATACTAACGTCCGATACCAAAAACCTTTTTGTTCTTTTGTCAGCGTTATCTCAAACTGCTGACCTGGTCTTGAAATCGTACTGTTGGCTGACCCGTATCCAATTGCATGAAATTCTATCGGCAAACTTCCCTTTGGATAATATGGAAGCTCAAAGTACCCATACTGATCGGTAATTACTTCGCGAAACTTACTTAAAACCGTTACGCCAGCAATTGGTCTATCTAGCTCATCTTTCACAAATCCATTCACTTTTAACGGATGATAAAAATTTTTGATGATAGAAACTGCAGGTCGCGCAAGAATCTTGCTATTCCAAATTTCAGTAGACCCCCCAACACCAGTCCAATAGTTCACTCCCACCACTTGTGGGATTTTTGTTAATTCATACAATGTAGCCTCAATCCATGCGGCTTGAGTTGTCGCTGACATTGATCCGTGAATATCAGGTATGGGAGCTCCAAACTCGCCTATAACGATATTTCCCTTACTCGATGCGGCAATTTCTTCAACATCACGAGCAAACTCTGTCGGCGACTCTACATAATGATCCAAGGCAACTATACCACCTAAAGCGCTCGTAGTCAAGGGGTCCATGACAAGGCGCGCCACATCTGCATTCATCGAATTATAGTTAGCGTGAACGCTTTTTCCGATGCGTAAAAAAGTATCTTCGGTAGCATTATGTTCTTTTATAAGAAACGCTCGATGACCAATTAAGTCATCGTTGTGTCGTGGATCACCGGGACCACCATTTTCACACTCTGGACAAGGGGTAAAAATATCACCATCTTCAAATAAATCTTTGTGAGTTAAAATAAACTCTTTTATTTTTTTTATGTGCTCATCACGATTCAACCGAGGATAACCAAACCACCCCTCCCAACCAGAAAGGTTACCTCGAAACCACACGTTGAGATCATTTCGACGCGCAGCCTCTACCCAACGAATAAGGTACGGGACAAACTCTTCATCATATGGGGTATTGATTGATACATGAGATGCGCCCGTCGCTGCGATATTGCGTACTTGGTCTTCAATAACTTTATCAAATTCAATATCGTTTATTTTTTCTCGAGCTAAGTCGCGAGAGTATTTTGAAGTATCAATAGATGTAACGGACCAAAAGTGAACCTGCGAATTACTATATATCATTGTCTTGGAATTTGTGCGTAATGCATTATATACAAGCACCACAAACAAAAACCCAATACAAACCGCCCCTAACACCCACAAACTTCTATACAACCGAAGTTTTTTTACCTTACTAAGACTCACCATGGTTATTTTTGCTTGCCCAATACCGCATCAGTCTGCAGGTCTGCCATATATTCAGGCTTGAGCTCATATATATCTGCAAACGGATACGTCCCTACAAGATTGTATCGTTCAAAACCCGATGACCTACTAACAAATCGCCATGTGGAATCATCTTCTGAGTATGTACGCATAATAATCCAGCGGGCCCAACGATCAGGGCTTTCGGTCGCACTCTTCCAATATGCGCCGGTACCTTCATGAATAAATTTCTTCATCGGTAACCCTGATGAGAAAATAATTGCATCGTGCGACGCAGCAGAGATAAGCACAAATCCTTTTTCGTCTTTTGCGTGACGAGTAAGCCAGCTTGATACTTCGGTAACATTCTTTTGACTCGAACCTACGCGAGCATCATCAATCGTTACTATATCATTACTCGTAATACTGAAGAACATTACGAAAAATAAAAGCCCGATAATCAACCCTCGCATAGGGCGTACTCTATCAACTAAATACCCAATAAAAATTGCGAGCGACGGCATCATCATAACGCCGTAGCGTATATTGAACCACGTATCTCCAGAAAGACCTTGAATAAAGAGGACTGAGTGCCCCAAATACAACGCAATGATATTAAATAAAAATGGCGCAATAAGTGCTGCGGATGCAATGCGTACTCGAATATTTTCACGACGATTAAACCACATTACAAAAGCACCGATAAACCCGAGCACTGTCGTAAACGCACCCGAATTATATGCCAATGCATATACATAAAATTTAAGTGAAAGAAACCAGTCACCTTTTGTCGCCAAAACTCCTGCAGCCTCGAGTTGGCTTTGCTGAGCGTGGGCAGAATACGGTCCGAAAATGAAATATAAGGGGTCTTTAAAAATTAAAGCATTCCACAAAAACCAGAGTCCAATCCCAAACCCTGCAAGCGTTCCATAAAGCACGACCGTACCTTCAGCTACCCAATACCCTTTTTGATATATCGTATAGAAAAAAATTAACAACGCAGCAAACCCAAACAAAAACCACCCGTCGTATCGGACAAGCGTCGATAACATTATCCAAAACGAACTCTTAATAAGAAAAACTATATTGTCACTCTTGTACCACAAAAGGAGTTGGTATGCGCCGGCTGTCATTGTCGCAAGCAACAGCAACTCAGTCATCGCGGTTGACTGCAAGTACAAGATATTTGAGTTTGATGCAAAAATAGCAACGCCCACAAGACGTGCAATCATACTTGCTCCAAGCTCGCGCAAGAAAAGATAAATCAACAACCCTGTAGCTACATACGAGATCATTGATTGAAGGGCGCCCGCAAGTCCCGTGTGCCACATAAAATCACTCCAAACCGTTGGCACCATTAAAACGTGCGTCAGTGGCAACCATACACTTCCAAGCTGCGCGAGCCCCGGCTTTAACCCTTCTACCACACGTCTACCAATATCAAGGTGGCTTCGCGCATCATTATATGCAAGACCAAAACCATTAAAGTAGTACACCATAAACGCAACCAACGAAACACTTGAAAGTATGACTGACAAAAAAAACATTGCATGCCTTTCAAAAAATACCGAAAAACGCTGAATCTTATCAGTAGATATCGAAAACCCAACTGAATAATGTTTACTCATACTGCTTCTCCTTTTGTTTATCGAAAAGAAGCCCTCCGAGTAACAATGCGCACATGGCAATCACTAAACCTGCAATCAACGCGCGATACGTAGGCGCATTCATATACCGATATCCAATCGTATTGAATACAAAAGACTTCGAATGATTACTTGCTAAATATTGCTCGTTACGATCAAAAGAATATTTTTCTTCATGCCCTGAGATTTTTTCCAATGCCAAGATTTCAATTTGCGGTGGGTTGCGGTTTGAAGTCACAGCTCCCAATACACCAATCCATACTGATTGACTTAATAGAGCCATACATACGAGCAATATAATATACTGTTTTTTTGCGTATTCGAGCAACATCGCGATACCAATACCCAGTACTGCGTACGATGGGATGAGATAGCGTGAACCAAAAGCCCATCCGCCGTACGGATCACCCCACATTGAATACAATAAAATGTTAAAACCAATGATACCTACTAAAACCTTGCCTGCAGTTATACTTTTTTTGAAAACATAATAGAGCCCAAAAAAGCCTAGAAGCATTACCGGAGCAAAATTAACAACTCCTCTGTCGAGACTTAAAAAGTGCGTATAAAATCCATTGAGTAAATTTCTTGAATGAAAAAATCCAATAGCTGTTTTTTTACGATTTGGATCTAACTCTGCAAGACCTAAAATACGAGCAAGTTGCGGCTGTACAGGCTTACCCGCTTCATCGATAGCTTCTGCACGCTTTAATGTGCCTGACAGTTGCAGCGGACTTCCGTTTGCTGCTGCGTTATACCACAAGAAAAAAGCAAGGGGCAAGACAACACTCACAACAGTCAAAATATTTAATAACGAAATCTGAAATTGAAATCCATGTGAATCTTTTTCAAACCATACTACACGCGAAAACGCCCACACGCCAAGAGGCAACATTAAAAACAAGTTTGGGTAATCAACCGACAACGACAACACTATAGCGAACCATATATACGAGATTCCCCACCAGCCACGCCATCTCAATAAGACGTACATACTTGAGAGAATTAAAAATGTAGAAATATGATGCTGATACAGTGTCACCGCATACGCAAACGCGGGAGACGCAAACAAAAATGCCAACGCTCCAAAACTTGCAGCATATATACTTGCACCGAGTCGCATTGCAATTGCACGAATCAATCCTGCATTAAAAAGCGCAAAAAGAGCGATAACCGCAAACGCGCCCACTTGCGAAACTCCAAATAATTTTCCTACATAATACCCAGGCAATATCGCAAACGAAACGCCCGGAGCAAAAAGTGACACATACTCACCTTTTGGAGATATACCAAGGTCAGGTGTTGTAAATCGTGCTATTGGTAATGAGAACTTTACTGAATGATCTTCTGCGATTGAATACATTAGGGAAAACCGCCCACGGTCAGGAGAAAGCTCAAGCGGTCCATCACTTGTCCATATTGGATTATTTATTGTTTCAGTCGTTGGATTCCCTACAATACCGCGAATACCCAAAATCAATACTAACGCGACAAAAACAAAAAATATAATTGTAATGATTTTTTCTTTTTTCATGTTTATATTGCCGGTGTTGGCGTAAAGAGCGTCGCCCAACGCTCCCATTCACGAATACGCATTTCGCCCAATTTGCCATCCATAGTGCGTTTCAAAGAATCAGTATTTTGTAATACTCCACGTAGCAATTCAACTAAGCGCTCGGCAGTAACATCTTCACACGATATACAGTATTCCTCGAGACCAATAATACGCGCTATGTCTTCAGTCTTGTGCTCATACGCGATTGCGACAAATGGAGTATTCTCTGTAGCGGCGAGTATATTTGAATGCATACGCATGCCAAGCAATAGGTCAATGCCTGAATATATTTCTTTTGCATGATCTACATTTTTAATGGTTTTCATTTCAAGAACACGAACTCCTTTTTGTTTCAATCTTGTGGCTATCAGCTCTGTCACACTCGCATCGTTATCTCCATACTCGGGCGCATGCACTTGTACAATCGGTGCGATGACACAATTTGTCTCATGAGCAAATTGTACCATAGCTTTCATAATTGAGTTTTCAAAAGCTATTTGTTGAGACTCTGGAAGCCAATTTCGAAGAGTAAAACCCAGTGTTAAAGTCTTCGGTTGTATACTCTTTTTTATATTTTTCTTTTCAAGAAGCAATGCAAGATCAACTGATCTAACCACATCTTTTAAGCCGTGTTTAGTAAGTGCTTGATATGATACTTCCCCTCGCGTTGCGACAATATCAAACTTTGAAAGCATGCGAGCTGTCATCCGCTCAAGTATCGAATAACCAAACGGCCCAAAACTAAATGGCATCGCAATAGTTTTTGCACGGCTCATTTTTGCAACACTCATCATAAGAAGTTGCATCAATAAATTCAAAGTCTGCGTAACGCCCTTCTTCGAGCGCAAAGAACCAGAGCTTAAAAAGAAAATATAGTCAGCATTTTGATAATCACTAAGAAGAGCGGCAAGCGTACCGCGCGATACATCTTGTTTGCCAACTTTTATACCAAGATTCATACCAATATAAAAAAATCCAAGCAGAAAAAGCCGACCCAGTCGCACGAAAATGTTTTTATTTTGAAATACTGCCCAACTATACAGAGTTTCATCAAGAATATCTGCCGAGTCATGCGGTAACAAATGAGTATCTACGCCATGGATTGTAGTATGTGCTGTTGGAAAATTCTTTTTTACAATACTTAGCAAAACTGAAAGATTCGCATAGTCGCCGATATTGCGTGCACTTGTCGCGTTTGGGATCAATACTCGAACGGTTTTGGCTACTTTGGGCAGTGCGACATTCTTTGTGGATCCCGCAAGAATCCAACGAGCATTAAGACTCCTTTCGAGAAAAAATGCTCGAAGCTTACAATAACGGTTAATGATAAATATATACCCACAATATATTGGATGGTGCAAAAACTCACCAACAAGAAAAGAAATATATGTGCCAAACGGAATATGTTCTTGAGTGCGCACAAGCTCCACAGGAAAATATGCGCTCATGCGAGCGGGCATCGCAACGAATCGAGTGTTTTGAATAATATGATCTCGCAATGTTTGGGGCGAACGAAAATGAACACGAGCAGATTCAACAAAACGATATTGATGACGACGCGCTGCGCATACATAAAATACAAATGCGTCATTTGCAATCATATTTTCTGGTATATGAATACTGCGTGCAAAATCTTTACGAAGTGCAAGCAAGCGCCCATCTGCTGAAAACCGGTTGTTGCCACCACGCACACGCTTACGAAACCCTGCGTACGTATTAAATGTGCAATTAACTGCACGCTCTGTAAAAGTTTTTCCTTCTACTGGCGTAGGATTCCCCCCGCACAACATCACTGATTCATTCTCAACAATTGGCTTGATTAAATCGCGAACTACAAAAGGATGAGCAAACACAACATCGGCATCTGACTGAACAATGATATCTGAGTCAACACTTTGATAGATCTCATTAAGACGAGATGATTTACCAATGCGCTCGGTCTTTTCTCGTAATTCAATCTTAGAAGACGCGATATTTCGTACGACATTTGCTGTATTATCAGTACTGCCGTCAGAAATAATAAGTATCCGATCTAAAACAAAGCCTTCTTCTTTTTGAGCAAGAACAGACGATAAAAAAGCCTCAATGTTGCGCTCCTCATTAAGTGCACTTAACGCAACGGTTACGCGTGGTATTTGGGACATCTGTTTTACGAAGTTCTTCATACATTGATTTTCTTTGTTGTCGTTGAAACATCATGACGAATATCATCCGATGTATAATCGCGATAAAATAATCGAACGATACAAAACAACGCTCCGTATGCAATTGTTGTAAATGGTTTACGAGGACTATACGCCACTAATGTACGCCCGAAAGAGCCTGCCGGAATATGGAAATGTTTTTTAACAAACGCTTGGGAGAAATGTCCTGAGAGCAATTGTTTGCCACGCGCAAATCGTTGATTTTGCTTTACATAATCACGAAAAGTTGTCGGTGATCGAAATATGACTTCTGCAGAGCGCACATAAGCAAACTGAAAGCCTTTGCTAATCGCAAAAAGATATGAGTAGGAATCCTCTGGACACTCCTCGGGCCATTGAATCTGAGAATAAAGCGCTCGAGAAAAAGCACGAGCACGACCATGACAAAGATATAAATTATTTGTTTTATTAATAGCGCGATACATATGCACTCGTAATTGATGCCCCCGCACAATCACTGCCTCGAACCACCCGAGTGGGCGCGCGCAAATTGTGTCTGCGCCCGTAAGACCGATTTTGCTATTTTCAAAAAACGGAGTTACAAGATCCTCAACAAATAAGTCCCCGACTGGCAAAACATCTGCATTGAGAAGTACAAGAATGTCACCCGTTGCCCTACGAACAATTTCATTTTGCGTTGGATTTAACCCCCGACGTTCGTTATTTGCAATGATTTGAATGCGCGAATCTTTAACAGATTTTGCAATATTAACCGTATCATCAGTGCTACCATCAGACACAACAATAATCTCAAAGATAGTTCCTCGCTTTGTTTTTTGATTCACTAACAAAGTAAGCAAATCTTTAATATTCTCAGCTTCATTATATGCCGGAATGCCGATTGAAATTGTTTTGTGTATCGTAGTCATAAAATCTAGTGTTTTTTTGTAGAAACTGCTACTGGCCAAAAATCGCTAAACTGACCATCTTTACTCATAAAATACAATCGACTTTTTACAATAAAGAAAGAAAGTGCATAAAAAGGACTTTTGACTATAAGTGCTGCAACCATTTTTATACGTAA